>Ga0210391_10003954_pt1 | contig 12477 bp, 9 predicted proteins | sample IncBWC12OmetaG_FD_160573 | JGI IMG/M metagenome (GOLD analysis project Ga0210391, IMG submission 160573) | Forest soil microbial communities from Barre Woods Harvard Forest LTER site, Petersham, Massachusetts, United States - Inc-BW-C-12-O ... | reverse complement strand
ACGACGAATTACTCCAGCACGAGCCAGAAGTCTGCGTCTCGACACTGGATGCCCTACTCTCGATCTCAGCATGAGGGCGATGTCCCCGACCACGAACGTGGGTGCCCCCCATATCTCGGATTTCCAGTGAAGTTCGTGGATTCCCCGAACTTGATCCAGGAGAACCAATGGATCGGGTGCCCCATCCTTCGCGCTCTTTGCGAAGAGTGGGATGCCACTGCTCTACACCCGAGCCCCTTCCCCCGCAAATTCTGCTTATCCCACCCTTCGCAAAGAGCGCGAAGGATGGGGCACCCGATCATTAGGTTCTCGCGCACCACAAATGAGTTTTCGCCAAGGTGTCCGGTTCCGATGCACAAGTGGGTGCCCGGTAACTTGCCCATGATTGACCAGCCGCCTAGGATAACCTTATGCGCCTAATCCACCTGCTTGCCGCGTTCTGTGCGCTTACGCCCCTCTGCATGAGCGCCCAGCAATCTTCGCAGGAGCGGGCAGCGCAGAAGTTCTACGTGCAAGGTGTGCGCGCCGTAGAAAAAGGTGACGTGGACGCTGCCGAAAAGGCCTTCGCCAAAGCTTCCAAAGCCGACCCTTCTAACCACGATTACGCACTCGACTGGCAGATCGCACGTCAGCACATGGTCACCAAACTTATCCAGGATGCCGACAAGGAACGAATCACAGGCCACCCCGAGGTAGCCCGAGCCAAGCTCGCGCAAGCCCTGGAGATGGACCCGAAAAACCCGGAAGTTGCCCAGCATATCGACGCTCTGGCCAATATCAACCAGGAACCCTCCGACAGCGTCCTCGCTACCCTGGCTCCGCCCATTGATCTCGCGCCGAAGCCGGGATTACAAAGCTTCCACTTCCGCAGTACTGAGCAGGACGTGGTGCGGCGAGTGGTCGAAGCCTACGGACTTAAAATGGTTGACGACGGTTCCCTGGCTACCAAAACCATCCGCTTCGACGCCGACGACGTAGACTTCACCCAGGCCGCGCACCTATTAAACCTGTCCACCAATTCCTTCATGGTGCCGCTCGATCCCGTCCGCGTTCTGGTGGCCAAAGAAAGCAAAGAGAATCACGACAAATACGACCGCCTGGCACTCGAGACTCTTCGTCTCCCCGGCCTCACCGCCGCCGAGTTCAGTGACATGAGCAATCTGGCCCGGAACGTTCTCGGGGTCCAGCAAACCGCAGCTCAACCGGAATTGGGTACCCTGACGGTACGTGCTCCGGTGGCTAATTTGCGAGCCCTCAACGAGACCCTCGCCGATCTGCTGGATGGCAAAAGCGAGGTGCTGCTGGATGTAAAAATTTACGAGGTAGAGAACACCAAAACGACCGTCTATGGGATCCAGCTACCGCAAACCACCACCGTTTTCAACGTCTCCACGGAACTGAACAGTGTCATCTCGCAGAACTCCAGCCTGGTGCAGCAGATTATTTCGAGCGGCCTGGCCCAAGCGGGGGACTTAGCCGCTATCGCCGCCATTCTGATCGCATCGGGAGAGGTGAGCAGCTCTATTCTCACCCAGCCCTTCGCCACCTTCGGTGGCGGCCTCACCCTGACCGGGCTCACCAGCAACGGCATTAACGGAAACCTCAATTTCAATGCGGCCGATACACGCTCCCTCAACCAGATCCAGATCCGCCTCGACGACCAGGCGGAGGGAACCGTTCGTAGCGGTACCCGCTACCCGATCACAACCTCCAGTTATTCGAGCATTACTCCCTCATCGGTAAATATTCCGGGTATCACCAGCGCCGGGCTATCCAGCGTGTTGAGCGGTCTGGGCCTCAGCGCGAGCAGCCTTTCCAGCATCCCCCCCATTCCCCAGGTGCAATATGAAGATCTCGGATTGACGTTCAAAGTCACCCCCAGGATCGAGCGTAACGACGACGTGGTGCTAAAGCTCGACCTGAAAATTCAGGCCCTGCAAGGCGCCAGCCTCAACGGCCTGCCCGTGCTTACCAATCGCAGCTATACGGCTGATATTCATTTGGTCAGCGGAGCCAGCGCGCTAGTGGTGGGGAACCTTTCCCGACAGGAGTCGAACGCCGTGAGCGGCACCCCAGGCCTAACCGAACTGCCCGGGTTTACAGCGCTAAGCACCACAACCAAGGAATATGACGTAAGCAACCTCGCGATTCTTATTACCCCGCACTTGATCCGCAGGCGGCACAACGAGCTTCGGGGCCCTGTCATTCCCCTGCCCCACCACGCCTGAACCAGCTGGTGAACTATCCGGCTTATTCGCCACAAAATGAGATTGTTACAAAGGTGAGATAACCAAATTCTTTGCTTCCAGCTTGAACTTATCCCGAGGAAAGGTGCATTCTATTGGCCAGACACAGCCAAGGGATTTTTCAGAGGCCAAAATGGCGGGCAAACTCCTGATTCTCACTACGCTGCTGTTGACGTTGACTGCTTGCCGACGGGAGCACCTCTCGTTACCTGTGGCGCATGCGGCTGGAACGGAAGAACACCAGCGTCCTACCCAGGAAATCCTCCAGCCTACGGCCAGCCAAAGTTGTTATTCGTTCATGCTTCTACGGCCGAGGGACCAGCGGGCGACCGCGGTGCAGGCGCGACTTAAGAAAGCCGATGAACTGGCGGCGGCTTTCCATCCGAGTAAGGTGGCAGTGGACCTGATGGGCGACCACGCCAATATCCTGTCCCTGCAATTTCCTGCAGTCTGGCCGGCCGACCCGGCGTATGCAGATCGCATAAGCTCGATTGTGGAGGATTACCTCACCTCGCCTGACGTAGAGGACTATATGTGCAACTCGGGCTTTGATGAGGTCAGGCTATCGGCCCGGGGCCTGAATGACCGTCGCACTCATCCCATCTGGACGGCGCGGATCACCACCGAAGGCCTGCTCAAGCTCGCGCCCGCTAGCTAGTCACACCTCAAGACCGATAGAACGCATCAGGACGAGCGCATTGCTGGTTTGGACGATGCCCGGATATAGCCTGTAATCAAAGTACAATTGCCCATCCTTGATGTGATCCTTGAAGTGACCGTTGCTTGCCCGCGCTCCGATTTCCTGCGGGATGGCCGTCAGCGCCAGGTCGTGCGTGCTCACCAGGCCGACCGCGCCTCGCTCCACCAGCTTGGTAACGAACGATCGGGTTCCGATCAAGCGATCATGCGAATTGGTTCCGGAGAGCAACTCGTCCAGCAGAAAAAGAACCGGAATGGCGCCGTTGGTAAGATCCATGATTTGCTTCAATCGACGAATCTCGGCATAGAAGCGGGAGATGCCGCCTTCGAGAGAATCGAGGACGCAGATCGAGGCCGTCACCTGTAAAGGCGAAAGCTTAAGAGAGGCCGCACGCACCGGCGCACCGCACTGCGCCAGGACTGCGTTCACGCCGAGACCACGCAGAAAGGTGCTCTTCCCTGCCATGTTCGGACCGCTCACCATGATGAGCTGAAGATCGGGTCCCAGCCTGAGATCGTTCGCGATTGCGCGGTTTTGCGGAAGCAAGGGATGAGCCAGTCCCTGAGCTTCGAAGCAGGGTGTGCTTTCGACAAATTCCGGAAACACGTCGGCCGGATGCTCGTAGGTATAGCCTCCCAGCGCGGCCAGTACTTCCAGTTCGCCCACTGTGTCCAGCCAGACCCGAAGCGATGGTCCAAAACGCCTGCGCCAGCTCTCTGCTGCAAGAACAAATTGCAGTCGATAAAAAACCACTGGATCGAAGATGCGCACGAAAAGGTTATGCGCCGATTCGAGATACTCCACTCTCCAATTGAGCTTGGCAATAGCCCGCGAGGCGAAGACTCCAGACTGATTGAGCCGAGCCTGCAGTTGCAGCAGTCTGGGGCTGGTAAAGGGCTCGCGCTCAAATGCGGCTAACACCTGGGAGAGGAGATTCAGGTCGCGCCCGGCCTCCTCGGCTGCATGAGCCGCATGGCCGAGGTGCGTTCTAAAGCGATAGGAAATCCCCAGGTTGACCAGGGTCACGACCAGCACGAGCAACTCCCATCCACCCCAAAACTGCCACCCGCGCAGGCTGAGGGCCCAAAGAGACGCGAGCACCGGGATGACGAGACGGAATATTCCAGATGGGAAGAGTGGCGCCGCTTCTCCCCAGGCAACGAGCTCTTTGGGGCGAACTCCGAGCGCTACATCTTTTCCCAAAGTAGCAAGGCGTTCGCGAAACCCCAACCGGTCGCTTAACTCAACAGCTGCTGCCTGCCGCTCTCGGACGGTCCCCGGTGTTGCGGGAACCAGCAGCCACTGGGCGAGGGTTTCCTCACCTGCACGGGTACGTGCGGTGCACAGCAGTTCAAACAGCGAGGCTCGCCCGAAAAGATCCAGGTCCCGCGCGTAGGGATGCGCCGGCTCAAGGAAATGTTCGCCGGGAGCACCTTTTCCTGCCCAGCTACCGTCGAGCCGCGCCAGCCCTTGCTCATAAAACCTGATCGCGCGAGAGCAACTGGCGACCTCGCGAATGAGACGGCCATGAAGAATGGCCAGCGCCACAAAAACTGCGATGGGGATCAGCAGCAGTAGATCGGTCTTACTGAGGTGCCGGAGCCGGAACAGAATCCAGACCAAACAAAAGGCAGCTAACCCGAGTTGGGAATACCCGGCAAGCCTTTCTCGCGATTGAAGCACAAAGCGGCGCGCCGATAACTCAGCGACGCGCCGCGTATATTCTGTCTCAGCCGCCACACTACTTCAGCGAGGGAGCGGGCTTAGAGGCCGGAGCCGGTGGTGCAGGCGGAAGTGGCACACCGTCCAGCTTGGCCTGGAACTCGATGATCTTCTGCAGCGTCTCGTAGGGGATTCCAGTGAGCGGCAAGGCGCGGCCGTTCACAAAAATCGTCGGAGTTTGGTTTACGCCCACGCGTTCTCCCAGCGCGCGCGAGGTATCAATCGCCTCCTTGGCCGCTGGAGTTACAGCGCAGGCAGCAATCTTCGCCGGATCCTGTCCCGCTTTGGTCTCGGCATCCTTCAGCGTATCGTCCGACGTAGTCGGCGTGAGTCCTGCCTGGTTAGCGAACAGCGCATCGGAAAACTTGAAGAACGCATCATTCCCGCCGGCCTTGGTGACACAGTATCCGTGTGCGGATGCCTTCTGCGCCTCGCTATGAATTTGCGTCAAAGGAAAATCCTGATAAACAAAATGAGCAGTGGGATAGTCGGCCAGCAACTTGGCTACGATCGGCTGTGCGTCCTTGCAGTGCGGACATTCAAAATCGGAAAACTCGACCAACTCGATGGCTTTGGAAGCCCCGCCCTTGGAAGGTCCGGTCGCCCCCGACTGCAGAATCTCACGATAGTTCTGGAAAGGCTTCGCGCCGAATGGAAGCAGAGTATCGGCGACCAGGAACTTGCCATCAGGCAAGGTGAAAAAGGAAAGCTGCGCGGTCTGGTCCTTAGGGCCGGGAGTGGTCGGCTTCACCAGTATCAGTACTCGACTCACGCCTGCTGCCGGGGTCGGCAGAATCGCCTGGATCTGCCACACGCGCGTGTTGTCGTAGCCCCAGAATGCGTTGAGAAATTCTTCGACTGTCGTCTTGGTGGGACTCGTCGCCGTAAAATTTGCCGGGTCGACCGGTGGGAATGGCTGCGGTGCTGCAGGAGCTGCTGCGGATGGCGCGGCCTGCGCCGAAGAAGCCGCCGGTGGCTGTGGGGCGGAAGGAGCCTCCGGGGCGGGGTTCTGAGCGATAGACGACGCCGCGCTGGCGGCCGCCAGAACAATAAAACAAAGGGTTGTGCGAAGGTGCATTCAATTCCTCTCTCGTTGATTAAAGCACTTATACTTGAACTTTTACGGCGATGGGAAAACGGCGCCCCATGCCAAAAGATTTGCTGGTGACCTTGAGCACCGGCGCTGCCTGCTGCCGCTTGTACTCACTACGCTCCACCAGCTTGACAACATGACTGACGGTTGCGAGGTCAAAATGGTATTTGGCCGCAATCTGTTCCGGAGTCTCATATCGCTCAACATAAGCCTGCAAAATGGGATCGAGCACCTCGTATGGCGGCAGCGAGTCTGTATCCTTCTGCCCCGGACGAAGCTCCGCGGAAGGCGGTTTCTCCAGGATGGGTGTTGGAATCACCACTCGGTCACGGTTCACGTAATTGCAAAGCTGATAGACCTCCGTCTTCACTACGTCGCCGATTACCGCCAGCGCGCCCACCATATCGCCGTAGAGCGTGCAATAGCCGACAGCCATCTCAGACTTGTTGCCGGTCGTGAGCACCAGCGCGTTGAATTTATTGGAAAGCGCCATTAAAAGATTTCCCCGGATACGCGACTGAATATTTTCCTCAGTGATGTCGGGCTTGCGGCCGGCAAAGAGAGGCTCGAGCGCTTGGGTGTACTGCTGAAAGAGCTCGTGGATAGCGATGGTCTTGTAGCAAATTCCAAGATTCGCCGCCAGTGCGCGCGCGTCTTCGATAGAACCTGTGGAGGAATACTGGCTGGGCATTCCTATGGTGGTCACATTCTCTTTGCCCAGTGCGTCCACAGCAATGGCAGCTACGAGCGCGGAATCAACGCCTCCACTGAGTCCCACCAAAACTTTCGAGAATCCGCACTTGCGCACATAGTCCCGGGTGCCTAAGACGAGGGCCTGATAAACAGCCGCGTCCTCGTTGGGATCGACCGGCCGCCGGTCGCCGGTGAGCGTTGCGCTGTCGAAGTACACCAGGTCTTCTTCAAAGGAGCGCGCCTGGGCGACGACTGAGCCATCGGGCCCAAGCGCAAAACTGGCTCCATCAAACACCAGGCTGTCATTGCCACCGACCTGGTTGACCATGACCACAGGAGCCTGGTGTCGGGTAGCAATGGCAGCCAGCATCCGGTGGCGCAGTTCCCGCTTTCCCCGGTAGTAAGGCGAAGCGGAGATGTTGAGGATGATGGATCCACCGGCGCGCATCAACTCTTCGACAGGATCTACGGGATAAAGACGGCGCGGCCAAAACAGCTTATCGTTCCAGGCGTCTTCACAGACGGTGAGCGCCAAGCGCTGGTCATTCAGGGTGTAGAGATTCTGCGTTTCGGCTGGAGCAAAATAGCGCTGCTCATCGAAGACGTCATAGAAAGGCAAGAGCCGTTTGGATTGGACAAACTCGACCACCCCTTTGCGCAAGAGCGCCGCTGAATTCACGACATGCTTGCCCGACTCCGGGGGGGCTTCGGTGACGTAGCCGCAAATGATGCTCAGGGGCGTTCCTGTGGTAGCGGCAGCGGCAATCTCCGCGACGGCTTCCCCGGCCCGAGCTACGAAGGAGGGCTTCTCGAGGAAATCGGCAGGCGGATATCCACACACTGCCAACTCCGGAAACATGACGACCTGCGCCCCGGCCGCCCCGGCCTGCCGAGCGAAGTCGATGATTTTTTGTGTATTCCCCTGGAAATCCCCTACGGTAGGGTTGATTTGGGCGAGAGCAATCTTCACTTCTTCAGTCTATCAACCGCATCTCCGTGGCTACGCGGCCGAATGTTGAGTGGGTGGCCCAGGTCTCGCTTTTGAGACCTGGGCCACCCACCTGTTTAAACCCCGGCGGATAACCAAGCTTCAGGATCCGGTGCCCCCGGCGACCACCGAGAGAGTCCGGATGAGGATCTTGAGGTCGAGCCAGATGCTCCAATTCTGGATGTACGCCGTATCGAGAGAAATATAGCTGTCGAACGAAGGATCCTGCCTTGCCTGTACCTGCCATAGGCCGGTCATGCCAGGCAGCACATCGAGCCGCCGCAAATGGCTCAGATCGTAACGTTTTACCTCGCTGGCGATCGGAGGCCGGGGGCCTACCAGGCTCATGTCACCGCGCAAAACATTCAAAAACTGGGGCAATTCGTCGAGGGAGTACTTACGCAGAAAACGCCCAAAGCGGGTGATGCGAGGGTCGTTGCTGACCTTAAACAACACTCCATCGCGCTCGTTCATGTGGAGAATCTCAGCCCGCCGGCGTTCTGCATCGGCGACCATGGTGCGAAACTTAAGACAACGGAAGACCCGGCCCTTCTTACCAATGCGATCCGAGCAATAAAAGACAGGCCCGGGAGACTCAAGCTTAATCACAAGGGCGATCCCGAATAGAACCGGCGCCAGCATGAGCAGCGCAACCGCGGAGAGAAACACATCGAGTATGCGCTTCAGGAACAATCCAATGACCGGAGTCTCGCCACGGTGTAAAGGAATGGTGGGAAACTGGCCGATGTACTCGATAGGACTGTTCCACGCCAGACCGTCATAAAGCTCGGGCACGACACGGAAGTCGACCCCTGCTTCCCTCGCCTGGGTCACGATGCGGGTGACCTCATGGGCATCACAGGACGCGGAAAGAAAAATTTCGTCTGCGAAAAACTGCCGCGCCAGGGGCAACAACTGATCGATAGAACCGAGAACGTCGCCGGCCACAGCCGGATTGTCGGAATCCACGCCAGGGATCTGCACATAACCCTTGAAGCTGTATCCAAGGTGGCGAATGCTATCCAAATGGTGGCGCATCGCCTGGCCCACCCTCCCAGTCCCCACAATGATGATGTTGCGCACCTCAAGGCCGTTCTCAAAGCGGCGGTACATCATCATCCGCCACATGAGGCGCCGGACGCAGAGCAAAACCGTGGTCGCCACCACCGTGATAATGACCACGCCGCGAGAGATTACCTCTCCTCGAACCAGGTAGAGCGCGCCCGACAACAGCAACCCCGCCGTCAGGCACGCCTGGATGGTGAGACGTTGTTCGTGCAGGGTGTTGCGCAATTGCATTGGGCCATACAAGTGATATCGCTTGCTGACCAGGATCAGAGAAAGCATGAACCATGCCAGGCAGCCAAGCAGGACCGTGGGATGGTTATGGAACATGATGTTGGTGTGGTAGGGCGAATCGGCGCCAAACAATCCTTCACCCAACCAGCCGCGAACCGCAATCATCAGCGCGGCCAGAACGATGACCACATCCCCCAGAATCCACAAAACTCCAATGCGGGTGGCCCTGCCCTGGGTACCCGGCCGGGATTGGGCCGCATCGCCGCTTGGGCGCAGTTCTTCACGGCCATTGGTCGCCAAACGCTTGAGAAGTCCGGACGTTGCCATTGATATCCCGTCAGTAGCTCGGAGAGGCTGCAAAAGCTCACTTACACTTTGCCCCTCAGAAGGAGCCGAGTCACAAGAATTGTCGAAGTTACGCTGTTACTACTCGGGTACTCGGACGATCACACGCCTTGTCCTACGAGTGACTGAAGTTGGATGAGGCTGCACCCGCGGGCAAACGGTTCGCCAAGGGTGGCACGTAAAGCAGTACGTGAGATGCAGATAATGCCTTGAAGGTTCCCGTGTGGAAATTAACAAGTCTGGGTTGCATAGCAACTAAGCCTTTGTTCTCCGTGAGTTAACTAAACTCCCTAAACCCTTCCAGAAGTGTTTCCCCCGGACCGGTTCAGCCCGCATCAGCCACTGCCAGAGCCACCGGTAGACTCTCCCAGCAACCCTGAGCTTACTTGAGCGAGCATACCATCGGGTGACTCACGCGGAGCATATGTATGCCCTAAGGTGTGGTTACTATTAGGGGACGCTATAACCAGAAAGTTATCCCTGTGCCGCAGCTTCGAAGATCAGGCTTCGGGTAGTACCAGCTTGTCTAAATCGAGAAACTCGCGCAGGAAGGGATCCGTTGTTCGCTTGAGCTCGTCCATAGTGCCGAAGAAGTAAGCTTTGGCCTCGTGCAGGAAAAGAACATGGTCGGCCAGCCGCTCAGCAAACCGCATATCATGGGTGACCACAATGCTGGTAAGGCGCAATTGATGTTTCAGCTTCTGAATCAAGTTCCCCAACAGACGGCCCATCAGAGGATCGACCATGGTCGTTGGTTCGTCATAGAGGATCGCTTCGGGTTGAGCGGCCAGCGCTCGCGCGATGGCTACGGAGCGCTTCATGCCGGTGGAAAGGTCGGAAGGAAGCAAGTCTGCCATTCCGGCTACCCCCACCATGTCCAACAACCCATTTACTACCTGCTGAATTTGATCTTCAAGCAGTTGGCCGCGCTCCCTTAGCGGAAAGGCCACATTCTCGCCCACCGATAGCGAATCGAACAGAGCGCCGCTCTGGAAGACCATGGTGACTTTCTTTCGCACAGTTTCCATCTGGTCTTCGTTGAAATTTGTGATGTCCACGCCGGCCACCATGATGCGGCCTGTATCTGGCTTGAGGAAGCCCATGATCTGTTGCAACGAAACCGACTTCCCTACCCCGGATCGGCCGAGGATGCAAAGAGTCTCCCCCGCCTGGACAGAAAAGTTGACATCGATGAGCACGTCAACGTTCCCAAATGACTTCGATACATGCTCAAAAGCAATATAGGGGCGATCCTGCGGCTCCCCGTCCGGATTCTTCTCCCGATCCCGGCCCGTGGGAGGACCAACGATTTCAATTGGCGTTCCGGCGGGGATGCCCATCGTGCTCATGGGGTTAAGACTAAAGCATTTTCGATCCCTGCCATATCCTCTGGCGTGTTGCAGTTATGAAACCACCGGTAAGCAGGCACAGGAGAAAAGGCAAACATCTCCGGATCGGCCGACGCTACAAGCTCAACATCAAAGATGTCGATGGGTTCTGTGGCCGCCGAACAGACCGCTTGCATCACTTTGTAGTTGCCTGCGAGCAGCGATGCCGTGATGGGTCCCAGCAACTGCCGGTGGTACACGGCACACAGAGGCTGAGGATCGCCGTTGATCCGAGGAACAGTGACCATCGCTCGGGTAATCTGCGCACGACGCAGCATCCACCCCAGGAACTTCGCCGGCAACAGCGGCATATCGACCGGCAGAAACACGTTGAGCGGTCGGGTGCTCGCCGCGAGCGCTGCTTCGATTCCGCTCAGCGGTCCGCATCCGGGATGCAGATCTGCAATGGCGTCGGCCCGCGAACGGGCGCCCGCGACCCTAGGCGGAGCCGGCAATGGGAGAGCGCGAAGCTTATCCAGCGCAATGTTAAGCAGCGATCGCCCACCCAGTTGGAGCAATGCTTTATCCCGCCCCATGCGCGAGCTGCGGCCTCCGGCCAGCACAAAACCTTCAGCCTCAGCGTAATCCTCACCCACCCCCAGAGGATACCTGGGTGCGGAGGTCACCCACTCAAAGTCTGCGCTTTGCAGCTTTATTTTCTTCACAGCTCCAAAGCCCATGGAGCGAATCAAAGCACCGAGCGGAAAAAGACGGCCATCTCCTGCAGTCTTATATACTGGCCTCCGGTCGCTTATTGAATGGCAGAAGAAAGACGAAAAACAATCAGCAGTGGTGTGCTCTGGGTTTTTGCGGCGATCGCTCTCGTCTTCATCTTCTTCGGTGTCCGCCATCTCACGCGGGATAAGCTGCCGCTGCGGGTTGCCGAGGCCCAGGTGCAGGATCTCATCAAGCCCAGCAGCACCAGCGGACGCGTCGAGCCGCAGCACATCTTTGAAGCGCACGCTCCGGAAGCCACGACCGTCAAGGATGTATACGTCCACGTGGGCCAAAAGGTGCGGCCGGGCGAGCTGCTGGTATCACTCGATGACACCGGTGCGCGCGCCAAGTTAGCCGCCGCCATCGCAGCCTTGCGGAGTGCCGAAGCCGCCACCCAGAGCGTGGAAGGCGGCGGCTCACACCAGGAACAACTCGCCCTCTCCAGCAATCTCGCCAAAGCGCAACTTGATCGCGACCAGGCCGCCAGGGATCTTGACGTGATCAAAAAGCTGGAGGCCAAGGGGGCCGCGTCTCCCAGCGAGGAAGCCCAGGCAGAAACGCGGCTGCAAATCGCAACCGCCTCCTTGCAGTCACTGCAGGAACAAAAAGCAAAACCGTATGCCACGACCGATCTTACCCGCGCCCATTCAAGCGTAGCCGAGGCGCAGGCAGCCGTTGCCGCCGCAACCGCGGTGATCGCGCAGTCGAATGTGCGCGCTCCCTACACCTGTACGGTTTATTCGCTCCCCGTCACCCGGTATGGATATATCGAGCCGGGCGGGGAGATATTGCAAGCGGCCGACCTCTCCAAGCTCCAGGTGCGCGCTTACTTCGACGAGCCGGAGATCGGCGACCTGCACCTCAATGATCCGGTCAGCATCGTGTGGGATGCCAAACCGGACATGCAATTCCATGGGCACATCACACGCCTGCCCTCCACGATCATCACCTACGGAACCCGCTTCGTCGGCGAAGTGCTGGTGAGTATCGAAGACTCCAATGGAGTGCTTTTGCCCAACACCAATGTCGTGGTCACGGTCATCACGCAAGAAGTGAAGAATGCGCTCACGGTTCCCCGCGAGGCTCTGCACATCGAGGGTGGACGCGATTACGTTTACGTAGTCTCGAAGGGCGCTCTGCATCGTACCCTGGTCCAGGTGGGCGCCATTAACCTCACTATGGTGCAGATCGTCAGCGGCCTTAAAGAACACACAGTCGTCGCCCTGGGCACGACCAATGGCACGCCGATTTCTGAGGGTGTTCCCATTCGCGTCGTCAATTGAGGA
>Ga0210391_10003953_pt1 | contig 12481 bp, 9 predicted proteins | sample IncBWC12OmetaG_FD_160573 | JGI IMG/M metagenome (GOLD analysis project Ga0210391, IMG submission 160573) | Forest soil microbial communities from Barre Woods Harvard Forest LTER site, Petersham, Massachusetts, United States - Inc-BW-C-12-O ... | reverse complement strand
CGGCAAGAAGTAAGGTTCGCGAACACGTTCCAGGCGAGGATCTATGGCACAGCAGAAAACGTACTGGCATCTACTTTCTCAAAAGCGCATGCCGAGTGAATATGAGATCGTAACTTCCAAGCTCCTCTGTTACACCGGGGAGGGTTTTACCGGGAAGCTGTTTGAACTCGATGTTCCCTTGCAGCAATGGTATCGGGAGTACCAGCAGGGGTCTCCTTTTTCTTGCAGTTCCTGGGAGAAATTTCGGGATCCCCGGGAGACCACCTATACGAAATACACCGAACTCCAAAGAGAGAAAGAGGTCTTTGTCGACGCAATCCTGGATGAGATTAAGGTGACCGGTTACGACGAGGAAATACCGCCAACCTGGCTGCCCGTACTCTCGCGGTTCGTTGCGCCTCTGCGTTACCCGTGCCACGGTTTTCAGATGCTGGCAGCATACGTGGGCCATACTGCCCCGAGTGGGCGTATCTCGATCACCGCAGCCCTGCAGGCGGGCGACGAAATGCGCCGTGTCCAACGAATCGCTTATCGCGCCCGGCAACTCCAGATGGCTTTTCCGGGTTTCGCCGAGGACAGCAAAGCCATATGGCAAGACGATCCGATTTGGCAGCCCCTGCGCGAAGGAATCGAGAGATTGCTCACTGCATTTGACTGGGGAGAGTCATTCGTCGGACTTAACCTGGTGCTGAAGCCACTGATAGATGAACTCTTCATGAAGCATTTGAGCGATCTGGCGCTGGAACGGGGCGACTATCTTCTCGGTCAGATTTTTTACTCGCTCGATGAAGACTGTCAGTGGCACAGGCAATGGAGCCAGGCTCTGGTTCGAATGGCAACCGAGGACAATCCACAGAATGTGAGAGTTCTCCAGGGATGGGTGAACAAATGGTATTGCCTTGGAGCGCAGGCAATGGATGCGGTTGCCGGTGTTTGGGAGAGAGACCTGAAAGAGCGACCGCTCGAAAGTGTATCTCGGCAAGTCACCCAATATTACGGCGAATACCTGGACTCCATGAGCTTGCGGCTGCCTGCCTGAAATCACTCGCCATTTGGGGTTGTGCCGACGCTTTCAAGCCACCTCAACGGCGCTCGGCAGGCTGAACTGGAAGGTCGCGCCACCTTCAGAGTTGCTGCTGGCCCATAAGCTGCCACCGTGCGACTCAATGATCGAACGGCAGATCGGCAAACCCATACCGGTACCCTGGGATTTAGTGGTGAAAAATGCATCAAATATCTTGCTCGCCTGGTGAGGTGGCAGGCCAACCCCCTTATCACTGACCGAGATCAACAGTTGATCCTCGGAGTTCCGTTCAGACTTAATCGTAAGCTCCCTCGGGGCGTTCACCTCATGCATGGCATCGATAGCGTTCAGCATAAGATTCAAGAAGACCTGCTGCAATTGCACTCGGTCCCCTCTGATATTGGGCAGGTCAGTCGCGAGTTCGGTATGGATCGAAATCGAATATCGTCCAGCCTCGCCGTTCAGAAGGGCGATCATTTCGCGAATGATCTCATTCACGTCGACCAACTCTCGTTGCGATTCCCCCTTCTTGAACAGTGAGCGAATTCGACCGGTGATTTCAGAGGCAACGGTTACATCCTTGATGATTCTCGACACGGCATCGCGGGCCTCTTCTATGTCAGGCCGTTCGCGCGCCAGCCATCTCAAGCAAGTCCGTGCGTCTGTTACCGCCGCCGCGATCGGCTGTTTAATCTCGTGCGCTAAAGAAGCAGTTAGCTCACCCATCGTCGTCACCCGGTTTATATGCGCAAGGTCCGCTTGTGCCTGACGCAATCTCTCTCGCTCCTCTTCTGCGCGTTTGCGGTCTGTGATGTCAATGTTCGAGCCGATATAGCCCGCAAACTCTCCTCCGGGCGTGTATCTTGGAATGCCACTCTCAATCACCCAACGGTACTCACCATCGGCTCGCCTCAACCTGTACTCCATGCCGAAAGACGTTCGCGCTTCGAAGGCGGGCAGGAAGCCGTCATAGCACCCCTGCAAATCGTCCGGATGCACACCTTGGGTCCATCCCAGGCCTACCTCTTGTTCCATGGTTCTGCCCGTAAACTCGAGCCACGGCTTATTGAAATAGTTGCAAAGACCGTCGGTAGCCGTCATCCATATCAGGACGGGCGCAGTGTCAGCCATCGCCTGGAACCGGGCCTCGCTCTCACGCAAGCGTTCCTCGGCTAATTTCCGTTCCGTGATGTCGCGGTATATGGCATAGTTCGCAAAATGCTCACCGGAAGCCTTCGTGACGGGAACAGCGAGAAGAGATACGTGAACAGAACTCCCGTCCTTGCGCCTGCGAACGGTTTCAACCTCAACGCGGCAGCCGTCCATAAGTTGGCGCTTGAGTTCTCGTGCACTCTCAAGAAGTGCATCAGGAACAATGAGATCAATAATGAGGCAATTTGAAAGTTCATCCGGTTCGTATCCGAACATGCGGGTGAATTCCTTATTCACGCGAACGATACGGTCGTCCGTGCTTAGAACGGCAATCGCTTCAGGAGCCTGTTCAAACAACTCTTCCCAGCGAGAACTTTGTGTCTGCGCTTCTTCTTCTGCTCGCTTCAGGTCTTCGATATCCGCGTTGGTGCCATACCACCGAATGATTCCTCCCCCGGTGCGGCGTAGAGGCATCGCTTGAATCAAAAACCACCGATAGGATCCGTCGCTGCGGCGCATGCGCGCTTCGGTCACAAACGAGATCGACTGCGTCAAAGCCGCTCGCCATCGCTCTCGCAAATCGTTTATGTCCTGGTGGTGAACTGCGGCCGTCCATCCCCAACCCTTGACCTCATTGCAAGACATCCCCGTGTAATCAAGCCATCGCTGGTTGCAGAATTCAACGTCGCCATCGGGAAGAGCACTCCAGACGAATCCCGGAATCGTATCCATCACCTGCCGTGATGGAATTTCCTTGCCCTTTGGATCGCCAGGGATTTCGGTGAATGACGACCCTTCGTCCCGCAGTTCATCGTCCCGAGAGAAAGTCTGATTGATGCCAGATCGCGAGTGATGCATTGATGCGCCCCTTGCTGTGGAATGCTACCTTCGAGGCGGAGAGACAATCTATTGACGCTCTGGTGAAACTCCATGGTTGCATGTCAATCGCATGGCAGAGTTATATGAATCCGAGAGTGAATTCGCAGAAGACCATCCGCACACGCCCTAGCTCGGGTGTAACCGAACCTAAAGCCCCCCGGAGCGGGTCGTGTTCTCATATGTTCTATACTCCATTTGGTATAAGGTCGGCTTATACTTTATTGAACTTTTTACGATAACCAACTGATACTAATTGCATCATCCAATATAAACTGTTGATAGTGGATAGCTTATATTGATAAAGCTTCCCCAAGGTGCCCGCAATAGCGAGTCCCTCAGTGATCATAGAATCGCGTAAGGGCCGAGTCGTGCTCAGCTGTCCCTTTTTCTCTCTGAGGTACCGGAGTCGAATCTGGTTTTCGAAGTGAAAAGTAGGACGGAGAATTCGAATCTCGCTCGGATAGCGGTCAGGCATTGCGAACCATGCCACAAAGTTCTATTGAGGGTTCGAGTGACTGTCCGCCCGCCAGGCAGTCCACGCGTAATTCATATCCGCTTTACTCCCCGCAAAACTCGTGAAAATCCCCATAAAATCAGGCTATTAGGCGAAGCTGCGTTCTCTAGAGAAGCTTTGTGCACTGGGGTTTTGGGACATCCCTGGAGCATTCTCCGTAGTCGGAGAGTTTGCGCGGGTTGGGGCGGCGCCAGGGTCCGCGACCTCGAAGACCCAGTACAAAGTGGCCGCCGTTGTCATCCCCCCGAAGAAGCCAAAATCCTGCTCGAAGAGGGGCGCTTCTGCAGTAATTTTTTGGGCTGGTGGGACCTTGTTTTTGCTGGGGGTTTTGGCAAAAACGGGTGGTTGGACGTGGTGTTTTGGTGGTGAAGTTGTGGTGGATTGCTGGTAGAAGCTGGGAAGTTGATGGTCAGGATTCGGGCTCGAAAAACATGCCACTTTTCCCGGATTTATTTTTGAGGGGTTCCCATTTTGGGAATTCGGTCTTGAAGACCGCTTGCGATCGGCAAGGTCACCGGCATTGACATCGTCGACAAGACCAGCGAACTCGTGGTTATCAGTCAGTTCGGCGAGATTATTCGCATCGACACCAAATCCCACCGCGTCGCCGGCTGGAGCACCAGGGCGTCAAGGTCCCCAACCACCGAACCCGATGGCAAGGTGCCCTGGCTCTTTCATGGGAATAGTCTCTCCCTTCAGGAGCGACCTGCTCATCCCATTTGACAATACCGGAAACTCGGCTGGAGGACCGCTATAGAGGGGAGGTTTTCCTAATTAGCCCGAAGGATTGAGCTTGAGGTCAGTCGGAGGGAGGATGCGGGAGGGCGTATCGATTGATATGGTGTTGGCGACTCATTTCACGACATTCGTTCGGTTTGAGAGGAATCGCCATGTTGAAGCGGTCGGCATTGATATGCGTTTTTCTGGGGCTTGCGTCGGTGGGGGTAGCGCAAAGCAACTATGCAACATTGCGCGGGTCGGTGACGGATCCCCACCACTTGCCGGTGGCGGGAGCGCACGTCCGAATTACGTCGAGCGTGACCGGGGTCGTGCGCGATGTGGTGACGGATACGGCAGGGCTGTACGTGGCCGGGGGGCTGCAGCCGGGCGGCTACGAAGTGAAGATCGACGGGAATGGATTTGCCGAGGCAGAGGAATCGTTGCAGTTGGAGGTTGGCCAGAGAGCAACGCTGGATGTTGCCCTGGTCATTGGGACGTTTACACACTCGGTGAATGTGAACTCAGGCGGAGAATTGCTTCAAACTGCGGATGCGACGGTGGGAACCGTGGTGGATCGCAGGTCGGTGCAGGAGCTACCACTGAATGGAAGGCAGCTGCTTGACTTGGTGGCTACGGTGCCGGGTGCCCATGTAAGTATGGGAGCGCAGGCAGGAAATACAATTCCGCTGTATTGGCGGCCCGGACAGTTCTCGGCAGTGAGCATTGCAGGGGCGCGGCCGAATGCAAATTACTTTTTGCTGGATGGCGCGACCAATACCGACCCTACGTTCAACACGCAAAACCTGAATCCTAATCCGGATGTGGTGCAGGAATTTCGTGTTGAGGTAGGGAGCTACTCGGCGGACATGGGCGGAGCCGGAGGCGGGCAAATCAACATTGCTACGCGCTCAGGCACGAGTTCATTCCATGGCACCGTATATGAGTTTTTGCGCAATGGAGCCATGGATGCGTTTTCGTTTGGCTCGATGGGCATGACAAAACATCTTGTACAGAACAATTTTGGCGGAGCAGTAGGCGGGCCGCTCTATAAGAAGAGCACGTTTTTCTTTGTGAACTATGAAGGTCTGCGGAGGGCTGCGGTCGATCCGATGACAGATACGGTACCCACGGCAGAGGAGGCTTCGGGAGACTTTAGCAATAGCGGCGTGAATATCTATGACCCGAACTCCACCTATGCTAATCCGACATACAATCCCTCGCTTCCCGTCAGTAGTGCGAATCCGCAATATCTCAGAAAGCAGTTCCAGTACAACGGGAGGTTGAATGTTATTCCGCCGAGCGAACTGAACTCAGCATCGCAGATTATGCTGCAGAACTATGTGCCGCAACCAAACCAGATGAGCGGCATGAGCATGGGCATGAATATGAATGGTCAACCAACCGTGGTGGGCGCGGGCAATGACTCGAACAACTACCTGGATCTGCGTAATGAACTTCACTACACGGATCAGGGATCGGTGCGCGTGGATCATGATTTCAGCAACGGAAGCACAGCGTTTGTGCGTTACAGTGGGCAGGGCGAGCATGGGTTCATGCCGGAAAACCTGCCGGGATTCGGGTACTACCACGACAACCTGGCGCAACAGGGAGTGCTGGGGTTCAGCAAAGCGATTTCGTCGAACCTGCTGAACACAGCAACACTCGCGATCTCCCGGCTAAGCATGAATCACACAACCGAGAGCGCGTATAAGAACAACATCGTAGCTCAGTTAGGAATCCAGGGAGTCGGATTTGGTGGGCCTGGAGCATGGGGTGCGCCATACTTCACGGTGCAGGGCTACTCCCCGTTCGGCGATAGCTACTCGGCTACGCCAATGCACGCCTGGGATACGATCATCGAAGGCCGCGACTCGGTGACTTGGCAGACTGGCAGGCATACGCTCAAGTTTGGTGGCGTATACCAGTGGTATATCTGGCCGATGTGGGGATTCTTCCAGAATCGTGGTTATTACCAGTTCACGAGCGGGTTCACAACGCAGACGCTTACGAACGATGGCACAGGATCGGCACTGGCGAGCTATCTGCTGGGCATGCCCGTGGTGAGACAACGACAGGCCGGTGTGCCGCAGATGAATCTTCGACAGTGGTATGCAGATGGGTTTGCACAGGACACGTGGAGGATCACGCAGTCTACGACGATCAACTACGGGATTCGTTACGAGTACATGAGTCCGCTGTGGGATGTGACTTACACCAACAGCAACCTTGTATTCAACAACGGAGTGCCGTCACCGTTTATTGGCGGACAGAATGGGTATCCGAAGGGGTTGATGTATCCCAACAAGGCTGATTTCGCGCCAAGGTTTGGGTTGGCGCAGAGCTTTGGTTCGATTGGGCTGGTGTGGCACGCAGCATATGGGATTTTCTTTACTCCTGTGGATATGAATACATGGTGCAATCAACGGCACAACATTCCTTATGTCTTTCCGGAGACGAACCAGAGCGACAATTACACGCCGACTGCCGCTATCGCGAATTACAATTTCGCCCCGGCAGTGCTGGGAAAGACCGTGGTGAGCTTTACAGCAATGAGCTTCCGTCCGCCACCGCAATACATCCAGCAGTGGAGTACATCCTTTGAGAAGAGCCTTGGGACGAAGTCAACCATCGAGGTTGGCTATATCGGATCAGGAGGCTTTCATCTTCAGCGGGCTCATCTGGTCAACAATGCACAGCCCGGCCCGGGACTGATTCAGCCGCGGCGTCCGGTTACATCGATGAGCTTCGTCACAGGCACCGTGTTGCCATCGAATATCCAGGTCGCCAATCCCGCGAACCCACTGCTAACTCCAGTGAGTACGATCAACCTCCTCGAGAATACGGCCCAGAGTTGGTACGACGCCGGATATGTAACCTTCCGGCACAGGTACTCGGATGGACTCACACTGCTTGCGAACTACACCTATGCGAAGAATCTTTCGAATGCACCGGATTTCAGGTCGCCAATGTACGAATCGGCGATTCCGCAGAACGACAATGATCTCGATGCGGAAAAAGGCCCGGCCTGCGACATACGTCACCGATTTGCGCTGACCGGCGTATATGATATTCCGGCCTGGCGCGAGTCACGTTGGGTAGGGGCGGTGACGGAAGGATGGCGTCTGTCGACGATTTATCAGATACAGACGGGATATCCGCTAACGATTTCGGTGTTCGGAGATACGGCGAACGCAGGGACGGCTTTGGGCGAGAATCCAATTCGCGCTAACTACACCGGACAGCCGGTCTTTACGCATGGAACTCGGAATCCGAATGAGTGGTTCAACATATCTGCTTTTGCCGCTCCGCCAGCATATACATTCGGCAATGTGGGACGGAACTCGGTATATGGGCCCGGCATGCAAAGCCTGGATTTCGCGCTGGTGCGGAGCTTCGCAATTACCGAGCAAGTTAAGTTCGAGGCGAGAGGCGAGGTCTACAACAGCCTCAATAAGGTAAATCTGGATACACCAAATCGATTTGTAAATACAGCGGGCTTCGGAACGATTACAGACGCCATGGACCCCGCCCGGCAGATTCAATTGAGCGCCCGCATTTCGTTCTAAGAAGCTCTCGCCTGATCACTGGGTCACGATGATTGATCCGGTGATCAGATTTTGAATCGTGGAATCGACACTCCAGTTTCTCTATTTGGGTTGAAGCCATGCGCCGTTTCCTGCGGAGTCCCATACTGCGAAGCGAACCCACTTCTTGTTGGTGGCGTCGAAGGGAATTTTGAAGTCTTTTGTTCCGAAGGCTGTTGTATGGGTCAGATCGATGATCTGCCGGTCGACCTTCGATCCGTCGCTCCAAACCAACTCCGCGAAGTCGAGCGGAAACGTGTACTCAATACTGGCTGTATAAACACTTTTCGCGCCCGAGCCTTCGATTCCCCAGTTGTGAAAGAGAATCTCGCCAGTGGTTCCAAAGAAGTTGCCCTTCTGGATTCCTTCAACTACGGGAGCCCAGCTCTCGTTGTATGCCGGCACCTTGTCGAGCTTGAGGTAATTGACCGCCAGCAGAGAATAGGTGTCGTCGTCGGGACGCTTCATATAGGTATCGCCCTCGGCGAGCATGAACTTCGGCTTCGGCGCCCAGTTGCTCATGTCGTCGTTGGTGCCGAAGCAACGCACCTCGCATAGTCGTTTCTCCGATAGATCGACCGGCAGCGACTCCCACGAAGCGCCGATGAAGCGATCGCTTAGGAAGAAATCCTTGTCTTTGTAGGTGTCGGGATAGAGCGCAGAGCTCTTTGTACGCGGGTGTGCCGCCCAGAGAATTCCGCCCTCGCGATTTACCATCTTCAGCACGTCGTCGGATGAGCCGAGATGGTAGACGTGGCCGTAGACGGGATCGTCCTCCTCGAACTGTTGCCCGGCGGGCCTGGGTTCCGCATGAGAAAAATAGACCGGCTTCGGAGTCATGAGGTACCAGTGGCCGCCCAGAAATGCATTGGCCTCTTCGGCCGGTATCACGAGAAAATTCTTGTCGGAGAGCCGGCGCGCTCCTTCGAAGTAGAGCTTCTGCTCCATGAATCTCTTTGGGCCGGGATCGTGGATGTCTGAGTCGTCGTGGAAATCGCCGAGATAGACGATGTTGATTCCGATCCCGCGAAAGACTGGCAGCCACGTTGGATTGAGGTCCGATGTGCCGCGGTCGCGAATCATCTCGTTGAGTTCGAGGTGAAAGTGTCCCGTCACAACCTTGAAGCCGGGCAGCGGTTTATAGACGTCGTCGTGGGTATAGGCCAACACCGCTTGCTGCGTTGCGTGAGCTCCGTCGGCGCTGAGATAGTAGTAGACCGCCATGTGCTGCACCGTGCCGGGAGGAGCGTTGTAGAGCGCATAGTTTTCGACCTGCTCGCGTGCTGTGTTGACGCGCCTCTTCCAAACTTCGTCTGACACTCCCCATGGAGCGTAACCCTCGCCTCGCTCGGGCTGCATGACGCCCAGCGAAAAGGAGGTGTCACTGTCTTTGCGATAGTAGACATATCCCAGGTTGACTTCGTTCTCGCGGGCAAAGAAAAACTTGTGCGGAGGAGGCATTACGGCCAGCGAACCGGTGCCTGGATCCAGAATCTCCAGACGATTCCGGGCGCGAAGGTTTACTGGGTCCTGATTGGGCTCTCCGCCGAAGTCATACTCCTGCCACACCTGCGAGGTATCGCGCCAGACGAGCTTTGTATCGTTCGCAATCGCGAATCCCTTCAATCCAGCCTTGTAGATGTAGGCGACCGATGGTGCGTTGGTAGTGGCCAGGGCCTCTTGACGTAACAGGTTGGAGCCCTTGTACACCGTGAATTGAAGGTCGCCGTGGAATAGGCCGAGCGTCAAGCCATTGAAGGTGAGGCTTACGCGGTTGCCCTCGGTCTTCACCTTGCAGCTATCGGAGCGGTAGCTGGCCGACGCGCGCACGATCTCGTCGGCTGTGCGTGCGGGGCCTGCGAGGTGCGTTCTGCCGGGGACGGCGAGAGGGGCGTCCCAGAATACTGTCCACTTATACTGCTCGATCTGGTCGGGGGTGTCTTTGTGCTGCTGTTTCAGGATGTCCATCTCGGTCACAGAGATGCGGCGACGGCCGGTCGTCACCTCAAACTGCGGCGTCAAGTCTTTACCAAGGACAATCCACTGGCTGCCGCCCTTTCTGGCGGCAAGTTCCTGGATGACGGGCTGTCCATCGCGGAGCGCGAACTGCGCCCGAAGCTGCTGCCCGGCCTCGCCTGCCCAGGTCAAGTCTACGGCGTTGTGGTTCGCCTCAGCTTTGATCCCATCCACGCTCTTGTAATCCTGCAGATTGCAGACCGGCGTCTGCGCCGTAGCCAGTCCAGAAAGAAGTGCCATGCCAACCAATGCGGTCAACCCCATCGAACTCTCCTTCGTTCAGTCGGCAGCGGTTGCTTCATCCTTCATCCACTCAGTGGGAACCGGACCGGGAGGCGCTACCTCAATCTGCTCTCCAAGATACGAGAGAAACTGCGAGACAGACGCATCGGCAAGTCCTTTTATTGCCTGCACAATGCAGCGTGCGTCCAAAAACCCCCAGGTACCGATGTGGCGTTCCACAATAACGAATAATGTAGCGACTATTCGACATCCACGGTTGCGGTCATGGCAAGTCGCTGTTGGGACCACTCAAACGGGATCTCGCCAACGCACTTCTCCAGCGAAAGATTGGGGTCTTGCTTGCCATCAAGGACCGCTTCTATGATGTCCGGTGCCAGAAAGGCCAAGGGGATAATCCTGCTGATGTAGCGTTCATCGAAGCCGGTCGCTTTTGCCAAAGCGCGCTGATTGGGTATTTCCCCGCGCAGAATCCGATCCATCCAGTCATGTGCTCGTGCGACCGCTCGAACCAAAGAGAGTACAGGGCGCGCTCTGTTTTGCCCGGCCTCGGCCAGTAAGAGGCGAACTTCGCCTCCGCACCTCCGTAGTTTGGCATCCGCTTTGAGGATGATGAGATCTTCCGAAGCAGTTAGAGTGCCGGCGATCTCTTCGCTTCGTTGAGGCGTGAGGAAGGTTTTCAGGACGGCGTGTTTACTCAATTGCAGCTCAATCTTCTGATGTCGCACGATAATCCGCGTAACCATCGATCGCAGGTCATTCCGGACTTTTCCTGAGAAGCGAAATATTCCCGAGCGACTTTCGCAACATGCTGAGTCTCTGTCATATCGAAGGAGTGGGGTTGCAAGAGATCGAGGATTCTCGGTGCTGACTGCAAAAGGGCGGCGAGTTGAGTCAAGATCAATTCCTCAACCTCTTCGGCAGGAAGACGACCCTGGTCTGTTGGCTTTTTAGATCTACCTTGGGTTAGAGCCTGGGAGACATAGTATCGGTAGCGTCGGCTCTTCTTCGTAGCGTGAGACGGAGTAAATCGATTCCCAACCTCGTCGTAAAGCAGACCCGTGAAAAGGCTTGTGCTGGTTGCTCGCGGCCGTTTCCTCTCAGCCTGAAGATTGGCTTTGAACTGCACTTGAACACGATCCCAGAGATTCTGGTCGATGATGGCAGGATGCTGGCCGGGAAAGGACTTGTCCTTGTGCGTGATCTCGCCGAGGTAGATTCGGTTCTGGAGCATGGAATAGAGTGCTCCACGGGAAAAGGCGTTGTCACCGGAGGCATTTCCGGTCTTGCTCAATCTCTTTTTTCTTCGGACGTCCTTCTTCTCCAGATAAATCTAAAGCCTGGAGACGCATCCTTCAGCGAGATAGGCTTGAAAGATATCCTTGACCCGATTGGCCTCTTATGGATTGACAACCAGGTGACGATCTTCGAGGTCATAGCCCAGAGGAACGACTCCTCCCATCCACATGCCTTTGCGCTTCGACGCGGCGATCTTGTCGCGGATACGTTCCCCTGTTACCCTCTCGCTCAAACTGTGCAAAGGATAAGAGCCAACTCGGCAAATTCGGGCGGTACCGGACCAATGTTTGGAACTATCCTTCGGCAAATACTTTCTCTCGCTCGGGACCGGACGGAGATCTGCTTGCTCTCCACCCAACACCAAAACCGGTTGCTCTTATCGCCGATGCGATCAAAGACTCGACCGCCCGTGGAGCTCTGATTCTCGACCCATTCCCTAGGGTCAGGAACTGCGGTCATTGCGGCTGAGCGAACTTGACGAGTTTGCTACGGCCTGGAACTCGATCCACTTTATGTCGATGCTCTCATCCGCCGCTGGCAGCGCCACCAAACGCGAAGCGATTCACGTTGAGTCGGGAGAGAGCTTTGGGGTTAGAGAAATCTCCAAGATGAGTCACAGTAAATCAACTTCAGAGACGGAAAGGTGAAGGACAATATGAGCAGTGGTGACCAGTTCGACGACGATGAAGTCGGCTATGGAAAGCCTCCGAAAGGCGGTCAGTTCAAAAAGGGGATCTCAGGAAACCCCTCAGGGCGACCTAAGAAGCAATCAGATTTCCTGTCGGCTCTATTGCGAGAGGCGAACTCAGAAGTGACTATCACTGAGAAAGGGAAACGGAAGGTGGTCAAGATGATTGACGTCGTGGCGAAGCAGGTGATGACCAAGGCCGCCACTGGCAACATCCAGTCACAACGTCTTCTGTACATGCTTTTGCAGCAAGCACAGGAGAGAGCCGCAGAAGACCCGAATTCTCGGAACATGCCGGACAGAGACCCGAAACCTGAGGATTTGACCGACGAGGAGCTGCTAATGATCATTCAAGGGATCCACCC
>Ga0210391_10003951_pt1 | contig 12486 bp, 10 predicted proteins | sample IncBWC12OmetaG_FD_160573 | JGI IMG/M metagenome (GOLD analysis project Ga0210391, IMG submission 160573) | Forest soil microbial communities from Barre Woods Harvard Forest LTER site, Petersham, Massachusetts, United States - Inc-BW-C-12-O ... | reverse complement strand
GCCTGGAGCCAGCGGAGTCTATCTCACCAGTGAGGGCAAACAAGGCGATCAAGCCTGGGGCACGAGAGGACGCTGGTGCGCCTTATCAGGCAAAACTGAAAACCACGCAGTAACGATAGCCATTTTCGATCATCCCGGAAATCCTAACTACCCAACCTACTGGCATGCGCGAGGCTACGGCTTATTCGCCGCCAATCCACTGGGGCAGCACATCTTCGATCCCAAAGCACAACCATTGAACTACACCATCGACAAGGATCAAAACGTAACCTTCACGTATCGCATCCTTTTAATGGACCGAACGCCAAAACCCGGAGAGCTGAATCAAGACGCCGACGCCTTCGCAGCAGCCCGATAGTTGGGAAGATGAACACCCACTCAATCGCTCTGCTAGAGGCCGAAAAAGATGGGCGAAGCCCAACCATTGCGTTTAAGCGCTCTTCCGGCGAATCAACCAATAAACCGGAAGACCCGCGATCACCAGCGCCAGGCCAGGCCAGGTAGTAGCCGGGCGATCAATAAAAAGGCACAGCACAACCACGCTGGCCCCAACAACATAAATAGCCGGAACCACCGGATATCCTGGAGTGCGATACAACCGTTCCGCATCCGGCCGCTTGTACCGCAGCACCACCACCGCAGCAATCGTCAGAATATAAAACAACAGCGCTGCAGAAATAATGTAGTCCAGCAGATCGCTATAGAGATTGCCGTAGCCCTTGGCGGGCGAGTAAGTCGTCAACAGCACCAGCAGCCCCGCCCAAACTCCTTGCATCAGCAGAGACCACCCAGGCACACGGGCTGCGTTCAGCGTCCCCGCCGCGGGAAAGAAAAGCTTATCCCGAGCCATCGCATAGTAAGCGCGCGGTCCAGCCAGCACCAGGCTATTGATGCAGCCGAACGTCGACACCATGATGAGCGCGGCCAAAGCCTTTCCTCCCCAGGCGGGAAAGATCTGTTGCAGCATTGCGGTCGCCACGCGATCATTCGCAGCGTGTTGGATCGCCGGAAACTTCAACACCACCAGGTAGGCAATGTTCACTACCAGGTACAACAGCATGACGATCACCGTGCCGATCGCCAGCGACCGTGGAAGAGTCCTCCGCGGATCCTTAACCTCTTCCGCGGCGAAGGTAATGTCGTGCCACGCGTCCGCGGCGAAGAGCGATCCTGACTGCGAAACGCAAAAGACCATCAGCAAGCCCAGGAGACCTGCATAAGAGGTATCCGGCCGCTGCCAGAAAGAATCCAGGTTCGCATGGACAGACGACGTCTTCCAACCCACACTCAGGCCGAGCAAAATCAGCGCCGCCAGCGCTCCGAGCTTAGCGACCGTAAACGAATTCTGGATGATCTTGCCATACTCGATCCCCAGTGTATTCGTCGCGGTCAAGAGAGCGATCACCAGCAAAGCAACCAACTGGGCACTCGACAGCGTGAGCGCATAGTGCGCGGACAAACGCAGAGGAGGGAACAGGTAGCGTGATTCAGAAACGGAAGGCGCCCAAACCCCCAGGAATCGGGCAAACGCAACCGCAACTGCGGCAATCGTTCCCGTCTGAATCACCGTGAACAGCGTCCATCCATAGAGGAAGCCCCAAAGCGGGGAATAGGCCTCGCGCAGGTAGAGGTACATCCCGCCTCCGCCGGGCATCATCGACGCCAACTCTCCGAAGGAAAAGGCAGCCGCAATGGTCAGCACTGCGGCAAAGACCCAGGCAGCCAGAAACCATCCCGGGCCACCCAGCATGCGAGCCATATTGGCCGGGACAATGAAAATTCCGGACCCAATCATGACCCCGATCACGACCATGGTGGAGTCGAACAATCCGAGAGCCCTTTTGGGCTGCCGCTTTGCCTGTATCTCTTCTTTGGTGGCAGGGGTCACTGCGAAGATGCTATAACGTTTCCCCCTAAGCGCAACATACGCAGCATGGTACAGAGAGACCCGTGGTTCTACTTCCGTGACCGGCGAATCTCTTCCGTCAAAATAATGGCTTCCGCAATCTCCCGGATCGCCTTCCGCTTCTGCCGGCTCTGCTTTTGCAGCGCCAGGTAAGCGCCCTCTTCATCCAAATGCAATTCGCGCTGCAGGATCCCCTTCGCCCGGTCCATCAGCTTTCTTACCTCCAGCCGGTCGGCAAGCAGCAATCGTTCGCTTTCCAGCCTCGCCATCTCCAGCTCAGCTCCCACCAGAAACCCAACCGTCGAGATCAGCCGAACCTGGCGGGCGCTATGGTGGTGAGGCTTACGATGCTGCACATTAATCACCCCGACCAGCTTTCCGCGGCAAAGAATGGGCACGGAGAGAAAAGCCTCAAAATGGTCTTCAGGCAAATCATTGAACATCTTGAACCGCGGATCGCTCGACGCCTGGGAGCCAATCGCCACCGGTTGTTGGTGCATCGCGACCCAGCCAGTAATTCCCTGGCCCAGTGGCAGGTCAAGCTCGTCCACCAGGTCGGCGTGGGGATTCTTGGAGGCCCGAAGCACCAGCTTCTCGCCCTCCAGCACATAGACAAAACACGAATCGCACATCGCGATCGTAGACACAAACTCAACTACTCGTTCGAGCACAGCATGAAACGGGTCCGCGGCCGCCATACGGCTTCCGATCTCATGCAAAAACTCGATATCCAGTACTTCGTCGGCCCTTGAGCCTTCTTCCGTCATGACCCCACATCCCATATCTCGTTAAGGCGACGAAAATTATGCGCCATTTTACTGTTGCTTTCGTACTCTGTTGCCTTTACCCTGAAGGTCGTTTCCGGTCCTCTGCGAGCTCCTGCAGGGTCACGGATGGTGAACGTTCTCCCCGTCGAAACGTAAACCCCTCCTTAGCACTCTCTGCTTTAGCAGCTTCCAGGTTGAAGACTGATGAATCTCCGTTTCTCTACCCCGCGTCTTCCCAGGGTTGGTTTCCCTGTGTTGGAGCCGCGAGGACAATTCGTTTCCGTTGGTAGCCACGCACAAACGGTGGCCGGCGCCAGCCGCGGCACTTTCATGACGGAGCCCGGTTCCCACATCTCGACAGCAATCCGGAAAGTTACAATTCTACCATTCAAATTCACCGAAGATTTCCATTTGCTGGCAGGTAGGAAGGTTCTTAAGTGGGTCTAACTAAATGGGTCTAACCAGGCGCGATTTTCTCATGAAGGTGGGCCAGGCGGGAGGCTACAGTGCCGCCTTCACCATGATGCAATCCCTGGGCTTACTGCCTGTCACGGCCTCGGCCGCACCGACAGTCAAGCACCCGGAGGGCTCCGGCAAAGGGACGAGCGTGGTCGTTCTGGGCGGCGGCATCGCCGGTTTGGTCTCCGCTTATGAGCTAGGAAAGTTAGGCTACACGTGCACACTGCTCGAGGCGCGCGAACGCATCGGCGGTAGGAACTGGACCGTCCGCAACGGAACCAGGGTAGATTTCACCGACGGTTTCACTCAGAACTGCGCCTTCGCTCCGGGCCTCTATCAAAATGTCGGGCCCGCCCGCTTGCCGTCCATACACCACACCATGCTCGGTTATTGTCGCGAGCTTGCCGTTCCGCTGGAGGTAGAAATCAACGCCTCGCGAAGCGCCTACCTGCAGTCCGCGACACTCAACAATGGCCAAACCGTACAAAACCGCCAGGTGGAATACGATACCCGCGGTCACGTCTCCGAACTGCTGGCAAAGTGTATTCAACGCGGCGGCCTCGACCAGGAACTCAGCCCGGACGACAAAGAGCAGATGATCGCGTTCCTGAAGACCTACGGTGGTTTGTCCCCGGATCTTTTCTACAAGGGATCCTCGCGCGCCGGCTGGAAAGTCAGTCCCGGGGCAGGCGACAGGGAAGGCGTTCCCCACGACCCCTTGGATATGCGCGCCTTGCTGTCCGCCCATCTATGGACGCAGTTGATGGAAGAAGACGAGATCGACTGGCAAGCGACGATGTTTCAGCCGGTCGGCGGCATGGATCAGATACCCATGGCGTTTAAGAAAAAGCTCGGCGCCGTCATTCGTTCGCGCGCCGAGGTGATCCAGATCCGGCAAAACGCATCGGGCGTAAAAGTCGTCTATCAGGATTTCGCGTCGGGCAAGCACGAGACCGTCAGTGCGGACTACTGCGTTTGTGCTTTGCCGCTGACTGTGCTCAAAACCATGGATACTGATTTCTCGCCCGAATTGAAGGCAGCCATTCATGGTTGCTCCTATGACTCGGCCTACAAAATTGCCTGGGAATCACGCCGCTTTTGGGAACAGGAGTGCAATATCTATGGTGGCATCTCTTTCCTCCGCCAGCCCGTCGATACAGTCTGGTATCCCAGTGCCGCGCTCTTCTCCGAAACTGGGATCATCCTGGGTGGATACGGAATAGAAAACGGCTCAGAATTCGGCAGGCTGCCGGGTCCGCAGGCAAAACTGGCAGCCTCTCGACAATCCATTGAACTCCTGCACCCCGGCCGCTCGCAGGAGTTGAAGAATCCCATCTACGTCAGTTGGGGACACATTCCCTACAACCTAGGATCCTGGGTCAGCGACTTCGAAACCGGCGCCCCGCCGGGCTACGAGGTCTGGATGCAACCTCAGGGCCGCATCTTTATGGCCGGCGACCACACCAGTCACATCGTAGGCTGGCAGGAGGGCGCAGCCTTATCGGCACACCGGGCCCTGGATGGAATTGCCGCGCGTGTGGCCAAGGCCTAAGCAGCCAACTCGGGACACGATGCGGGATGTTACGTGAGTCTTCCGGCCAGGCTCATTGCGAGGAGAAACCCAGGTCTCAAAATCGAGACCTGGGCCACCCGCTCAAAGTCTGGAGGGTGCAGCGTATTTTCGACAGAGGAATCATGGGCCTTCGGCCCACCCAAGGCGATGAAAAACCGCTTCTCTTCAGCAACTACTCTCTCTGGAAGCGCCACCCTCCCCTTGTCATCCCGAGCGAAGCCGAGGGATCTGAAGTCTTCTCCCGCTCAGCGACACCTTTCCTAATGGGACGACGATTTCATCACAAAACTCGTCAGCGCTGCTTTCTTGCTCTCATTCACCGCCCCAGCCGTCCGCCACAGCACGTGTCCCGCCTTATCCGTCAACAACAGCACGACATCCTGCTCAGAAGAAATCTGCAGGGCCTGAAAAAACTGTGTTTTGTTGACGTACAGGGGCACCGTATACCGCCGCGGTTGGGATGGCAGCAGGCTACCGCGCAAGGACGCGTTCAACCACCATCGATACAATCCATTCTCACGCGGAGAAACGAATAGCCACCACGTTTGCACCGTGGGAGCGGTGATCGCCGGAAGCCATCCGTCGACCTGGGATTGCTGGTCGCGTTGAAAGGAAAGAACGAGCAGATTAAGCGGAGCGGCAAAATTCGCCGGCAGCGTTACCTTCGCCCGGTCCAGCGCGTACGCGGTAACCGGAGGTAAAACCGCGGTTTGGGGAGTCTGGGAAATTTGCGAAGCTGCCACTGCGCACGGCAAAGCGAAGAGGGGGAAGACCAGGGCTCGAAGCAGTCGCATTTTGTCTACCAAATCTTAACCCACCCCACACCGGTCGGACCGTCTTTCGATGCAGCGCGATGAAAAGGTGAAGCCGAAGGGGGTCGAGTATCATAAACGTGGGAGCACTCTCATGCCATTTGCCCCTCAGCGGCACAAGTTTCAAACCGACGACCCTCGTCTGCAGCCAATCGCCGAAAAAGTATTGGCAGGCGAGCGTCTCGATTTCAAGGATGGCGTTGCCCTCTATCGCTCAGGCGATGTACTCGCCGTAGGCTGGCTGGCCAACCATGTGCGTGAGCGCCTGCACGGTAACATCGCCTATTTCAATGTCAACCGGCACATCAACCCCACCAACGTTTGTGTGGCCGCCTGCCGGTTGTGCGCCTTTGGCCGCAAAAAAGACGGTGAGGGTGCTTACACCATGGCGCTCGAAGAAGCGTGGCACACCGCAGCCTCGGGCTACACCGAAGCGGTTACCGAGTTTCACATCGTCGGCGGCTTGCATCCCGATCTTCCATTCCAGTACTTCCTGGACCTCGTGGCAGGTCTGAAGCAGCGCTTTCCCCCGGTTCACATCAAAGCCTTCACCATGGTCGAGGTGGCCTACCTGGCACGCCGCGCCAAGCTGACCATTGCCGAGACCCTGACCCAGATGAAGGACGCCGGCGTTGACTCCCTGCCCGGCGGCGGGGCTGAGATTTTCTCCGACCGCGTGCGCCACATCATTTGCGATCACAAGATCGATGGCGACGAGTGGCTGGAGACAGCACGCACCGCACACAAGCTGGGATTGCGCTCCAATGCAACCATGCTTTACGGGCACGTCGAAAACGATGAGGATCGCGTCGATCACATGCTTCGTCTGCGTGCGGTGCAGGATGACACTGGCGGCTTTCAAACCTTTATTCCGCTCGCCTTTCATCCCGCGAACACCGCGCTGGATCATCTGCCCACAACCACTGGCCTCACAGACATTCGCCAGATTGCCGTGAGCCGCTTACTGCTGGATAACTTTTCCCACATCAAAGCCTACTGGCAGATGATGAGCGCCAAAATCGCGCAGATCTCATTGCGTTTCGGAGCTGACGACATCGATGGCACGGTCGTCGAAGAAAAGATCTACCATGACGCCGGAGCGACTACACCGCAGGGAATGCGGCGGTCGGATCTGATACGTCTCATCCGGGAAGCTGGCCGCGAGCCGGTGGAGCGGGACACACTCTATCGCAACGTCGTCCGTCACGAAGATACCTTCACGGTAGCAGTCTAGACTTCCGCGCGGCTCTCCGCGGGACGAAACGGCTCTGCAGCATCTTGCCGCAGCACGTTAATGGTAGCCCCGGCGTGCGCAGCCAGACGGGCCTTCTGCTTGCGCCGCACCTCGCGGATAGCCACCAATATGAGCGCAGTGAAGGTAATGATGAGCAGGATCAGCGCAACGCGCCCGTGCAGCTCTGTTACCTCTCCGTACAGCAATGCTAAACCCACAAACACAAAGAAGACGTGAGCGCAGAAGACCTCGAGCGATGCCTTGCCCAGGGTTAGAAAAGGTTCCACCAGCACCATCCTGGTGAGGTATTTCCGCGACCAATAAATCATGCACGAAAATGCGAACAGGTTCAGCATGCGCAGTGGGCCTATCTGCCACTTGTCCAACGACAGGCCGAGTGCCTCCTGCGTCAGGTGGGGGCCAAGCCAGTCATGCCGCACGCCAAGGAAGAAAAGGCAAACCGCGCCGCTGAGAACAAAGACCCACCCGGGCAACTTGCCCAGCGGGTTCTCACCCTGGGTTGACTTGGCTCCCAGCCACAGAGCCAAAACCCAGATAGCCTGCCAGGCGAACAGGTTGAACGCTCCCGTCTCTTGCAGCGGTATCCGTAAGCCGGTCGCATTGACCACCAGGCTGTGCATCCAGGTGCGCAAGCCAAACTGCGCCAGCAGCCAGATAACTCCGCTCACCATCAGGATGCGCGTCCATCCGCGCCGCACCGCCACGCTAAGGATGTACGGCGTGAGCAGCAGAAAAGTGACGTACATGGGCAAAATGTCTAACAGTGGCGGACAATAAATCAGCAGCAGCGACCCGATGATCGCCGTGGCCGGGTGGGCAAGGTAGAAATTGAGCAGGTTGTAGATGGCTGCGCGATGAGTGTGGGTAGCGAACGCAGCCACTACGGTAAAGACCATGGTCAGCATGATCAAGTGATAGCCATAGATCCGCAGTGCCCGCATCCAGAGTTTTGAACGCACCCCATCGCTGTCTTCCTGAGCTTTGTGGATGTAGAGCGTAGCGACCAACATGGCGGAGAGAAACACAAAACCTTCCGCCGAGGAAACAAACCCAAAGGGCTGATTAACCAGTTCGCTGACACGCGTGGGCAAGTGGGTGAGCGTCATCCACACCAGAAAGAGGCCGCGCAGGGCATCCAGCTCGGGACGACGCTGGATCTTGCCCAACTTGAGCACTTTTCTGGAGGCGGATTTTACGTCCATGCGCACGCACCAACCCTACTGATTAGAGACGCATTTTGCTGCTATTGGTTGCGGGGATGGGGGGTAGAAAGGGTTGCCCCGGCTGCAACCCCCTCTTGTGATTCTAAACCTTCAATAGGCGGGGATGCCAGTGACGCTCTGCCCAATGATGAGCGCGTGGATATCGTGCGTGCCTTCGTACGTTTTCACCGATTCCAGATTCATCATGTGCCGCATCACTGGATAATCATCAGTAATGCCATTGCCGCCGAGGATATCCCGCGCCGTTCGCGCGCACTCAAGCGCCATCCAGACGTTGTTTCGCTTGGCCATCGAGATGTGTTCAAAACCTGCTTTGCCCGCGTCCTTCAGCCGCCCTACCTGCAGTGCGAGTAGCTGGCCTTTGGTAATTTCCGAGATCATCCAGGTGAGCTTTTCCTGCACTAATTGATGACTGGCGATCGGTTCATCGCGAAATTGTTTTCTCAATAAAGAATATTGAAGCGCCGTGTCATAACAGGACATCGCGGCCCCGAGGCCTCCCCAGCTGATGCCGTATCGGGCCTGGTTGAGGCACATGAGCGGCGACTTCAATCCTCCCGAACCAGGCAGCAAATTTGAGGCTGGCACGCGCACATCTTGAAGTGAGAGCCCGGACGTGACCGATGCCCGCAACGACCACTTGCCATGCACATCGTAGGCTGAGAAGCCCGGGCGATTGGTTTCCACCAGAAAGCCGCGCACCTTCCCATCCTCGTCGTCCACCTTGGCCCAGATCACCGCCACATCCGCGATGGAGCCGGACGTAATCCACATCTTTTCCCCGTTCAGAATGTAGTCCTCGCCGTCTTTCCGGGCGCGGGTTCTCATCCCGCCCGGGTTGGAACCGAAGTCGGGTTCGGTGAGCCCAAAACATCCCAGCTTTTCTCCTGTCGCCAGCAGCGGCAGCCAGGCCTCTTTCTGGGCATCGCTGCCGAAGGCGTAGATGGGGTACATCACCAGTGCTGACTGCACGCTCACAAAGCTGCGCAATCCGGAGTCGCCTCGCTCCAGCTCCTGCATCACCAGTCCATACTCCACATTGGACATGCCGGCGCATCCATAGCCCTCCAGGCTGGCGCCAAAGAACCCCAGTTGGCCCATCGGCTGGATCAACTCCTTTGGAAATCTCCCGTCGCGATTGCACTGCTCGATGATCGGGATCACATTGTCTTCGACAAACTGGCGGGTCGTATCGCGCGAGAGCAGCTCGTCGCCGGAGAGCAGCCCATCGAACTGGATGAAGTCAACACCTTTGAATTTAAAAGCCATGCCGGTAGGCACCTCAAGAAGCTGTAGCAAACCTTTAAGGGTAGCAGAGATCCGGCTATTCCGGTGAGCGTCGCCTTCGGTTTTGATGGAGCAACTTCGAGCGTTTTGTAGTGATGTGTTTGTAGACCCAGGCCCGAGGAGGCAGAAATGCCAGCAATATCAGCAAAGCGCCGACGCCATAACCGCCGGCGGCGAAGGTCGTCTGATGGTAGCTCGCATTATCGAAAGCCCAATGGCCGGCCTGCAACTGAGCCCGCGCCAGCAGGATCACGAAGAGGCCGGCCGCGATCAATCCCAGTCTCGTCAACCATCCCATAGCTCGACGCTCTCAGCTGCGCCAAAAAGAAATCGTAAAAGTTACATTATGGCGCTCATATGGCCCTCAACGAAGTCTCGGGAGGAGCAACCGCAGATCTCTCCACTGCGCTGCGCTCCGGTCGAGATGACAAAGGGGAGGGTGGTTACCGACCGGGATGTTTGCCGTTGGAATCGCGCTTCTGTTCAGCAACTACTCTTTCTGGAGGCACCGCTCTCCCCTTTGTCATCTCGACCGAAGCGCGCAGTTTGGAGAGATCTGCGGTTGTTCCGGTCCACCACAACCCAATCCCACTAAGACAAATACTCTTTAATGAAAGGATCATCGCTATGCACCAGATCATGCGTAGATCCGTCGAAAACCAGGTGCCCATCATGCAGCATCAGAAAATTAGTCTTGGGATCCAGTCCATCATTGGGGATAGGAACCATATGATTCTCGCCCCGGTCGAACGTATGCGTGGCGAGCATAAACGCATCCTGCAAACGATGGGTCACCAGCAGCGAACTGGTGTGATAAACGTCGCGCTGCTTCATCACCAGCTCAACAATGGTGGTCGAAGTAATCGGGTCCAACCCGCCGGTAGGAGAGTCGTAGAGGATCAGGTCAGGCCGGTTCACGATAGCCCGGGCAATCGCGACACGGCGGCGCATACCACCAGAAAGCTGCGACGGAAACTTGTCTACCGTCTGCTCCAATTCCACGAAGCGAAGCGCCTCTAACACCCGCCGGGTCACTTCCTCTTCTGGCACCTTCTGCTCAATCAACCGGTAAGCCACGTTATCGCGCACGGTCAGGGAATCGAAGAGAGCGCCTTCCTGAAACACCATGCCAATGCGGCCTCGCAACTGGAATAGTTGCTCTTCCGGCATGGTATTGATTTCCTCGCCAAACACCGTGATGGTTCCGGAGTCTGGGCGCATCAGCCCGTTGGCGAGCTTGAGCAGGACACTCTTGCCACTGCCGGCAGGACCCAACAAGATGCGCGTTTCCCCCGGAGAAACCTTGAACGAGATATTATCCAGAACCTTTTTGCCTTCGAATCCAATGGAGACGTCCTCGAAGACAAGGACCGGCTGTGACGGATCATCCTGGACTGCAGAGGTCGTGGGCTGGGGCGCAGTGACCATAAGCTCAGCGGCCGAAGACTCCGATCATGAACTGGCTGATGACCAGGTCAATCGCGATGATGAGCACCGACGAAACCACCACCGCCTGCGTCGTGGATCGGCCCACACCCTGGGTGCCGCCGCGCGTGGTCATCCCGTAATAGCAGCCGACGCTGGCGATGATGAAACCGAAAACAATCGGCTTGACCAGGCCCTGAATGATATCGGGATAGCGCAGTGTCTGGTAGGCGGTGTGGAAATACTGCGAACCGTCCTGTCCCAGCATGAACACTGAGATGACCGCTCCCCCCAGTGTCCCCACCGTGTCAGACAAAATAGTCAGGAAAAAAAGCATGAAGACTGTTGCGTAAAGCCGCGGCGTGACCAGCTTCTTCACTGGATCAGTTCCCAGCGCGCGCATGGCATCGATCTGCTCGGTCACCATCATCGAGCCCAGCTCGCTGGCCATTCCCGAGGCGTTGCGGCCAGAGACCATCAGGCTGGTGAGTACCGGGCCCAGTTCCTTGATCATCGAAAGGCTGACCAGCTCCCCTGTAATGGCCGTAGCGCCGAACTGCGCCAGCGAGGATGCGGATTGTAAGGCAAGCACCCCGCCCGTGAAAAAGCCGGTGAGCAGGACGATGGGCACTGAACCGATCCCAATCGAGTCTGCCTGGACAATGAGATCGGCAATGTAGCGGGGCCGCTGAAAGATATTGCCGATCGCCCGCCCGGTGAGGATGGCATAATCCTGCACCGATAAAAGGAGCTTTTTGGCAATGCTTTCAATCTTTTCAAAGGGCATATGCAAGCCGAGGGTACCACACGCGGGTCCCTAGTCCTTCATACGCTTCTTGATCTCGATCGAGAGCCGTTTGATCTTTTGGTTGAGTGTAGAAAGCGGAATCCTGAATTGTTCCGCCGCATCTGTCTGGTTCCACTTGCAGCGTTCCAGCTTATCGATGATGATGCGCCGCTCAATGTCTTCCAGAATGTCGAACAGCGAGGCGTCAGGATTATGCTCCAGCAGACTGGAGGAGTAGCTCCGGCCCGTCAGATGGCCGGGGAGAAGGTCGAAGCCTATCGTCGGTGTGGAGGAGAGAACCACTCCACGCTCAATGACGTTTTCCAGTTCGCGCACATTGCCCGGCCAGTCATAGTCCATCAGCACCCGCATCGCTTCCGGCGCCAGCGTGCGCGGCGCAAGATCATTCTCCTCGGCGTAGCGTTTGAGAAAGCTGGCCGCCAGCGGTGGAATATCCTCTCGCCGCGTGCGCAGCGGAGGCAGATCGATAGTGATGACGTTCAGCCGGTAGTACAAATCCTCGCGAAATTTGCCCTCACGCACTGCCTGGCGGAGATCGACGTTGGTAGCCGCCAGGATGCGCACGTCTACCTGGATCTCATGCACGCCGCCCAGGTGCATAAAGCGCCGGTCCTGCAGCACGCGCAACACCTTGGCCTGGGTGTCCATCCCCATGGTGCCGATTTCATCCAGGAAAAGGGTTCCGAAATTCGCAACTTCAAAAAGGCCCTTCTTCGCGGAAACGGCTGACGTGAACGCCCCTTTGACGTGGCCAAAAAGTGTGGACTCGAGCAGATCGCTGGGCATGGCGCCGGTGTTAACGGGCACAAACGGTTTATCCCGCCGCGGCGAATTGGCGTGGATGGCCTTGGCGATAAGCTCCTTGCCGGTTCCGCTCTCGCCCTGGATCAGGATGGTCGAGCGGGTAGGAGCCACCTGCGCCACCAGGTCGAATATGCGCAACATCGGCTCGCTCTTGCCAACGATGTTCT
>Ga0210391_10003948_pt1 | contig 12487 bp, 9 predicted proteins | sample IncBWC12OmetaG_FD_160573 | JGI IMG/M metagenome (GOLD analysis project Ga0210391, IMG submission 160573) | Forest soil microbial communities from Barre Woods Harvard Forest LTER site, Petersham, Massachusetts, United States - Inc-BW-C-12-O ... | reverse complement strand
TCACCAGAATGCCGGGACCTATGAGGAGCCAGAACAGGCGGAGGCGCGGCCGAAATCCGCGGCGTGCGCGCGTCGCGGAAACCTGTTCGCGGTCGTGGGCGCGATCGATATCTTCGTGCGTAATAACGACGCTGTCGGGGGGAGGCGGCTGACTATTCGATTCGGGATCGCCGAGGGTGACGGAACGGAAAGCGGTTTCACCCCCGCTCTCCGGCGCTGTGTTTCGTTTTTTCATTCGCTGACGCGGGCGAGAAACCGCAAGCGCTCGCCGGAAAATTAGCCTAAGTATACATCAGCAAATAAACTATAGTTAATTACTTTTGCGATTACGGATATTAGATTTTCGGATGAGGACAATTTGCGGGGTCGTCGCTACCACTCCAATGTTTAGGGTTTCGTGGACTAGGGTTTCGGGGCAACCTTCCCATCCGCCGACTTAACCCACACCTTCTCCGCTGCAGATACTCCCAGCGAAACTCGCCCTGCGCCGGTAGTCAAGGTCAGCGTGTGATCGTAGTTGCGATGTGCGACATGCACCTTCGCTCCCGGACGAATGCCGCGCTGCTCCAGAAACTCGAGCAGGCGTCGGTCGCGCTCGTAGATACCACTGACCTGGAAGTTCTGTCCCGGCTCGGCCTGCGCTAACAGCAGCAAGCCACGACGACGGCGGCTTGCCGGACTCTCTAATTCGCTCAAATTACCGTGCGGGCAGGCGACCCCGGCGCCGAGTTTCGCCAGCAGCCTGGCTTCAAAATCGGGCGAGACCGCGTGTTCCAGTCGCTCCGCCTCGTCGTGCACCTTGTACCATTCCATTCCGAAAATCTCGGCGAGCATGCGCTCGATCAGGTGATGGCGAACCGTCAGTTTGCGGGCTATTTTTCGGCCAGCGGCGGTCAGGCGAACGCGACCGTCGCCATTCACGCGCACCAATCCGTCTTTCTTCAGTCGTCGCACCGCCATGGTCACAGCCGGCGGCGAAACTTTGAGCCAGTGCGCGAGGGTCGCCGAGATGACAGTCTCGCCTTCGCTCTCAGCTCCGAGAATCGCTTTAAGATAGTCCTCTTTGGAAACGGTAATCACGTGAATCGTATTATACGGCGAAGCGTTAAGCACGGTTAACGGGAGATCGCAGGGGTCTGATCGCAGAGGATAGAACCACCTCGTCATTTCGGCGAAAGCTGCCTCATCGCTCGAAGATGAAACCTCTGGTTTCTAACCTTTGCAATCTGACCTCTGCAATCTCTCGGTTTGACATCATCGTCATCCGCCCCTACCCTTGAGTCTTTCGATCATGAAGATTCTCGTCATCGGCGGTGGCGGACGCGAGCACGCTGTAGTCTGGAAGTTGCGGCAGTCGCCGCGAGTCACGAAAATCTACTGCGCGCCAGGCAACGGCGGCATCGCCGACGATGCTGAGTGCATCGCGGTGGACGTCAAGAGCCTCGACTCCATGGTGACGCTCGCCAACCGGATTCAACCCGACCTCACCATCGTCGGACCGGAATTACCGCTTCTGCTCGGCGTGGTCGACGAATTTACGCGGCGTGGCTGGCGCATATTCGGCCCCACGAGAGCCGCCGCTCAACTGGAAACCAGCAAGAGTTTTGCCAAGGAATTCCTGCAACGGCACCGCATTCCCACCGCGCATTATGCGATCTGCAACTCTTCGGAAGAGGTGCGCGATGCCCTGCCGCATTTTCATGCACCCATCGTGGTAAAGGCCGACGGGCTGGCCGCCGGCAAGGGCGTGGTGATTGCGCAGAGCAAAGACGAGGCCTCGACCGTCGCCACCGAAATGCTGAGCGGCCGTATGCTGGGCGAAGCGGGCGCGCGCGTCGTGCTGGAGGAATTTCTACAAGGCGAGGAACTGTCATTTCTGGTTGTAAGCGACGGCGAGCGCGTGGCGCCGCTCGTTGCCGCGCAAGATCACAAGCGCGCGGGCGACGGCGACACCGGACCAAACACCGGCGGCATGGGCGCCTACACCACTCCCGCCATCGTCGACGACAAGATGCGCGACTGGCTCGTCGCCCACATCGCGCGGCCGGTTGTCGCGGGCATGAAGGCCGAGGGAGCGGAGTACAAGGGCGTTCTCTATTGTGGATTGATGATGACGGCGCGCGGACCGATGGTGCTCGAATTCAATTGCCGCTTCGGCGATCCGGAGACGCAGCCGATTCTGATGCGACTCGAAAGCGACTTGCTCGAGGCCATGGAGGCGTCGATCGACGGACGTACCAGCGATGGCGATTTTAAGTGGTCGGATGATGCGGCAGTATGCGTGGTGATGGCATCGGGCGGCTATCCCGGAAGCTATGAGGTGGGCAAGAAGATTGGCGGGCTGGAGAGCGCTGCGAAGATGGGATCTGTAAAGGTCTTTCATGCCGGCACCTCGAAGCGGGATGGGGCTTTCTACACTTCGGGCGGCCGCGTGCTCGGCGTAACCGCGCGGGCCGCAGAATTGCAGACGGCGGTTGAGCGCGCCTACGAAGCCTGCGCGAAAATTAATTTTGATGATGCGCACTATCGCACGGACATCGCAGCGCGGGCGCTGAAGAAGAAGTAGGGTCTTCGCTTTGTGAACGAGCGACACTTTGCATCGTGACCAAACGAGAATTGCCATCCTGAGCGCCGCGAAGGACCGGGGCATTTGCTCTTGGCTCTGGAATTTATAGGTTCTTCGCTTCGCTCAGAATGACAGCAATATCTACAATTTCAAGAATGGAAGTGCACCGCAATTATGAGCAAGCCACAAGTTTCCATCGTAATGGGTAGTGACTCTGATCTGGAAATCATGCGCGAGGCGGGCAAAGCTCTCGACGAATTCGGGATCACGTATGAAATGGATGTAACATCGGCCCATCGCTCACCCGACCGCACCGCAGAGTATGCGCGCCAAGCCGCCCAACGCGGCATTCGCGTGATCATCGCGGGCGCGGGCGGAGCGGCTCATCTGGCGGGCGTGATTGCGGCGCACACGACGCTACCGGTGATCGGCGTTCCTATCCCGTCAACTTCGCTGCAAGGCATGGATTCGCTGCTTGCGACCGTGCAAATGCCCGCGGGGATTCCGGTGGCAACCGTCGCCATCGGCAAGCCCGGCGCCACGAACGCGGGAATTCTCGCGGCGCAGATTCTCGGAGTTGCGGATGCCGCGATCGCCGAGAAATTGACGGCGCACAAAGAAAAACTCGCGCGCGGCGTGGAAGAGAAGTCAAGGAAATTAAAGAATGCGCTGTAATCGGCACGGAGTTACGCTGGATCGATTGGCGGCGCGCGAAATCAGCGCAGAGCCATTCCCGGTTCGGCCGAGAAATCCATCGCCACAAGTTCCGCCCGCAAAAATTTCGGGTACGCCGCTGCCGCAATCATGGCCGCATTGTCGGTAGAGAGCGCGTGCGACGGGAAAAAAACCGGAAGCCCCTGCATGGCAGCCTCGCGCCCAAACGTGTTCCGCAGTTCGCGATTGGCGGCCACGCCTCCGCTCACAAAGAGCGTGCGAACGTCATACTCCCGAGCTGCCGACAGCGTCTTGGCCAGGAGATCGCTGACCATCGCCCGCTGAAAAGACGCCACCAGGTTAAGCGTTTGCCGATCGCAAACTTTCAGGAGATCCTCGACCGTCGGCCAACTGATTCCAGCCAACGCCTGTCGCCGCGCCGCAATCGACGGCTTCAAGTCATGCGTCTCCACGTACCGCAAAACCCCTGTCTTAATCCCGCTATAAGAAAAATCGAAATCCGGCCCAGCGGCATGCGCCGGCGACTGCGCTCGCCCGCCCTGTCCCTGCTCGCTCTGTCCCTGCTCGCTCTGTCCCTGCTCGCCCTGTCGATGATCGCGCCGATCGCGATGTTTGATCTGCGAAGCTGGAAACTTCACCGCCTGCGCATCTCCGTGCGCCGCTAGACGGTCGATAATCGGACCACCCGGATATCCCAGCCCCAACAACTTCGCGACCTTGTCGAACGCCTCTCCCGCCGCGTCGTCGCGCGTGTGCCCAATGTTGCGATAGGTCCAAAGATTTTCCCGCTCCTCAGCCAAATAAAGATGCGTGTGGCCACCCGACACGACCAGCGCCAGCACCGGAAAATTCAACTCGCACTCGCCGCTAAGCCGCTGCTCAAGCAACACGGCGTGAATGTGCCCCTCCAGATGGTTCACCGCGATCAAAGGTTTATCGAGCGCAAATGCCAGCGCCTTAGCAAAACTGATCCCCACCAGCAAAGCGCCGGCCAGCCCCGGCCCTTGCGTCACGGCAATTGCGTCGACCGAAGCGTACGTCTGTCCTGCCTCCGCCAGCGCCTGGCGCACGACCGGCACAATTGCGCGCAAATGCTCGCGCGACGCCAGCTCAGGAACCACTCCGCCATAAGGCTGATGAGTAGCAATCTGCGAGGCCACCACATTCGATAAAATCTGTTCCCCCGCGCGCACCACCGCCGCGCCTGTCTCATCGCAGGAGCTTTCGATGCCGAGTATGTAGCCGTCAGGCATAATTGGCTCTTGGCTTTTGGCTTTTAAGCTTTTGGCTCTTGGCTCTTAGCTCTTGGCTTTTAGCTGCGAGCAACCTTTTCAGTTTAGACGATTTCGAATCGACCTCGAGCGCTCGACGTTGCGGCGACTGAACGCTGAGTGCTGAATGCTGAGTGCTTTCTGTCTCACGTCAAACAATTCGCCGGGGAAATCATCCGCACCCTGCGTGTGCGGGGCCACCAAGCTTATTTGGCCGGAGGATGCGTCCGCGATCTTCTTCTTAATCGCGAGCCGGCTGACTATGATGTGGCCACGGACGCGACTCCGCAGCAGGTCATGCAAATCCTTCCGCAAACCTACGCCGTGGGCGAGCAGTTCGGAGTCGTGCTGGTGCCGTATAGAAAAGAGGAAGAGGCTGATCAAATAGCGCGCACTTCGGCAAGCTCCGGTCAAACCCGAGCTCATCATCGCGACGCAGTCGAAGTCGCCACCTTCCGCCTCGACATGGGCTACTCCGATGGCCGCCGTCCCGACGAAGTACGCTTCACCAAAGATCCGCGCGAAGACGTCGAGCGCCGCGACTTCACCATCAACGGCATGATGCTCGACCCCGCCACCAACGAGGTCCTCGATTTCGTCGGCGGCCGCGCCGATCTCAATGCCGGAATCATCCGCGCCATCGGCGACCCTGAGCGTCGTTTTGCCGAAGACAAACTCCGCATGCTGCGCGCCGCCCGCTTCGCAGCCCGCTTCGATTATCAGATCGAGGCGGCAACAATGACCGCAATCCAAAAGTTGGCCAACAAAATTCACCAGGTTTCTGCCGAACGAGTCCGCGAAGAACTCACCAAAATGCTGACCGAAGGCCAAGCCCGCCGCGCCTTTCAACTACTCGACACGACCGGCCTCTTGCGGGAAGTCCTCCCCGAAATCGCCGCCATGAAAGGAGTCGAGCAGCCGCCGCAATACCATCCTGAAGGCGACGTCTTCGTGCACACTCTTCTATTGCTCGACAAGCTGCCCGCTGGCGCCTCGAAAACTCTCGCCTGGGGAGCGCTCCTCCACGACGTAGGCAAGCCGCCCACTTTCCGCGTAGCACCCGACCGCATTCGCTTCGATGGCCACGTCGATGTAGGAGTAAAGATGGCCGCGGAAATCCTCCGCCGCCTGCGCTTCTCGAACGACGACAGCGATCAGATTCTCGCGCTCGTAGACCATCACATGCGTTTTGGCCAAGTGCAGCAGATGAATCAATCGACGCTAAAGAAATTTCTCCGCATGCCCGCCTTCGACGAGCACCTGGAGCTGCACCGCCTGGACAGCCTCTCCAGCCACGGACGACTGGAAGCCTACGATTATGCGCGCCAACAATTGCAATCGATGCCGCCCGAGGAGATTCGTCCCACTCCGCTAATAACCGGGCGCGATTTGATCGAGGCGGGGTATGAGCCGGGGCCACGCTTCAAGGAAATTCTGGGTGCAGCGGAGGATGCGCAGTTGGAGGGGCGACTTACTTCGCGCGAGGCGGCGATGGAGTATGTGCGGCGGGAGTTTCCGGCGTAGCTTCAACAGGAGTAACTTGCTTCGACAAATCTGTCGTCCTGGCCGAAGCGAAGGCCTCCTGGCTGATTTAGCGTCCTAGAACGGCAGGATAGGATGAGCGCGACTGAAAGGCTGGCGCCACGGCAAACCCTAAACATCTCGCGAAACTCAAACGAGGTGGAAACGCTTGGAACAAGTGGCGCGACAAACATCCCGAGATGGTTCCGGGCCTCGGTCGGGCGAAGCTAGCGGGAGCGGACCTCTATACGGCAAATTTGCAGGGGGCAGACCTCCGCAGGGAAGATCCCTCTCGGGCGAATCTGATCGAGGGCCAACCTCGACATCGCAACCCTCAACCTAGCAGCGATCAACGAGGCAACCTTGGGCGATGCTAGCCTCGTCGGCGCGAATCTAAGCGAAGCGGACATCAGCGCAGCGAGGTTCGGCGACGCAGATCTTAGCGGTTGTTAGTTTCAGGCGGACCGCACTTATCGCGACGAACCTTAGCAGGGCGAAGCTTGGAGGCGCCGACTTCGACCAGGCGCACTTTGCTTTGACGATCCTTGCCCGGAAGCATCGGGCGGTTGAGATTCGCGAGTACTTCATTCCCGATTTCAGCGAATGGAAGAGCCAAAGGCCCTATACAAAGGGGTTTGTGAAGTTGCTCCTCGATCTGAAGAAAGAAGACCCGAAGGCGACGTAGACTGGGTCACGCAATAGGGTCCTTCGACTAGGCAACTGCCTCGCTTCGCGACGCAGTCACTTCGCTCAGGATGACACCTTATATTCTTCTATTCTTCGTTTTGGTCGCGATCTTGGGTGGTCGCTTCCTCCTCGCTGGATGAGCCTGGAAGCGGTTTCTGCGGATCGATGGTTGGCAATCCTGCTTTGTTTAGTTGCTCGTTCAGCGCCGGAATATCTTTCGATTTGAGTTCGGTCAAGGCTGAGAGCTGCTCTTCTAGCGCCTTGTTCAGTTCACCGAACATCTCGACTTGCTGGGTGGTGGGGGCGGCATCAGCAGTATCGAGAGCGCTGACTAGCGCGCCGAAGCCGCTGTTCAGACGGGACAGGGTGCGGCCTTCGGGAGTGCTCAGGAAGCGCGCGCCGTATCCGCCGCCTTCGCCCTCGATGGTTGTGGCTTTCGCTTGCAGATCAGCAGTTGCTTTCTGGATCGCGTCGGGTGCGCTTGTGAGCGTCTTCAGTTGCGCTCGCAAACTACGTAGCTGTTGCAGGGCTTCGTAATCTTTGTGAAGCGCGTCGGCGATTTTACGGTCGAGGTCGAATTGATTCCGCAGTTCCGCGGGGGTCGTCTTTACTCGCGGATCCATTTTTATGTCGAGCGTTTTTGTGTAGCTCTGGCCGCCAACCGTGAGCGTGATTTTGTAGTGTCCCGGCAGCACAGCCGCGCCCAGCGGGTAAAGCGGAGTGTCGTGATAGATCGCCGAGATGGGATAGTCGCGCGACCGCACGTCGGGGGCGGGATAGGCGAGGTTCCAGAGGAAGCGATGCATTCCTGCCGCTGCTGACAAAGTTCGTGCTGGCCGCACCCAATACATCGGTACATTGAACTTTTTGGGATCGACTGTTGCGGGTTTCTCGGCGCTGGAAAAATGGCGAACGACTTTTCCCGTGGACGCATCGACAATTTCCAGCGTGATCGCGCCATCAGCCGGCGTTTTCAGCCAGTAGTCGATCATCGCTCCATCCGGAGGATTCTGCCCTGCGGGTTCTTCGGGAGGCAATGGCGTGTCGGTGTTGTTGTTGCGGCGAACGCGATAGGTCAGCTGGGGATTGAAAAGATATGCGGAAGCATGAGCAACCTCGTCACTGAATTGCCGCAGTGGAGTGATGTTGTCGAGAATCCAGAATGAACGGCCGTGAGTTCCGACGACTACATCGTCGTGATGGACCACTAGATCGCGGATCGAACTTGGCGGCAGATTCCTTTGCAATGACTGCCAATGATCGCCATCGTCCCACGACACATAGACAGTGCGCTCGGTTCCGGCGAAGAGCAGTCCTTTGCGTTCGGGATCTTCTCTTACTGTGTTAACCGGCTCGGTATCGGGCAATCCGCTGACGACCGTCTGCCAACTCTTTCCGGCGTCGTGTGTGCGATAGATATAAGGATGCAGGTCGTCGAGCCGGAAGCGGTTCACGGCAGCGTAGACGGTCGCAGTATCGAAATGTGATGCATCCATTTGCGCGATCTTGCTCCACGAAGTCACTTCTGGCGGAGTAACGTTCTTCCAGTTCTTGCCGCCGTCGCGCGTCACTTGAATCACGCCATCGTCGGTTCCGGCCCAGATGAGGTTTACGTCTTTCGGCGATGGCGCAATCGAGTAAACCACGCCGCGATGCTTGCCTCTCGCCGGATCGTCCGCGACGAACGGCCCTAATGTTGCCGGAATCCCGGGATCTTCGCGGGTCAGGTCTGGACTGATGATTTGCCAACTGTTGCCGCCGTCGCGGGTGGAGAAGATGACGTTTGATCCGAGATAAAGAATATGCGGATCGGCTGGCGAGAAGATCAGCGGCGCCGTGCGATTGAAGCGATACTTTCCGGTGCGCAGAACGACGGGCTCGACGTTTCGTGTCTGGCCGGTGTTGCGATCAAATACCGTTCCCTTGCCACCGTAGATCAGATTGGGATGTAGCGGATCAGGCGCGACATAGCCATATTCTTCGGTGCCAACAGTCGTCCAATCGCGGAAGGTGATCTCGCCAAAGTCGCTGCGGCTGGCGGTGCCGACGGAGCCGCTCTCCTGCTGTCCGCCATAGACCCAGTAGGGAAATTGGTCATCGGTGATGACGTGATAGAACTGCGCCGTCGGCTGGTTGTACCAGGAACTCCAGGTCTGGCCGCCGTTAACGCTGATGGTCGCGCCCTGGTCGAGAGCGATGGCGATGATGTCGGGATTGTCGGGATTGATCCAGATGGTATGGTAGTCGTCGCCTCCGGGAGCGCCTTTGATGGCGGTGAAAGTCTTGCCCGCGTCGGTGGAGCGATAGGTCGAAGTATTGGCGACGTAAATCTCATCCTTATTACGCGGGTCGACACGGACGCAGCCGAAATCGTCACCGCGTCCCCAGATGCGGTCTTCGTCGTTGACCTGCTGCCAGCTCTCGCCGGCATCATCGGAACGGTAGATGCCGCTTCCCTTCTTAGCGTTCACCCACGCATACATGCGATCGGGATCGCTCGGAGCGAGAGTAGGTCCAATGCGGCCAATGCCTTCGGATTCGCCAGGCAATCCTTTGGTGAGTTGCTGCCAGTGATCGCCGCCGTCGGTGGATTTGTAGAGGCCGCTGCCGGGACCGTTGTAGCCGCCGCCGGTTGTCCAGACGGGACGGCGCGATGACCACATGCTGGCGATGATGACCTGGGAGTTGCGGGGATCGAACAGGAGATCCATTCCGCCGACGTTTTCGTCTTTGTAGAAAACTTTTTGGAAGGTCTGGCCGCCGTCGAGCGAGCGGTAGATTCCGCGCTCGGAGTTTGGTCCGTAAGGATGGCCTTGCACGGCTACGAAGAGGCGGTTGGGATCTTTGGGGTCGACGATGATGGAGGCGATCTGCTGGGCATCGCGGAGTCCGAGATGCTGCCAGGTGCGGGCACCGTCGGTCGACTTATACATGCCATCGCCGACGCTAAGGTCGGGGCGGCGCAGACCTTCGCCGCTGCCTACGTAGATGATGTCAGGATTCGAGGGCGCGATGGCTAGCGCTCCGATGGAGCCGGAGTGTTGCGGGTCGTCGGGCTGGTTGTCGAAGATCGGATTCCAGGTGTGGCCGTAGTCGGTCGTCTTCCAGACGCCGCCGTTGTTGGGAGCCATATAGAAGACATTGGGCTGAGCGGGGATGCCAGCCATGGCGACGGTGCGGCCTCCGCGAAACGGGCCGATCAAGCGCCAGTGCAGTTCCTGATACATCGCCGGGTCGAACTGCTGGGCGGAGAGCGCGCAGGGGAAAAACAAAATGCAGAGCGAGATGAGCGGAATGGAGAGGCGCTTGTTCACGGTTGGTCCTCGATGTGACGAACTTGAATGCGACGAAAGAGAAAAGCAAGGATAAACCACGACGGCGCGGATTGGACAGCGCAGCGGGATTGGCCCGTTATCTTTTCGCGGGCCGGACGGTAAAGGCCGAGGTACAAGTAACTTTCGGGCCGCCAGTGTTCACGATGCTTCCGGCGCGCTCGCCAGATAACGCCAAAAAGCATCCTGCCATTCTGGCAGGTGAATGTTGTAAGCATGCAGGCTGTCTGGCGATAGAACGGAAAAGACAGGCCGCCGCGCTGGGCGCGGGAATTCGGCTGTCGTGACCGGTTTGACTTTGGTCGGCAAGCCAGAGGCGCGCACAATTTCGCTGGCGAAATCGTACCAGGTGCAGTTGCCGGAATTGGTGACGTGCACGATGCCTGTCGCGGATGCGCGGCAGAGTTCGGCGAGAGCGGATGCTAGGTCGCGCGTGAACGTCGGGCTTCCCCGCTGATCGTTCACTACGGAAATCTCTGGACGAGTCGCGGCCAGCTTCAGAATCGTTGCTGGGAAACACTTGCCTCCGTGACCGAACAGCCACGAAGTGCGAGCGATGCACACGTCGGGCAGAATTTCGAGCAGACGCTCTTCGGCGCGCGCTTTGCTTTCGCCATAGACGCTGGTGGGATTTCTCGGGTCGCTCGTTTCGTACGGCGATCGCTTCGCGCCATCGAAAACATAGTCGGTGCTGAGAAATATCAGTCGCGATCCGGCTTCACGGGCAGCGTCGGCTACATGAACGGCGCCTTCGCAATTCACCGCGAAGGCGAGATCGCGGTTGGATTCGCATCCATCGACATCGGTGTAGGCGGCGGAGAGGATGGTGCAGTCGGGGCGCGAATCGCGAATCGCGGATCGAACGCGCGCGCGGTCGCGCAGATCGGCATCTTTGGAGGAGAACGCGGTCAACTGCTCGGTTTTCAATTCCTCGACCAACTCCCGGCCGAGCAAACCTGAGGCTCCGAATAAGGTGACGCGCATGATGGAATTGTATAACTCGGTTCCAGCCCGCCAGAAACCGCGGCTCCTATTCGGTCGCAGTCGACGGTGGTGGAGGTACTCGTCTTCGCAACGCGCGCAGGATGAGCGATCCGCTGATTCCGAAGCAAATCACCGCAGCGAACGCCACCAGTTCCAGAATTCTTGGAGTGATGTGGAGGTTGTTGGCGAAGAGCGACAGCAAGGCACACACAATGCCAAGTACATTCAGCCAGAGCGGGGAGTGAATATTTGGAAGGTCGAGGCGAAAGCAGACCTGAAGCAGCAACGCTGCCAGTCCGATAGCGGCGACTGTGACCAGAGCGACCGGGCTGTAGAAGGCATTGGGAGCGGTGTAGATCACAATCAGCGCCAGCGCCAGCAAGAGCAATCCTGAGGCGATCACGGTCCACCGGCGAGCGACTTGGGAGTGCGATAGAGTCGGGGACTCGGCGCTGGTCACCGCGCGATCTCCTGGCTGCTTCGCATAGCGACATTGTACGTCGCGCGCTCCTTCTATGCCGAAAGCACTGTTGCCCGGCATCCATTCGGACGGGCGATCTTTGCCGTGCGCCATGGCATAGAGAACGAGTTCGACGCGGCTCGAAATTCCCACTTTATCGAGATGCGGACGAGATATATTTTTATGGTGTGCTCGCTGAGCCCGAGTTCGGTTGCAACACCGCGATTGGTCAAACCGTCGGCGACGAGCGCCACCACCTGCTCTTCGCCGGGCGTCAACAAAAATCTGCCGTTGGAGTTGACCACGCGCAGGGTGGGCACTTCGGATAGCGCGTCCACAAGACAATTCCATCTGCTGGCTGTTGATCCAAACCTCGCCGCGAGCAACGCACTGGATGCATTTGCAGGGCATAGAAAACGAAGTTCGATCGAAAAGAAAAATACCTCTGGCGCCAGTGCGCATGGCATTCACGACGAGTTCGCGCTCGTCGCTGTCGACCAGCCGCACGGAAGAAACACTCGGATAAGAAAGGCGTAACCAGTGCAGCAGACTCAAATCGGGGAGCCGACTCGCGGCAATGAGGATCACGTCGGCATGATTCAGCAGCCGGTTTCAGGGGCGTATCGCAGCTTTCTGCGCGAGCCGAGTCCAAGGCCAGTATTTGTGGCCCGAGATCGCGCGCTCGATCGAAAAAACGTATACCAACGTGATGGGATGGGCGCCGCGCGAGTGCGTCCCGCGGGATCAGATCGTCATCCGCGCCTCGGCAATCTCGGCAGCTCCCCGGAGTCAAGCTTCCGTCGCTGGATCCACTCCCCGGGCGGGCGCCCGTAACCAATGTCTCCCCGCCTTGCCGAACTATGCCGAACCTCGCGCCCGCCTGAAATTGCGATTAGAATCGGAGTTCGGTGGTCTGGCACGACGTCGCTTTCCTGGCATGGAAGATCTCATTCTCGTCACCGGTGGCGCCGGCTTTATCGGCTCCAACTTT
>Ga0210391_10003947_pt1 | contig 12488 bp, 9 predicted proteins | sample IncBWC12OmetaG_FD_160573 | JGI IMG/M metagenome (GOLD analysis project Ga0210391, IMG submission 160573) | Forest soil microbial communities from Barre Woods Harvard Forest LTER site, Petersham, Massachusetts, United States - Inc-BW-C-12-O ... | reverse complement strand
GGATTCCGCCATCAACCGCCGCGCAGTTCGATTGGCAGGTGATCGTGTTGCTATAGACCTCGGCCTCGCGGCCGCTTCGTCCACGTCCGGACGTATCGTTTCCGTGATTCTCGAAAATTCCGAAAGCGCTGGGGTTCGATTGCACGAGCGTGTTGAATCTGTCAACTACCCGACAACCGCCTATGAATCCGGTTTCACAATCATTGAGACTGAGGTGCAGGGTATTCCAGGAATTGTTCTCCGCAAATAGGTTATTGGCAGTCCCGAAAGAATCCGGCTGAGCCCATGAATTATCCCCATTCGCGCCTACTCCAAGATAGGCCGTCATCTGGTTATTGAAGAGTTCAGCGTCGTTTCCCGAAGGCGCGGTGTTGTGATCGAGGACCCCAAACACATTGTAGTCTCGAGTCATTGTTCCAGAGCCGGAGCTGTTATTGGCCTCGTTCCACTGGGTGTTCAGGCCGAAGGTAATGTTGTCGATTCGGATGTTCGGACAACCTCCGGCGGCGCAAGTCCCGTTCATTCCAATCGGCGAGATAAGTTGTGTACTCGTCGATTCCGGCTCGATGTCCATACACGACACACGCATTAGGGAATTCCCGAACGCGGGAAACAAGCTCATCATGGAAGTCGCGGAGCCAGCATTGTCGATAATCTCCGTCGCAGTGCAAGAGGTCGAAGCCCCTGTCGTGCTCGGTCCGGAGCTGGGCGTTCCGGAGCCAATTAGCGTGAAACCAACGTTGCTTGGCGCGGTGAGGATTGAGGTCCACGTGCATGTCCCGGAGGGAATGTTGATCGTGTCTCCGTTCACGACAGTGTGCGTCGGGCCGTTGATGACCGCGTTGACGTCGGAATAGTTACAGGATTTAGCGGTGTAGGTGCCCTGCGCGCGACACAACGAAGCGCCAAATAGAACAGCAATGACCAAGCCTAGCGAGACTCTCACGAGAGTGCCTAGGCAAGTAGGCAAGGGCGAGCTCACTTCCACAAGGCCCACCTTTGAAGCTGATTGCGTCCGTATCATCGTAGGATTTCCTCGTTCAAGGCTCAGGAACGGCGCCAAATCTATGCTCCCCAGTCCTTCGGAGTGTCAGGCGACTATAGTAGCTTGCCGTTTGAAATGAATGCTACTGGCCCGAAGAACAGCTTTCGAGCAGTGCCGCAAACCTGTCCCTCGGCTGTTCCTTGCGTAGGAACGCCGGCATGGGATTTCGCGGACTCAAGTGGACGTGTTTCCTGTGGACTTGTAACATTTTGCCGAGGAGCGATCTACCCGGATCCGAACGGCCAGCTAGATCGCAAAGGCGTTAGTCGCTCATAGACGCCGTGCCGCCTTGAACTGGAAGGTGGGCCGCCTCTCCATTAGAACGGCTAGTACCATTTGAGTTGCCTCGTTTCGAATCGTCGAGAGAAAGACAGGATATAGCCATGCGCTGGCCTGATAAACTTCAAGGGGAGATTGGGACATGTATATCGCGCGACGCGCGTTAATCTTTGTGGAAGGTTTTCTCGCGAGCTACGCCCCTTCTTTTGTCAAGAAGCGGCTCTGGGACAGGGATTTCTCCGTTGGCAAATGGGATTTCATAGACAACACAGTCGGAGACTGTGTTTACGCGCACCTCGAGAGACATGCACGGGGTGGAGACATTCTGGATCTAGGGTGTGGGCCAGGCAACACTGCAAATGAACTGGCGTTTGACGCGTACCGGAACTATGTCGGTGTGGACATCTCCGAGGTAGCCCTTGATAAGGCCCGGAAGCGGACGCGCGAGTGCGGGCGCGCAGAAAAGAATAGCTTTGTGAGGTCGGATTTCCTCGGATATGCGCCGGCGCAAGAGTTTGATGTCATCTTGTTTCGGGAGTCCCTGTACCACGTTCCTTACGGCCAGGTCCTGTCCATTCTCCACAAATATTCCAACCATCTGAAGCAAAATGGTGTCTTTATTGTTCGCCTTTATGCAGGCGATAACAAAACAAAAAAAATTAAGTATCGTGTGAAAAGAAAACTCGATCTCATCAAGCGCGAGTTTGAAGTTCTAGGGTATTTCCAGTATGAGACACCCGGAACACCGACGGTCCTGGAGTTTCGGCCGCGACATCAAAGTTGAGCGGTCCGATACCGAGGCGCCAGCTCCCGCGTTACCTTCAGACACCCATATAAATCGAAATTGGCGCAGGCCTGATGTTGGTCAGCTAGAATGTCTTTTTCTAGCTATGAGTTCCGCTAGAAAAACCAAAGAGAAACCTAAGGTTTTCAAGATGAAGTGCGCAGCGATGGCTTCGTCAGTACTTCAAAAGTGATTCTGCGATTAGCTAAAAGGGAGCTCCGGTGAAGATCAGTATTTTCGGAATGGGCTATGTGGGAACAGTTTCGGCGGGTTGTCTCGCCCAGGAGGGCCACGAAGTTATCGGAGTGGATCCTGTGCCGACGAAAGTCGACCTGATCAATGCGGGCAATTCTCCCATCATTGAGGAGCAAATCGGGGAACTTATAGCCGCCACGGTTAAATCGGGCCGGCTGCGTGCGACGTGTGATCAGGAGCAGGCGATTCGCGAGACGGAGCTGTCGTTCGTTTGTGTGGGCACACCGAGCCAGGCCAACGGCAATCTTGATTTGACCTATATCCGGCGGGTTTGCGAGCAGATCGGCAAAGCTCTCAAGAAAAAATCCTCTCATCACACCGTAGTAATTCGCAGCACGATTTTGCCGGGCACGATGCGTGGAATCGTAATTCCTGTCCTTGAAGAGGAGTCGGGTAAGAAGGCGGGAGTCGATTTCGGCGTCTGCAACAACCCGGAGTTCCTGCGTGAAGGCTCGGCCGTGAAGGATTTCAACGCGCCGCCGAAAACGGTGATCGGAGAATCAGATCGGGTTAGCGGCGACAAGCTTGCCGCACTCTACGCGAAGCTCGATGCGCCCCTGATCCGAACAGATCTTGAGACGGCCGAAATGGTGAAGTATGTGGATAACAGCTGGCATGCACTCAAGATCGGCTTTGCGAACGAGATCGGAAATATTTGCAAGGAGCTTTCGATCGACGCGCACGCGGTCATGAAAATTTTCTGCCAAGACAGGAAGTTGAACATCTCTCCGGCTTACCTCTTGCCGGGCTTCGCATTTGGCGGCTCTTGCCTGCCGAAGGACATTCGCGCATTGACGTACAAGGCCAAGACTCACGATTTGGAATTGCCGATCATGAGCTCGATCCTGCCGAGCAACGAGTTGCAAGTTGCCAGAGGATTGCAACTCATCATGGCAAATGGACACAAGCGCATCGGAATCCTGGGCTTTAGCTTCAAGGCGGGCACCGACGATCTGCGCGAGAGCCCGATGATCGAAGTGATCGAACGATTGATTGGCAAAGGTTACGATTTGCGGATCTTCGACCGGAACGTGAATCTGGCGAGTCTTGTGGGCGCCAACCGGGACTTCATCCTGAACCGCATCCCTCATATATCCAGATTGATGGTCAACGGCGTCGAGGCGATTCTCAGCCACGCTGAAACCATCGTGATTGGCAATCATGATCCCGAATTCGACGGCGTGTTCGGCCGCATGAAGGACGGGCAGCGGCTGGTGGATTTCGTCCGGATCACAGACCACAGGAGTGAAAATGGCAAGTACGACGGCATCTGTTGGTGAGGGCATTTCGATCCCTACCGACGGCGGGATCTCGAAGCAGGGAGTTTTCGAATCGATCGGGCGGCTTTCCGGTTGGCTCGAACGGACCGACTATCAGGGTTACGACACCTTTGATGGTTTGAACTCCAAGTACGTGCGTCCGCTGACCTTCGAGACCAACCTCTTGCGGACCGTGCTCCAGCAGGGTGTTCGCCGATTTCCCATTAACTTGCGTCCGCTCCTTGGCATTCCGAAGAACCGTTCCACGAAAGGCATGGGGTTTCTGGCCCGCGGTTTTATTCGCCTCCATCAGGCGACCGGCGATACGACATGGGCGGATAAGGCGCAATCTGCACTCAAGTGGTTGATTGAGAACCAAAGCACCGGTTATTCGGGTGCATGCTGGGGCAATCACTTCGATTATCAATCGCGAAGTTTCTACCTGCCGAAGGGTGTACCGACGATTGTCTGGACGTCGCTGATTGGTCACGCCTTCCTGGACGGCTACGATCACTTTGGAAGGAAAGAATATCTGGATGTGGCCGTGAGTGCCTGTGAACACATTCTTCGTGATCTGGATACACTCGCGGAAGGCGACGCCATTTGTCTAAGCTACATACCTCTCGAGAATAAGCAGGTACATAATTCAAATACTCTCGGTGGCAGTCTCCTAGCGCGGACTTTTGCACACACGGGAACTGAGTCGTATCGACTGACGGCACAGAAAGCCCTTCAATACACGGCTAACCATCAGCGGCCTGATGGATCGTGGTATTACGGTGAAGCCGCGAATTTACACTGGGTAGATAATTTTCATACGGCCTACGTGCTTGATTGCTTCAAGCATTACTTGGAAAGTACGGGCGACGACCGGTTCGTCAAACACATGACGGACGGCTACGAATTCTGGAAAAGGACATTCTTCCTGCCCGACGGCACGCCCCGATACTACGATCACTAGACTCTGCCAATCGACATTCAATGTTCTTCTCAAGCGATCGACACGCTCGTGTTTTTCAGGGACCAGGATCCCGAAAGCATTCCGCTCGCTCTGAACGTCGCTCGATGGACGATCAACAATATGCAGGATCGTACGGGCTACTTCTACTATCGCAGGTACTCGCGGTTACTAGTGAACAAGACTCCCACACTGCACTGGGGACAGGCGACGATGTTGTGCGCACTCTCTGGTCTCTACAAAGCGCTCTAGGAATACGGCCACTACTTTGAAAAAAAAGATCCTCATTATTGTCGAGAATTTGCCGGTCCCGTTTGATACACGCGTATGGAAGGAAGCCGCCTCGTTGCACGCAAACGGATATGAAGTGAGCGTGCTGTGTCCTCGTGGCAAGGGGTACACGCGCAAGCACGAAATAATTGACGGGATCCATATCTACCGGCACCCGATGCCTAAAGAGGGCAACAGTCCTTTTGGGTATCTATACGAGTATGGCTCCGCGCTTTTTTGGGAAATTCTCTACGCGTGGTGGATCTATCTCCGACGCGGATTCCATGTGATTCAAGGTTGTAATCCGCCTGACGATATTTTCTTGGTGGCGCTTCCATTCAAGGTGTTGGGGGTTAAGTATATTTTTGACCATCATGATGCGAACCCTGAGTTGTATCTGTCCAAGTTCGACAGAAAAGACGCATTTTACAAAGTGCAAGTTGGACTTGAAAAATTGACCTACCGATTCAGCGACGTCGTGATGGCGACGAATAACAGTTACCGGGAACTCGCAATAACTCGAGGCAAGTTGTCGCCCGAGGACGTGTTTGTCGTTCGCAACGGTCCCGACACAAGAACCTTCAAGGCCGTAGCTCCTAAGCCGGAACTGAAATACGGAAAACGTTACCTAGTCGGATATGTCGGAAACATGAGCACACAAGAAGGCTTGGACATCCTGTTGGATGCGGCGCTCTACATTAGGAAACTGGGCCGACGCGACGTGCATTTCACTTGCGTCGGTGGCGGGCCAGGCCTCGGGAAATTACAACAGGCTGTCCAGGACAAGGGCCTGCAGGATACGGTCAACTTCACGGGAAGGATTCCCGATCAGCAGTTACTAGAAATCCTATCGACCGCCGATGTTTGCGTAAATCCCGACAAGCCGTGCGAGATGAATGACATATCGACAATGATCAAAATTATGGAGTACATGGCGTTGGGGAAACCCATTGTCCAATTCGATTTGAAGGAAGGTCGATTCAGCGCCATGGAAGCGTCTCTTTACGCGCACAACGAGGCTGGAGCTGAGGATTTCGCTGCAAGAATCCTTTGCTTGCTCGAAGACTGCGCAACGAGGAAGAGAATGGGTGAGTACGGACAGCGGAGAGTAGAGGAAGTGCTTGCTTGGGATCACTCCGTTCCGAATTTACTCGCTGCGTATCACAGAGTCTTCACCAAGTCGGCCCTTCGATGAGGATTAAAAAGGAAAGTTCGGCGCGACGCCGAAGCCACGCTCGTATGTCGCGGGCAGTTCGTCAAGATGGGGGCGGAGTTGAAATTGACGTGCAAGTTCGGACGAATTCGCAAAGGGGCCACCTGAAATGAAGCCGCTTGTCTCGATCTTAATTCCGGCCTATAACGCCGAAAAGTGGCTTGGCTACACGCTCAGGTCTGCGGTCGGCCAAACATGGCAACGAAAAGAGATCATCGTAGTGGACGATGGCTCCACGGATGGCACGGCTGAGTTAGCTCGAGGGTTTGCCTCGAAGCAAGTCAAAGTCGTCTCGACAGCGAACCAGGGCCTTTCGGGTGCCGTGAATCATGCCATCCAGTTATCCCAAGGTGACTATATTCAGGAGCTGGATTCGGATGATCTGTTGTCGCCAGACAAGATCGAAAGGCAGCTTGCGGGATTGCGTGAGGGAGACAGCAAAAGACTCCTCCTATCCTCGCCCTGGGCCTACTTCTACTATCGGCCGCGACTCGCCAGCTTCGTTCCCAACGCTCTGTGGCACGACCTATCGCCCGTCGAGTGGCTGCTTACGAAGATGGGCGAGAACTTACATATGCAGAACGCCACCTGGCTTGTAAGCCGGGAACTTATCGAGGCCGCAGGGCCTTGGGACACTCGGCTTCAATATGATCAGGACGGAGAATATTTCGCTCGCGTGGTGGCAGCATCGGAAGGTACCCGTTTCGTTCGCGAAGCGCGAGTATTCTACAGAAACTCTGACTCAAGCAGGATAAGTTACATAGGAAATTCCGATGTTAAGAAAAACTCCCTGCTACTCTCCATGACGCTACACATCCAGTACCTCCGTTCTCTCGAAGAAAGCGATCGCGTCCGAAAGGCTTGCCTGACATATCTGCAGAACTGGTACGGTAACTTCTATCCCAATCGACCCGACCTCGTTGCGGTGTGTCAGGCTCTAGCAGAAGAAGTTCACGGTCACCTCGCAGAGCCTCGCTTATCATGGAAATTTGCATGGATCAAGCCGTTGCTCGGCTGGAACGCTGCAAGATGGGCCCAGAGGGTACTCCCGGAAAAAAAGTCTTCATTATTTAAACGATGGGACAAATTAATGTTTGAGATCGAAAATATCAAGGTGGCCGGTGGCAATACGCAAAATGTAGTGTGAGGGCATTTTTAGAGGATATGCCAGAAAACTACGAACATCGTGAGTTCAATCGGAGAAGTGAAAGACCTAGAGTTGAAAGGCTACTCGATATTCGACCCGGCGCAACAGTGAAAACATGTTGCGAGCGATCGAGGTACTTCGAAATCTCAACGCAAGGATTCAGCAACGATAACCCGCCCTTTGGGGTCTGCACGTTTTCGTGAAAGCGTCAGTAACGACCCTTCGGATTCCTTTTCGGTGGACGTACCTCTCGATGTGCCGATATGCCCATACAAGAATCACAAGCGCCTGACGCGCTTAGCACGGAGCACCTGAGGCCAGACCTAAGGCGGCACTCGGTCCGTGGGGGAGTGTTGACGGTCACATCTCAGGGTGCCCAATTTCTTATCCAGTCTGTATCAACAGTTGTTCTGGCGCGTCTCCTGACGCCCGCCGACTTCGGTCTGGTAGCTATGGTCAGCGCCATCACCGGGTTGGGCCAGGCATTTGCGGATCTCGGCCTCTCCGAGGCGACCATCCAGCGCAAGGACATCACCCATGACCAAATCAGCGCGCTGTTTTGGACAAACGGCGCCATAGGGCTGGCCCTCACCCTTATTACGGCTGCACTCGCGCCTCTACTGGCCAAGTTCTACCGCGAACCGAAACTTATTGAGATTACGCTCGTGCTGTCGCTGACGTTTCTGATCGGCGGGCTGCGAGTACAAGCTGACGCTCTTCTGAAACGTCAGATGCGGTTTTCATCCTTGGCCGTACGTGACATAGCGTCGTCCGCCATCGGGGTCTGCGTGGCGATCGTGACGGCTAAGGCGGGTCTCGGATACTGGGCACTCGTCGCACTTCCCTTGACATTCAATTTGATCCAGATGGCGCTCTCCTGGCTGATGGTCAATTGGAGGCCAAGCCTACCGCGCCGCGATGCGAATGTAGGTTCAATGATAGCCTTTGGCGGAAATGTTGCCGCTTCCTACTTTATGATGAACGTCAATCGCAGCTCTGACAACGTGCTGATCGGTTGGCACTTAGGAGCCACACCATTGGGCCTCTATTCGAGGGCCTACAACCTCCTGATGCTGCCCGTACGCCAGCTCAGCCTCCCTATTACGAGCGTTGCCGTCCCCGCGTTCAGCAGAATTCAAGGCGATCCCGAGCGCTTTGCCCGATATTATCTGCGAGCCACGAATTTAATGATGTGGATCAGTGCTCCGGTGTTCGGATTCTTGCTTGTCGCCGCGCAACCAGTGATCATTTTAACGCTCGGTCGTCAATGGCGAGCCGCTGCACCCGTTTTTCAGATTCTTGTTCTTTCAGCGATGGGACAATTGCTTTTCGATTCGACGACCTGGTTGTTTGTTAGTCGTGGCCAATCCGGGCGGCTTCTCCGACTACTGTTCGCCGTTTCTCCAATCATTGTCGGCAGCTTCGCGCTTGGTCTGCCCTTCGGCATCAAGGGTGTGGCCCTATCCGGTTCTCTGGTTCTGATCGCGCTCCTCCCGTGGGTGCTTAAATTCGCGTTTCATGGCACGACGCTGAGCTTGCGACGCCTCGGGCGTGCTCTATTGTGGCCGGTCGTTGCGTCTATCTCAGGCGTTGTTGTTTCTGAAGTCGCGATGCTTTTGATCGTTCCGGAGCGCATATTTACGCAGCTGCTAGTTGTCGCTGTCGGTTTCGCGTTGGCTTTCTTACTCTTGGCTTTGGTCCCCGCGGTACGGAGCGAGGTTGGCTCCTTCAAGGACCTGTTGAGCGAACTGCGAACGTCCGGCAGTGCAGTCCCGCCCGGTGCGTGACCGTGACGGGTGTGACTCAACAAATTCGCGATTTACAGAGGAATCTTGTCGGCTATTGCCTGCAGCCCCTTCTCGACACTTGGCCAGCACGCGAATTGTAAAGCGCCCATGAAAGTCTATCAGCTAGATCCGACAAAGGATGCGCGATGGGCGGAGCTTGTTAAGCGACACCCCCGAGCTTCCATTTTCCACTCGGTACCCTGGCTTGAGGCAATCAGGCGCACGTACGGTTACGAGCCGGTTGTATTTACAACTTCGCCGCCGACTGGTGATGTGAAAAACGGTTTGGTGTTCTGCCGCATTGATAGTTGGCTGACAGGGAATCGTCTTGTGTCGCTACCTTTTTCGGACCATTGCGCGCCACTCTGCGATTCGGCGGAGGACTTGAACTTTCTAATTCGCTATTTGCAAACCGCCTTGGAGCATCAGAAGTGGAAATATCTAGAGATTCGCCCGGTCAACGGAAACTTCGATGAGCCAGATTCCGGGATCGCCTTTCGACCTACGGCGACTTACTTTCTGCATACAGTTGATTTGCGTCCGGATTTAGACAATGTTTTCAGGACCTTGCACAGGGATTCTGTTCAACGCCGAATCCAACGGGCGGAGCGGGCCAGTTTGATCGAGAAGTGCGGCAGATCCGACGATCTACTCAAGGATTTTTATAGGTTATTTGTGGCGACCCGGAGCCGTCATCACGTACCTCCCATCCCGTTCGCTTGGTTTCGGAACTTGACTCGAAGACAGGATATGGACCTGGAGATCCGTCTCGCATACCAGGATCGGATTCCAATTGCCGGGATTCTCACGTTGCGGTTCAGGGATGTCGTCTACTACAAATACGGGGGGTCGGATCCGCAGTTCAACAAGTTTGGTGCAATACCGTGGCTTTTATGGAGAGCCATTGCCGCCGGCAAATCGACGGGCGCAGTCGAAATGGACTTGGGGCGGACCGAGGAAGACAATGCAGGACTGCTTGCGTTCAAGAACCATTGGGTCCCGTGTTGCAAGTCTCTGGTCTATTGGAATTTTCCTGGTACCCCGACTCTCGACTCAGCTCACGGCTGGAAACTGAAGATGGCGAAACGTATATTTTCTTACATGCCTGACATATTATTGTCAGTAACCGGCCGATTGCTCTACCGCCATATTGGCTAGATCATTGTCCTGATTGTACAGTAAACAATATCGGGTGTTTCTCGATCCCTATAAGAGCACGTGGGATTCTCAGTCACGCCGAGAGACTTCTCGAAAGTCGGTTGGTTGATGTCTTATGTAGTGACTTCGCGTGCCCTTGCTATGAGTTTTCTTGAGTTACCTCCTCGGAAGGAGAGGCAGGTCAAACGGAACCGTGAATCAATCCCTCTCTGATTACTATCGCGTTCCTGAATGTTTGATCGGCCGCTCCTCGCCACTGCATTTGTCGGGGCCCGAGGGCTTTTTTTCACTAGGGCCTCACGCGATTTGTTACGGGCAATGCGAATCCGGCGTCTCGGCGAGGGTGGAGGGCGCGGCGCTATGCGACGCTTCCAAGCGTATCTGTATCACCGGATCGGAAGTCGATCTTCCCTTTGATCCTGAACAAGTAATCGAAAACCTTCGAAGGGAGCGTTACCTCTCGGCACTAGAACCCCAAAAGGAGAGGATGGTCACCCGGGAGTGGGTTCGCAAATCCTATTATTTCGTTCGAGAGCTTTTGCCCGTGTCAATTCGCCGATACATGCAGAGAGCGTATTTTAGCGATTGGAAAAACAGACGCTTTCCGGCATGGCCCGTGGACTCGACCGTGGACATGCTGCATGAAAAACTGCTGCAGCTTTCGATGGAGGCCGCCGGCATACAACAAATGCCCTTCATCTGGTTTTGGCCCGGGGGTGCGCCAAATTGTCTCATCATGACGCATGACGTCGAAAGCTTCGAAGGCCGCGAGTTTACGTCAGAACTGATGAATCTAGATCAATCGTATGGGATCAGGGCTTCGTTTCAGGTGATACCGGAAAAACGCTATGAGGTTCCGGAAGAATATGTGTCTGAAATCAAGAAGCGTGGATTCGAGTTCAATGTTCACGACTTGAATCACGATGGGCGTCTATACCTGGAGCGTGGAGAGTTTCTCCGGAGAGCGGCAGCGATTAACCGCTACGTTCATCGATACGACTCCCGGGGCTTCCGTGCTGGATCGATGTATCGCAATCTCGATTGGTATGATTCATTCGAGTTTTCCTACGACATGTCGGTGCCCAATGTGGCCCACTTGGAGCCGAAGCGAGGTGGCTGCTGCACGGTAATGCCGTATTTCGTTGGTAAGATTCTTGAGCTGCCTTTGACGACCACGCAGGACTACTCACTGATTCATATCCTGAATAGCTATTCGATCGATCTCTGGAAGACACAACTCGATCTGATTCGAGTCCGACACGGACTCATGAGCTTTATTGCACACCCGGACTACTTGGTCGAGGGTCGTGCACGAAAGATGTATCAGGAATTGCTTGAGTACCTTCGACAAATCATCGCACGAGAAAAGATATGGGCTGCGCTTCCCGGAGAAGTGGATCAGTGGTGGAGAGCGAGAAGCCAGATGAGGCTGGAGCGTCGAGGGGATGGATGGGAAATCGCGGGCGAGGGGAAAGAAAAGGCTCGATTGGCATATGCCTTTCTGGATCACGGAAAGTTGGTATACGAGCTTGCCGACAGCGTACCTCGATGAGTGCCGTGAGATGAACCCGATCGGAAACTGACTGCCGCAGCAGGATTGTGTCCAGGGTCGTTCGATGATTTTTGCGTGCTTCTGACGTGTTCCGAGTGATGAATTCTTGGTCTAAGACGTGCTAACGATTCAAGAAGCACGAATGTTCGCGATTCCAGTGCTTCGGGAGGATGAAAAGTGAGCGGAGTTGGGGTCAAGACAGTCGATGTGACGATTCTGGGAACGGGGCCGTACGGATTGGCGGCAGGCGCCCATCTGCGTCAAATCCAGGGCTTGGAACTGCGCATTTTCGGCGAGCCCATGGAATTTTGGAAGGCACACATGCCCGAAGGCATGCTTTTGCGCTCGCCGTGGGCTGCTTCGCACATCTCCGATCCACAAACAGCGCTTACGATGGACGCGTTCAGGGATCGGAATGGCATTCAAGTTCCTACGCCGATTCCACTCGATCGATTCGTCGAGTACGGGCTTTGGTTTCAGCGCGAGGCAGTGCCGGAGATCGACCGTCGCAAGATCACTCGCATCGACAAGGATTCAAACGGCTTCCGGCTGACCGTCAGTGATGGCGAACAGTTCAATTCGCGGCGTGTCGTGATCGCCGCCGGAATCGGATCTTTTGCCCGCCGGCTGCAACAATTTGACAACCTGCCAAGTGAGCTTGTCAGTCACGTCTCAGATCAGCGGGACGTACGACGTTTCCTCGGGAAACGGGTTGCAATAGTCGGTGCCGGCCAAAGCGCGCTCGAATCGGCGGCGCTGTTACACGAAGCTGGCGCGGATG
>Ga0210391_10003946_pt1 | contig 12488 bp, 17 predicted proteins | sample IncBWC12OmetaG_FD_160573 | JGI IMG/M metagenome (GOLD analysis project Ga0210391, IMG submission 160573) | Forest soil microbial communities from Barre Woods Harvard Forest LTER site, Petersham, Massachusetts, United States - Inc-BW-C-12-O ... | reverse complement strand
AGAACTACCACCATGAGCGAATCGAGCGAGATAGACTGGGCCGACTGCCCCGACGTTGAGCGGATCCGTGGCAAGGTTTCCGGTCAACCGATCGTCAAGGGCACGCGAATCCTGGCCGATGGTGTGGTCGTAAACGCGGAAGGCGGGCTTAGCCCCGAGGAACTCGCCAACGAACACGTCCCTGGGCTCGGCGCTGAACGCGCCCACCGGATCATCGCGTTCGCGAGACAGCACGCCCCGCATCCAGCTTGAAGATCCTGATCGACCAGAACGTCTCCGCAAGGCTTGCGCGTCTACTCACAGATCATGAAGTCATCCACGCCTCGGCCAAGGGTTGGGCCGAGCTGACGAACGGCGATCTCCCGACAGCTGCCGAGGCGGACGCCTTCGAGATATTCCTCACGGCGGACAAGATGATACGCTACCAGCAAAACCTGACGGGCCGCAGGATTGCCTTGGTCGTAATGGGCACCAACCAACTGGACATCCTGTTCGCGAACGTTGATCAGATCCGCCAGGCGGTCAAAGTCGCGCGCGCCACGCTCGGATGGTTGATACGCTCTATGTTGAGATAGATCCTTACGCGATGGCGGATCGCATCGAGACGCGCCCGACCCATGGGTAACGTCAGGCGTGAATTTGTGAAGGTGTGCACACCTTCAATGTCGCGCGACAATCGACGCGATGCGGGCGGCACGACGAATCGAGCTGGTTACCGCCGGCAAACCTCGATCTTTGCTCGCGAGCCTGAATAGCTAGAACAGCCGCAGCTCAGGCGCCAGGCAACAGCGGAGCTCAATAAGGGCGAGTCCCGCAATGCTCTCGCGCGTGCTGTCTGCTTCCATCGCCTTGGCCAACTGCGCGACAGGACTATCGAAGCACAGCAACATCGTGCAAGCGGGCTCACCTTGGTCACGGCCGCCATAGCGTTGTGGAACACCGTTTACCTCGGTCGCGTGCTCGACGCCGTGCGCCGCCATGGCGAGATGGTGCCAGACGCCCTGCTGGCCCAACTTGCACCACTCGGCTGGCAGCGCATCAACCTCACCGGTGACTACCGTTGGGATGCTGACGGCACGCCGGCCTCCGAAGGGTTCAGGCCGCTACGCCACGTGTCCATCGCGCCGCTCAAAGCCGCAGCCTGATCATGTTCCCCGTCCGTGCGGCCAACCGTGCTATCCTGCCCGTTCTATGGAGTGACCCCATCTAGGGGCGAATTAAGTGTGCTTCAGCATTGTCGCGGCCTTCATATTCGCGAATTCCTCTTCCGTGATTGCACCTTGCTCCTTCAGTTGCCAGAGCCGTGCAATTTCATCTGATAGGCTACCCTGCGAGGGTTGTGCTGGCGCTATCGGCGGCCGGCGAGCCGCGGAAATCCGCTCCATGATGAACACGCAAGAGTTACGAAACTGAGCGGCTTGAGAACGTGAATTCAGTGACACACAGTTCGGGGCCTTTGCCGGATCGTTCGCGTTGTTTTGAGCCTAATAGGTCATCGGGCTATTTTGCATGCCCCCCGCGGATACTTCGAAATACCCTTCCAATGACAGAGATCGCCCCGCCCCACCCGCGGCGCAGGGCCAACCGTGCCGGCGGAAACCGATGGGTTGACCCTGCGTGCGGCGCATGGGTCGATCAGCCGTTCGACGTAGACGGGGGAAACTGCGACACCGTGCTGGCATTCGCCGGGGTGATCAAGTTGGCGGTGCCGAGCACGACACCCAGGATTGCCAGGGCAGCGAAAGCGAATTTCTTCATGACACTCTCCGTTGGTTTGCGCGGATCGCGCGATTGGTTGCGATGTGTCGGCTCGGCGGTGCCTCGGCATCAGCTGGCCGACCGGGGGAAAGTGACAGGGCGGCGGCCGGCCGGCGCTGAAGTGTTTCACAGCGCGGTGCGGTGCGGGTCGAGGCGGCATAGACTGGCGCGTTGCCGTGATCATTCGGAGAGTTCGCCTTGACCATCCTGTCCGATATGGCTGCGTTTCAGGGATGTGGGCGGGCCGGCGTTGGGCCGGATCGAGGCCCGCGGCCGGGTGCTGGACCTGGCGGATGGGGCGGGCGTGTTTGCACAAGGTGATGCGGCCGATGCGGTCTACGCGATCCTCGGTGGCCCGGGGCAGGTGCGCATTGGCGCGGTGGAGCGCGACAGCAGGGGGTTGATGGTGGAACTGCTGGGGCCGGGCGAGATTTTTGGCGAGATCGGCGTGATGGATGGCAGTGTGCGGACCGCGGATGCCACCGCCGGATTGGTGCGGCTGCTCCGTGTTGGCGCGCCGGTGTTCCTCGAGGCGCTGGCGACGGAGCCGGCGTTGGGGCGCAATCTGTGCCGGCTGCTGGCGGCGCGGCGGGCGGTGCACCGAGCAAGGGTTGCGACTGGCGGGGCGGTGCCGCCAGGGCGATCTTGCGGATATGCGTGGGACGACGACGCGCAGTATCATCCCCATCCTAAATGTGTGGCGGCAGTCCGGCGTGGTGGCTTATGAGCTGGCCCGCGCACAGCTCACGCTGACTGGCGAGGCTGCGTTACAGGCGCTGGTCGAGAAGGGGGCGACCGGGTAGCGCGATTGCGGCCCGGCCGAACACAACGCACCAACCACAACCTGTCATGACAAGGATTGTCGCGGCCATCTTTCGCGACACAGTGCTGGAATAATTGCCGGGGATACGCCGGTCTATGACACGTGGTTGGCGCCGACCAAGCGATAGCGCGACCGGTTTGGGGGCACAGCTTTGATGTCACGCGCGGCACCTGGAGGCAGCAGCCGGTATGGTGACGAACCAGCGGCGTCGCGCGGTACCATCATCGTGCGGCGCACGCGGCTGGCCACCGGGCTGATCCTGTTCTCCTTCGCAACGACGCATTTCCTCAACCACGCCTGCGGGCTGATGCGCCTGGACGCGATGGAGGCGGTGCGGCTGGTATTGCTGTGGCCCTGGCGCACGGTGATTGGACAGTTGCTGCTGTACGGGTCGTTCACGATCCATGCCGGGCTAGGTCTGTACGCGCTGTATCGCCGGCGGCATTTCCGCATGCCGGCGAGCGAGCGCTGGCAGCTTCTGCTGGGACTGTCGATCCCGCCTTTGTTCCTGGCGCACGCGATCAATGTGCGGCTGGGAATGCTGTTGTTCGGCCTCCCCGACAATTACCAACGGGTGCTGACCAATCTGTGGTTCCTCGCCCCTGACCCGGTGGCGCGGCTGACCCAGCAGTTCCTTCTGCTGCTGATCCTGTGGGTCCATGGCTGCATCGGGTTGGCAATGTGGCTGCGAACGAAACGATGGTACGCACGTTGGCTGCCCGCGCTCGCGACGGCAGTCACCCTGCTGCCGGTGCTCGCGCTGCTTGGCATCGGCGAGGCGGGGTGGCAGGCGATCGACGCCGAAACCGCCGTGCCCACGCTGTTTCACGGCTTCGCCCTCAACGGCACGGTGGCAGGTATGGGCCTGACCAATCTGCGCATGTGGGCGCTGGGGCTGTATGGCGCGCTACTGTCCTGCGTGCTGGCGCTGCGGGTGTTGCGGCGGCGGCACGAACGGCACCAGGGGTTGCTGGCGATCACCTATCCCGACGGGCGTGTGGTGACGGTGCCGCACGGATTCTCAGTGTTGGAGGCCAGCAGGTGGGCCGGCATCGCGCACGCCTCGATCTGCGGTGGGCGCGGGCGCTGCTCGACCTGCCGCGTGCTGGTGACGCAGAGGCTGGCCGATCTGCCGGCCGCGAGTGTGCTGGAACGCAATACGTTGGCACGGATCGGTACGCCGCCGGGCGTGCGCCTCGCCTGTCAATTACGGCCGGTGCACGCGCTGTCGGTGATCCCGTTGCTGGCGGCGGACGGCGCGCTGCTAGGCCCGGCGATTGCCGCATTGCACGAGCGCAGGGTGGCGACGATCTTTGTCGATCTGCGCGATTCCACAGGCCTCGCCGACGGGCGGCTGCCGTATGACGCGCTGTATATCGTCGACCGCTACGTCGCGATGGTCAGCCACGCGGTCGCGGCGCAGGGTGGCACAGTCACCAGCGTCGCCGGCGACGGCATTACTGCGTTCTTCGCCGGCGACGGCACGCCGGCGGAGGCTTGCCGGCAGGCGCTGCGCGCGATTGCGGCACTATGGCGGGCCCTGGATGCGTTGGCGCAGGACATCAGCGCGGAGTTCCAGCACGCGCTGCGCTTCGGTGTCGGCTGCCACATCGGGCTCGCGGTGATCGGCGAACGATCGCAGTCGCACGCCGTGCATTTCCTCGGCGAGGTCGGCAACATCGCGGCGCGGCTGGAGGCCCTGACCAAGGTGCTCGATTGCGTTGTGGTGCTGTCACGCGACGTGGTGGCCGGTGCGCGCCTAGGGGTGCCGACACCGCCGGCACAGAGGGTGCAAATCGGCAGTGTGACCGGACAGGTCGAAACAATTTCGGTCCGTTCCCTGGATACGCTCGATGCGTGGCTCGTGTCGGTCGACGCCGAAGTCAGCAGAGCCTGACGCGCGTCGTCGGCACGCGTTTGCTGACCTGACTGCACCGGCCTATCCGACCGCTGCGGCCAGGTGCGGTCGCGCCGGTTTCGTCGCCAAGAACATGCGGGTCGACTTTCGGCTGATCGCCGACATGATCGCGCCGGGCACCGCCGTACTGGACATCGCGGCGATGGTGTGCTGGTCGAGAATCTGGCCCGCGCACCACAGGTTGAGATGCGCGTGGCATTGAGATCGACATGGCCCAAGTAATCCCGGCTGTCGTCGACGGCCTGCCCGTCAGGTATGTCGATGCTGACAGCGATTTGACGCACCACCCCGACAATGGCTTCGACCACGTAGTGCTGTCGCGCAGGCTTCAGGCGGTGGGTCAGCCAAGCGCGGTGCGGTGCGAAATGTTGCGGATCGGCGCCCGCACCGTCGTCAGTTTCCCCACTTCGGCCATTGGCAATTGCGCCTGCAGTTGCTGACCAGCGGTCGGATGCCGATGACCGGCATATTGGACCGGATTCGATACCAGACTCCCAACATCGATCCCTGCACGATCCGTGACTTGTTCGATCTATGCGGCTCAGAGGGGCATGAAGACGACCTCTCGCGGGCGAGACATGACACCTTGCGAGCACGCCGGGTGCTCACCAGCGCACCTTTGTGCCGATGGCTAAGGCCTGGGACTGAATCGTGTTCTCCAGCGGCTGCTTGACTCCACCGCTACCGAACGTGCCAGCGTTGCCTGTCACAAAGTTGAAGTCACCCTGATGCTGCTGGCTCCAGAGATACTCAATGAAGAAGTACAGGCCAGGCGCCGCGTTCCATGTTCCGCCGGCGGTGAACGCATCCGTATAGCGTTGCGAGACATGCGTGAGCGTCGGGTTTCCTTGGTCCTGGTAGTTGTAGTACGTCGCGCCAAAGACAAACGGACCGGTTGCGTACTGAGCACCGACCAGCCATGCGACACTCTGTGGTGCCCCCTGCGGATTCGTGCTGTTGGTGTTGTTGATCTGGCCAGCAAGGATGTGACCGCCAAAGGTCAGGCCCCCGACCGTCAGCGCCACGCCCCCGTCACCTGCGCTGATGTCATTATACTTGCCATTCCAGGCGCCGGCGGGAGCGGCCCCATTGAAGTTCACGTGGCTGCTGCCGAGGTAAGCAGCATACGAATAAATGGCGACGGGCCCTACGGTGCCCTGGTAGCGAGCGCCCACCGCGAACTCGTTCGTCCAGCGTGTCCCATCGTTCAATGTCGTTGAGGACGACAAAGACGAGCATGCCGTTCCTGCGTTGGCGCACGGCGCCTCGCCGTTGACGTTGTTCGGCGCCCATTGCAGGCCGAAATCGACACCCGCGAACTGTGGCGAGAAGTAGACGATCTTGGTGCTACCATACTCGGCACCCTGCTGTGTCAGGAATGGAAATACCGCTTGGGCGTTGCCCGGAATACCGCTGTCGAAATCGCCGTTCCAGCCGCCGGTGTCATAGTTCTGGAACGTGGTCACGCCATTGTCGAAGGCGCCCAGGACACCATCCGTTTGCCCCAGCCGGACGATGCCGACCCTGTCGCTAGCGAAATAGACAAAGGCACGGCGCACGAACAGCGTCTGGGTGCAGGTGAAGGCGGATGACGGATTGCTATTGGAGTTGAGGGCACTGCCCGCGGTGGGGGTGGCGGCATTATAAGTCTGGTCCGACCAGTTCTCTCGGATCTCGGTCTGCGCGCCGTAGCGCAGGCCGTTGGTGGCCATCGCGTCGACACCCGGATAGACGCGGAAGAACTCCAGCGCGTTATAGGGTGCGACCTTAAAACTGGTGCCCGCGGCACCACCGTTGCCTGCGTTCACTTTGTCCGCGCTGGACCCTTCCAACGAAACATAAAACCAGTTGGCCATGTTCAGGCGGACGACAAAGGAGCCTGGCGTCGGGTTGGCAATCGGGCCGGGCAACATGGCCGCCTGATAGTTGTTGTTGTTGTTCGCAGCTGTCGCGCCATACGGCGCGACGACAAGACCGCCCGACAGTGGGGCGATCGGAAGAGCTGGAGCCGTCTGGGCTGCGGCATAGCCTGCGAACCCCACGGATGATCCCATGACAGCCACGCTGGCCAGTAGGAATTTGCGCATTCATGCCCCCAATGACGCCGGCCGCGTCGGCCGTGATGAACCAATTGAACCCGCGGCCCCCGTACTTTCGCAGCGGCCTTGCGCGCCACCGAACCCTAGCCATCGGATGACTTTCTGACTCTGAAATGCTTCACACCTCAGCACTGCCAGTTGTGATACGATGGAATGTCTCTCTGGGATCCGGGCAACGGCGCGCGAGTTCGCTCATGGGTTTGCGAGGGAACGGGCTACGAATTTCTGGAAACGCCGAACGACGTGCTGGGTGTTAACGCCGCTTCGCAGTAGGTTGGGATCCGGACCGCAATACGTCGCAAGATGACTTCCACGATCCGCACGTATTGTTGGCCGCCAGCGCCGCTTTCGGACAAGCACGGCCTTGGCTCGACATCTGCGACACGATCAGGCGCTAGTGCTCTGACTCAAACCGACGGTGCGGGTAATCTGCTGGGTTTGGCGAGGATTGAGGAGGCTGCGGCCTTCCAGACGAACGGCTTTGGGTCAGCGTTATGTTCGGCGAGATATCGTTTGATGGCTGCTTGCAGGTCGACGATCGAGTGGAAGCTGCCGCGCCGGATGCGCCTGCAGGTGAGTGCCGAGAAGAAATTCTCGCCCGCGTTCAACCAAGACGCGGCGGTTGGGGTAAAGTGAAAGGTCAAGCGCGGATCGCGCTCGAGCTACGCCTTGACCTTCGGGTGCTCATGCGTGGCGTAGTTGTCGACGACAGCTTGCGATCCGCTTGCCGGCCGGTACGGCACGCTCGACGTCGTTAAGGAAACGGATGAATGCCGCGTGGCGGTGCCGCTGCATGCAGCGGCCGATCACCGTGGTGTCGAGCACGTTGAGGGCCAAGAACAACGTCGTCGTGCCGTGGCGTTTGTAGTCGTGCGTCATGGTGCCGCAGCGGCCGGGCTTGATCGGCAGCCCGGGCCGCGTGCGGTCGAGTGCCTGGATTTGGCTCGTCTCGTCGATCGAGAGCACCGCGGCATGCATCGACGGATCGACATAAAGGCCGACGATGTCGGTCAGCTTGGCCGCAAAGTCTGGATCGCCCGAGCGCTTGCACGTGCAGATGCGATGCGGTCAGTTCATGCGGCACGAAACATTTCAGAGCCGGCGTGCGGTCCGGCGGCCATCGTGCATCCACCGGCGCGGCTGGTGTGAAGGCATCAGTCTATGCCGACAGACAGACAGCCAATCCCGCTACGCGTGACGCCCGACGGAGGCCACCATGAAGACGTTCGCGCTCGCCGCCAGGCCTGAATGGCCTTGGTGTCGTGCCCGGCACCGCCGGCCGCACCGCACCTGCCGGTGCCAGGTCTATCCAGTCGTGCGCGCCGTCGCCCGGCAACGGCTGAACCAACTCCGGGGGAGAAACAATGAAGCTGATGCTTGTGTTCCTTGCTGGCGTCATGGCGATCAGCCTTGGCGTCGGTTCGGCCTATGCGGATACCGGCGACCACGCGCCCCCGGCCCCGCTGTTCACCGCGGCCCAGGATTCGTCGCAGGGCGTCCCGGTTGGCGCCGCGCCGTCGCACAAGCTGTTCAGCATCGGTCGGCTCGAGGTTCGTGTGTGGGCGCCCGTGCCACTGCCGCATGACACCGACACCAGCCTGGATCCCGCGGCAAGGACCGTCTGGGGCGCTGGATAAATCCCCAACGGTTGGATGCCCGATGCCGCGCCCGGACACCACCTGTGAACAGGAGAGACCCGTGACCCGCATGCTGTCGATAATGGCGGTCGTCGTTGCCATCGCCCTCACGGCCTCGATCGGCATTCGAACGGCCGACGCCCATGGTGGAGAGTCTGGAGGCAACGGTTCCCACGGAGGCGACAGGCACCGCGGAGCGGGTCGTGGCTGGGCTTTCGTGGGCCGGGGTTTCCAGGATCGGCGAGGACTTCTGGATGGCGGACTTCATTACGGTGGATTCTACGGTGGTTATTATCCATTATACCATAGATACGATGCCTGTTACCTAACTGTCTACGGTACGACTTATTGCTATTGATCGCCGCGAAGGTGTGCGATCCAGCCTTCGCGGCAGCTTCGGCCCGCTCGATCTCGCGATGCCCGATCGGGTCGATCCCCTTCCTTGCCAGCCGACGCATGTCAATTGCGACCTCACGTGCCTCAGCCAATGACACGTATTCGGCGCTACCGAGCCCCATAAGGTGGCTTCGTCCCGCCAACCTATAGCGATAAACCCAACTCTTTGCGTGTGGTGGCCGCACCTGCAAATACAGGCCGCGCCATCTCCATGAAGGCCTGGTTTGTTCAGAGATTTGACCGCTAGCGCATTCAATTTAGCCATGCCGTTGGACACTCCGGTCCACCGTTTTCTACATACACCTGTACATACACATCGACGCACAACGTGTCGAGGTAGTTTGGCACAGGTTGAGAAAAAGATAGGCTGGAACTGCGCTATTTTCCAGACGTACGAGACTTCTTGGGGCGGCATGGAACGAGAGTTAGGCGGACATTCCCTTCCGCCATCCCGTTCCGTTCGCGAGTGACCGCAGACGTTCGTAAGCGATCGCATATGTCTGAAAAATACAATGTTCAACAGGGAGCTTCCGAACACGCCGTATCCGGATTCGCTTGCAATCATACCTTAAAATCGTCTCAATCCGCATCATCCGTGTGGGCCAGTTTGTGGGTCGGCGAGTTGGCGGCCGAAATGCGCGATTACGATCGTCTCTCAGCTCTGGCTGTTAAGAATCTGACACAGCCGATGCTGTATGCGGATGGCGCGGTCTCTATCTCGCAACAGGCAAAGCCGGCAACAGGAACGGGTCTTTCCGGTTCATGTTGAACGGGAAGGCGAGACAGATGGAGCTAGGACCGGTGCATGCCGTGCCGCTGGCCGAAGCTCGCGAGCGCGCTGCCAAGGCTCGCCTGCTTCGATACGATAATATAGATCCGATCAAAGAACGAAAATCCCGCGATGCAGTCGCGCACGCCGAAGCCGATCGCGTGGCAACCAGGGCCAGAGGCGCCACATTCGCGAAGCTGCGGAAGCATTCATCGGAGCGCATGAAGCCGCGTGGAAGAATGCTAAGCACGGGCGCAATGATCTAGACCCTAACCACATACGCTTATCCGATGGTTGGTAAGCCGCCCGTGACAGGCATCACTGCCGAGCATGTGTTGCAAATCGTGGAGCCGATTGGGACCACGAAGAATGAAACGGCTGGTCGCGTCCGTGGCCGAATTGAGAAGGTGCTGGCCTCGCCATACGGGCGCGGTTTGTTCTTGGCTGATATCCCAACAATCGTAGCTCCACCATCGCCGCGTCAGACGCTTGGCACGAAGTGCCCAGCGCGGCAGCGCAAGGCAGGCAACGGGTACCAGATGAGGCTGCCTGAATCGCTTAAGATTGGTGCCCGCGATCGTCTGTACCGGAGCGATGGCAGGAATTGAAAGGTCGATAGCGCATTCTCGTCATAAAGATTATGATCGACATGATTGACTTCTCTAAAGGTGATGCATATCATGATTATATGAAGGTCGATCAGAGGACAATGGCGGCTCACCGCCGTGCCATGCTGGAGCAGGCTGGAAAGTTGTTCCGCGAGCGCGGTCTCGACGGCGTGACAATCGCCGAAATCTCTAATGCCGCTGGAATGACCCATGGTGCGTTCTACGGTCACTTTGCAAGCAAAACGGTGCTGGCGGCCGAAGCCTGCCGTCACTTACTCGAAAGTGCAGCGCTGCGATGGAGAAGGCGCGTTTTTGCTGCAAAAAGAAGCGGCGCGGATCCGGTTAGCGTCCTAATCGAAGGCTACTTAACGCCCGCAGCGCGCGATTCTCGAGACAGAAGCTGCGCGTTGGCGTCGCTTGGATCCGAAGCGAGCCGAGATCCGGACTTGCTGCCCGCCGTGACCGCTGGCGCTCGTGCGCTGATGGACGTACTCACGGACCTAATTATGGAGCGTCGACCCGACGACCCGGCAGACGAGCGTGAACAGGCCGCTCTCTCAGCGTTGGCAGCGATGAGCGGTGGCTTAACTCTGGCCCGCGTTCTCGCAGACGACCCGCGGCTTTCCGCCGTCGCTCTCCAGGCGGCGACCTCTCTCGCAAAACGTGCCATTAACGGGACGACCTAATCCATGCTTTCAAATGTGCTTGCGCGCGGCCTTGCTCGTCAAGGCATTCATTACGGTTGGGCGGTTGTCGCCGTCGCCTTCCTGACAATGCTGGCGACCTCAGCCACTGTCGGTATTCCGGGCGTCTTGCTGTTGCCTCTGAAGAGCGAATTCGGCTGGAATCTCGGCGCTATCTCGGGCGCCCTGGCGCTCCGCCTGTTGCTATACGGGATGGTGGGCCCGTTTGCCGCAGCCCTGATGCACCGCTACGGCGTTCGAACCGTCGTCAGCATCTCGCTCGCAACGATTATCGTTGCGCTGGCCCTCGCTTCGCAGATGACGGCAATATGGGAACTGTGGCTCGCCTGGGGCGTCATGCTTGGTCTATGCACGGGAGTAACGGCCAACGTGCTTGGTGCCACTATTGCCACCAGGTGGTTCACTAAGCGGCGCGGGCTCGTCGTTGGCATGTTGAGCGCGAGCAACGCGACGGGACAGCTGCTATTTCTTCCGGTTGCGGCATGGCTTTCCGATCATTTGGGCTGGCGTATGGCAATAGCGCCGGCAGCAATCGCCTGCCTCGTGTGCCTAGTCCTAGTTCTACTCGTTATGTGTGACCATCCAGCAGACGTTGCGTTGCCATCTTACGGCGAAACCACGGTTGCTCCACCTATCAATCGGCGATCCCAAGGCAACGCGATCCTATTGAGCTTCAACGCTCTCGCATTGGCGTCGCGCAGTCCGGTGTTCTGGATACTTGGCGGTACGTTCTTCATCTGCGGTTTGTCGACGAGCGGGCTCGTGCAGAACCACTTTATCCCGCTCTGCCACGATTTCGGCATGGACGCTGTCGCCGCAGCCGGTGTGCTAGCTCTGATGGGCGCATGCGACTTTGTCGGGACAATCGGCTCAGGATGGTTATCAGACCGATTCGACAACCGTTGGCTGTTGCTTTGGTACTACGGCCTTCGTGGCCTCAGTCTTCTGCTGCTTCCGTACTCGAGTTTCTCATTTTACGGATTGAGTCTGTTCGCGGTCTTCTATGGTCTTGACTGGATTGCAACTGTTCCGCCGACGGTCAAACTCACTGGACAAGTCTTTGGAAAGACAATGGCGCCGCTGGTATTTGGTTGGGTCTTCACCGGCCATCAACTCGGCGCAGCGATCGCGGCGTTCGGAGCCGGAGCAACGCGGGATGCCTTTGGTAGCTACCTGCCGGCTTTTGCCGCATCTGGTTTCGCGTGTTTAGTCGCGGCCATAGCGGTCATATCGGTGAGCCCCCGGATGCTCCAAACTGAGCCGGCTTTGGCCTCAAAGTAGGTATCCGCACCACTTGTTCACGTGACCTCAGTTCGTAAGTATTCCATTTCCAAGAAAAGTGTCCTGCCTATCTCGTTATCCGACGACTCATGGTTGAACTCAGGGAAACGGCGCCGACCAATGCTCTGTCACGACGTAAGAGTTCGCCCAGAAGCCGACCGCCTGCCTCGCGAGACGCAACCTGCCTGTAAAATTGTCGAAGTCGCAGAGATGATCGTCAATCGTGTGATCGATCATGCTGGTGTGGCGATTGCCGCCATAAACCGTCGGCCAGGCTACAACGGATGCATGACTTGGAAGTCAGGCAGCAAATGCCTACGCGCTTGGATCAAACGCTACCTCAATAATTTCCTTACCGCATCGGACAGATCGCCCTTCAAATCAGCCGGTTCCGCCATCAGGCCGGTGACGAACGCGCCGTTGATGATCAGCGCAATCTGAGACGCGGTGCGGTTGGGATCCCTGACGCCCAGCTTGGCGACGACGGTTGCGAGC
>Ga0210391_10003945_pt1 | contig 12490 bp, 11 predicted proteins | sample IncBWC12OmetaG_FD_160573 | JGI IMG/M metagenome (GOLD analysis project Ga0210391, IMG submission 160573) | Forest soil microbial communities from Barre Woods Harvard Forest LTER site, Petersham, Massachusetts, United States - Inc-BW-C-12-O ... | reverse complement strand
ATCGCCGGCGCGCCGATGCCGGCATTGTTGAAGAGGAGATCGAGTCGGCCATAGGTTTTCTTGGTCGCCTCGAACAGCGCCTTGATCGAAGCGGGATCGGCGACATCAGTCGGCACGGGCAGCGCTTCGCCGGGCGTCTGCGCGCCTTCCTTGGCGACCGTCTCCAGCATATCCTTGCGCCGGCCGGCCATGACGACGGCATAGCCTTCCTTCATCAGCGCCAGCGTCACCGCGCGTCCCACGCCGGTGCCGGCTCCGGTCACCAATGCCACTTTGCGCCCAGCCATGTATGCCTCCCGTCAAAATGTTGTCGGAAGGCCATATCACCTCTGCTTGCGCGCGGGGAGAGGGGCGCGGCGTCAGCTTGCCAGCGCGATTTCCCGGTCGGGGCTGGCGACGCCGCGATAATCGTCGGGCGAAGCGAGGCGCTTGTCGATCTCTTCGGGCACGCCGGGCTTGCCGAAGCGGTAGCCCTGCATCGAGTGCACGCCGGCGGCGCGCAGGAACAAATGCTGCTCCGCGGTTTCGACGCCTTCGGCAGTGACCTTCATGCCGAGCCCGCGGCCGAGGCTGACGACGGCATGCACGATGGCGGCCGCATCCGGCGCCTTTTCGATCGAGCGCACGAAACTCGAATCGATCTTGAGCTTGTCGAACGGGAAGCGGCGCAGATAGAGCAGGCTCGAATAGCCGGTGCCGAAATCGTCGAGCGCAAAGCGCACGCCGATGGCCTTGAGCCGCAGCATCGACATTTCGGCGGTTTCGAGATTGCCGAGCAGCGTGCTTTCGGTGAGTTCGAGCTCGAGCCGATTGGCGTCGAATTTGGTCTCGGCGAGGATGCGCTCGACCACGTCGACGAAGTCCGAACGGCGGAATTGCAGCGGCGAGACATTGACGGCGACAAAGAGCTTCGGCCAGTGCCGGGCTTCGAAACAAGCGCGCCGCAGCATGTAGGCGCCGAGCTCGACGATCAGCCCGGAATTTTCGGCGATCGGAATGAAGCGCACCGGCGGGATTTCGCCGTGCACCGCATGCGTCCAGCGCGCCAGAGCTTCGACGCCGACAATGGCGTCGCCCGCGGCGTTGACGATCGGCTGATAGGCGGCGCGGATTTCGTCGTTCTGGATGGCTTTGAGCAGGTCGCCTTCGAGCAATTTGCGGCTCGACAGATCGGCGTCCATGGCGGCGTCGTAGATGCAGGCGCGGTTGCGGCCTTCGTTCTTGGCGCGGTAGAGCGCCATGTCGGCATAGCGCAGAATGTCGGCGGCATCGCCGACACGGCGGTCGATGACGGCAATACCGATCGAGGCGCCGATGATGATGTTGTGGCCGGAGATCGCATAGGGCGCGCAGAGCGCATTGATGATGCGGCCGGCGATCGCCTGCAGCGAGTAGGAATCGGATTCGCACGCGGTGATGATGGCGAATTCGTCGCCGCCGAGCCGCGCCACGAGATCTTCGCCGCGCATGATGCGGCTCAAGCGCTGGGTGACGTTGAGAATGAGCTCGTCGCCGATGTGATGGCCGAGCGTGTCGTTGACGTCCTTGAAGTGATCGAGATCGATATAGAACACCGCCGCCGTCGCGCCGCCGGCGCGCACATTGGCGATGACGCGCTCGAGCCGGTCGCTGAAATAGATGCGGTTGGGCAGGCCGCAGACCGGATCGTGCAGCGCGAGATGACGCAGCTGCCGTTCGCCGGCGTCGATTTCCTGCGAGGTGCGGCGCATATGGCGGAAGACGAGGCCGACAAGAACGGCAAAGCCCGCGAGCGCAACCGCGATGAACGGCACCACGCTCTGCACGACGGCGGCGCCCGGCTTGGTCGGCGTCCAGGCGAAACGCGCGATCGTGCCGCCTTGCGGATCGACCAAGTCCATCACGCGATCGCTGCCGGCCTGCGCCGGATTGTCGATCGTGCGCAGACCGGCGAGCTGCAAGTGGGTGCCGATGCTGTTGAGGAGGCGGCGCGACAGATATTTGATCGACAGCACGATCGGCGCTTCGGCATTGCCTTTGGCGAGCTCGGCATCGGAGCCGACCGCCACCGCGCTGATAAAGGCCGGTTTGTCCCTGAAGCGCTGCATCAGCACCGTGCTGCGGCCCGGCATCGCCGGATCCTGGCCCTGGAGCACCGCGATCGTGTGGCTCGGCGGCCCGTTCAGGCGGCCGCGCAGAAAATCGAGGCATGGCGCAAGCTGCGCCATGAGATCGCCGGTTTCGGCGTCGGCCGGATCGAGCGCGTGGCTGTAGATCAGATGGTTGTTGGCGTCGACAATGGCCTCGACGTCGGTGTGGAAGTATTTTTCCAGCCACGGTCCGACGTGCCGGTCGATCCATTCGGCGTCGTAGCCGTTGCGAATCTTGGCGGCGGCGATCGGGGTCGCGGCGGCGCCTTGCAGGAGGTGCAGCGCACGCAGCCCGTGGTCGGCCGCGGCCTGCCGGACAAGTTGCTGCTCGGTATTGAAGGCGACCTCGTCGGCGCGCTGCGCCGAGGTCAGCACCGCCACGATGACGCAAACAATGGCGACGGCAACGATCACGCCGATCGGCACGACCAGGCTGACGCGCGCCTGATCCCACCGCGACTTCTTACTTTCCCCGGCGATATGCGAACGCGCCGAAGGCACCACGCTTCCACCTATCGGACAAAATGCTGCCGGGACACTAGGAAGGAAAGATTGCGAATGACTTGCGCTTAACGCGTGTAAACGGATTCGGCGCGGGCCTTACGGCTTTCCGCTGATGACCGTTAATGAAGCGTAAATTGCCCCCACCCTGACCCTCCCCCGCAAGCGGGGGAGGGAATGGAAGGGGGTCAGCGCCGGTTGCTATAGGGCGGCCGCGGGATGCCGATATGGGCGGCACGCAGCGCCGCCGACCAGCGTTCCCGCAGGTCGGTGAAATAGGGCTCGCCCGGCTCGATCCGATAGATCAGTTCCGGATCGCAGACGTCGCGCCGCACCACGAGCAGGTCGATCGGCATGCCGACGCTGAGATTGGAGCGCATGGTGGAATCGATGGAGACGAGCCCGACTTTGAGCGCGTCGTAAAGGTCCATCTCGTAATTGATGGCGCGATCGAGCACCGGCTTGCCGTATTTATGCTCGCCGATCTGCAGATAGGGCGTGTCGGTCGTGCATTCGATGAAATTGCCGGCCGAATAGACCATGAACAGCCGCATCCGTTCGCCGGCGATCTGGCCGCCGAACAGGAAGGAGACGTCGAAATTCACATCGGACGCTTCGAGCACCTTGCCCTCGGTAGCGTGAAGCGTGCGGATGACATAGCCGACGCGCTGCGCCGCCTGGAACATGGTCGGCGCGTTCATCAGCGTTTCGCGCTCGCCGGTGTCGGGATTGTCGTAGCCCTCGAGCAGGATGCTGACGACGGACTGGCTGATCGAGAGATTTCCCGCCGTGGCAATGGCCATGACGCGCTTTTTCGGGTCCTTGAAGATGTGCAGCTTGCGGAAGGTCGAAATGTTGTCGACGCCCGCATTGGTCCGCGTATCCGCGAACATGACGAGCCCCTCGCGCACGAGAATTCCACCGCAATAGGTCATCGCTCAGCCCCCCAGAGCATGATCCCGAAAGGCACGCCCTTGGACTTGATCCGAGGGTGGAAACCGGTTTTCGGAAAAGATCATGCGCCGACGAAAAATCTTGGCGATCCTTATAGCATCCTGCAGCCTGGCGCGAAGACACGACAGGAGCGGACATATTCGAGAGCGTATAGCGGCACGAAAATGCCGATTACTGGCCGACTTTGATGGCGACCGCCAGCGTCTCGGCGCCGGCGCCGTAGCGCATCCGCCGCACCGGCGCCGCGCCAAGCGCATCCAGGCCGATGGCGACGCGGACATGACAGTCGGTCGGGCAAAAGCCATTGGCGGGATCGAAGGCGATCCAGCCGAGCTCGGGCACAAAGGCCTCGGCCCAGGCGTGACCCGCAGCCTGCGCCTGCGTGTCGGATTGGGCTCCGTCCTCGTGCCGGAAGTAACCCGCGACATAGCGAGCCGGAATGCCGAGATAATGCGCTGCAGCGATAAAGATGTGACTCAAATCGCGCGACTGGCCGCGTTTGGCGGCAAAGGCCTCGGCCGCGTTTGCCGCACCCTCGGTATCGTCGGTGTCGTGCGCCATGTCCTCGTGGAGCCGGTCCAATATGCCGTGCAGCTCGCCGAGCGCCTCGCCGCCCTTTTCGGCGCGGACGCCGCGGGCGAATTCGCGGATCGCGTCGTCGGCCTGCGTCAGCGCGGTGTCGCGGAGAAACAGGCTCGCTCCGAAACGCTCGACCGTGCCGCGGACGATGCCGTTGTTGTTCTGTGTCTCGATTTCGCCGTCGACCTCGACGCTCAATTCGGAAAACGGGCCGTCGGCGGAGAAGACATGGGTGATATTGCCGAAGGCATCTTCCTGCGCCGCGAGCCGCGCATCCGCCGATACGTCGATGCGCCAGCGCACCACGTGCTGGCCGTCGTGATTGCGCGGCGTAAGCCGCAGCATCTGGATCACGCCCGCGGCCGGCGGATCGTATTTATAGTCGGTGCGGTGAGCGATCCGGATGCGCATGGCGGGAGGCAGCGATCAGTCGTCCATCATGGGGCCAAGCGCGAAGAATACATGATAGCCGTGGCGACTGTCCCGGTCTTGCGACGAGCGATGATCGGTCCCGGTCACAGCAGATATTGTTGCGAAACCGCGGTGCCGAGACGGTTATTGTCCTCGACGAAGGCGTCAATGAATTCGTGCAGACCGTTCTGGAAAATCTGGTCGATCTTTGAGTTCTCAAGCCGGGCGCGGACGTTGCGCGCCTGACGCTGCGCCGGGCCTTGGCGGCCATAAGCGTTGGCGATGCGATCGAGATTTTGCACCAGGTTTTCGTAGCAGCTTGCGAGCGAGCGCGGCATCTCGTCCCGCAGCATCAGCAGATCGGCGACGAGCCAGGGTTTGACGTTCTCGCGATAGACCCAGTGATAAGCGGTGAGCGCCGATACCGAGCGTAGAATAGAGGTCCATTGGTAGTAGTCGAGCGGACCGCCAACTTGCTCGAGCGCCGGCAAGAGCAGGTGATATTTCACGTCGAGGATACGCGCGGTATTGTCGGCGCGTTCCATATAGACGCCGATGCGCGAGAACCAATAGGCATCGTTGCGCAGCATGGTCCGATAGGCCGAGCCGTCGAAGCGCAGCGACGATCCGAGCACCCAGCGCAGATAGCGGGCAAACTCCTCGCGCGAGCGTGGCCCGTTGCCCCAGCGTTTCAGTTCGAGCCAGGCGCCGTTGATGGCGTCCCACATTTCGCTGGTCAGCGCGGTGCGCACGGCGCGCGCGTTGAGGCGAGCGGCTTCGAAGCAATTGCGGATTGACGACGGATTGCTGGTCGAGAAAGCGAGGAATTCGGTGACGGTCTCTTCGTTGGCCTCTTTGTAGTGCTCGAAGAAGGCGCCGGCGCAGCCGGCGGTCGCAACCGCGGATTCCCATTCGTTGGTGGAGCCGACATAAGCGAGCGGCAAAGCGGTGAGCCGCAACGTGGTGTCGAGAATGCGCGCAATATATTCGGCGCGTTCGACATAGCGGGCGAGCCAGTAAAGATTGTCGGCGGTGCGTGAAAGCATTGGTCTATCCGTCGAGCGCCCGATTATTCGTCCAAGCTATCCGTCCAGAGTTATCCATCCAGAACCCAAGTGTCCTTGGTGCCGCCGCCCTGGCTGGAATTGACCACGAGCGAGCCTTTCTTGAGAGCGACCCGCGTCAGTCCGCCGGGCACGATGCGGATGCGGTCGCGGCCGACCAGCACGAAGGGCCGCAGATCGACATGCCGCGGCGCGATGCCTTCCTCGACGCAAGTCGGGCAGGTCGAGAGCGCCAGCGTCGGCTGGGCAATGAAATTCTTCGGGTCGGCTTTGAGCTTGGCGTGGAACGCGGCAATCGTTGCTTTGTCGGATTTCGGGCCGATCAGCATGCCGTAGCCGCCCGAACCGTGGACCTCCTTCACCACCAGTTCTTCGAGATGATCGAGCACATAAGACAGATGCTCGCTCTCGCGGCAGCGCCAGGTCGGCACGTTCTTCAGGATCGGCTCTTCACCGAGATAAAATTTCACGATCTCCGGCATGTAGCTGTAGACCGCCTTGTCGTCGGCGACGCCGGTGCCGACCGCATTGGCCAACGTGACATTGCCGGCGTGATAGGCCGACATCAGGCCGGGCACGCCGAGCGCGCTGTCGGGACGAAACACCAGCGGATCGAGGAAATCGTCGTCAATGCGGCGGTAAATGACGTCGACGCGCTTGAGCCCTTCGGTCGTGCGCATATAGACGACCTCGCTTTTGACGACGAGATCGCGGCCTTCGACCAGTTCGACGCCGAGCTTGTCGGCGAGGAACGAATGTTCGTAATAAGCGGAATTATAAACGCCGGGCGTCAGCAGAACGACGTTAGGCTCCGACGATGCCGCGGGCGGCGCGATGGATTTGAGCGTGGCGAGTAACTCGTCCGGATAATTCTCGACCGGCGCCACGCGATAGCGCGAGAACAGTTCTGGAAACAGCCGCAGCATGATCTCGCGGTTCTCCAGCATGTAGGAGACCCCGGACGGCGTGCGCGCATTGTCTTCGAGCACATAGAATGTCTCGGCATCGAGCCTGACGATGTCGATGCCGGCGATATGGACGTAAATGTCGTGCGGGACCTTCTGGCCGTTCATCTCCGGGCGGAACACCGGATTCTGAAACACCAGATCTTCGGGCACGACGCCGGCTTTGAGAATCTCGCGGCGGCTATAGACGTCTTTGATGTAGGCATTGATGGCTTTGACGCGCTGCTCGAGTCCGCGCCGCAGCAGATCCCATTCCTTGGCCGAGATGATGCGGGGAATGACGTCGAAGGGGATCAGGCGTTCCTGCGCCTCGGGATCGCCATAGACCGCAAAGGTGATGCCGATGCGGCGGAACAACAGTTCGGCTTCGCGGCGGCGGAAATCCAGGACGTCGGGTTTGACTTCGGTTAGCCATTGCGACAATTCGGCATAGGCCGGCCGCACGTCATCCCCAGTCCCATTCATTTCGTCGAACATGTCGACACCCGGCCGCTTCCGTCGCAAACCTTTGCGGCGTCTACACTTGTAGCAGTATTCAACCGTAGCAAGCTTTGCGCCAACTCAAGAGCAAATCGGGCCGACATCGGGCGGGTGATGGAATGCCCCGAATGCCCGCCGATTCCCATTTTTGCCCATGTTTTGGGCGGTTTGACTAGAGTGATGGCGTCGCTGTGCCCTGCGGCCGCGCTCGGAGCCAGCGCCGTGAAGGCGATGGAAGGCACCAAGGGTCGCTTGGGCCCTCGCGTGAGCACCGCTTGAGCACCTGGGGCAAGCGCGCTAGAGCAGGCGGCATCACGGGGAGAACGACCATGGCCGAAACAACGGCTGCAACCGGCAGCGGGATCGTCACCGCCGCGGTGCTCGTGATCGGCGACGAGATCCTGTCGGGCCGCACCAAGGACAAGAATATCGGCTTTATCGCCGAATACCTCACCGGCGTCGGCATCGATCTCAAAGAGGTGCGCGTCGTCCCCGACGAGGAGGCGGAAGTCGTCGCGGCGGTCAACGCGCTGCGCGCGCGCTACACCTACCTGTTCACCACCGGTGGTATCGGACCGACCCACGACGATATCACCGCCGATTGCGTCGCCAAGGCTTTCGGCGTTCCGCTGCATTATCATCCGCAGGCAGTCGAGATCATGCGTGCGCGGGTCGCCGCAACCGGCGGCGTCATGAACGAGGCGCGCATGCGCATGACGCGCGTGCCGGAAGGCGGCGAGCTTGTTCTCAACAAAATCTCTGGCGCACCGGGCTTCCGCATCGGCAATGTCATCGTCATGGCCGGCATTCCGACCGTAATGCAGGCGATGCTCGAATCCGCCACGCCGCAGCTCAAGACCGGCGCGCGGATGCTGTCGGAGACCGTGCGCGCCGATTGCCGCGAAGGCGATATCGGCACCGAACTTGGCCAGATCGCCAAAGTCTTCCCGGATGTCGTGATCGGCTCGTATCCGTTCGTGGACGAGAGGGGCGACGCCAATACCAATGTGGTGATGCGCTCGCGTGACCCAGCCCGCCTGGTCGTGGTGAAACAGGCCGTCGAAGCCATGCTGGTGCGGGTCAAGGACCTGCTGCCCCGCAAGATCTGATCGCGGCGGGCGGTCAAAGAATGTGCCGCACGCGCGATTGACGGGATACGGCTACTGCGGCGCAATCACGCATATGATTCGCCCCTTGGTCACCCAACTTGGGACAAGCTTGCGCACGAAACCTGGATCATGAAGCAGCGGCGTTGGACCAATAGTCTTGTTTGCCTGCGCATTGTCGTCGCGCTTGTCGCGGCGCTAGTTGCGACGCTGCTGGGCGCCGGCTTTGCCGCGGCGTCGGCCGACCTGCACGGTCTCGGTGTCGTCTATCTGCACGGCAAGGCGTCCTGGCCGGGTGCGCTCAATGGTGGAATCTTGAGCTCGCTCGAAGACGAGGGTGCGCTCGTCGCCAAGCCGGAAATGCCATGGTCGTTCCACCGTCGCTATGCGGCGACCTATGACCAGGCGATGGGCGAGATCGACGCGGCAGTGGCCGGATTGAAAGCCAAGGGCGCGACCCGCATCGTCATTATCGGTCATTCGCTCGGCGCCAATGCCGCCATCGGTTATGCCGCGCGGCATCCCGATCTTGCCGGCGTCGTCGCGATGTCGCCCGGCCATCTGCCGGAACAAGACGGTATGCGCAGTTATGTCAGCGATGCCGTGGCTCGCGCCAAGAAATTGATCGCCGAGGGGAAAGGCAACGTGCCGCAAGACTTTCCCGACATGGCGCAAGACATTCCGCTGGGTGCGACCGCGACGCCGATCGTCTATCTGAGTATGTTCGATCCCGACGGCCCGGCGGTGATCCCCAAGAATGCGGCGATCATCGGGTCAGCGCCAAGGCCGATGCCGCTGTTGTGGGTGGTCGGCAAGCTCGATCCAATCGATCGCCGCGGCCCGGAATATGCCTTCAATGTCGCCGCCAAGAATCCGAAAAGCAAATATATCGAGGTTTTTGCCGGCCATCTGACGACGCCGCTCGTGGCGCAGGGAAAAGTGGTCGATTGGATCAATTCGCTGTGATTGGACTGCTGCCATAATTTGGCTTGTTGCAGCGCACGCCGATACTTAATTAGCCGATACATTAGCTTCATCTTCGGCATGCATTATTCTCATCCGGCGCGAGCGGTATTCAAGTGAGCGAGACGGACGCCCTTCTCAGCGTATTGCGGCAGGCGGCTGACGCCGATTGCGCCGCCGCCATCGAGCGCACCATTCGCGAAGGCGGCGATCGCGATCTTTGCCGCGTCAATGTGCTGAGTTTCGCCGGCAAACATCGACTCGATGAAGAAAAAACGATCTCGGCCTTTCTGCACGCCGCGCGGCTCGGCCTATTTGAACTGTCGTGGAACGTGATCTGCCCCGGCTGCGGCGGCGTGCTCGATGCGACGTCGACATTGAAGACGGTCAATCGCGACGAATACGATTGCGGCCTCTGCGCCACCGGCTACAAGCCGACGCTCGATGAAATGGTCGAGGTTACTTTCACGGTGAGCCCGCGCGTGCGCCGCATCGGTGCCCATACGCCCGATACCTTGCCGGAGACCGAATATTACCGGCAGATATTCTGGAGCTCGAGCATCGATTTGCCGGACGATCTCGACGCGGCGCTGTCAGAGTTCACCATGGATTCCATCGAGCTCGAACCCGGCGAGCGCGCGGTGCTGTCGGTGCAATTGCCGGACGATTTCGTCATCGTGTTCGATCCGGTCACCCATGGCACGCAGTTCATCGACGTCAAAGGCGAGCCGACCCGCGAGCGGCAAGTGCTGTCGATGGTGTTCAACAAAGTGAAAGCGCCGGTCGGCACCGTCGAGATGCAGCCCGGGCCGCTGCGGCTGTCATTGGAGAACCGCACCGACCGCCGGGTGCTGCCGTCGATGTGGGTCGCCGGCGATGCGCTGCATCGCCTTCTCGGCAATCGCAAGCCGTTCCTGACGGCGAAGCGGCTTCTGACCAATCAAACATTCCGCGACATTTACCAGACCGACACGCTCGATCACGATCAGCGGCTGCGGATTACGAGCCTCACGTTTCTGTTCACCGACCTCAAGGGCTCGACCGCGCTCTACGAGCGCGTCGGCGATCTCGTGGCCTACGACCTGGTGCGCCAGCACTTCGGTGTTCTGCATGAGATCGTGGCGTCGGAGGCGGGCGCCATCGTCAAGACCATCGGCGACGCGGTGATGGCGACATTTGCCACGCCCGACCGCGCGCTCGCCGCCGCCCTGAAAATGCGTGAGGCCATGGCGCGCATCAACGCCGAGCGCGGCAACGAGGACTTGCTGCTCAAGATCGGCATTCATGAGGGACCGTGTCTCGCGGTGACGCTCAACAACAGCCAGGATTATTTCGGGCAGACCGTGAACATGGCCGCGCGCGTGCAAGGGCTTGCTTCCTCGCGCGCGATCTTTGTCACCCAGCCGGTCATCAATGACAAGAAGACGGCGAACATCCTTGCGAAATTCGGCCTGCACCCGACCATGCAGCGGGCGGCTTTGCGCGGCATTGCCGACGAGACCACGGTTTACGAGATCCCGTGAATAAGGCGCCGGTCCGCGCGAATTCGAGCTTTGGCGACATCCCGATCCGGCAACCCCGCTCCGCGAAGAAGGCGTGGCGAGGCTTTCGGCCCTCGGCTATTATGGTGCGGCCGAAAATAATCAGGAGGATCCGCCGTGGACGCCGTCACGCCGAAAGAAGCAAAATCTTCGCAGCACGACACGCTCGACACCCATTCGCATGTGGTGCGGCCCGCGGCGATGGAATGGAAAAAGACGCGGTTTGCCGGCTGTGAGGTGAAAGGATTGTTGTTCGACAAGGAAACCGGCGTGGTCACCGCGCTGATGAAATTTGCGCCGGGCGCGGTGCTGCCCGACCACGAACATGTCAAGATCGAGCAGACTTATGTGCTCGAGGGCCGGCTGGTCGATAAGGAAGGTCCGGCCGAGGGCTTGAGCGTCGGTCCCGGCGAGTTCGTCTGGCGCGAGGCCGGCAGCCGCCACGTCGCCTGCACGCCCGAGGGCGGGCTTATGCTTGCCATGTTTCAGGTGCCCAACAAGTTTTTCGAAAAGGACGGCCGGGTGACCGACATTTCCGGCACCGACTGGGATGCACTTTGGGGGCACGTGTTCAAGGACTGAGGACTTGTGAGGGAATTTGCGATGAGAAAGACGCTGCGGATATTGGCCTGCGCAGGCGCGACGCTGTTTCTGCTGACGGCGGCCGCATCCGCGCAGGGCGTCACCTTAGGAGACGGTGGCCTAGGCATCTCGCCCTTCAAGCAGCAGGACAAGAGGCCGCCGACCCAGGAAGAAATCGAGAAGCAGCAGAAACTCGACGACGCCTACAAGGCGGCAACCAATAAGATCCCGGATCAGAAGTCCAATGATCCCTGGGCCGTGGTTCGGCCGTCGAGCCCGACGCCGGCGCCGAAGAAGAAGACACAGTGAACATGGACCAGTGAACATGGACCAGTGAGCATGGACTGGTGAGCGTGCATCAAAACGGCCGGTCCTGACTCGAATCGGGCGTTATATTACCAAAACCCGATGCTCGAAAAGTCCGTGCGCAGCCGTAACCCTCACTTCCGGCGCACATGCTGCCGATGCTACAAGCAAGCCGCGCGGGCTTCATAGCGGAGTCCGCTCTGCGGACGTGGCGAAATGGTAGACGCAAGGGACTTAAAATCCCTCGGGGGGAAACTCCTGTGCCGGTTCGAGTCCGGCCGTCCGCACCAAGGCCATTAGCGTGCTGCCGCTGTCGCCGCTATATAAGGGCAATGGCAAGCCGACCTTGCAAACCTGACAACGATCTCAAGGGGCTCTGGCGCATGGTGTTCGGCACACCGTTCCCGGCTTGCGGCATGCCGGAGGAAACCGGCGTCGCGAATGGCGACAATCCTGAGTCCGCCCCGATCTCGCCAAGCGAGCGCGAGCCGCGCGCTGAGGCCGGCTGTTCCGATCATTGATTGAGCGATTTGCGCTAGGCTTCGTCGCGCGCGAGCGTGCTGTTCTCAAAGCCCTCGACAAAGACCTGGCCGATGGCGCGGGTGAGCGCGCCGGCGGCGAGCGCGGAGACGCCCAAGCCCACCAGCACGCCGCCGGGCACGATCCACATCAGCGTCGAGGACGTGGCAAGACCGAAACCTGAGGGCGCGGCGCCGCCGATCAGGCTGACGATTGCCGCTCGCGCGCGGTCGCGCTGGAACGGCACCTGATAGAGCTCGCTGAGTTGCCGCACCATACGCAGATTGACCGCGGTGACGCTTGCGATGTTGACGACCGCGAGCGGCAGAAGTCCGCCGACCGCGGCATAGGTGCGATGCCGTTCGATGATCTTTCTGGCGAAGCCGCGGC
>Ga0210391_10003941_pt1 | contig 12496 bp, 10 predicted proteins | sample IncBWC12OmetaG_FD_160573 | JGI IMG/M metagenome (GOLD analysis project Ga0210391, IMG submission 160573) | Forest soil microbial communities from Barre Woods Harvard Forest LTER site, Petersham, Massachusetts, United States - Inc-BW-C-12-O ... | reverse complement strand
GGGAAACTAATGAGATCTCAGCCTCGGCGATGAAGACCATAGTGTCGCAGATCAATACCAGCGCTGAGGGAGTGCCTGTGCTGGTCTTCAACCCTCTGGCATGGGAGCGTCCCGGGCTGGTCACGGTCAGCGTGCAGATGCCTAACGCAACAGAGAACGTTTCGGTACTGGACACCGAGAATCATGTCCTGCCTTCACAGGTGCTGTCGAGCAATCCGGAAACCCACACCTTCAAGCTCCTGATCGCGGCGCAGCATGTGCCATCCCTGGGCTATGAAGTGTTGCACGTCGTTCCCGGGAAGCGCGCCTTCGCAAGCGACCTTAAGGCCGAAGGTCTCACACTCGAGAACGCAAATCTGCGCGTGACCGTGGATAAGGCGACCGGATGCATCACCAGCCTCCTCGACAAAAAGAGCGGCTTCGAAGCATTGGCCGCGGGAGCTTGCGGCAACGAACTGCAGCTCTTCCGTGACACGCCGAAGGATTACGATGCCTGGAACATCGATCCTGGCACTCTCGACCAGTCGCCCGCCAAACCAGGCGCTGATTCTGTCGAGCTGGTTGAACACGGACCGCTCACGGCCTCCATCCGCGTTATGCGCCACACGCAAAACTCAAGATTCGTGCAGGATGTTGTGCTCCGCGCCGACGCCGACCAGGTCGAAGTCGTGAACGACATCGACTGGCATGAGACGCATGAATTGCTCAAGGCAGCATTTCCCCTGGCAGCGTCGGGCCCGATGGCGACGTACGAAATCCCTTACGGCACCATCAACCGCCCGACCACGCGCAACAATAGCTGGGAGCAGGCTCAATTCGAAGTTCCCGCGCTTCGCTGGGCAGATCTTGGCGACGAGCAGCACGGCCTGAGTCTGATCAACAACTCAAAATATGGATATGACGCGCGCGGCAATGTACTGCGCCTTTCCTTGCTGAGATCGCCCGTATGGCCAGATCCTGAGGCCGACCGTGGTCCGCAGCATTTCAGCTTCGCGCTCTATCCCCATCCGGGAAACTGGAAACAGGCGTTGGCGGTCCGTCACGGTTACGAATTCAACTACCAGCTCGCCGCCATGCAGGTCGGATCTCATACCGGAGCCATGCCAGCCCGCCACTCGTTTGTCTCCGTGTCGCCTGAGAATGTTGTTCTGACAGCCATGAAGAAGGCGGAGGACAGTGATGGCCTCGTCTTCCACCTCTATGAATGGGCCGGGAAGGCCGGCACGATCGAAATAGCTCTGCCCCCCGGGGCGACTGGAGCGACGGAGACGAATCTCATGGAGCAGCCCCAGGGTCGCGCTCTGGCGGTTGCCGCAGACAAAGTCACCTTGCCTGTCGCGCCGTATGAAATCGTCGCGGTTAGAGTGGACTATTCGCCCCAGAAGCCAAAATAGAGGCAACGCGCACGCGCGCGGACAACCTGGGAGCTGTCCTTCTCCGCTTGTGCATACTTTGGCAGGCACCCATATGTAAGAGTCACCGAAACCTGTTTGACCGAAGCTATTGCCATTCGCTAAACTCTGAGTAGTTGGCAAGTTGCTTTGGCAGGTCACCGTTTGCAGCGCCTCAGCCGTCATCCTTGTTATAAGTGTGTTGGAGACGCATTCTTGGTTTTCAGTCCTACCGCAAATTCAGCCATTCGTCTTCCCGAAGTCTCCGCAAGAGTCAACGTAGCTTCCGTTTGGGAATGAGTTTTCAGCTGATGAAGATGAAAACCTTTCATACCCAGGGGTATCTGCAAGCTTGACGTGTCTGTGCATGAACAAAGGGTGCATAACGGTCGAACGCCATAGTGAATATCGTTATTGCGAGTCAAGGCACCGATTTTGGAAGCGCAGGCGTTTCGGGCGGATACGGTAACCGGCTCTTGGGCCGTGTCTGTGGGGCGGACAGAAGTGACTGCTGTTACAGACAGGCTTAAGGCAGGTCGAAGTTTCGCCGATTCTCGCCGGAGCGTTGCCAGGCTTACTCTGTCGGTTGTCGATATCCGCAGGACACGGATCAGCCCGGTTTGTTCGATAAGGAGCGCATAGGGATGCAAGGGTGGGCAGTTCCTCCCCAGGGACCACAACAAGGCGCAGTGAGCGGTGCAGGTCCCGCTCCGGAGCAATCTGTTCTTACGCCGGGCGATTTTCGCAAGATTCTCATCAAGCGCACGTGGATCATCGTCGCCTGCCTGATTGCAGGCCTCGCGTACGCGATTTTCTACATCGTGACGACGGTGCCTCAATACGAGGCAATTGCCCGCCTCCACATCGACCTGAGCCGGTCGACGAATATCGGAATCGGACATCTGATCGAGCAGAAACTCGGTGGCGGCGAAGACAGCTCTGAGAAACTCCAGACTGAAATCCGGATCATGCAGAGCGAGTCCGTCGTAATGCAAGTTGCTAACTCGTTGGATCTCTACCGCAAGCCGCCATATTCGGATTTGTTCAAAGAGCATCCCTATAATGGCGAGCTCACGCCGGTCCAGCGCTTTGAGCTCATTCGCATGTTTCAGCGTGCGACCAAGGTGCTGGTTCTGCCCAACACCGAAGTAGTGGAAGTGCATTTCCAGAATCAAGACCCTGTCGTGGCGATGAATGTCGCAAACAAGATAGTCGATGCCTATCTGGACCGCGATCTGAAATCGAGATTCGAAGGTACCACCAGGGTATCCGATTGGCTCACCAAGCAATTGGCCAGCGTTAAGAAGCAGGTCGAAGATTCGCAAAAGTCTCTGACCGACTATCAACGCCAGAACAATCTGCTCTCCCTCGATTCTGAAGGCGGGAATCTGCTCACGGACAGCTTGCGCACGGTAAACCAGCAGCTTGCTGAGGCTGAAGCGGATCGCATCGTGAAAGAGGCGCGCTACAAGATGGCGCAAACGCGCAATCCTGATTTGTTGATTTCAGTTGCGCCCGGCACTGTGCTCGGGAGCCTTCGCGAGCAGCAAGCCGAGCTCATGGTGCAGGCAGCGCAATTAAAAGCGAAGTTCGGCCCGGATTATCCAAAGGTCCGTGAACTCGACAAGCAACTCGCAAGCGTGCAGAGTGACATCGACACAGAAATCAATAATCTCACCAAGCGGTTTTCCGAGGAATATAGCGCCGCCGTCAAAACAGAATCCCTCCTTCAGGAGCGCCTGAATACAACCAAGCAGGAGGCGTTCAAGGAGAATGAATCCGCCGCGCAGTTCGACATCCTGAAGCATGGAGCCGAATCGGCGTCTGAACTCTACGACGGGTTGCAGATGAAGCTCAAAGAGGCTGGCATCACCGCCGGCCTGGCGGCGACCAACGTCGATATCATCGACCAGGCGAGTATTCCGCCTTTTCCTGTCCTCCCCAAAAAGCGATCCGCTCTTATCTTCGGATTTCTGGGAGGATTGATTGGCGGAATCGCATTAGCCTTCTTCTTCGAGAGCCTGGACGACACGATTCGTACCTCGGACGATGCCGAGGCCGTGTCTCAACTGCCTACTCTTGCCGTCATCCCGCACTTCGTTATCGCCGGGCGTAAGAGTTCTCCCGCCACCAGTCCGGCTGGCAAGGCTGAACAACAGAGGCTGCTAAAGGTGTCTCCAGACCTGGTTTCCTATGTCGATCCGCAGTCGATCGCGGCTGAAGGCTTTCGTACCTTCCGGTCGTCGATTCTGCTTTCAGCTGTGGATCACGAGCCGAAACTATTGTTGATTACCAGCAGCTTCGCTGCAGAGGGCAAATCTACGTGCGCGGCCAACCTCGCGATTTCCTTTGCCCAGCGATCGGCACGCGTTCTCCTGGTCGACACCGATCTGCGCAAAGGGACTCTGCATATGAAGTTCCGGCTCTCCAATCGGGCTGGCCTGTCAACGCTTCTTGCGCGGGAATCAGGCCCTGAAGCCTATGAGCACCCTCTGCCTGAGCTGCCTAACCTCACCGTGCTCTCTCGTGGCCCCATGGCGCCGAATCCCGGTGAAATGCTCGCTTCGCGCGCCATGGAGGAAATGATGACGCAGTGGCGGACCGAGTATGAACACATCATTCTGGATTCCTCGCCGATCCTCGCGGTGGCCGATACGCTTAGCCTCGCACCACAGGTCGATGCCACATTCATCCTGGTGCGTGCGGGTGTAACTCGCAAGAGGGCCCTGGTTCGGGTTCGCGAACAACTCCGTAGGGCCAGCGCCCGGGTACTCGGCACAGTCATTAATGACGTCGACCTGCGGATGGAGAATTACTATACCTATTCCAAACGCTACGATTACGGCTACAAGAGCAATTATGGAGCCGGGTATGGAGTCACCGATGACGAGAAATAGCCTGCTTCGCCGGATTCCCTGCCAATTTCTGGTCTTCTTTCTATGTTTTGGCATGGCCATCACCGGATGGGGCCAGTCTGCTACTAATACCGTTCCGGGCGATTCCGCGCAGACACAGAAGACGCCCGGACCGGATGCGGATCAGGCGCCAAGGATCACAATCGGCGCCGGCGATCAGCTCGACATTGAAGTTTTCGATACCCCCGAACTTTCTGGTCTGGCGCGCGTAAGTCAAACGGGCGAAGTCAATCTCGTCGTACTCGGAAATGTTCAGGTCGCCGGCCTTACGCCGAATCAGGCAGCGCGGAAGATCGAATCGGAATTAAAATCCCGTGGCATTCTGATTGATCCGCACGTCACCGTGTCCATCGGCGAGTATGCCTCGCAGGGAGCCACTGTGACGGGTGAAGTGCATGCTCCCGGCGTGTATCCGACCCTGGGAAGCCGCAAGCTCCTGGAAATGATTGCCCTGGCGGGCGGCGTCACAATGACTGCGGGAAGGACTGCAACGATCATTCATCATGACGATCCGCAACACCCTCAGGATATAGCCCTTGTACCGAACAACAATTCTCTGGGCGCCCAGGAGAATCCGGTGATTCTGCCCGGCGATACCGTGGTGATCGACAAAGCCGGCATCATTTATATTCTCGGCGATGTGGGCAAGGCGGGAGGTTATCTCATTGACAACAATGCGCGCCTCTCCCTCATTCAAGCCCTTACGCTGGCCGGTGGATGGACCAGGACCTCAGCCCAGAGCAAAGTGATACTGGTTCGCCAGGTTCCCGAGGGCAGGGAAGAAATCAAGCTCGATCTCGCCCACATGATCCGCGGAAAACAGGCGGACATTAAGGTTAACAATGGAGATATCCTCTTCGTCCCGTCCAGCCTGGGCAAGATCTTTGCTTATCAGGGTATTGGTGCCGTCGTTACCGGTGCGGAGCAAGCGGTAGTCTACGGAGCCATATACAAGTAACAGGCCCGAATATTGTCCAATAACCCCGCCGGCATTCCAGCGAGTCGGCATGCATGAAGGAACATGGGTTGAATGCGATCAGAACAGTCTCGCCGATAACACAGTCCGGCTTGTTTTCGTCGCCATCGCGTTTGCTGGGCGAGGACTACGCGCCTGCTCGCTCGATCTACCTTACCCATATTCCGGCGATACTCGTGCTCACCGGCCTGGTTACATGGATAGCCGGCGATGAAATGGCCATGGTGATGGCAGCCGCTGTCGCGAGCTTGGTAGCCTGCTATTTGCTGTGGGAATGGCTGTTTCGCGAGGGGCCAACCCGATTTTCCACAATCCTTGCCATGACACTCCTGCTTGGCTATGGGCTGGGAGCTGTGAATACGTGGCTTACGCTTCCCAGGGGCGACTTGCCACTTCCCGCATTCCTGGGCCTTGACGAAGGCGTTCTCGCCCGCGGTATGGCGGCTGTGCTGCTATTGGCAGCGGTGCTCTGTTTTCTCGGTGAATTATATGAGCGTCCGCTCTTTGGCCGGGAATTTCGCATTCCCCTGGATCAACCTACCTACAGCCTGATTTATCTCGGAACTCTGGCAATCATTATTGGATACTTCACTCACTCTCTGGACTATGGAGGGGTGACGAATGTTTTTGGAGAGCAACAAAGCGTTGCTTCAGCGCTTCTGTCATGGATTCTTCCCCCACTCGCGGCTCTTGCTGCGGCTGTTTTTCTTGCCAGCAGGAAGGGTGTGGCGAAACTGCTCACCGGAATTTGCACTCTGATTTTATGTGTGCTTCTGATGACTACGGGAAGACGAATGGTCATCTATACGGCTATGGAAATCATTTTTGCACTGCGGCTTACGGGATATCGCGTGAAGGGAGCGATTCTCAAGAGAGCCTTGCTGGTTGCAGCCTTGGCAGGTTTCGTAGCTCTTGGAATAACTGTCCTCATGCTACTTCGTCTTGCTGCCAATGAAAGTGGCGCTGGTTTCCATGCGCCGCTCTCTCAGCGGATTCAGATTGCCATGACCTGGGTGGAGGATGGAACCGCACTGAAACGGGCAACCGAAGCGAACCAGGCTAACGTCCAGCGAAGGACATTCGTTCTTGGCTTTTTTTCTGACGTGCTTGAGGAAGTTCGCGTACCACCCCTGCTCTGGGAAGGGATTTACTTGCATTGACATCATTAGCGGTTCCAAGAGTCCTAAACCCGGACAAGGATCTCTATTTCAGTGAAGAGGGTCTAGTCGACGAGGTATTCGGCCTTACTTACCGGGATGCTGCAAACTCGATTATCACAGGGGGCGCCACGGATTTCGGCCTTCCCGGGGTTATCTTGTACCCCCTCTTCATGGTCTGCCTCATGCGATTTTTGATTGAAATCCTCGCAAGGTTTCTGAATCCCCTACCAGTTTCGATCGTCGTCCTGGGCGCGATCTTCATGCTGCTGCAGACGGAAGGCACCATCACCACTTACTGGGTTACAATTCGCAACGAGATCCTTTTTTCGATCATACTGCTTATATTCTCCCGGTTGCCGGTCATTCGCCTGCGAAGTTAATAACCTGACCTGCAGACCACCACGACACAATAAACGGAACTTATAGGACCCTTCCTCACCATCTAGATGAACTCGATCGCGAATTTACCGAATGTGTCCCATCTTCTCCCGATAACGCTCGAAGGTTTTCTCCGGCTCGACCTCAGCTGAATGCGTTCAGCCACGATAATTCCCGCGGCTTCCAAAGCCTCGACTCTTTTCGGGTTTGTGAACGCAAGTAACTGCCTGGCAACTTCTTTCGCCAAAAGGATGATCTCACTAGTGGAGGCGAATTGGGATTTATACTGTACACACCAATGTTGCGACGGGAAGCCAAAACGGAAATTCAAGCTAGATCCACGTCGGTCTATCAGTCGCCGGGCCGAAGAGATGAATAGGAGTTCGCAATGTCGCTGATAACGGCTGTCAAGCAACTATCGATTGCGAGTGGTTTGTTCCGACCGGCGTCGGACCTATCCCGGCGCTTGCGCCCGGAGGGGAAGCACAATTTTTTGAACAATGTGCACTTCTACCAACGCTGTGTAGCAAGAGGAATGAGAAGACTAGTCTCTTGACGCACTCGGTGGTGGCGTTGCCCGCGTTCACCAGACGGCCAGACCCAGATGAAGGAGGCAAATATAATTTTCCAATTAGCAATCCAGACGAGATTAACCCGGGCCTCCTGGACCATCGCCATCTTGGCCTTGGCCTGCGCCGGTATCGCCGCGGGCCAGTCTACGGACTCCTCGGGTACGTCAGCCGGTGCAAATGCCACTTCGATGTCAGGTTCCGGTGGCTCAGGATCGGGCAGTTCCTCTTCTGTGAGTAATGCATCTGTCTCCGCCGCAGCGGGATCTGCCGTGGGAAATGTCTCCGTTAGCGCTAGCGTTTCAGGGATTCCGGCAGGTGCTTTTACCAGCGGTAGCGGCTCCGGCAAGTCAAAGGGAGGCAACTCATCGTCGTCGAGCGCCCCTGGTGTCTCTTTCGGTGTCTCCTCTGTGGGTTGGGGTGTTGCATCGTCCATGGCTGGAACTGCCGCCTCTCAACCGGGGATGGCGACAGGATCTGGGCGGCCAACAGGATTTGGGCAGCAAACAGGATCTGGGCAGCCAACAGGATCCGGGCAGCCAACAGGATCCGGTGTCGCCCACGCCAGTGACCGCCAGTCGGGGAAGACTTCCTCGAAGGGCTCCGCCGAGTCGCTCTCGGGAAAAGGTGCTGCCATCCCCTCATCTGCTTCGCATTCAGCTGTCATGTCCAGCAACTCTGCGCAGCACTTGAATGTGCAGATGGCCCTGAAGGGGACATCCGCTGGACAACCGGCGCGCTCATCGAAGAAGGATCAGGACGAGTCTACACAATCCGGCGGGACGGAGTCTGGCGGAGCAGCCTATACAACCGACTTTCCCGACAGCACGAGGAACACCGCTCTGCTAAGTCCGCCGGATCCTGCTCTCGACCCGATTTTTATCTTTGAGCCAAAGGTAGGCTTGGAGTTCCCTGACCTGAGTGAGCGTGAGTTTCTCGCACCGACCCTCAATATTGGCAGCAGAGACAGCATGTCTTCCCGCCCGGGCGCAAAAGAAGACGTATATCAGCGCATCGAAAAGCGCCTTCGCGGATATCATGCCGAGGCTGAAAAAACCAGGAGAATGGGCTTGAAGCAGGAAAAGAAAAGCTCTGATCACGGATTTGAAAATCCATCGTCCAGGGGGGCAGCCGCGACAAGCGGCCTCGAGAAGAAATCGTCGGCATCGGGATTAACCTTTTAACAGATTGCTTATCAATGATCGTCGAATCGTCCGCCTACAGCCCACCCGGCGTCAAGGCCCGCATCTCAGGGGACCTTCACACCTCTTTGGGCAGGTAATCCTCGGCTATACCCGCTCAATCACCAGCGACTTGATAACTACGGGCTGGACTGGCTTATCCTGTGAGCCTCGCTTCACACGGGAGATCTTTTCGACGATATCCTGCCCTTCCGCCACTTCACCGAAGATGGTGTGCTTGCCGGTGAGCCAATCCGTGGGGGCCACGGTGATGAAGAACTGCGACCCATTGGTATTCGGACCGGCATTCGCCATGGCCAGTTTGCCTGGAGCGTTGAACTTGTGCGGCGAGCCCTTGGTCTCGTCCTCAAAGCGATAGCCGGGCCCTCCCATACCGTTTCCGGCCGGGTCTCCTCCCTGAATCATAAAGTCGGGAATCACACGATGAAAGATCGTCCCGTCGTAGAGCTTTTCGGAGCTCTTTTTCTGCGTGAGGGGATGCGTCCACTCGCGCGCGCCTTCGGCAAGTTCGATAAAGTTGGCAACCGTTTTCGGTGCTTCTGCTGGAAACAGGCGGCAGACGATCTGCCCATCGCTGGTATGGAAGACGGCATAGGTTCCGGGCTGACGTGACATGATGACTCCTTAGGATAATGGAATTACTGTGGTTTTGTAGCCGGCATCGGAGCCGGCGAGGCTGATGATGCGGCCGGCGTCGAAGAGGCCGGCGAAGGCGGCATCGGCTGCCCTTCACGCACAATGGTCACCTTCTTCAGGATCACCGGGTCGAGCGGTTTATCGTTCGCATTTCGCTCCACCCGCGCGATCGATTTCACCACCAGCACACTGGACTCGTCGCACTGTCCGAAGATGTTGTATTTCTGGTTCAGGTCTTCATCCGGCGCCTCCGTGATGAAGAACTGCGAGCCATTTGTATTTGGTCCGGAGTTGGCCATGGCCAGCCGTCCCGGCACATCGAAGTTCACGTTTGGTGTGAACTCGTCGTTGAAGTAATATCCTGGATCGCCCATCCCAGAGCCCAACGGGTCTCCACCCTGAATCATAAAATCCGGAATCACCCGATGAAAGGTCGTTCCGTCATACAGCGGCTTGCTATGCATCTTCTGCTTGGTATCGGGATTGGTCCAATCCTTGGTCCCCTCCGCCAAGCCGATAAAGTTAGCCACCGTCTCCGGAGCTTCCTTCGAAAATAATTTGCAGGTAATGCGTCCCATCGAGGTGTCGAAAACCGCCGTTGGCCCTGTCGGCTTAGGAGCGATTGGCACCTGTGTACCCGGCGAGTCGGGCAGGTCCTGACTTGATTGGGGGCTCGACGTCGAAGGAGTCGCAGGAGTGGATTGCTGCGCAAAAACCGGGCCGGTGAGGCCACACAAAAATAGCAAAATAAGAGCGATATGAGCAGGTGTTTTCATGCAGATTTCCAAGAAACCAGACTACAACATGGCCAGGCCCCAAAGGAAATTCACTGCTCGACGAGACTGGTCGCTGGCGCCGTCATCAGTTCCCTCCAGCGAGCGATCAGCGGCATCAGCCAAAGTGCCAGAAGCTGCGCCAGGATCGCCCCGCAAAGATCGATTCCCAAATCGATTGGCGAACTTGTCCGGCTGGGTAAAAAGCTCTGATGATACTCATCCGCGCAGGCCACCAGCAGCGTTGACGCTACGGCCAGCAGCCCAGCGCGCCGCCACAACGAGCGAATCCCGCCCGCAGCCACTCTGAGAGACGTTCTCCACCCATGGAAGAAACACACGCTGACCACCCCATAACCTGCCAGGTGGCCAAACTTGCGAATCAGATGATGTACCTCAGCCCAACGGGCGGCGCTGATCGGACCAAAGAAACGCATCCAAAAAGGTAGAAGCCAGCGGCTGGTGTTATCCGCTGACATAGTGGCGGTAGATTCCCCCGCGATCATCGCCACCGCCAGCGCAGCCGGCACCCAATCCAGCATCTTTTTCAAATTTGCCGAGCCGCCATAATTCATTGTTTGAAGTTACCCTTACGGGAATTATAGTGGTGCGACAAAGTCGGAATTGGCGCGCATCTGGACTGGACGCCACGGGCTGCAAGGTGAAATCGTCGGATAGGCTTTAGCTCGGCTAAGGGGCAGGAGCATTCTCCTGGGGCGCTACTGCAGGAGTTACTGACGGTGCGACACCCAGAGTGAAGATCACGTTGACCTGCGTGAATACTTCCACCGGTTCACTTCGCTGCCTGCATCTCCCGGCTCACCCGCTCCACCTCGCCGAACACCCGCAGCAGGTTGCCGCCGAGAATCTTGTGGCAGTCCTCCGGAGAATATCCGCGTGCCAGCAACGCCGCAGTGATTTTGGGCAAGTCCGCCGCGGAGTCGATCCCCTCGGGCAGCTGTCCGCTAACGCCATCGAAGTCCGAGCCCAGCCCGACATGATCAACCCCGGCGACCTTTGCGATGTGGTCGATGTGGTCGATCAGCGCGCTCAGCGGCGGCCTCGGAATGCGGTCAGCATACTCCCGCTGTAGCTTCTCCAGATCTCCATACGTGACCTGCTTGCCCTCAGCCGCGAACTTCGCCTTCAGCTCCGCGGTAGCCTTTTCCACCTCCGGCTGCTGCGCAATGGAAGCGTCGCGGTAGGCCTGGCTGATAAACCCGGAGTAGTAGTTGACCTGCACAACACCGCCGTTTTTGGCGACCGCGCGGAGCATGTCGTCCGTCATATTGCGCGGCGCATTGCAGATGGCCCGTGCCGACGAGTGCGAAGCGATCACTGGAGCCTTTGTCGTCTTGATCGCCGCCCAGAAAGTGTCGTCTGCAACGTGCGAGATATCGACCATCATGCCCAGGCGATTCATCTCCAGCACGACCTCTTTGCCAAACGGAGTCAATCCATCCGGATTGTGCGGCACGCCCGGCTTGCCCTCGTCTCCCGACGAATTGGCCCAGTCCAGCGAGTTCGACCAGGTAAGCGTCATATACCGGACACCCAGTCGGTAGTAATCCCGCAGGAGCCCCAGCGAATTCTCAATGGAGTGGCCGCCCTCGATGCCCATCAGCGCGGCCAGCTTGTGCTCGCGATGCGCGGCCTCGATATCCGCGGGCGAATACGCCATCTGCATCCGGTCGGGATGCTTCGTCGCCTGCTGGTAGACCGCATCGATCAGCTCCAGCGTGCGCCGGGCATCGTGGCCCTTGTACAGGTCCGGCTCGACCCAGATAGAAAAGAACTCCGCGCTGAGGTTGCCCTTCTTGGCAGACTCGAAATTGAGATTGCCGCCGTTCAGCTGGTCGGCAAGATCGTAGTTATCGTCAACCAGCCGCTGCGGGGTATCCGCATGCGTGTCGATAACGATGGCGGAGTCGTGTACGGCTTCAGCAGTCTTTGGATTCACTGGAGTGTTCTGGGCAGTAAGAGGTAGGGTAACGGCGAGCAGGGAAGCAAGGAGTATCTTCATGAGCGTGGTGGGATTGTAACAGCCCAACCATGCCCAACCAATACAGATTGAACGCGTACAAATTGAACGGGGCCGTCTTGAGGCTGTTCTACTTCGCCTCCGTGCTCCACTCCGTCACCGGCTCAATGGTGTTCACGCGGTCTTCGCGCCGTTTCCAGCTTGCGCGCAGATAATCGCCGTTCATCGTTGCGATCACGCCCAGCGGAATCTCCTTCGGACACACGCCCGTGCATTCGCCAATGTTGGTGCAGCTGCCGAAGGGCTCCGCATTCATCTGTGCGACCATTCCCAGCGCGCGCCGGTCGCTCTCCACCTTGCCCTGAGGCAGGATGCTGAGGTGCGCGATCTTCGCTCCTGTAAACAGCGCAGCCGATGCATTGGGGCACGCGGCTACGCACGCGCCGCATCCAATGCATGCCGCAGCGTCCATCGCCCGGTCGGCGATCTCCTTGCCCACGAGAATCGTGTTTCCG
>Ga0210391_10003939_pt1 | contig 12503 bp, 6 predicted proteins | sample IncBWC12OmetaG_FD_160573 | JGI IMG/M metagenome (GOLD analysis project Ga0210391, IMG submission 160573) | Forest soil microbial communities from Barre Woods Harvard Forest LTER site, Petersham, Massachusetts, United States - Inc-BW-C-12-O ... | reverse complement strand
TGGGAAAAGCAGGGGCTGGGAAAAGCACGCGCTGGAATAATTAGCGGATCGAGTAAGCGGGGGCGATTCAAGCGAAAACTCTAAAAGAGCGAGGGAGTCAGCAATGATTGAAACAGCAAGCAGCGAAGCCGCAAAGATCGAAGCGGGACAGCCACTTATTCAGATTTCCGATCTGACCAAGGTTTTCTACACGGATGAGATTGAGACGCATGCGCTCTCGGGGATTCACTTGTCGATTGCGAAGGGCGAGTATGTCGCGATGTCGGGGCCGTCGGGCTGCGGCAAATCGACGCTGCTGTCGATCATTGGGCTCCTGGATACGCCGACGGCGGGACGGTATTCGCTGAATGGGAAGACGGTGGAGAATCTGGATTTCGCGGAGCGGTCGCGGATACGGAACCAGGAGATTGGGTTCATTTTTCAAAGTTTTAATTTGATTGGCGACCTCACGGTCTATGAAAACGTCGAGCTGCCGCTGACTTATCGGCAGAGGATGCCGGCGGCGGATCGCAAGGCGCGCGTGATGGAGGCGCTGGAGCGGGTGGGGATGGCGCATCGGGTGCGCCATTATCCATCGCAATTGTCGGGCGGTCAGCAGCAGCGCGTGGCGGTGGCGCGCGCGCTCGGCGGAAAGCCTTCGATTCTGCTGGCTGACGAGCCTACGGGAAACCTCGATTCGCGCAATGGAGAAGCGGTGATGGAACTTCTGCAAGAGCTCCACCGCGAAGGCGCGACGATCTGCATGGTGACGCACGATCCGCGGTTTGCGAAACATGCGCAGCGCGAAGTGCATTTGTTCGATGGCAAGGTTGTGGCGGAAGAGGAGTTGAAGAAACTGCTGGCGGAGACGAGCGCATGAGTGGGCTGGTGCAGGACTTTCGCTACGCGCTGCGGCAACTCCGCACGAAGCCCGGGTTCACGACCATCGCCGTGATGACGCTGGCGCTCGGAATCGGAGCAAACACGGCGATCTTCAGCGTGGTCAACTCGGTCCTGATTAAGCCGCTATCCTATCCCGATCCGCAACGACTGGTGCAGATATTTGAAACGCTACCCGGGTCCGACCGCAATTCCGTCTCCGGAGGCGCCTTCAAAGACTGGCAGGAACAGAGCTCTAAGTTCACGCACCTGGCCGTCTACGAAGAGACGCGTCTGAATCTCACCGGCAGTGGAACGCCGGAGCGCCTCTCGGGTTTGATGGTTTCCTCCGAATTCCTCTCGGTCCTCGGCGTTACTCCGGCGGTTGGGCGCGATTTCGCTGCCGGCGAAGATGCCGTCGGCGGTAACAACCGTGTCATCGTACTGACGAGCCAATTGTGGCAGGGCCACTTCGGCGGCGACCCTGGTGTTGTCGGTCGCAGCGTGTCGCTTGACCAGATTCCCTATACGATCATCGGTGTACTTCCTCCCAACGCTCTTCTACAGGACGAGCCCACGTTTCTGGTGCCTGATGTGATTGACGCAGCAGGTACGAATTGGGACCGCTCCGGTCATTGGAGGCAGGTGATCGGGCGTCTGTTGCCCGGCGTCACGGTATCTCAAGCGCAGGCGGAACTGCGCGGAATCAAGCAGCGTCTTGCCGCGGAATATCCGTCATTCAAAGAAGACTGGAGTGTCGCTGTGGTTCCCCTGCAGGAGGTTTACACGGGAGACACTCGTCCAATCCTTCTTATGCTGCTCGGCACGGTGGCGCTGGTGTTGCTGATCGCCTGCGCCAATGTGTCGAACCTCATGCTAGCCCGCGGAAACGCCCGATCCCGAGAAATGGCCATCCGCAGCGCTCTCGGCGCTCATTCCTGGCAGCTTGTTCGCCAAATGCTGGTCGAGAGTTTCCTGCTTGCGGTTCTCGGATGCGCGGTGGGGCTGGGGTTTGCCGTATTTGGAATCCAACTGCTGACCGGCGTCTTCGTCGATCAGCTTCCCCATGTGCTGCGACCTGAGTTGGACATCAACGTCCTTCTGTTTTCGATCGCCGTCGCCGGCAGCTGCGGACTTCTGGTCGGAATCCTGCCTGCCTGGCGCACCCGCGAGACAAATTTAAATTGCACGCTGAAGGAAACGGAACGGGGATCGGCGTCTGGCGGAAAGAGAAGGTCGCAGTCGTTCCTCGTGGCATCGGAATTCGCCTTCACGCTGATGCTGCTGGTTGGGGCAGGTTTGCTTTTGCGTAGTTTCATGGTGCTGCTCGAGACGAACCCTGGATTCAACCCAAAACAAACATTGGCGATCGATCTGTCGTTCCCCGAGGTCAAGTACCCTAAAGCCGAGGAACGGTTTCGCTTCATCGAGAACCTCAATGCCCGGGTGGCCGTTCTTCCCGGCGTGGAATCCGAAGGCGCAACCTCGGCCCTGCCTTTTGGCGATGGCGGAGAAACCGAATTCGCGAGCCGGGCCGACAAGCCTCCACGCACCGATTATCTTGTGTCGTGCAACTTTGTGAGCGGCGACTATCTTGGCGCGATGGGAATGCCGCTGCTTCGGGGCCGTGCGATCAATGAATCGGACAACCATGCCAAGGGATCACGCGTGCTGGTGGTCGACGAAACGGTTGCCCGCGACCTCTATCCCAAGGTTGACCCCATCGGCCAGCATCTGCGTCTTATGGGCGACACGTGGGAGATCGTGGGGATCGTCGCCCCCGTCCGGCAATTCTGGCTAGACCGCAAACCGCTTCCGACCGTCTACGGTCCTCAATCGTACTCTCCTACAGCAGCGAGCATCATTATTCGGACTACCAAACCGTCGTTGGCTCTGGTCGAGGCGGTCAGGAAAACCGTGCTCGACGCCGATCCCGATCAGCCCATCGCCAACGTCCGAACGCTCGAAGAGGCCGTCCACAAGTCTCTCGCCCCCAGACGCACGACGCTGGCCCTCTTGAGCTTGTTCGCCGCCGTGGCGATCAGCCTGGCGTGCATCGGCATCTATGGCGTCGTGTCGTACGCGATCGGACAGCGGGCTCGCGAACTGAGTATTCGCGCCGCTCTCGGAGCGCAGCGCGGGGACATCATGCGGCTGGTTTTGGCAGGCGGGATGAAACCGTCGATTATCGGCATGGTAGCCGGCTTGGCCGCTGCGCTCGGCTTGGCGCGCTTTCTTGCAGGCCAGCTCTTTGAGGTCAAGGCACACGACCCGATGGTCTTTCTAGCGTCGGCCTGCATGCTTGCACTGGTGGCTGTCTTGTCCGTTTACGTGCCCGCCCGCCGGGCAGCAAGAGTCGATCCCATGGTGGCATTGAGGTACGAATGAGGGAAAAGCGATGACTGGATTGTTGCACGATCTTCGCTATGCTCTGCGGCAGATGCGCAAGAGCCCGGGGTTCGCTTTCGTCGCGGTGATTACGCTGGCGCTGGGGATTGGGGCGAATACGGCAGTGTTCAGCGTGATGGATGCCGTGCTGTCGCGGATGTTGCCGGTGCGCGATCCGGAGCGGCTTTACCATTTGCAGATTGCGAGTGGGGGCCAGCCACGGGGAGCGCGCAATACGGGGAATGGGGACACTTCGTTTTCGCAGTCGGTATTTGAAGCTCTTCGCCAGCGCACTGATGTGCTGGATGATGTCATCGGTTATGTTCCGCTGGCTATCGGCAAAGTTGCGGTGCGCTATGGGGAGGCGCCGGAAGCGGCGCAGGGTGATGAAGTCAGCGGAAATTTCTTTTCTGGTTTGACGGCTGGAATAGCGCGAGGCCGCGGGTTTTCGCTAGAGGACGAGAGAGATCACTCGCAAATCGTCGTGATCAGCCACGACTATTGGACGCGGCGTTTTGCGGGGAGCGCGGCGGTTCTCGGTACAACTCTCTTCATCAAGAATGTTCCTTTCACCATAGTCGGTATTGCTGCGCAGGGGTTTCGCGGACTCGAACCGGCGAGTTCCACCGATTTTTGGATTCCGCTCGAAAACCGGGCGGATTTGAATGCCTGGGGGAATGCCGCGGGGGAGGACAGCCTTTATGCGCCGAAATGCTGGTGCATGCCGCTGCTGGTCCGGCTCAAGCGGGGCGTTACGCCGGCGCAAGCGCAGAATGCTTTGGAATCGACATTTGGCGAAGCGGCGAAGATTGGAGTCGGCACGATTGATCCGAAGGAGTGGAAGCCGCTGCTGAATTTTGATCCCGCGAGGGGGATTCAGGGTTTCAACCAGCAATACAAGCAGCCGGTACGAATCTTGATGGGGCTGGTGCTGCTGGTTTTGCTGATCGCGTGCTCGAATGTGGCGTTGCTGATCACGGCGCGGAATGAGGCGAGGCAACGGGAGTTTAGCCTGCGCATGGCGGTGGGGGCGGAGCGAGGACATCTTTTCCGCCAGCTGCTGACGGAGAGTTCGCTGCTGGTGATGGTGGGAGCGGGGCTTGGCTGGGCATTCGCCATTGTGGCAACGGAGGCGCTGGCGGCTTGGTCGGGAATTGAGACTGGGCTCGCACCCAATGGCAACGTGTTGCTTTTCACGCTGGGGATTTCGGCGAGCAGCGCGCTGGCCTTCGGCATAGCGCCGTTGTGGATTGCGCTGCGGGCGCCGGTTTCGGGCGTGCTGCGGGCCACCGCAACCAACCTGACCCAAGACAGGCGCCGCGCTTTCGGCGGAAGAGTGCTGATGTCGGCGCAAATAGCAGTCTGCATGTTGCTGCTCGTCTCTGCCGTGCTTTTGTTGCGCACGCTTCGAAATTATGAGACGCAAGACTTGGGGTTGCGTGCCAATGGTTTGCTGGTTTTTGGAATCACTCCTCAGAGTGCTCATACTCCCTCGGAGACGCTCACGTTCTATCGCACGCTGCTCGAACGGATTCGCGCGGTACCGGGGGTTGAATCCGCCACGCTCATGGAGAACCGCATCGGGTCGGGATGGAGCAGCAACAATGATGATGATGCTTTAGACGGCGTCTCGCTTAAGGGCAGATTTAGTTCAACGCTGGTACGGAGCAATGATGTTGGGCCGGATTTTTTCCACGTGCTCGGGGTTCCGATCCTCGAAGGCCGCGATATTACCGACGCTGACACGCCGCCATCTTTGCCAGTTGTCGTGGTGAATGAAACGTTCGTGAAGAAGTTCTTGCCGAATACAAATCCGCTGGGGCATAAGTTTCGTGATAACCGGACCATCATTGGAGTTGCCAAGGATAGCAAGTATAGAGCGGTCGACGAGAAGCCGGTGCCGATGGCTTATTTCCCGACCTTCCAGACGCTGGACCGTGGGGACACCATGCACATTGAGGTGAGAGTGAAGGGCGAACCGCTGAGCATGCTGCCGACCATGCGCCAGGTGGTGCATGACATGGATCCCGATATCCCGCTGGAGAAGCCGATGACGCAGGTTGCTCAATTCGAGCAGTCTTACTCGCAGCCGAAAATGTTTGCGCGGCTGGCAGGATTTTTTGGCGGGCTGGCGGCGCTGTTGGTGGCGACTGGACTTTACGGCACGCTGTCCTACCGGACGAACCGGCGCACGGCGGAGATCGGAACACGCATGGCGCTCGGCGCGCAACGCCAGCAAATGCTGTGGATGGTGATGCGGGAGAGTCTGCTCATCAGTTGTGTTGGGACGGTGGTGGGGCTGCCGCTGGCGATTTTATCCGTGCGCTTTTTGGGAGCGATGCTTTATCAGCTATCTCCGTTCGATCCGCTGAGCTTTGCGCTGGCGGTGTGCTGCGTTGCGCTGGTGACAAGTGTGGCTGCGTTTCTGCCGGCGTGGCGGGCGGCGAATGTCGATCCCATGGTGGCGCTGCGGTACGAGTGAGGAGAGACTCATGAACGGATTACTTCAGGATCTTCGCTACGCGCTGCGGCAGATGCTTAAGAGCCCCGGGTTTACGTTGGTGGCGGTGACGACGCTGGCGTTGGGGATTGGGGCGAATACGGCGGTGTTCAGCGTGATCGATGCGGTGATGCTGCGCCCGCTGCCGTACTACCAGCCGGAGCGGCTGATTGCGGCAGAATCGGTCAACACTCGTGCACCTGGTTTTGGCGCTTTGTCGTATCCGGATTTCTTCGATTGGCGGAGCCGAAACCATACGCTAACACACCTGGTGTCGTACCACGATATTGGGTTCACGCTGAGCGGCCTCGACCAACCCGTCCACGTCGAGGGCCAGGTTGTCTCGTGGGACTTCCTCCCCGCGCTCGGGGTCAGTCCAGAACTTGGTCGCGGTTTTCGGTCGGACGAGGAAAAAGCCGGTAGCCGCGTCGTGCTGATCAGCCATGCGCTGTGGGCGTCGCAATTCGCGTCAGATAAGTCGATCCTCGGACGCCAACTCAAGTTCAACGGAAATCTCTACACGGTCGTCGGAGTAATGCCGCCGTCGTTTCGGTTTCCGGTCAATGAGGCCAAGAATAGTCTTTGGACCACTCTGGCGGTAGACGATGATCCGAGCGATCCGGAATCGAATACGTCGATGCGCGGGTCTCATTTTCTCGGTGTTTTTGGACGCGTGAAGCCGGGGGTCACCGTCGAACAAGCGGACCAGGATCTGAAGGCAATCGCGACCAACCTCGCGAAAGAATACCCGAACACCAATACGCGCCACGACTCGGCCCGCGCACAGACTGCCATTGCTGCCTTGATCGGTGACACACGAACGCCGCTTCTGATCGTACTCGGCGCGGTCGTGCTGGTGTTGCTGATTGCTTGCGGCAATATCGCGAACCTGATGCTGGCTCGCATGCGTGAGCGGCAGCGTGAAATCGCGATGCGCTCCGCCCTGGGAGCTGGGCGCAATCGCATCGTCCGGCAGCTGCTTGTGGAAAGCCTCGCCTTGAGTGTGTTCGGAGGCCTCGCCGGATGTGGGCTAGCCTTCCTCTGCACGCCCGTGATTCTTCGTTTGATAGGCGATAGCGTTCCGCGGGCGGCGGACGCCGGAGTTGACTTGCGCGTGCTGGCTTTCTCAGTGCTGCTGTCGCTGGCTTCCGGATTGATCTTCGGCATCATCCCAGCAATGATGTCTTCGCGAACCAATCTTGTCTGCACGTTGAAAGAGGGCGGACGCAGCGAGATAGCCGGACAGGACTGGCTGCGCTCGTCGCTGATCGTGGCGCAAGTGGCTCTTGGTCTCGTGCTCAGTGCCGGAGCGGGCCTATTTATTAGCAGCTTCGCCAATCTGCAGCGCGTCAATGAAGGTTTCAATCCGAACAATCTGCTGACGGTAGGTTTCGAAACACCGGACTCGCGCTATAAGACGACACGCTCGCAATTTTATCGCGAGTATTTCGACAGGGTTCGCTCCATCCCCGGTGTGCAATCGGCGGGCGGCATAGAAATTCTCCCCATGACGGACGATGTCGCCGTCATCTCCTTTGAAGATCCGGAACATCCCATGCCCGCGGGACAGCACTCTGCTACCGACTTTACGCCTGTCTCTCCGCAATACTTCCGCACCATGCAAATCCCAATGCGCGAAGGTCGCGACTTTACCGAACGGGATGACGGCGATGCAAGGCAGGTGATTATCGTCAACGAGGCGTTCGCGCAGAGGTACTTCCCAGGAGAGCAGGTGCTCGGAAAGAAGATCAAACCGGGCGCTGGCAATGGCCAGCCGGAAGGACCACCGTGGCGTGAGATCGTCGGGGTGGTAGGAGATGTACGGCTCTCCATGACACAACGCGAGATGCGACCGGCGATGTACGTGCCGGCCAGCCAACTTGACAGTTGGTGCTGTTTGCACTCCGTCGTGCGCTCCACGGTTGACCCGATCAGTCTCGCGCAATCAATTCGGCAGGTCGTCGCCTCCATGGACAAGGAGATACCGGTGACGGGGTTTCGGACGCTGCGCGAACTAATGTCCACAGGACTTTCGCAGCCGCGATTCACGATGGTGTTATTGGGCAGCTTTGCCGGTCTCGCGATCACGCTCACCATTGTCGGTCTCTACGGAGTCATGACGTATTCGGTGACGAGGCGAACGCGGGAGATCGGTGTCCGCATGGCGCTCGGAGCGCAACGCGTAGTGGTGTTGACCATGGTGCTGCGCGATGCGGCTGTCCTGCTCGGGTTGGGAATTGTCGTCGGCATGGCAGCGGTCCTGGCTTCTGCGTCCGTGCTCCAAAGCATGCTCTATGGAACGGGATCGCGGGATCCGGTGGTGCTGACGCTCGTGTGTATCGGAGTAGCATTCGCCGGTCTAGTGGCGGCCTACATTCCGTCTTTTCGCGCCGCGCGAGTCGATCCCATGGTGGCCCTGCGGTACGAGTGAGGAAGGATTTATGAGGGGACTATTTCAAGATCTTCGCTATGCGCTGCGTCAGATGGGCAAGAGCCCGGGATTTACTTTCGTCGTGATGATTACGCTGGCGCTCGGGATTGGGGCGACCACGGCGGTGTTCAGCGTGGTGGATGAGGTGTTGTTGCATCCCCTGCCCTATCCGGATTCGGATCGGATTGTGAAGATTTCGCAGACGTTTCAAGGCGTATGGAATGATGACGCCTCGCCTGCGAACTATTTGGATTGGGTTGCGCAGAACACGGTGTTTGCGGAGATGGCGACGTCGCGAGGATGGCCGGCGAGTTTATCGGCGGGCGATCGTCCGGAACGAGTGCGAGGGACGATGGCAGAACCTAGTTTTTTCGCGTTGTTCGGAGTCAATCCGATTCTGGGGCGCGGGTTGGAGGAGAGCGACGCGCGGGCGGGCAACGATCATGTGGTGGTGCTGGGATACGGGCTGTGGCAGCGCTCCTTTGGCGGCGATCGCGGGATTGTTGGCCGGAACGTGCAGCTGAATGGAGAGCAATACAGCGTGATTGGCGTGATGCCGCCGAATTTTTCTCCGGACGATTATGGCGAGCTGTGGGTGACTTCGCCCTGGGGAGTGCCGAGCCATCCGCTGGCGCCGGATAAGGATCCGCGGCAGTTTAGAGATCGCAACTATCTCGAGGTGTGGGGTCGGCTGAAGCCGGGAGTGACGATGCCGCAGGCGCGCGCGGAGCTTGACACGATCGGACGGCGGCTGGAGAAGCAGTATCCGAACGACGACGACAAGATGGGAGTCAGTTTCTTGCCGCTGCATGAATATGTGGTGGGCGACATTCGTCCGGTGCTGTTGGTGCTGCTGACGGCGGTGGTGGTTGTACTGCTGATCGGGTGCGCGAATGTGGCGAATCTTTTGCTGGCGCGGGCGGCGGCGCGCGGGAGGGAAATTTCGATACGCACGACGATGGGAGCGAGCCGGCAACGATTGTTGCGGCAATTGCTCACCGAGAGCGTGGTGCTGGCGCTATTAGGCGGAGGGCTGGGGCTGCTGCTGGCGGTGCTGGCGGTTCCTTCGCTGTTGGCGCTGAGCCCGCCGGATATACGACGGTTCAAGGAGATTGGAATTAATCGGGAGGTGCTGGCGTTCAGCTTTCTTGCTTCGATTATTTGCGGAATTATTTTTGGGTTGATGCCGGCGTTGCAGGCTTCGCGATCGAATCCCAGCGAATGTCTGAAAGAGGGCGAGCGCGGGAGCACGGCGAACCGGGGGCGAACCCGCTCGGTGCTGGTGGTCGCGGAGGTGGGATTGTCGCTGGTGCTGCTGGTCGGGGCCGGCCTGCTGGTGAAGAGTTTCGCGCGGCTGATGGATGTTAATCCGGGATTCGCTGCAGATCGTCTGCTGACCTTTAATGTTGCGCTGCCGTCGTCAACGGATGCGGCGCAGCAATTTGCGTTTTATCGGGATGTGATGCAGCGGCTTCAATCGTTGCCGGGTGTGCGATCGGTGGGCGCTGTGAGCCGGTTGCCACTGGCGGGAGGGAACAGTTCACGGAGCTTTAAAGTTCCGGGAAGTGATAAGGATTACGACGCGGATATTCGCGTGAGCACCGCCGATTATTTTCGGACGATGGGGATTCCGTTGATGAAGGGGCGGAACTTCAGCGACAGCGACCTGGGAAGTTCGGTGCATGTGGCGATCGTGAACGACGCGCTGGCGCGCGCGGCTTTTCCTGGGCAGGATGCGATTGGGAGACAGCTTACAAATTTTGGGCCGGACAATTTGACGCTGGAGATTGTCGGCGTCGTTGGCAATGTGCGGCATGTGGGACTGGATACGGCTCCACGGTCGGAGATTTATCAGTTGCTGGGGCAGGCGCAGTGGCCGTCGATGTTTGTGGCGATGCAGAGCGCGACCTCGGATCCGACGAGCTTGACTTCGCTGGCGCAGAACGCGGTTTGGAGTGTGAATCAAGATGTGCCGCTGGCCAATATACGCACGATGCAGGAACTGATCGCGAACTCGGTGCAGCGGCGGAGATTCAGCATGTTGCTGCTGGCGGTTTTTGCGGCTGTGGCGATGGTGCTGGCAGCGATTGGACTCTATGGGGTCATGTCATATTCGGTGGCGCAACGGACCAAGGAGATTGGCATTCGGATGGCGCTCGGAGCGCGGCGGCCGGACGTAGTTGCGCTGGTGGTGAAGCAGGGGATGATGCTGGTGCTGATGGGAATTGTGGCGGGAACGGTGCTTTCGCTGGCGATGACGCGGCTGATTGCCGGAATGCTGTTTGGGATTTCGGCGACCGATCCGCTGACCTTCGCGGGCGTGGCGATGTTGCTGGGAGTGGTAGCGTTTTTTGCCAACTATCTGCCGGCGCGGCGCGGGGCGTCGGTCGATCCGATGGTGGCGTTGCGATACGAGTGAGGAGCGGGCAAGGGCGGGACCGTCGTCATCTTTGTTGCTCGGGATTTTCGCGGGCGTGGCGATTCTTCTGGCGGCGATGGGAATTTATGCGGTGATGGCTTACAGCGTGGGGCAGAGAGTTCACGAGATTGGAGTTCGGATGGCGCTCGGTGCAAGCGCTGAGGATATCCAGCGAATGGTGAGGAAGACTTGCGCGACGATTCGTGGTTGGGGGCTGGGCGTTGGTCTGGTAGTGGCGCTGCTGAGCACGCGTCTGCTGCAAAGCTTTTTATTTGGGGTTGGTGCGACGGATGCGACAACTTTTATTTTATCGACTTTTTTGCTTGCTGGAGCGGCTGCGCTGGCCAGTCACATTCCGACGCGGCGCGCGGCGAAGGTCGATCCCATGGTGGCGCTGCGATATGAGTGAGGAGCGAGCATGAACGGATTGCTTCAGGATTTCAGGTACGCGGCGCGGCAGTTGCGGAAGTCGCCGGGGTTTGCGGCGGTGGCGATTGTGACGCTGGCGCTGGGGATTGGCGCGAACACCGCGATTTTCAGTTTGCTCGATCAGGCGCTGCTGCGCAGCCTTCCCGTGAAGGATGTGGATCGCCTGGTGATTCTGAATTATTCGGGGAGCAATACGGGGCGGCTCAATTCTCGGACGGATGGGCATTTTTATTTTTCGTATCCCATGTATCGGGATCTGCGCGACCGCAATTCTGTTTTCAGCGGGATGATCGCCACGGATTTTGCGCAGGTGGGAGTGCAGTGGCATAACCAGCCGGATCTGGTGGGAGCGGAGCTCGTCTCGGGAAATTATTTCGATGTGCTTGGGCTGCGGCCGGCTGCGGGGCGGTTGTTCGTTGCGGCGGACGATGTGGTGGCGGATGCGGATCCGGTGGCGGTGTTGAGTTTCAGTTATTGGCAGCGGCGGTTTGGCAGCGATCCGGGGATTTTGAACCAGAGCGTTCTGGTGAATGGGCATCCGTTTACGGTGGTGGGAGTGGTGCCGCCGGGCTTTCACAGCGTGGTGATGGGCGATACGCCGGATGTGTTCGTGCCGATGATGATGGAGGCGGAGGTGATTCCGGGAAGCAAGGATCTGGAAGATCGGCGATCGAGTTGGCTGAACATTGTGGGGAAATTGAAACCAGGCGTGAGCCGCGAGCAGGCCGAGGCGGGAGTTGGGCCGCTGTGGTCGGCGATTCGCAGCGATGAACTGAAGGAGATCAAGGGCGGGTCGGAGAATTTTCGCGACCGGTTTGTAAATAAATCACATTTGTTTGTGCTCGATGGGGCGCGGGGATTTTCGCCGCTGCGCAGCGACGTGCAGATGCCGCTGCTGATTGTGATGGGGATGGTTGGACTAGTGGCGCTGATGGCGTGCGCCAACGTGGGCAGCTTGTTGCTGGTGCGCGGGGCGGGGCGGATTCGTGAAATGTCGGTGCGCTACGCGCTCGGCGCGAAGCAGAAGCGGGTGATACAGCAATTGCTGGTCGAGGGATTGCTGCTCGGAACTGCCGGAGGACTGTTTGGCATGCTGCTCGCGCCGCGAGTTTCCGCGGTGTTGATCACGATGATCTGGGGCGGCGGGACCGGCGATTTGCCGTTTTCCGCGAAACCCGATCTGCGGATCATGCTGTTTAATTGTGGGCTGGCGTTGCTCGCGAGTCTACTTTTCAGTCTGGCTCCGGCGTTGCAGTTCTGGCGGCCTGATCTGGCTCCGGCACTGAAGCAGCAAGGGATGACGGCGCGAAGCAGTCCGCTGCGGTTTCGGCGGATATCGGTGGCGGTGCAGATCGGGCTGAGCCTGATGCTGCTGGTGGGGGCGGGGCTGTTTGTACGTACCCTGCACAATCTTCGAGCGCTGAATGCGGGATTTGCGACCGATCATCTGCTGACGTTTGGAGTCGATCCGAGGATGG
>Ga0210391_10003938_pt1 | contig 12503 bp, 5 predicted proteins | sample IncBWC12OmetaG_FD_160573 | JGI IMG/M metagenome (GOLD analysis project Ga0210391, IMG submission 160573) | Forest soil microbial communities from Barre Woods Harvard Forest LTER site, Petersham, Massachusetts, United States - Inc-BW-C-12-O ... | reverse complement strand
TCCCTGTCCGCCTAACACACCTTGTCGGCCGTGATAAAGAGGTCGAAGCAATTGCGCACATGGTGTGCGAGCGGCGGCTTGTTACCCTGGTCGGAGCCGGCGGCGTTGGGAAGAGTACGCTTGCGCTCGCCGCGGGGTCCATATGCGCGGACACATTTATCGATGGTGCGGTCTTCATTGATCTTACGACGGTGTCGGATTCGGCGCTCGTGCCAATGGTCCTTGCAACCGCAATCGGTCTTTCGGTCCAAGCAAATGATCCTGTGCCTGCCCTCGTGCGGTATCTCCAGAATAAGCACATGCTGCTCGTCGTCGACAACTGCGAGCACGTCATCTCGATGATGGCCGACACAATTGCCATTCTGCTTCGAAACAACGACCAGTTACATGTTTTGGCTACCAGCCGCGAGCCCTTGCGCACCGACGGCGAATGGCAGCACCGCATTCTTCCCTTGGACACGCCTTCGCCCGCCCGGCCGCTAGATCTCACGTCGGCGGTACGAATTGCATCCGTTGAACTCTTCGTCGAGCGTGCCCGAGGAGCAGACCAGTCATTCGAGTTGACCGAATCGAATCTTGATATGGTCGCATCAGTATGCCACCAGCTCGATGGGATACCTCTCGCCATCGAACTGGCGGCGGCCCGCATGGGCCAGATGAGCATCAACCACCTGACGATTCGGCTTAAAGATCAATTCCTGTGGGACTCCATCGGCCGTCGGACGGGAGCGGCGCACCACCAGACTCTTCGCGCCACCCTCGATTGGAGCTACGCACTGCTCACTCCATCCGAGCAACTTGTGCTGCAACGTCTCTCAATAATTCGCGGCTCGTTTAATTTTGGCTTTGGTCTTGGCGTGTGCGCTCGCGATGAACTTACAGAGGACGAAGCCGCTCGGTGCATCTTGAGTTTGGTTGACAGGTCTTTAGTCACAGTGGATGCAAGCGGAAAGCAGATTCTGCATCGGCTCCTCTATACGACCCGTACCTACGCCTACGAAAAATTGCTGAAGTCTGCTGACGCGGGCCCGAGCCACCACTGGCACTGTCAGCAGATCGGGCGGTTGATGCGACAGGCGGAACTTGATTGGACCGCAATGAGCAGAGACGACTGGGTCAAGGCCTACGAATTTGCGCTCGAGGATGTCCGAGCCGCACTCGACTGGTCACTGGGTTGCTCCGGCGACATCGTACTGGGCGCGCGCGTCACGGCGTATTCAATTCCTTTTGGTTTCCAGTTGACCCTAACAGAGGAGTTTCGCGACCGAGCTGAGCAGGCGCTCTTGTCTCTCGCACGGCACAAGGTGTCAGACGCGCTCATAGAAACGCGATTGAAAAACGCCCTGGTCGAACTGAGTAGGCATCTGGGTGACACAGCCGAGCACGCGAGCCCCGCCTTCATATCGTCGATCTCAGCGGGTTCCTTGACGCAACAAACACAGTTTTTAGTTAGCCGCGCCATCGGCGCAATCGAATCTGGTGAATACGAGCGTGCTCTGCAGTCCGCCCTCCAACTGAGCAGCTGGGCGGAATCGGTGAAAGATCCTGCGGCCATTCTTGTCGCAAGAAGAGTGCGATCGCAGACCGAACATTTTCGAGGAAATCACGGCACCGCGCGGCAGCTGGCGGAGTGGGTACTTGATAGCTACGTTAATGTAGCCCCGCTCTGCTATATATCGATGCCGGTCGATCACCGAGTGTCCATGCGCATTATTCTCGCCAGAGCACTGTGGATAGAAGGATTTCCGGACCAAGCCAAAGATATGGCAGGTCGGGCGGTAGCCTATGCGGAGGCGGACAACGTGTTCTCACTGTGCCAAGCGCTCGCACTGGCCGCGTGTCCCGTTGCATTCTGGCGGGGTGACGAGCAAGAGGCGAGGGTGCTCACGACGCGCTTGATCGAGCACGCTACCCGCTATCGATTAGATGGCTGGCGGCGTTACGGAGAGAGCTACGCGAAGGCGGGCGATAATGGTGCCGGTCGAGATCCCACCAACAGCGAGCCCGCGACGCAAGACGGACTCATTACTCACACCGTTCTTACCATTGCGTCGGACGTAGGAAGGGCCACTGAAATGGTTGGGCCTCAGCCTCCCTCGGACAGTTGGTGCTCGCCTGAATTGCTGCGGCTGCAGGCGCGACGACAAGCCAGTTCCCCAGACGGTCGAGAGCAGGCGGTCGCAATACTCCTTCGCTCAATGGAAATCGCTGAATGGCAAAATGCACTCTCCTGGCAATTGCGCGGGGCCGTCGATCTTGCTTCTTTGTATCGAGAGATGCGCCGAGCCCCGGACGGGCGGCGTGTTCTCTCTACGGTGTATGACCGCTACACCGAGGGCCATGAGACGCTCGACCTCCGTCGAGCGCGCGGGCTCCTTGGTACTCTCGAATAGTAGCAGCATCGTCTGACAACCGAAGGCACGAACGCCACTAGCGCATCTCGACCGATGGCGGTACATTTTTGGCCCTGCCAGCCACTCCACTTTTCAATGGCCCCTTCGAAATTTGTGTCAGCCCGCGCACTCTCCCCCTTTCCCGGCAAACGTGAGCGCGCCGTTGCGATGGGGCCTCTTTTTTTACCTGTAATAGGAGGGGGGCGCTTCAATCAGAGCGCAGGATTGCGGCGACACCTAGGCCACCCGCGGCACAGACCGATACCAAGGTTCGGGCCGGGCGTCCCGTTTGCGCGCGGTGCTGTGAGAGTTGCTTGGCGGCACTAGCCAATATCCGAGCTCCTGTGGCGGCGAATGGATGACCAAGTCCCACAGAACCTCCATTGACATTCAGCCGCGATCGGTCAATGGCACCGAGAGGCCCGGGCAGCTTACGAATCTCACGACAGTATTTTTCGTCCTCCCAGGCGGCAAGTGTACAAAGCACCTGTCCACTAAACGCCTCGTGAATCTCGTAGAAATCGAAGTCCCGGAGCGTGAGTTCGTTGCGCGCCAGGAGCCTGGGTACGGCATGCGCGGGCGCCATCAGAAGTCCCTCGGCATCGGGCCCGATGTAATTCACCGCGGCCGTCTCTGCATCCACCAAATACGCTTGCAGGTTTATGCGACGCTGCGTGGCCCACTGTTCTGACGCTAAAACTATGGCGGCTGCGCCATCGGTTAGCGGCGTCGAATTCCCGGCAGTAATGGTTCCCCTGCCCGACGCGCGATCGAAAGCCGGGCGCAGGGCTGCTAGCCTTTCAAGGGACGTATCGCGCCGGAGATTGTTGTCTCGCTCCAGGCCGGCAAAAGGTATCAAAAGATCGGCATAGAAGCCGCGATCGTATGCGTCGTTCGCCAACCTGTGACTGCTGAGCGCCAGTTCATCTTGAGCGGCTCGACTGATATTCCACCGCTTGACCATCTGTTCGCAGTGTTCTCCCATGGACAGGCCGGTGAATCGATCATTGATGTTAGGCACTTCCGGTTTGAGCATTCGCAGTCGAAAACGTGCAATCCAATTGATCCGCTCGGCGGGAGATCGCGCCCGTTGCAAGCCCAAAACGATCTCTCGAAGTGATTCGTTAACAACGACGGGGGTATCGGATGCGGAATCCACCCCTCCGGCGATTCCTATGTCGATTTGACCCGTCGCAATTTTGTTGCCGACCAGTATCGCGGTCTCGAGAGAGGTGGCGCACGCTTGCTGTACGTCGTATCCGGGAGTCTGCGGATTCAGACCGGCGGCGATGACTGAGTCTCGGGTCAAATTGGAGTCCCGAGTGTGTTTGACCACAGCCCCGGCAGCCACTTCGCCGAGTGGTTCCGCCAACAGCCCGAACCGATCCGCAATGCCCTTGAGCGTCGCCACGAACATGTCAAAGTTGCTCTTGTGCAGGTAGTTGGTGTTGATCCTGGCGAACGGCAGGCGTGCGCCGCCCACTATCCCAACGCGACGCAAGTTTTTCATGTAGTCGCTGCCCTAGTTCCGCCCCAGAAGCACGCACCTTATCGATACTGTGCAAGGAAGGCTTGCAGAATTAGGGCGCACAAAAAACCAAGTGGCTCGCTTCCGTCCCAGCGCAAAGCAGATGCATCCTACGGTTGGCCGCGCTTTCGCTGGCAGTTCACTACTAGCGTTTGAATCACATGACTGCAATCTCGTCTGGCCTTTAGGCGTCGGCATCTTCTGTGAGAACTGCCGCACTTTGGCGCTGAGCTTCGTACGCAGCCTTCCTTGGCACTTGCACATCAACTTCGGTGCCCGCGCCTTTGCGGCTCGCAATCCTAAGCTTTCCACCGATCCGATTGGCCCGCTCGGCTATTCCCGATAGGCCCCAGTGCCCATCGCCCGCGCGAACGCTCGGCGAGTCCATGCCAACCCCGTTGTCTCGCACAACCAAACGGAAGTACTGGCTCCCATACTCCAGCAAAACTTCGATCAGCGTCCCTTTTGAGTGCCGAAAGGCATTGGTTATCGATTCTCGAGCGATCCAGTAGAGCTGCTCGCGCGCGGCCTCTCGCAGTGGTTTGGGGGTGCCCTCAACCAGCACCTTGAATTCGGCGTCGGAGGAAAGAGGGATCTCCGTTGGGATCTTGGAGATATCCGTCTCCAACTCTCGGCACTGCGCGCTTCTGATGCGCAAACCAGAAACGACATTTCGACTCTCCTGAATCATTTGGCCAATCATGCTGAATACACGTTCGATGAGCGCCTTCGCACTTGGATGCTCATCCAACTTATTCTTTGCGACCCCGAGCTGCATGGAGGCGCTCAAAAGCCCCTGCAAGAGAGTGTCGTGCAAGTCTTGCGCGATGCGAGTGCGCTCACGAATTCGCTCTTCCATGCGTGTCGTCATCTGGCGAGAGACCTGCGTGATGCGCCACGGGGAAATAGCCCACAGCACGAAAACTGCTGCGGAAATATACATCGCGCGAAACCACCAGGTTGACCACCACGGGGGCAGTATCCTGATGTCAAGTGATTCACCAGGCTCGCTCCATTGCCCGAATTGCCTCGAAGCTTGTACTTGAAAGGAATACGTGCCCGCGGGGAGGCTTGTATAAGTCGCCCGCCGATTCCGACCATCGACTTCGTTCCAGTCGGAACTGAATCCCAAAAGCCGGTAACGATAGCGAGTCGACGCGGGATTGTCGTAACGTAGCCCCGCGAACGACAAAGAAAACTGAGTTTGCGAATGCGCCAAAGTAATAGTCCGAGAATAGGCGATCGCCTGCTTCAGAACGCGGTCGGGACCCACGAGTTCGCGGACTCCCCCGATATCCAGTTCCGTCAACACGACCGGTGTCGGGGGCCGCGTTTGAGTCAGTCTTTCCGGATAAAAGCCTACTCCCCCCTCGAATCCGCCGAAGAACAGTTCTCCATCTTTCGAGGTGGTGCAGGTATCCCAGCCGGTAAGGTCATTACCGGGAAGACCATCGCTTTCCGAGTAGTTTTCGAACGTTCGAACCTTAGGATCAAACCTTGCAATTCCGTTGTTGGTGCTAATCCAAAGATTCCCTTGCGCATCTTCGCGAATGCACGAGATGCTGTTCCCAGGGAGTCCGTTTCGAGTGTCAAATGCTTCAAAGCGATCTGTCTTCGGATCTAAGCGGTTCAGTCCGCTCTGAGTTGCCGCCCAGACAATATCAGCCTTGTCGACATATACGTTGGGAACAGTATCGTCACGCAGGCCCCCCGGATTCCGCAGATCCGAGCGGTAAATTCTAAATTCCCCAGTGTTGGGGTCGAAGCGATGCAAGCCTGTCTGCGCGGTACCAAGCCAAAGACGACCGGAGGAATCTTCCGCGATAGAGACGTAGTTCTGGCTTCGGTGACTCCACTCCTGGACCTTATAGGTCCGAAAGGTGCCTGTTTGTCGATCGAATCGATCGAGACCATCATCCGTTCCCACCCATACAGTTCCCAGATGATCGACAAAAATCCGATGCACCCTATTGTTGCTCAATGAAGACGGGTCCGACTCTGTGTGCCTATAGGAGCGGTAACTGCCAGAGCGGGGATCCAAACTTCGAAGACCGTCGCTGTTTGTACCAAGCCATATCCAGCCCTCTCGATCCTCCGCCAACGAGATGACCATCGGATTTCCCGAAAGGCCGGCGGGCACGAGTGTCCTCTTCCCGCTGGTGCGATCGATGCGATTGATCCCGTCATCGTTGCCAATCCATAGGGTGCCGTCGCTCGCCACAAGAAGAGCGTTTACGAAAGTAACCGTTAGGCTATTTGGATCCGCTGGATCGTGTTTAAACACTTCGAATGGAACGCTCCGCGGAGATAATCGAGCGACGCCGGAGCTGTGAAGCCCGCTCCAAATGCCTCCATCGCGATCTCTAAACAAGGAGATTACCTTGTCCTCGCCGATCGAGTGGGGATCCTGCGGATGATTTCGCAGCCACTGCACTGAGCGCCGTTGTGGATCGAGTTTCAATAGTCCGATTCCAAATGATCCCAACCAGAGATCTCCCGCATCGTCCTCAACGACCCCCATGATTCCAGTCTTGCCGTTCGCCGAATGATCGTGGGTGGAAAACGTATACGGAATCACAACGTTGTTCTGTTGATCGTATCGGGCGAGCCCGGTTCCAGACGCATGTACGATCCAAAACTCGCCATCGCGATCTTCGAAGAATGTGGTTTGCTGCGGGTCGGCTACTGCAATGCGTCTGACAACCCTGCCCTGCTGACGGTCAAACTCCGCCAAATAATTTGCGTTGCCCACCCAGAGCCTTCTCTCCCGATCCTCTCCGGACCAGTTGATGTCGTTGGTGCTCAAAGTTCGCGGGTCGCCCGAATCGTGCCGAAAGTGGGTGACTTCGCCGTTGTCGGGATTGAGGCGGTGCAATCCATTGCCGGTTGCAAGCCAGAGCATGCCGTCATGGTCCTGTGATATGTGCACGACGGTATCACCCATCCCGGACCCGGCCGCGCTATCGATATGATAGTGAGTGAAGTGTTCTGTCCGCGGGTCGAAGCGATCTAAGACCTGATTGCATCCGATCCAGAGGTTGCCCGAGCGATCTTTAAAGAGAGAAAATATGTACGCGCTCGACAGGCTATCCAGATTCTCCGGATCGTGCACATAAAGGCGGAACTCGTAGCCATCGTAGCGATTGAGCCCATACTGGGTTCCGAACCACATGAACCCCCGGTCGTCCTGGACAATTTGCGCGACGCGCGTTTGCGAAAGACCGTCTAGGGTTGACAGACGCGAGAAGCGCGATCCAGTCACCTCCGTGACGGGCAAAGTGACGGAAGTTGATGCCACTGGCACAACCGGCACAGGATCGTGCTCAGTCGCATCGGCCGCGTGCGCCATAGGAATTGCTGCCACGCAGATCAGACCGATAAATGCAGCTAGTCGTGGGCGTACTCGATTCAATCGACACAGGAATCTGAGCTGGAGAGTCAAAAGACCGGCGCCTGGGCACGAGTGGCACATGCGACAGCGCTGAGCGCTCGCGTGTGGTGGTACGTCGCGGCTCGACCAAAAAGAGCGCTGTGAATCCTCGACACATCGAAGAATCGCCAATCTCATATGTTTGCAGCCGCGGCTCCTTGCCCGCGCCACGGTTCCTAAATCAAAATCGACCAGGCCGGAAACTGCCAAAGCGCGAGGCGCTGTCGCACGTTGAGCGAATCGACCCCATTTGTCCTCTATTGGCGATAATCTGCGTGTAGTGCGGTAACGTCTTGAACAAAGTGGCCTCTTTTGTGGTTTCTCGCCTTCACTCGGCGCCATGCCGTAAGATTGGGGTGCCAGACATGGGAGGTCACTTCGATGATCCGTTCGGGGCATACAGAAATAGATGCAAATCCGCGAATGTTCGGTTCGTCACTGGCGGAGATTTTTGGAGCACCCGACTATGATTGTCGGTTGGAAGGGCCTCATCACAATCCTGAGTTCGCAATTACGCGACTTCGGTCAGGTCCGAGACCGGTGGAGAAGGCGCCGTCCTACCCGACGGATGACGCGTTTCTAGTCTGCGTCTCGCTCGAGCCAACAACGATTGGCCAATGGCGTGCCCTATACAATGGTCGAGAAGTGGGGGTGACTCGAGGAATACCCTTTGCCACAACGGTTCTCGATCTCGAGTGTTCTATGGAAATGTGGGTCCACGGGCCGTTCGACTATCTGCATTACTATCTCTCGCGCGCGCTGCTCAACAGAGTGGCAGCTGACCACGGAATCGCTCCTCGTGGCGCCCTTGCGGAAGTCTTCTTCGTCGAAGACCTCGTTGTTGCACAACTGACGCGATCCATATTGGTTCCGGTGAAACGCGGCGAGCCATTGGATCGGCTCGCTCTCGATCAGATTGCCATGCTTCTCGGGGCGCATATATTGCAGCGCTATTGCGGCCTGCCGAGAATGTCAAACTCCGCGCCGCCAGGCCTCCAGGCTTGGCAGAAGCTTCGCGCCGAGGAGATGCTGCGCTCACAGCTCACCGGAAACATTACGATCAAGGAAATCGCAACTGCGTGCTCGCTGTCCCCCAGCCATTTTGCCCGGCGATTCCGTATCACCTTTGGCCAATCGGTTCGTCAGTACCTAATCCGACTTCGCCTTGAACGCGCCAAGTCACTCCTGACGGAGTCTAGAACTCCCCTTGCCGAAGTCGCCGAGCTGTCCGGGTTCTGTGACCAAGCGGCGTTCACCCGCGCTTTCAGTCGGATTGAAGGAATGACTCCTTCGCGCTGGCGCAAACGCAATAACCCGGACGCAGTCTTTTCGGCTTTGAGTGTCATAGTGCCGATCGAAGCCTGAATACCCCCGCAAAGCATATGGGCGGCAAGAACCGGGACACTGCGCCATATAAATTTCCCCGGGCTTAGCTTTTCGGCGATGTCGATCCACGTCTTGTCTGTTTGTGCGATATAGCGAAACGTCTCCGCCACAAATGCACTAGCCGCCGTAAAATCATCACATCAAGATATCGAGTCTCAAGGCGCGGAGGATGTGCTGCTGGACGGCCAATCCTTCCTGCTCCCGCTCTTGTCCGACGACCCGGGGCTAGGGGATCAACGAATGAATGCATATATCGATCGTAGGATCAAAGAATTCACGGGGTTGCGAATTCTAGTCGATACGCCGATTGAGTTCGCTACCGTATGTGACCGGCTCCGCGTGCTCATGGGTCGTGCGACGATTGCCGATCTCGCGGCTTTGGCGCACGACCCCATCGACCAGGTTGAGTTCGCGCGGCGCCTCAATGAGCGCTACGTCGGACCAAGCGGCTTCATGCTGTTCGCGGAAATCAACCACGGTGGTTGGATCTCCAAATTTGGGATCAATCGCCGCACGCTTCGGCTGATCTTGGGAAATCCGCTAATTGCGATGACCATGCTCCGACATGACCTCATTGCAGGCCTCTTTGCCCCGGTTGAGGTCCTCGTGACCGAGCACGAGGATAAGCAGGGCACCAATGTCGTGTATGTGCAACCTTCCTCGCTGATCGTTGTCGAGGACAATCCACCGTTACGATCAGCAGCCGAGGCGCTCGATACGAAGCTTGCAGACTTGATCGCGGCCGCCGTGTGTCCATAAGGGCCTGCAGGACGCATCGACTGATTCGGCTCGTCGTGCGACCAAGGTGAATGCGTATGGATTGAGGATGCCTGGGAGCGTAACAACTGTGTATGGCTATAAGTGCGTCGTCAGGTTCAGCAGGAAGGTCCGCGGGGGAGCGGCGGTCACTGTCCTTACGAGGTTCGAGTCAAGTGCTGTTCCTGAGAGCGGCACAAAATTGTTAAACAAGTTCGTGATATGAAGTCCGACCGTCCAGGTCTTGGAGTTCTCCACGAGCAGATGCAGCGCGGTGAGACTGCCACCGGCGACGACGAAATAGGCAGGGCTTGCCGTCGCCGTTACAGTGGGACGGCTGGATTGGTAGGAATACTCCAGGCGCCCGGTTAATCGAAGTCCTTTCGGCAGCGCTAAGCCGTACCCGGCGTTGGCATTGGCGGTCCAATGCGGAACTCCGCCTAGCGGGTCGCCTGGTTCGAGCTGCATAAGTCGGTTGCTGGATAGTGGCTGAGGACCTAACAGACGGGCGTCGGCGTACGAGGCTCCGAGACCCAACGCGAGTCTTTGAGAAGGATGGAAGTCGAACTCGGTTTCGAAGCCATCGGAATCCGCGGAACCGGCATTCATGATGTAGTTGAACAGTTGCGTTGGCACCAGCTGCTGCATGTTGCTCCAGTCGATATGGAACAACGCGCCGGTCCAGGAGAGTACACTGCCATCGAACGCGGTTTTCCAGCCCAACTCGGTGTCCCAAACAGAGTCGGAAGAATAGGGCGGTGCTTTCGCTGCAAAACCCCCGGGGTAATTGGGACCGCCGGCTCTAAAACCTTGGGCCGCCTGGACGTAGAGCAGCGTGTCGTGCGTGAATTCATACGAGAGCTGAAATTTCTTGTAAAGCCTGCTTTGGCTGAATTGCTGGAGGGGCTCGGAACCGGTCGGTTGACCGGGAAAGAACTGCTGGTCAATGTCTTGCTGGTCTGATTGGTAAGAATGAAACCACCGCAGTCCGACCGTGGCCTTCAGTCCCCGTAACACGTTGTAGGTGCTCTCTCCGTAAAGTGCTTCCTGATTAAAGTGATCGTAGTTCGTTCGCGCGAATAGCCGGTCGTTGGCGATGCCCGTACTTGGGTCGATGTTGATGTAGCCGGCGGCATCTGCGGTCGCTACCTGGACGTGATGGTAGGTCGAGGCACGCTGGACAAATGCGCCTACCACCCACTCGAGCGGACCAGCTCGCTTCGAAACGAGGCGTACCTCACCGGAGTATGCCATCACGCCTTGATGGGCGAAGGAAACCGCAGGAACCAGTGGTGGCCCGAAGCAACTCGCATTCCAAGTAAACTCCGTGCACCCGAACTGACTTAGGAGAAAACGCGTCGTATCCAAGCTCTGATCCGCCACGCGATTTTGATACGAGGAGGTCGCGACCAGGCTCGCCCAATCCAAATCATAGGTGGAAGTGAGATCGAGCATTGCGGATTGATCGGTCCACGGAGTGCGCACAAATGATTCGCTGATATAGCGATTGTCGGGTAGCGCGAAGCTCGGATAGGTCTCGAAGGAGTTTCCCGTCTTAAGGTTCTGGTAGTAGGCGATGCCCGTGATCGTCCACCGATCCGTGGCGTCGAATGTCGCTGAAAGGCGTGATCCGAACGTATCCTCCCAGTTGATGTTATCGGCGGGGTTTTGCGGTAAGGCGATGTTGCTGCGATAAGTTTGATCGAGCCAGCCGCCGTTGCGCCGATCGTAGAATGTCGCGCGCACAGCCAGTCGATCCTCGATCACCGGCGCGTTGAGCATGCCGCTCACCCCCCAAGAAGGATTTCCATCCTGGGTCGCCGCTCCGTAGGATTCTGCGGCTGCGGAGAATTCGCTGAGGTCTGGGCGCTTAGAGAGGATTCGAATGGCACCGCCCATCGAGCCGTTGCCATATAGCGTACCCTGCGGGCCGCGAAGGATCTCAATGCGATCGACATCCCACAGCTTCAGGTCGGGCTGATCCGCTCCGGTGTCGAGCGTGCTGCCGGGCAATCCACTGATCGGAATGTCGTCATAATACAAGGCGACTTCCGGGCCGCCGGCGGACTGTAAACCTCGCAAGGCGTAGCGCTTCTGTCCCGGTCCTGAATCGATCTCGGTCAGGCCTGGTACCATGCGCTCGAAATCGGCGGCAGCATCGACGTTGGCGGTTTCGAGGACGTCTGACCCGATCACCGTCATGCTGATCGGCGTCTCGAGGATCGGCGTGTCTCGCTTCGTAGCGCTCACGACGATCTCTTGCGGGGAAGCGGCGGGGAAATCGGTGGATTCCGCGGCTGCGGCTGTGACACCGAGCGACCACAGGGGGAGAGGCGCGGCAGCGATTTGGAACGATGCCAGCGCGGCGATTCTTACCGAGCGTTCGCCACGCATCTTGAAGTCCCGCGCCCAGAGTCGTTGCTGAATACCATAGCGGCACGCCGTGTTAATCGCTGTATATCCGTGTTAATACGCACCGAGTCTCGGTCACGAAGTCGGCCGCGGTGAGCCGATTTGCGGCTCGGGCAGTCTAGAATGCATTCCGGTAATTCTTGCGGAGTGGCGACGGCCTGCGTGTTTCCGGATATGAGCTCAATTCTCGAACGCCTGGACTCCTCATCCCTCAAAGTCGTTCATGGGTTCGCGGCTTTGCTCTGCGCCGTGGGCTTTGGGATCGACCTCCTCGAAGTTTCGGTTACCAACGCCCTATCCGCGGTGTTCTCGGCGCCTCCGCACTCTTTGAGCCCCTCTGTGCTGTCCTGGCTGCTGGCCTCGGTCTACATCGGGGCGGTAATCGGCACGCCATTCGTGGGGCGAATCGCGGATCGCAAGGGACTCAAAGCGGCTTTATGCGGAGCCCTGTTATGGCTTGGAGTTATGTCCCTCCTCGCGGCCGCACAGCCAAGTCCTGCGCGCTTCGGTGTGTTTCGCTTTTTGTCTGGAATCGCCTTAGGTGCCTATCCGCCGCTCATGATTGCGTATTTGACCGCGATCGCTCCCGCCAGCTATC
>Ga0210391_10003935_pt1 | contig 12516 bp, 8 predicted proteins | sample IncBWC12OmetaG_FD_160573 | JGI IMG/M metagenome (GOLD analysis project Ga0210391, IMG submission 160573) | Forest soil microbial communities from Barre Woods Harvard Forest LTER site, Petersham, Massachusetts, United States - Inc-BW-C-12-O ... | reverse complement strand
TCCACAGTGTTTTCCAGTTCCACGAAGCTCAAGGCTTGCAGCACCCGTTTTTCAACTTCATCGTCGGAAATGTTGCCCTCTTCGAGCAAGCGAAAGGCGACATTTTCGCGCACTGTGAGCGAATCGAAAAGCGCGCTCTCCTGGAATACAATGCCGACCTTCCGCCTGATGTCGAATAACGCGTCTTCCGACATCTGGGTTACATCTTCCCCGAGAACATAAATATGTCCGTTGTCCGGTTTCAACAGGCCGAGCGCCATCTTAAGGATCGTGCTCTTGCCGGAACCAGCGACCCCAAAAATTGCTTTACTCTCGCCTTTGGGCAGGCAAAAAGAGATCCCGTCGAGCACGGGTTTATTTTCAAACGCAATCGAAACGTTTTCGAAAACGATGACATTGCCCGAAGCTTCCGGTTCGGAAGGAGCGCGCTCGACTATCGCTGAGGGAGGGGCGGCCATGGTTTACTGGTAACCGAAAATTGCCATCAATAACTTGGTCGCGAAGAAGTCCACCAGAAGAATAAAAACCGAAGACGCAACCACTGCTTGCGTTGTTGCCCTTCCAACACCTTGGGTTCCGCCTCGAGCCGAGATCCCGTAATAACAACCGACGGTGGAGATAATAAACCCGAATAGCAAAGGCTTGACCAGGCCCATGAAAACATCTTGAAACGTAAGCGCCTGCCAGGCAGTACTCCAATACTGATGCCAGTCCATCCCCAGCAGCCCGCGCGCCACCGAACCGCCTCCGACTAATCCCAGAAGGTCAGAGATGATGGTCAGGAAAAAAAGCATAAATACGGTGGAGACGACGCGCGGGGTAATCAACTTCTTCATCGGGTCGGTGCCCAGCGCGCGCATGGCGTCGATCTGCTCGGTTACGACCATTGAGCCCAATTCGCTAGCCATGCCCGACGAGTTTCTTCCCGCAACCATCAACCCAGTCAGCACCGGTCCTAGCTCGCGAACCATGCCAACCGAAACCAATTGTCCAAGCAAAGATAGCGAGCCAAATCGTTGTAGGGTAGTGGAACTGTTCAAAGCCAAAACCGCTCCCGTGAAGAAGCCAGTGAGCACCACGATAGGCAGCGATCCTACGCCAATCAGGTCTGCCTGCTGCAAGGTGTCGGCAAAGTAGCGGGGATAACGGAACAGGTTGGCGACCGATTGTCCCGCCAGTTGAGCGTAATCCTGCACGGTCTGGACGGTATCTTTAACGAATTCCGTGGGAGAGATCAGTTCCATTCGATTCAGGAATCGTGTGGCTGCGATTCTCGAACTATAGCAGAGGCTAGGAAAGCTTTCAGCCAACAAGTCGAAACTAAGAGCTGACCGCTTATTCTTTGGCTTTTTTCTTGATATCGATGTTCAGGCGTTTGATTTTCTGGTTTAAGGTGGAAAGGGGGACGTGGAAACGCTCGGCCGCGTCAGTCTGGTTCCAGTTGCATTTTTCCAGCATCTCGACGATGATCTGGCGCTCGCAATCTTCCATGATGTCGAACAGTGATGCGTCGCTGCGTCGCTCCAACGCCGAAAATGCGCTTGCCCGACCGGCAATCTGGTCGGGAAGAAGTTCGGGACCAACCTCCACACCGGCGGACAGCACCACGGCGCGTTCGATTACGTTTTCGAGTTCACGCACGTTACCCGGCCAGGAGTACGTTAGCAGCGGCCGCAGTGCTTCCGGAGTAATGCGTCGGGTCGGGCGCTCATTTTCCTGCGAGTATCGATTCAGAAAAAATCCCGCCAGCAACGGAATGTCTTCTTTACGTTGCCGAAGCGGGGGAAGATCAATCGTAATGACGTTCAGACGATAAAAAAGATCCTCTCGAAACTTGCCTTCGCGGACCTGCTGTTTTAAGTCCACATTGGTGGCTGCGATAATTCGCACGTCCACTTGAAGTTCGTGCACTCCGCCCAGATGCATGAACTTCTTGTCCTGCAGTACCCGCAGAATCTTGCTTTGCGTGTCCAGGCTCATGGTACCGATTTCATCGAGGAAAAGAGTACCCCGGTCGGCAATCTCAAAGAGACCTTTCTTTGAAGCGACCGCGCTGGTGAATGCTCCTTTCACATGGCCAAACAGAATGGACTCCAGGAGATCGGGCGGCATTGAGCCGGTATTGACTGGAACGAACGGACGCTCGCGGCGCGGCGAGTTCAAGTGAATGGCCTTGGCGATGAGTTCCTTGCCAGTTCCGCTTTCACCTTGCAGCAACACGGTGGAGCGGCTGGGGGCGACCTGAGCCACCAAGTCGAAAATCTTGAGCATGGGTTCGCTCTTGCCCACGATGTTCTCAAAGTTGTAGCGTTGCTTGAGTGCGCGCTTGAGTTGAACGTTTTCTTCTTCCGCGCGATGGCGTGCAACCGCCGCGCGCACATCGGCCAGCAACTTCTCGTTGTCCCATGGCTTCTGGACAAAATTTGCCGCTCCCGCCTGCATCGCTTTTACCGCATTCTCAACCGTGCCATAGGCTGTGACCATAATGATCGAAAGCCCTGGATCTTGCAGGTGAATTTCGGCTAAGAGATCCATGCCATTGCGATCCGGCAGGGCCAGGTCGAGCAGAACTAAATCGAAGCTTCGTTCGCCAATGCGTGCCAATCCCTCTTCGCCGCTTGCGGCAGATTCCACACCATAGCCTTCGAGTTCCAGCAACGTCTCCAGTGATTCGCGAATCGCTGCCTCATCATCGATGATCAACACCGTGCCCGCTGTCGGCAGCGAACCTTCTCCCGAATTGTGTCGCGTGATCACCGCTGCTTCAGACATTGACAGCCTTCTTGGTCAAGGGAAAATCGAGGTAGAACGTCGTACCTTCGCCGGACCGGCTCTCCACTCGAATTTTCCCGGCGTGTTCTTGAATAATTCCGTAGGTCACCGACAACCCGAGTCCAGTGCCGCGGGATTGGCCTTCGCGAGGCGTCGTCTTGGTGGTGAAGAACGGATCGTAAATCCGGTGAATGTGCTCCTGCGCAATGCCGCTGCCCGTATCAGAAACCATTACGCCGACGCTGTCGCCATTCGTCGTGGTGATGCGCAACGTTCCACCATGGCTCATGGCGTCCTTGGCATTCAGGAATAAGTTTAGGAACACTTGCTGCAGGCGTCCCGCATTCCCGGTGATCAGCGGGATCTGCGAGCTGCGCTCGTCCTGTACTTTGATCTTCGTCACCTTGAACTGGTGCTCGAGAAGCGCGAGTGTATCGGAAATGATTTTGTTGATATCGATGGCGGTGAACTCAGTGCCGCTGGTACGCGAAAAATTAAGCAGATTGTTGACGATCTCGGACGCTCGGAAAGTCTGACGCGTGATCTTTTCCAAAAGCGCGCCCTTTTGCGGATCACCCTGAACTTGTTTCGACAACATTTGCGCGTAGGAGGAAATGACCGCCAAGGGCGTATTCACTTCGTGGGCCACGCCGGCAGCCAGCAACCCGATGGACGAGAGCTTGTCGGCCTGCGAAAGCTGGGCCTCCAATTCAACTCGCTCGGTAATGTCGTCCATGATGATCAGCCGTCCAATCACGCTGAAGTCCTTCGTGACCAGAGGCGCGATGGCAACGTTGACTACCCGGCTCTCTCCGGTGGGCGTCCCCAGGCGGAATTTGTAAAGGTTGTGGATGCCCGGATTCCGCCGGACCCGGTAGAACTCTTCTAGAAATGCAGGCGGGAAAACCTCTCCGAGAGGCTTAGTGAGCGCCTGCCATCGCGGCAGCGCGTACATCACTTCCATCTGTGAGTTCCAGGACTCGATACGGTCTGCCAAGTCCACCGCTAACACACCCACGTTGATCGATTCCACGATGTTTTCGTTGAAGTCTTTGAGGCGCTCGTACTCCGCAACTTTCTGCTGGAGCGAGGCATACAGACGGGCGTTCTGAATGGCGATTCCCAGGTAGCCGGCCAACGTTTCCAGCAACTCGACATCTTCGCTGGTCAGAAAATCCCCTTCGACCGTTTTGCCCAAGCCCAGCACAGCGATAGTGAGCTTTTGAGCGCGGCAGGGAATGTAATAGTTCAGATCAAGTTTTGCGATGGCCTGCTGTGCCGGGACAGTCTCTCGTGGAACCTGGTGAGTGTTGTCGAAGAACAAATGGCCGACTGCGTCCTCTGGACGAGGCGTACCCAGGAAACTTAGATCCAGTCCACCGGTCTGCGTCATGCCAAACGACTTGGCAACGATGAAGTGCCGAGAAGTCTCCCCATCGGACACGAAAACCGCCATGCGGTCCACCAGCAGCGTCCGTGATAAGCGGTCCACCACCGCGCTCAACATTTTGTCGAGATCCGTTTCCGAACTCAATTCCCGTCCGAACTCGATCAGGGTCTTTCGATAATCGTAACCGGTACGATAGAACACCTGGTCGATGCGCCCCTGGATCCACTTCCGCACCGGATCGAACAGCAGCGCGGTAGCCACGATCGCAAGCACTAGCCCGATGGGTCCGGAGCTGGGTATTTGCAGGTGGACCAGTTCGGCTACGCCCGCCACTACAGCAAAATACGCGCCCGCAATCGCCCCGGCGGCCAGCGTGTACACCATGCCGCGCTTGAAGATCAAATCCACATCCATCAACCGGTAGCGGAAGATCGCGTAACCGAAAGTGAGGGGCAGGACGCCAAGCGACAACACGGAAATCTTCATTGCCGCCGTGGGCAAGGCGCCGGTCAGGTAAGGAATCACGTAGAACAGGGTGAATGGTGTGATCGCAAGAATCGTACCCCGAGTCACCCACTTCAACTGTTGCCGCAGAATCGGCGTGCTTGCCCGGCGGTAGTTGTATAGCAGCACTCCTGCAGCAGCCACGAAGAACACTGCCTGACAACCCATCTCAAGCCGATCCAGGTTCCAGCGCAAAACTTCACTGGCTTTGAGGAGCGAAACCGCCAGAACATGCATACTCAACAGCAGCAGCCCCGGAAGATAAATCGCAAAAACCACCCAGCGATGTCGGCGAACGAACCAGTGCCGCTCCGGAAAGGTCAGAACAAAATGCAGAAATAGAGCAGCCTGGAGTAGTCCCGCAACGACGTTGCCCCAGTAAATCGTCCAGTCAAATCCGTTGAATTTCCCGGTGTAGTGGAACGAATAGGAAATGAACGAAACCAGACAGAAGATGTAGAACTGGGTCGAGCCTGGCGCAGTCCAGCGCCGCAGCAAGACGTACAGCCCAATCCCAAGATAGATCAGGCCAATCAGGCGCAGCCAGTTGTATTGGGATCGCTCCGCCGGAACTGGAATCAACACCACGTCCACCGGGACCGATTGCCGCACCAGGGAGTAGGTGGTCTTTGACCAGGCGCCGACACGATAGAGTTCGCGGGTCCTGGCAGCGATACTCGTTACCGCGTGCTGATCAATGGCGGTAAGCTGATCCCCTACCTTGACGCCCGCTCGAGTGCCCGCTCCTCCGACGTCGACTCGATCGGCGGTAAGCCGACCCTGATGCTCGACCCACCAAACTCCATCGTCTGGAACTTGGAATTGGCTCTCAGCCTGAAGGTTATAACCGGCGTAAACCACGGCAGCAGTGGTGAGCAAGGCCAGCAGGATGGCCGTAAATCGGATTTGAAAATCCCTGTTCATGCGCCGCACAGGCTCCGCCGCCCGCAGGGACAAAACACCTTGCTCACTGTTCTGCACTTTCACTGCCATCAAACGGGGCGTGGGCAGGCCTCTAAAAGCCATTAATACAATAGCTTCCAATATTATAGAGGTCCAGTCATAGCATGAGTATGCTTTTTGGAATAGTCAATGTGGTATTTTGTAACCCCATTTGGGCACCTTCTTTGAACAAGTCTCGGCCAACTTCGCCAGACTCAGACGGGTAGTGTCCAAAATTAGGACACTACCCAATGACGTCAGCCAATGAAACGTATATACTTATCGACTATTTGGGGGGGACCCATGAAAACACTCACTTTGTTGATGATGACGCTTCTGCTTACGGTCAGCGCGACCGCCAGCTCTTTCAAGGTTTTCTACACCTTCAACTTCTCGGATGGAAGCGCTCCTAACGGCGACCTGCTCCGTGACTCAGCCGGGAATTTCTACGGCACAACCCAATTCGGAGGCTCGTCCAACCGGGGGCTTGTATTCAAGCTGGATCCCACTGGCACGCAGACTATCCTCTATACCTTCACCGGGGGGGCCGACGGCGGAATTCCCATTGGTCGGGTGACTAGCGATGCCCAGGGCAACCTTTACGGAATTACATCGCTTGGCGGCGATCCCACTTGCAGCTGTGGGACGGTATTCAAGCTGACCAAGAATGGATCACTGAAGGTGCTGCACAGCTTTAAGGGCGGCACGGATGGGTATCAGAACCAGGGACAGCCGGACCTGGGTTTGGTCATGGTGAACGGCAATCTCTACGGCTCCGCCAGCTTTGGCGGTGTTTCTGGATGCGACGGTAGCCTGGGATGCGGTGTGATCTTCAAGGTTACGCGATTTGGTAAGGAGACAGTGTTGTACAGGTTTACCGGACAGGCAGACGGGGCGTTTCCCCAGGATTTGATCAACGACGCGGCGGGCAATATTTACGGGGCCACCGGGGGGAGTTACGAGAGCGGGAACGGAGGAACCCTGTTCAAGTTGAATACTACAACCGGCAAGTTGACGACACTCTATACATTCCCCAGCGGCGCCGAGGGCGTTTCTCCACGCTGGAGGTTGCTGCGAAATGCTAGCGGTGTTTTCCACGGCGTTACCCAGTTCGGTGGCAATACCACGAACTGCGCCATCTCATCGTCTGGCTGCGGTGTTGTCTTCGCCGTGGACGCCTCGGCCAAGGAACGTGTCCTGCACGCGTTCGGCAAGCCGGCTGGAGGAGAAGAACCGTCGGGCGGACTTCTCGAAGCGTCCGGCAACTTCTACGGTGTAACCGTCTATGGTGGAACCGTGAACTCGGCTTGTACTTTTGGTTGCGGAGTGGTTTATCAAGTTAACAGTAGCGGCAAATATTCCGTGCTCTACCGTTTTAGCGGAGGGACGGATGGAGGCCTCCCCAATAGCACCTTGACCGAAGACGCCTCCGGCAACCTCTACGGCGCAACCGATACTGGTGGAAACGGGAACAACGGCGTGATCTTCGAAATTACCCCGTGATTCCGCCGGCCCTAGGGGTTGAAGATCCTTTTCGCAAACTGGGCATTGCTTCGTAGGAATATTGAATGACAACGAGTGAAGAAGTAATCCAGCGTGAAAAGCAATTCCTTCTGCAGACGTATAATCGCTACCCCCTTGTGATTGAGCGCGGCAAGGGGGTTTTCCTTTTTGACCTCGATGGAAACAAATATCTCGATTTCGTAGCCGGCCTGGGAGTGAATGCCCTCGGCCACGGCCATCCCCGGATCGTTAAGACCATCCGCGATCAGGCAGCCCGCGCCATTCACCTTTCAAATCTCTACTACAACGAATACCAGGGACGCCTGGCCGAAAAGCTCTGTAGCCTCTCCGGCTTGCAACGCGCTTTCTTTTCAAACAGCGGAACCGAAGCCATCGAGGGCTCCATCAAACTCGCGCGTCTCGCCGGACACCGCGTCGGCGGCGCTGCGAAGAGTCGACTGGTCGCGCTCGATGGGTCTTATCACGGCCGGAGTTTCGGATCCATGTCCGTCACCGGGCAGGATAAATATCGCAAGGGGTTCGAACCGCTACTCGAGGACGTGAAGTTTGTTCCGCGCAATGACGTCGAGGCCCTGCGCGCCGTGGTCAACGACAACACCTGCGCGATTGTGCTCGAACCCATTTTCGGAGAAGGCGGCATTTATGAATGTTCGGTCGAGTTTCTGCAAGAGTGCCGCGCTCTAGCCGACCGACATCACGCCGCCCTGATTTTCGACGAGATCCAATGCGGGCTGGGCCGCACTGGAACCATCTTCGCTTTCCAAACTTTCGGCGTCACTCCGGACATCGTTGCCATCGCCAAGCCGATTGCCGCGGGCATTCCGCTCGGCGCATTCCTGGCGAAAGAAGAGTTCGCATCGGCCATCTCCGCAGGGCAACACGGAACCACTTTTGGTGGAGGTCCGCTCGCCTGTCGGGTCGCGCTCGAATATCTGGCAATCGTCGAAGAAGAGAACTTGCTGCAGCACGTTACCGAAGTCGGCGGATATTTACAGCAACAGCTGAGAGCTCTGACGGATCGCTATTCTGTTGCCCGCGAAGTTCGCGGCCGAGGACTGATTCAAGGTTTGCAACTCGATGTTCCAGCACGCCCCATAGTCGAAGAGGCTTTTGACGAGGGCGTGCTCTTTAACAGCACGCAAGACACCGTGCTGCGCTTCCTCGCACCCTTCCTGCTCCAGGAAAAACACGTAGACAAAGGCATGCGTGTCTTAAAGAAATTGCTGAGAAAGCTGTAAGAGTCACCCTTGTGGTTCTGTGGAATGGGCGTGCCCGCCCGTCCGGCGGAACGTCTCAATAGAATTTGGGCCCAGCAGCCGAAAATGGAAATCCCTCAAGTCAACGGCAAGAACCTAAAGTCGCCAAGAACGTCCGCAGAGAACCCAGAGGCAGTCTCCTGATTGAATCGAGCATCCAACTTTAGATTGGCGCTAACGGGGCTTGCAGAAAACTGATGAGGCGTGGCTGGGTGGCCAGCGCGGTACAGCCGACATTCCCGTTTCCGCGCAAAGCCGCAGAAGTGGATCACCTTTGGTGATTTGGACGGCTACTACGTGAGAGGATAAAGTTAAGTTAAATTCATGACCTTCCAGCTCAAGTGCGGACTGAGCGTCCTCGCCTTCGTCACTCTGAGTTGGACATCGTTCTGCATCGGACAGACCCTTCAGCCGACGCCTGTTGCTGGTTTGGAACATCCCGCAGACGGTGAACAAATCCCCGATCAACGATCATTCGGAAGAATCAGCGGAACGGTGATGGATCAAAGCGGAGCCGTCATCGCCGGAGCTCAGGTGAGGCTTACGGTTGAAGATCGACGCGTCAAGCAGGAAACCCGATCCGGCGCCGATGGGCAATTCTCCTTTGCCAACATCGCTCCCGGATCTTTCCAGCTCACAATTACCTCGGCTGGCTTCGCGGTGCAAACATATTCTGGAGTTCTGCATTCAGGGGAAATCAATACCCTCGCTCCCATCGTGCTAGGGGTTGCCGCCGATGTCACAGAGGTGCAGGTCGGAGTCGTGCCGGCGGAAGTGGCGGAAGAGCAGATAAAGATTGAAGAAAAGCAGCGTGTGCTTGGCGTGCTTCCAAATTTCTATGTCACCTACATCCCGAATGCCGTTTCGCTAACTTCGAAGCAGAAATTTGAGCTCGCTTGGAAGACAATTGTAGATCCCTTTACCTTCGTAGTTGTTGGTGGCGCGGCGGGAGTGGAGCAGGCGCAAAATCATTTCAAGGGATATGGGCAGGGTGCACAAGGTTATGCGCAACGCTTCGGGGCCGGCTATGCTGATACGGTTACAGGCACACTTATCGGATCCGCCATACTGCCATCGCTGCTGAAACAAGATCCGCGCTATTTTTACAAGGGTACTGGCAGCATGGGGTCACGGGCTCTATACGCGATTGCCAATTCGCTGATTTGTAAAGGCGACAATGGACGCTGGCAACCGAGTTATTCCAACATTCTGGGAAGCCTGGCTGCGGGCGGTATTTCAAATCTCTACTATCCAGCGCAGGATCGTGATGGAGCGGAACTGACTTTCGAAAATGCGGCAATCGGAATTGGGGGAACTGCGGTCACCAATCTGCTTCAAGAATTTCTTATCCGGAAATTGACGCCGAAGCAGTCCAACCACGATCCCGCTAAACCTTAAGGCACGGCTCGGAAGGAACTTACCTTGTCCATTGCACGACTCACAGCCGAAAAAATAAGGGAGAGCCGAAACCCTCCCTAGTTAAAAGCGACAGAGGCGATACTCTAAGTAAGAAGCCAATATCCGAGGAATAGTTGTCTTATCCCGAACAGCAAGTTGCCGTGAAAAACCCATTGGATGCGGGAACCAATCCGCGACTGGAATTTTCCGTCGAGGAACACTGGCTCACGCTTGGTAGTGCGCGCATGCGCTACTTGCGCGCCGGTTCCGGTCCGCCTTTGCTCCTGGTCCACGGGTTGCTCGGATATTCATTCTCCTGGCGTTTCGCCATTCCTGCTCTCGCGCGGCATTCTACGGTCTACGCCATCGACCTGCTCGGTACCGGCTTTTCCGACCGACCGCCGGACCTTGACTGCTCTTTTCACGCAAGCGCTGAGCGTCTCCTGCGTTTCATGGATGAAACCGGCCTGACCTGCTGCGATCTCTTGGGCACCTCGCATGGCGGAGCGGTATCAATGAGGGCTGCCGCTATGGCGCCCCATCGCATCCGGAGTTTAATTCTGGTCGATCCCGTCAATCCCTGGTCCGCACACGGAAAGCGGTTGACAGTATTTCTTAGCAACCCTCTGATCGCACCGCTCTTTGTAAGTCTCGCGCCTCGTTTGCCCATGCTGCACGCGTTTTATCATCACCGAATGTTCGGCGTACAGCGGCGCATTCCACCCGACAGCCTCGAAGGCTACCTCAAGCCCATGCGCATTCCAGGTTCGTACGATTACGCAATTGATGTAGTGAGTTCGTGGAACCACGATCTGGAAGAATTGGAATTGGTGCTGCCGCGCATCAAAAGCATCCCGACTCTGTTGATCTGGGGCACATCCGACACTGCGGTGGATCCAGCTTCAGCTGTGCAGTTGAAGCAGGTATTTAGTGATTGCCAGTTGGTAACATTCGATGGAGTGGGACATCTCCCCTATGAAGAAATGCCGGACGATTTCAATCGCGTCGTAACTAAATTTCTCTCGGAAGGCCCGCGATGAACATGTCCCTCAGACGAGTCGCGATCGCAGGGCATGTAGATCTGGATCAGCCATGAAGCAGGCCAACACCTCGCAGCTTTCCGTTGTCCAGCGATTTTCTCGTTTCCTGCACATCAATATTCCGGAAGTCTGGGTGCGATTCTTGCTGGCGATTGTGGGTTTGGTCCTGGCCTTCGGAGCTGCGCTTTTTTCCACCGTGTCGCGAGAGTCAGGAAACCTCTGGGCAACTCTCGTGCTCGCATCCGCCGCATTGCTGCTTGCCGTTATTGTGGGATTGACCACGGTGCCGTATCTTGCCCGCCGGGTGGCTGGCGCCGGCATTCGCGATGCTTTCGATTACGACGTCACTCGGGTAGGGATCGTCTACGTCGGCATCGTGTTGCTTATCGCGGTCGCCGCGCTGAATACAGGCAACAACTTGCTTTACATCGTCGTGGCCGCGATGCTGGCCGCAATTATGGTTTCGGGCTTCGCGTCCGCGCTTGTCTTGCGCGATCTGGAATTGGATGTTCGTCTGCCCGAGCACGTCTTCGCGGGCCGCCCCATGCTGGGCAGAATCGTTTTGCGGAACGCAAGGCGATGGCTGCCATCTTTTTCCGTGAATGTGGTGCCCGTCAAGAAAGATAGCGGCGTGAAACATTGGCAGTGGACACCAGCAACCTTTGCCGTCCCGCCGGGACGCCCCACTGATAAGCAATGGATGCGCTTTCGCGATTACAAACTGCGGCGCGTTCCGAAAATCAAAGCTCTGCCGAATATTTTTGAGGGCGCCGCGTACTTTCCTTACATCCCAGCGGGTAGCGATTGTAAAGCGGACCTCGAGCTGCGTTTTGATCATCGTGGATGTTATCGGCAGAAGGCCTTCGGCTTGGCGACGCGCTTTCCTTTCGCATTTCTAACCAAGACCCGGCACGTGCCCCTGGCCCGCGAAATCATCGTGTATCCACGAGTGGAACCTGCGGACGAATTTTTCGAAGTTCTGCCGATGATCACGGGCGAGTTCGAAACCTTTGCCCGTGGCCGGGGCGACGATCTATATCTGATTCGGGAGTACATGCCGGAAGATTCGGCCCGCCATGTGGACTGGAAAGCGACGGCCAAGTCGGGCTCACTCAAAGTAAGGGAGTTTAGCCGTGAAGACGAACGCAAGCTGCGCATCGTGTTCGACAATCCGAGCCAGGGAGTAATCTCCGAAAAGGCCTACGAGGACGCGGTCGCGCTGGCAGCGTCGCTGAGTTGGCACTTTGCCGGTCAGAATACGGACATCTCCTTCGTCTCTCAAGGCTACAGTGGCGACCCCGACCTTTATCGCTTTCTTTCCCATCTGGCGGTTGTCCAGCCACAGCCCCTGCCGTCCATGATCGAAAGCCTCCAGCTCTCCGACGACTACAACATTATTCTCACGACCCGCGCGCGCGGCGGCATTCCCACGGCGCTCTGGGCTTGCTCGTACTTCGTTTTCCTCGGACCTAAGTAGGCGGGTGCTTTCCCTGGGACCGTCCTAATCTGGGATCTACGTGATGCTCCGCCGTTGAAATACATGATTCTTCCTCTTTTCATTACCAACCTTTCGGCATATACTCGCGCCCGTGTTGCTTCTCGGTTCAATTTCCCGGGGGTGATTCAATGCATGTTTATGATTTAGTTAACGCGCAGGATACGTACCGAGCGGATGCCCATCAGATGGTGC
>Ga0210391_10003934_pt1 | contig 12520 bp, 9 predicted proteins | sample IncBWC12OmetaG_FD_160573 | JGI IMG/M metagenome (GOLD analysis project Ga0210391, IMG submission 160573) | Forest soil microbial communities from Barre Woods Harvard Forest LTER site, Petersham, Massachusetts, United States - Inc-BW-C-12-O ... | reverse complement strand
TCCCGGTACGCCGATCAACCTCTTCACCAGGGGAGTGTATTCTGGCGTTCCGTCGGCATCAGTGGCATCAATACCAGGCTGATTGACGGGCTTGAGGAAGACCACAACATCGCCGCGCCTCGGCTCGCGATACCTGATGAGCGGCATCCACGAAGCAGGCGGCATGAGCGTGATCCGGTCGACGAGCAGGTGATCGCCTACGAGCAACGTGTTCTGCATCGAACCCGACGGAATGACGTAGTTCTGAGCTACGAAGGTCAGAATAAACAGGCCCACCACCAGAACTGAGCAGATGCTGGCCAGCGCCTCTAAAGGAGTCTCTTTTACCTCGGGCGGAGCCTGCGCCTTCGGAGCCAGCCGCGTCGCTTTCATCATCCATACTCTCCACCCGCCCAGAATCGATTCACTCAAATTCTAGCGCGAACCCTCGCCTGTATCTCGGTCTCAGGAGAATCGTCGCCTATCCGGACACTACGCCATCTTCGGGTTCTGTCTGGATGGCAGGTAATCCGACCTCAGCCCGCGACCAAGCAGAGGGGATTGGGGTTTAGTCGCTATAGAACTTCATAAGCGAGGGACGCACAAGCACTTCGTTGCTCTTCACACTGTACTGAATGAATCCCGCTGTTCTGAATTCATTCATGAAGAATGAAACTCGCGACCGTGTAGTCCCGACCATTTCTCCCAGCACTGTGTGATTAATCTTCGGAATTGCGGTCTCGCGCGGCGCCCGTGCGTCCAAATGCGCCAGTACCAAGAGTGCGCGAGCCAGCCGCTTTTCGCTCCGATTGCATCGTTGATCGACCAAATCTCTCTGGTAGCGAAGGTTCCGCCCAATCACGTAAGTGCAAACCAAATTTGCCAATCCCACCTCTCGGCCGGGCGCAAGGATCATCACCCTACCTTCAATTCGCAGTAGTTGGCAATCCGTGAGCGCCTCGGCGGAGGTCGTGCGGACCGGCTCACCGACAATCGAGTCTTTTCCGACAAAGTCCGAAGCCCCCAAGATGTCGAGGGTCGTTTCCTTGCCTCTGCGGGCCTTTGCGCTGAGTCTGACACTTCCTGTTTGAACAACGAACACCGCGTCGCTCGCATCGCCCTGGGCAAAGATCACTTGCCCTCTGCGGAACGACAGCAACTTTCTACCCGTGCCCGGAGTCGAGAGGAAGCGTCTTGGGTCAAAAGGCGGCAACAGGCTCCTCAACAGACGTATTTCGTGAAAAGAGAGTCACATTCGAACACAGTAAATGCATCGAAAGATGCTCAATATTGCTCAAGTTTTTCTATGAGGGAGTGCATCCAACGATTTCGGTCGGTTGGTCGCCTAACCGGGTGCTGTCCCAAGTGTTTTAGTTCGGCGGCAGGATTAGAAACGGAAAACGTCATAGGTCCGGCGATTCGGGGCAGATGCACGATCTCGATTGCACTGCCGTGATTTTTCTACTCGTCCTGGTACGCCGGGGCTCGCTCAGGATGGCATGGTTCGGGTCGTTTAGCGCGGTTTCGCCGCGTGGATGGTTTTTCAAAAAACAAATGAGCTCGTTTGCAGCAGTCAGGGCTGAAGCCCTGACCTACCAGCCATGCCCTGATACGAAGCGGCGTGCGTGCTCCCACATCTAAGAAGCGAGATGTGGGGCGCCCGGGTTTGTGCCGCTGCGATGGCACGCGCGAAGGCCGATATACTACCCGCAGATGAATCTGCATCCGCGGGCCGTCAAACTGGTCCTCGACAGTGGGCACCCGGTCGTGGTCGAAGTCGCCGGCGAGAGTATGACCCCGACGATCGGACGGGGAACGAAGCTGAGAATCGAGCCGGTCGCCGAAGACCTGTACCCCGGAGACATCGTTCTGATCTTGACCGCTAACCAGGACGAACTGGTGCTCCATCGAGTGATCCACCTCTTCGCGGAGGGAGGTGAGCGTTACGTCATTCACCAAGGGGATGCGCTGAGAGCTGACTTCGCTGCCTGCCCGCGCGAAGCGGTGGTAGGGCGGGCGGTTGGGTTTCCGCTGGCGCCGGCGCGTTTGCTACCGACGCTGGAGGTGCTCGATCCAGCGGCGCTTGCACGGTTCCGGCGGCGGCGGCGCGTCTCGCTGCTCTACTCGCTCTGCCGCCGAATGAAATTCCGGCTGCGGCTGAGCGATTACGCGCTGACCCGCCGCGGAGTTTCTCGCCTCGCGCGCATTTACCGAGCGCTTACCAGCAAGGTGATCGGATGACCCTTCGGCGTTTCTAGACAACGACGTCGCGAGGATCCACCCCACGGACGTGGACCTGTCCCTTCACCCCAGCGAACAAAGACCGCTCGCCGGGGACCCCGATGTCCGAGGGGGTCCCGGGGGATGGGGTACACACGATTGTGGTGAGGTGAGGTGCGGGTTATCCCACCCAAGCGACAAAAACAGAATCGTCGCTTGGATTGGGCACCCGGTCTGTGTGGGGAGTTTGCTTTGCGAACAACAAATGCGGGTACTTCGACTCGTCCGGGTGCGCTAGGGCTCGCGTGGTTTGTGCTCCGTCAGCAGCCAAACGCCGATTGGGCGTCGGCCGGTGACCGGAAGCCGACTTATCAGCACTTATCGGGGGTCAGGAGACGATGGCTTCGGGTCGCACATTCGAGCGCGGTTCAACGCAGGCAGTGCGGATGCCGTTTTATTGTCAAAGGAGGCCGCGGTGGCCAGAGTAGTTTTGATCGGCGGCCAGATCTCGCTCCTTAATAACCTCGGCAGCAGCAGCCAGTGCTGTTGCGATTGCGGGATAGCCAACGTATGGCAGCGCCTGGATGAGAACTTCCTCGATTTCTTTCAAGGTGAGGCCGTTATTGAGCGCGGCACCCATGTGGATGGCGAATTCATGGGGCTGACGCATGGCAATCATGACGGACATTGATACCAGGCTGCGGGAGCGCCTGTCCAGACCGGGCCGAGTCCAGATATCGGCGAAGACCTGGTCGACCGCGTAGGCGGCGATCGCGGCGCCGAAGGTGTTTGAGCCAGCGGAAGAGCTGAGTTTTGCGGCCGCCTGGTCGCCCATCATTTCCCGGACTACATTGATTCCGGCTTCTCTATTCGTCATGATTGAGTCCTCTTGTGAAACTCAAGGGCCTTCCCAGCGCAAAGACGATCCGATTGTTTGAGCGCTACCTTGCGGCGCGGATTTCCGCGTCAACGACGGCTTTCATGACGCCGCAGTTCTCGAAGAGGCGGACGAGATCGCCGGTGAGTGGGGCGTAGGGTGAATCATTTCTCACTCTTTCCGCAGAAGGACGCGGAAAGGTTGGGTCGACCCCGGCGACGTCTTCCCCACCCTTTCCGCCGGAATGCGCGGAAAAGGGTGGGGCAACCCCGGAGTTGCCGGAAGATTCGCCCGGCCGGACGAGTTCCGGCCGTTGCAGTTCGGGTGGCTGCAAAGTCGTCGTCATCACTTTGCCGGTGCCTTGCGCGTCGAGGATGAGGCTGGTGAGTTTGCGCGCGAGGGGCAGCGGGAAGCTTTCCGCGACGAAGACCATTTTGCCGCGCGTGGTGATAAGGACCGGGCCTTCGCTCGAGGAGAAGAGCTGCTCGTCGGAGCCGTCTTGTCCGTCTTGTCTGTTTTGTCCACCTTGGGCGGACGGCTTGCTTGAATCGTCGGAGACTTGCTTGAGGTTGGAATACTTGCGGCCGAGGCTGTTGGCGTATAGCTTGGCGAAGACCTGCGCGGAGTCGGCGTTCTTCCAAACTGACAGGTAGAAGAGGGCGAGCGATTTGGTGCTGCCCTGCTCCTCGGGAGTTTTGGCGCTGTGCAACTGGCCGGCCCAGTAGAGGCCGCCGTCCCAGGCGGGCGTCAGGTCGCGTGCGGAGTCATCGCCGCCGAGAAGCTCGGAGAGGATTTTTACGTCAAGCTGGCCCATCTGGCCGATGTCATAGGGCGCGTAGAGCGGATCGGTGAGCGGGTGAATGTCGGGCAAGAGCGGCACGGCGGGAATGCGCCTGTGCTCGTACTCGCGGGGATTGATGATTTCCCAGCTCGATGTGGGAGGGCGATCGAGCGCGCCGGCAAAGGCCGCGGCCTGGCCCTGATCCATCCAGATGTCCTGCTCGAAGCTGAGGCCGTCGCGGTACGGGAAGAGCATCGACTCAGAAAGCAGCAGCGGCGCGCGCGCCATGACGGGCGAGTCTTCGTTGGAGGCCATCTGGCCTCTGACAAAGTCGAGCACCTCGGGATCCTTGACGAGGCTTTTGCCGAGCGGCTTGAGAATGTAGTCCATCATCACGGCGGTTGCCTGGCCTTCAGCCACGGCGTCGCGCGCGGTGTCCATCTCGTCTTTGGCCAGGTGATCCTGGTCGCCGGCGGCGTCGTGCGAAACATCGTCGGGAGTCTGGTTGTCCCACTTTTCGAGATCGGAGTGCTGGTCCTGCAATGCGTGCGTGAGCTCGTGGGCGAGCACGGGCTTCTGCTCATCGATATCGACCCAGTCGAGCATGTTGACGGTTTTGGTTTTGGAGTCGTAGTAGGCCTCGATCTGCTCCTTGAGCAGCTGAAGCAGGAAAGGCTTGAGCGCGAAGTCCTGGTCGAGCATGCCGAACTTCTTGAGCACGATTTCGTCGCGCTCGAGGCGCTTGGCGCCTTCGTCCTCGTTGAATTTTTCCTCGAGATAAGATTCGACGGCGGTGCGCGTGGTGAGCTGGCGCTTGACGGTGCTCTTGATGGGCAGGCCGGATTCTTCGGATGAGAATTTGATGAGCACGTCGACCATGGCGAAGAGCTGCTTGGCCTGCTCGGGCGTGATGTGGGTGACGGGCCTTGGCTTCGAGTCGCGTTGGAGGGGCGGCACCGACTCTTGCGGCGCGGGCTCCTGGGTTTCAGGCGGCGCGGACTGTTGCGGCGGGAAGATTTGCACCGGCGCGGCGGGCTGTTGAGGCGTGGTGGGTGAGGATTGCTGAGCCGGGCATGGCGCGGCGGCCGCGAGCGAAAAAAGCAAAGCGCAAACGGCGGTGCATGCGCTCCCGAGCTTGATTCCGAAGCAAATCTTCATCCAGTCTCCCCGCGAATTCCCGGCCCAAAACGGGCGTTTACGCTGCGCGCCGAGTCTCTCTCTTCAAGGCTATAATCATGATGCGGTTTCGCGCCATCTTCGATATGAAATCCTGAGCCGAAACGCGGAATAGTGCGATGCCTGAATCCGATCTTCTAATCAATGTGCAATCTACTGCGCTGGCCACCATGCTGGAGTCGGCGCCTGCTGCCCGTGAGATGGTTCTCTATCGCGGAGCGCTTACGCCACGAGAGTTGGACGCGCCGGAGGCCGAAATAGAGGCGCTGGCTCGAGGAGCGGCGATCCACGACCTGGGCTGGATGAGGCGTGTCGAGGTCCGCGGCGGCGAGCGCTTCAGCTGGCTGAGCGGCATGGTTACCAACACGGTAAACGATCTGTTTCCCAATACCGGCGCCTGGAACCTGGTGCTGAACGCGCAGGGTCACATCCAGGGCGACCTGACGGTGTGGCGCGAGGGCGAAGAGCTTTCGCCGCAGCGGCGCAAACCTGCGGGCGACAGGCCGAAGGCGGCTGACGCGCAGAATCGCGAGCTGGGAACTCCGTTCGCGGGCGAGTCGGGGCTGGAACTTGAAATTGCCGCCGACCAGGTGGAAAAGCTGCTGGCGCACCTGAACAAGTTCATCATCATGGACGATGTGGAACTGGTGCCGCAGGGCGAGGAGCAGGCGCGCGAGGCGGGATCGGAGACAGCAATCGGGCTGACGGGGCCGCTGGCCGATGAGGTGCTGGAGCGCGTGGGGCTGCCGATGATTTCGAGCGCCATGTCGGGCGTGAGCGTGGAGTGGAACGGCTGGGACCTGAGGATTTTGCGCGTCTATGGAGTGCTGGGCAAGCACTACGAATTCTGGCTGCCGACGGCCGGGCTGCCGAAGCTGTGGTCATGCCTGCGCACGGGCGGCGCCCTGCCGGTGGGCTGCGCGGCGCTTGAGAAATTTCGCATCGCGGAGGGAATTCCGCTCTATGGCGTGGACATGGTGGAGCGCGATCTGCCGCAGGAGACCTCGCAGATCCGCGCGCTGCACTTTGCCAAAGGCTGCTACCTGGGCCAGGAGATCGTGGAGCGCATCCGGTCGCGCGGAAGCGTGCGCCGGCATTTGCGGCCGCTGGAACTCGACGGGCCCGTGCCCGCGGCGGGTGCGGAGCTGGCGCTAGAGGACGGATCGGCAGTGGGAGAGATTACCAGCGCGGCGGAGCTGCCGCTGGCCGGCGGCCGGCGGACGTTTGCGCTGGGCAAAATTCGCAGCGAGACGGAAGAAGGCAACGAGATCTTTCAATACGCCATGGGAAATGCAAAAGGAACGGCGCGCATTCTGGATGCGCCGCCGAAGCTGGGGCTGAAGCGCGCCTAATCCCAGCAACCCTTCGCCTCAAAGAGAGCGGTAATGAATGTGCGATTGGAGTCTCCCGCGCCGCAGATGAGAAACTTGAAACTATGAGCGATACGCCAAAGTTCGAAGTGATTGACCGCCGCAAGATGAAGGCGGATGAGGAGCGGGAGACCAGGCAGGAGCCAGCGCCGGCAGCCGCGCAACCGGCGACTCCTGCGGCTGAGCCGGCGCCGGGGCCGCGGCTGGTGGCGAATGAGCCGCGCGCCGAATCAGCGCCGAAGCAAGCCGCGCCGCCCGCGGAGGAGCCGAGCCTTGCGGCCGAGTTGCCGCCGCCTCCCACTGCCGAAGAGACGAGCGAGCAGAAGGCCGCGTACGATGCTTCGACGCAACGACTCGAAGACCTGATCCGCGCGCAGAATCCCGCGGCGGGTCCGCAGCCGCCGGTGGGATTCGAGCACCTGGTGCAGCAACTCTATCTCACTGCAATGCTGCAGATGGGCGCGGGCACGCAGGAAGGGCAAAGGCCGCGTGTGGACATTGTGGGCGCGCGGAGCACCGTCGATCTGATCGGTGTTCTCGCCGAAAAGACGCGCGGCAATCTGTCGGCCGCTGAAGACCAGATGCTGCAGACGGTGCTGTTTGAGGCGCGCATGGCATTCCTCGAATTGACGAGCATGATGACGGTGCAGCCTGTGACGCCGCCACCGCCGGTGACAAAGAAGTAAGAGCAGCCACTAGCCGCCAGCTCTCAGCCCTCAGCGCCGGCTGCGCGAAGAAATCCATTGAGCCGACGATTTGCATGGGAATCCAGGCGGACGAGAGTGTGTGGATTCCAGTTGTCGTCTCTCAGGGGCTAAATCCCGTATCTTCTCTGCTTTTCGGCCAGGCTCAACCAGTGCCCTTGTTACAAGACTGATTTTTGCAAACATCGTTGAGGAGCCAGCGGCTTTGCACGGTACGCTCACATTCCTGGGAACCGGGACCTCGATGGGGGTTCCAACGCTGGGGTGCCCGTGCGCCGTGTGCAATTCCGCGGACACGCACGACCGGCGCTTGCGGCCCTCGGCGGTTTTGCGATGGAACGACGAAGCAGCAGGCGGCAAGAGCGGCGTGGAACGCGTTGTGGTGATCGATACCGGCCCGGACTTTCGCGCGCAGGCGTTGCGCGAGCGGATCACGCATGTGGATGCGGTTTTCTACACGCACGGGCACGCCGACCATATTCTCGGCCTGGACGATCTGCGCCCGCTGAGTTTTATCGCCGAAAAGCGCGGCGTCCCGATTCCGCTCTATGCCGACGCGGAGGCGAAGAAGGTTCTCGAGCGAACGTTCGAATACACCTTCTCGCCGGATTCCACTTATCTGACGCGTGCGCGCGTGCAACTTACGGATCTTAAGGAAAAGAATATGGTGCATGGCGTGGAGTTCGTGCGCATTCCGTTGCTGCACGGTAAGCAGCCAATTTCCGGATTCCGCTTTGGCAACGCCGCATATTTGACAGACGTCAGCGCGATTCCAGAGACGAGCTTTGCGTTGCTCGAAGGTGTCGAAGTGCTGGTGCTGCCGGCGTTGCGGCACACGCCGCACCCCAGTCATGCCACGCTGGAGCAGTCAGTCCAATGGGCGCACCGCATCGGCGCAAAGCAAACCTGGTTCACGCATATAGCGCACGACCTGGGCCACGAAGAGACCAACCGCTCGCTGCCCAAAAATACCCAGCTCGCGCACGACGGGTTGAGCGTGGCCGTGACGCTATGACTGGCCAGGTGAGTCGAAGCGGCGCGGGCGCTGAGAGCGGCGCTCAGGTCTTTCGTTCTGTTGCCGAAGTTCCGAGCGGCTTTGGCCCGTCGGTGGCTGCGATCGGCAACTTCGACGGCGTGCACCTGGGCCACCAGGAGATTCTTGGCGGCGTAATAAAGGAAGCGCGCAGCATTGGGGCGCGCGCCGTGGCCATCACGTTCGAGCCTCATCCGGAACAAGTTTTGCGGCCGGCGCAGGCGCCCAAACTGCTGACGCCGCTGAGCGAGCGCCTGCGCCTGCTGAGCGCGACGGGAGTGGATGCCGTTCTGGTTCTGCCCTTCGACGCCGCGCTGGCGGCTCTCACGCCCGACGAATTTGTGCGCGAAATCCTGGTGTGTGCATTGGGCGTGCGCAGCGTGCATGAAGGGGCGAGCTTCCGATTTGGTCACGGAGCAGCGGCAGGAGTAAAGGAACTTGCCGCATTCGGCGCTGCTTCGGGGTTTGCCGTGCACATCCACCAGGCGGTGCGCGTGCATGGAATGGAAGTTTCGAGCACGGCGATTCGCGCGCTGGTGGCCGCCGGAGACATGCGGCGCGCGCGCTGGATGCTGGGGCGGCCCTTCGCGATCTATTCCACCCAGGCCCGCGGCCGCGGCGTTGGAACGAAACTACTGGTTCCCACGGTGAACCTTGCGGCATGCGATGGGCTGTATCCGGCTTTCGGCGTGTATGTCACGCGCCTCAATGTGCCGGGACGGATTTTCGAGTCAGTAACTAACGTTGGTAACCGGCCGACATTCGACGGCGCGGGATTTGCCGTTGAATCGCACATTCTGGACTTCGAACCGGTTCCATTTGACGATGAAACGCCGATCGAACTGGAGTTTCTGCTGCGTTTGCGCGGAGAACAGGCTTGGCCCTCGCCTGAGACGCTCAAAGCGCAAATCATGAGGGACGTGGCCCGCGCCAAGCGGTACTTCCACTTGAGGAAGGACTTGATTGACACTGAAACTTCGGGGGATTAGACTCTTCTCACAATCATCCCTTGGGCCCGCTCGGCTGGCGTTCTTTCGTTATCTTGCTTATTTCGATTCCGCACAGGGATTGCGGTAGATCGATTTTTTGGATTTGTCCTGATTAGTGCGAGACGATTCGCCACCCCCCCGGCGAGCTCCCCCGCGTATCGATCATAAAAAGAAGGGCCTTCGGCCCATAGAAAGGTTGTGCTCTTGCACTCCCCAGAATTCAATTCTTCAGCATCGAATCAGGCCTCGGGGAACTCCTTCGGCGGACAACTGCCTGCGCTGTCGATTGCCGTGGTCGACTCGGACTTCGAACGCCGCAATGCGATCGCCGCCATCGTGAATGCACTGCGCATCAGCGGCAAAACGCCGAAGGTGACCACGCTGCCCGATGTGGGTAATTCTCAGATGATGATGAACCAGGGCTTCGACGTGGTCCTGATCGCGGTGGACAAGGAGAAGGAGATTGCGCTGCGCACTATCGAGGCGCTGTGCCGCTCAGGCTCAGCCACGCCCATGGCTTACTCGCAGCGCACCGATGACGATTTGCTGATCCGGTGCATGAGAGCTGGCGTGCGGGAGTTCCTGCTTTATCCGTTCGGCGCCGGGATTCTGGAAGAAGCATTCGGCCGCACTTCAAGCCGCGGGCAGCTGACGCCGGACACGAAAAAAGTAGTCGGCAAGTCGTTCGTTTTTCTGGGAGCCAAAGGCGGCTCAGGAGTAACGACGGCGGCTTGCAACTTTGCCGTTTCGCTGGCGCAGGAGTCGAAGCGGAGCACGCTGCTGATCGACCTGGATCTGCCGCTGGGAGACGCGGCGCTGAGCCTGGGCGTGTCGAGCGAGTTTTCTACGATCGAAGCTCTCCGCGAGGCCGATCGGATGGACGGAACGTTCCTGGCAAAGCTGCTTTCGAAGCACAAATCGGGGCTGCACATTCTGGGTGCGCCGGGCAGGTATCTTCGCCTGCCCCCTCCCGGGACTGCGGTGGACAATCTGCTTGCTGTGGCTTGCAAGTCATTCGACTACGTGGTGGTGGATGCAGGCTCAAAGTGGGAGCTTACCGATACGCGCCTGTTCGATATGATATCGACGGTTTTTCTGGTCACGCAGGTGGGTGTTGCCGAGCTGCGCAATTCCAATCGCCTGATTACGGGATGCCTGCAGCCATACACGTCGAAGCTTGAGATCGTGCTGAACCGCTATACGGCGGAGATGCTCGGCATCGACGACGCGGCGATCGAGAGCGCGCTGACGCGGCCTGCGTCATGGCGGATTCCCAATGACTATCCGGCGGTGCGGCAGATGCACAACACCGCAGAGCCGCTGCGGGAATCGAACATTCAGCGCGCGATCAAGAAGATGGCCACGACGGCGTCCGGGCTACTGGATGACGTGCAGGAAAAGAAGAAAAGGTTCGGCATCTTCGGGCTGGCGTCAAGAGCGTCATAGCCGTCAAGAGCGCAAGAGCCGTCAAGACCGTAAGAACAATCAAGGGCGTAAAAGCTGGGCGCGTTTGATAGCGGGCGTCACTGTGGGCCTGATCGCAGGCTTCGCTGCGTTTGGGCCAGTGTGACCCGGCGAGACGCGCGTGGCGACTGGAGCGCGCGAGCCTTTTGGGGCCGCGGCTCGGTCCATCACTTGCGAATCATCCTCACCGGGAAACTGCTCATCGTCTTTGCCTGCGATCGCGGCGCGCATAAATGTCATCCAGATAGGCAGCGCGGCGACAGCGCCGGTTTCCTTTTCGCCGAGGGATTCGCGGCTGTCAAAACCTACCCATACGCCACATGTAATGGACGGCGAGAAGCCGAGAAACCATGCGTCGGTAAAGTCGCTGGTGGTTCCGGTTTTGCCGCCGAGCGGATGATTGAGCGCCTTGGCGGCCGCGCCGGTGCCGTGGTCTGTAACGCCCCGCAGAAGCGTCATCATGGTGCGCGCGGTCTGCTGGTCGATCACTTCGTTGACGGCGGTGGTGTCCTGCCAGAGCACGATGCCGTCGGCGTTGGAGACTTTGCGAATCACGCGCGGCGCCACGCGGATGCCGTCGTTGGGAAAGACGGCGTAGGAAGCCACCTGCTGGTCGAGCGAGATTTCGACCGCGCCCAGGGCCACCGGCAAATAGGCGGGAATGTTGGACGTGACGCCGAAGCGGTGAGCCACTTCAATCACTTTGTGAATGCCCACGCGCGCGGCGAGCTTGAGCGCGGGAATGTTGCGCGACTCGGCGAAGGCGTTGGCCACGGTCATGGCGCCGCGATAATCGTTCTCGTAGTTGTGCGGCGTGTAGCCGCCAAAGCTCACCGGCGCATCGACGATGATGTCGTCGGGCTTTACGCCGTCTTCAACCGCGGCAGTGTAAACGTAGGGCTTGAAGCTGGAGCCGGTTTGGCGCTCGGCCTGGGTGGCGCGATTGAAAACAGATAGAGCGTAGTCGCGGCCGCCCACCATAGCGAGAACGTCGCCGCTGGTGTTCTCCATGGCGAGCAACGCGCCCTGTGCGCCCGAGTCCTGCTCGAGCGAAGCGCGCCGCGCGTCTTCTTCCTTGGCGGAGGTGAGCTTGACATAGAGGATATCGCCGGGCTTGACGAGAGCGTCGGCGTAGCGAGTGCCGGTCCATTGCCAGTCCTGCGGCAGGAGGATGATATCGGAGCCGCTTTCGCCAGACGGGCCGATGCGCGCGTGAATCTCAAGCGGGAGCACGCGCGTGACGAGAGCATGAATGTAGCCGCCGGGAGCAGGCGGCGCGGCCCAGTCGGGATGGCGGTAGGTATCGGGATTGGCGCCGTCGGCAATGATGTTTTGGAGTTTGCCGCGCCAGCCATGACGGCGCTCGTAGGCAGCTACGCCGTCAACGACCGCCTGATTGGCCGTCTGCTGCAGATCGAGATCGAGCGTGGTGTCGATGCGCAGGCCGTCTTCGTGCACTTGTTCCGTGTCGAAGTGTTTGTCGAGCTCGCGGCGCACTTCTTCCTGGAACCACGGCGCAATGGTGGAGTCGGGTTGCGAGAGATGCAGGCCGAGCGGGGCATTGCGCGCAGCGTCAGCCTGGGCGTGCGTGATCTTGCGGTCGGATTCCATTTCGCTGATGACGAGGTCGCGACGATGCAGCGCGCGATCAGGATTGAGGATGGGCGAGAACGCAACGGGGCCCTTGGGCAGGCCGGCGAGGAGCGCGGCTTCGCTCAGATTGAGGTCTTTCGCGTGTTTCGAGAAGTAGTATTCCGAAGCTGCTTCGAAGCCGTATTGGCCGCTGCCGAGATAAATCTGGTTGCCGTAGAGCGTGAAGATCTGCTCCTTGGTGAAGGCGCGCTCGATCTGGATGGCGAGGTAGGCCTCCTGAATTTTGCGCATGGCGTTGCGGTCGCTCGAGAGGAAGAGGTTGCGCGCGAGCTGC
>Ga0210391_10003932_pt1 | contig 12521 bp, 9 predicted proteins | sample IncBWC12OmetaG_FD_160573 | JGI IMG/M metagenome (GOLD analysis project Ga0210391, IMG submission 160573) | Forest soil microbial communities from Barre Woods Harvard Forest LTER site, Petersham, Massachusetts, United States - Inc-BW-C-12-O ... | reverse complement strand
CGGCGCGCTGAGTAAGCTCGCTGTGTTCAGCCGCCAAAAATCTTGACCAATAAGATTCGAGCGACCTAAGATTCAGCCGAATCGGGAAGCGAATCCCAATCCTCCCAACAAGTCTGCGAAGGAACAAGCCATGAAGACGACTCTATACGCGGTGGCGGTGATCCTCGCGCTGGTGATCGCCGTAGTGAGCCGCAGGTCCAGCTCGGCGCAGGAGAAGCAGGACAAGTACACGCTGCAGATACCGGGCGGGCTCTCGTTTTCTGAGATCAAAGGATACGAACAGTGGCAGGTCGTCGGGCCCAGCCTCACTGAAGCCGCAAACGTGATTCGCGTGATCGTCGCCAATCCGGTGATGATCAAGGCCTACCAGGACGGCGTCCCCGGCAACGGCAAGCCCTTCCCCGACGGCTCCAAGATTGTGAAGCTGGAGTGGAAACCGAAAAAAATAACCGATCCGCCTTTTTCGGCGAGCGCGCCGGATACCGTGCCCGGCGACTTTACGCAGGTCGAGTTTATCGTGAAGGACAGCAAGAGATTCTCCGAGACGCACGGATGGGGATACGCGATGTTCGAGTACGACACCGCGTCCGGCACATTCGCTCCGGCCACGATGGCCAGCCACCCTCCTGTGGGTCACGACGCCAAGTGCGGCGCCGCGTGCCACGAACTGGCAGAGTCGAAGGATTACATTTTTACAGCATACCCGCCAAGGTAGCCCATCCATCGGACACAACCCAGAGAGGGGGAACGCTATGAAGCGGATCGGTTTCTTGTTGTTTGCAGCTGTAGTCGTTGCCGGCATTGTCGCCCACAAAGCGCACGCGACGGGACAGTCCGATGGAGACTCCTCCCCGATCTATGGCGTTAAAATTCCCGCCGGCTATCGCGATTGGCAATTGATCGCCGTGAATCAGCTCCATTTCGCCGGCAAGGGCGAGCAGTTGCGCGCTCAACTCGGCAACGACATCGCGATCAAGGCTTTCAAGGAGGGAACGCTCCCGTTCCCGGATGGTTCCATCATTGCGGCGATTCATTGGACCCGCGTCCCGTCGGAAGATAACAACAAGGTCCTCGATGTTCCATTTCCCGGCACGGAATCATTCGTGATTGGGGGGCCGGTGAATGTGCAGTTCATGGTGAAGGATTCGAAGAAGTACGCCGCGACGGGCGGCTGGGGTTTCGCTGACTTTACGGGAGGAAAGGCGGGCGACAAGGCGTTGCACGAAACTTGCTTTCCCTGCCACATTCCTGTGAAAGATCGCGATTATGTGTTCGCGCGTTATGCAGCCGCGCCTTGATGCACTTCGGGAGATCAGGAGATCGCCCATAAGATCAACAGCGGTCGCGCTCGATCACAACGCCGGTGTACGATTCCGCATCGACACTCCGCACCGTTGGCCACTCGTTGCCAGATAGGCAGCCGCGGCCAGGAAATTGCTTAAACGGTCTTCGTTCACCATGGCGGCTTTACTTTACGAACCCGCTCACAAGCTGAGCAATCTCATCCGCTGCCGTGTCCAGCGCAAAGTGGCCGCCGTCCACGATGTGTACTTCAGCGTTCGGCACGTCGCGGCGATAGGCTTCCGGCTCTGACGGATCGAACGAGAGTTCATATTTGCCCCAGATCACCAAAAGCTTCGGTTGTATCGCGCGCATCCACGCCTGCCACTTGGGATAGTTCTCGATGTTGGTGCGATAGTCATAAAAAAGATCGGTTTGAATGTCGGCCTGTCCCGGTTGATTGAGGAAGTAGAACTCATCGCTCCAGAGATCGGGGTTGTAGCGTTCCAAGTTGGGATCGTTGCCAACGTGGCGCGTTCGTGTTGTGGCGAGTGACAAAAGATTCGTTCGCAGGGCCGCTTCGTTCGGCGCACGGTCGGCCCAGTAGGCGCGCCGGGTCTTCCAATTTGCACCCAGCCCTTCGTTGTGCGCCACGGCATCCTGCACGATCAGGCGGTCGAAGCGTTCGGGATGCGCGAGGATCATGCGAAATCCGACGGGGCCGCCGTAGTCCTGCATATAGACGGTGAAATGCGAAAGGCCGAGCGCCTCAGTGAAATGGGTCATGACCACGGCGATGTGGTCAAAGGTGTACGCGAATTGTTTCGGGTCGGGCCAATCGCTTTGACCGAAGCCGGGATAATCGGGCGCGACGAGGTGATAGCGATCGGAGAGACGGTCGAAGAGTGGCTCGAACATACGCGACGAAGAGGGAAGGCCGTGCAACAGAAGAATGGTCGGCGCGTCTTTGGGACCGGCCTCGCGGTAGAAGAGGGAGAGGCCGTCGACTTGAATGGTGCGATAGGCAGTGTGGTGGTCCATGGCTTGTTCCTTTTTGTCGTTTTGTGCGGGGAGCGAAAACGGCGCGAGCAGGATTGAAGCGAGCAAGAGCAGTCGCAACGCTTGGCAACTGCAGAATCGTCGGCGCTGAATCATTGCACTCCTACCTCACGGCTGTGTGTTTTCGCCCGCCAATGAAACAGAAACACCAGTGCAAAACAATCATACGAATGTGTGGGGGACGCTTACGTGCCGTTGCCATGCGCGGTTTCTGGTGAAAGTTGGAGCCGGCTTCCAGCGGCACTCAGTGGTCGAAGTCGAACGCCGAAAGGTAGCGCGCCAATTCCACGTAGTCAATCTTGGCGTTGTGGCGTTTGTCGACCGGCAGGTGATCGACGAAGATCACGCGATCGAGTTGCGCCCAGGAAAGCGCATCGAGAATCTCGTTAGCCGGTAATTTTGTCTTCGATTCGATGGCGAGAACGCGCAGTCCACGGACCGAGACGAGCGCGGCATTTTCTACTTCAAATCGCTCGCGCACTGCGCATTCGACGGCGAAAGGATACTGAACGCCTCGCGCATCAGAAAGCTTTGCGGCGCATCGGCCCAAAAGCCAAAGCCGGCCATGAGAGTCGCAATAACCGAGATCGCCGGTGCGATGCCAGCGCGTTCCATCGACGGTGAATTTTGTCTCTGCGTCGCCCTCGCCGTGAAGGTATCCTGGCAGGACGTGCGCGCCGGACACGACAATTTCTCCGGCGTGTTCGGGCCGTTCGTGGAGCGATTCGAATTGCGTGCCGTTCATCGGCGGTAGCGCGGTACCCCACTGATCGCGAATCACGCGCAGTTGAATCGCGCGCACCGGTGCACCTGCGAGTAGTCCTTTTCCCTCGGCCATCGACTGGAAGTCGGTGCCGGCGATCTCCTCGAGCCGGACTTCGGCCATCGGCTCAGCTTCAGTCGATCCATAGACGGCGGTTACGCTTGCATTGGGGAAACACCGCTTCGTCTGGCGCAAGATTCCCGGGAAGACGGGCGCGCCCCCCAGAAACACTCTGCGCGTTTCGCCGATCGTAGTGTTGGTCCGGCCGCACTCGTCCACGATCCGCTGCGCGAAGGCCGGCGACATCGCGGTAGTGGTGATGCCGTGCCGCTTGATCTGCGAAATCACGGGAGGCGCTTTGACTTGCCCTGGAAAGCGCAAATCCGCGTCGGGCAGCATGCTCGTCACGCCCGATCCCAGATTCGCGAGCACAAAAATGGGTAGCGTGGTCAGGTCGCGCGCGCCCGGCTCCATCGCGAGACTTTCTTCGAGCGCGCGATGCTGCGCCAAAAGAAAATCGTGCGTTCGCAACGCCGCTTTGGGCTCGCCTGTGCCGCCGCTGGTGAACGTCACGAGCGCGGGCGCATCGCCATCGACCGGGACGATCTCGGCTGCGCCGCTAGCGTTCGTGTCCGGATCGATCCTTCGCGCGCCCGGAAACGCAGTAATCGCGAACGACTGCGGAATTCGCCGCAGCGCCGGTGACGTCCATCGCAACAATTGCGCTTTCGTGCTTCCAAAAAATCCCGCAGGCGGGAAAGTCGCGCAGCAACGCTCGATATGCTCCCGGCCCGCCGATGGGTCCAAGAAAATCCCGACGCATCCCAACCGGAATAGCGCAATCAAGGCGAGATAAAGTTCCGCCGCGACCGGATGCAGCAGGAGCACACCGTCGCCTTGTTTCAAGCCTGCTGAGCGAAACTGCTCCGCGATCGCTGCGGTTGCGCGGGCGAGTTCGCTGAAACTGAAGCTGCGATCGTTCCCGCGATGAACGTCGAGAATCGCGGGCGCATCACCCATTTCCGTCGAGCGCCGCAGCAGAATCTCCGCGATGTTCACTGCAGCCTCTTGGAGTAAAGCGTGTACTTCCGCATCGTTGAAGCGTAGTGCCGGCTGATGTTCATCGAGACGTTGTTCTCGTACATCAGTGCGTGAATGCAGCGGCGGAATCCGAGATGGTGGCCCTGCTGTTGCGCGCGCGCGACGAGCAAGCCCCCCAGTCCGCGCAGCCCCTCCTCGGGCAGAATCGCGACGGTCTTCACGATGAAAGTATCGATCGGAACACCGCGACGAGCCTGCGCGAGATCTGGAATCGCAAACAAATACCCGACGCACTGGCCGGCGCGCTCCGCGACGAATACGAGTTCGGGCTTGGTCACCGGAAGAATCGGCTGGTACATCGCGGCGAAATCCGCTTCGGAGATTTCGGTGTAGAGGAAATTGCGCGCGAAGGACACACGGGAAACCGCGTAGATGCCCGCGAGTTCGGTTTTTAGATCGGAGCGCGCCGCGTGGATCGTCACTCCCGATCGCGCGAGTCTTTCTTCCGTCGCGGCAATGCGTGGATCCATTTCCGAGAAAGTCGTTGAGAGCGCCGAAAAATACGACGCGAGAGGCGCGAAGCCCGCCGTCACAAACTGCGCCGGCCATTCCGCCGGGTTGGCAGGTTCAAGAAAGAAAGGCGGCGCACTGCCAGCCTCGGTCACAAAACGATAGCTTCGCCACGTGTTCCCGTTCATCGGTCCGATCGTGATCGTGCAGCCAGCGTCGCGCAGCCTACGCTCCGCCTCCGCGAGTAGCCTTTCTGCCGCAGGAGCGTTTGCTGCCGCGTAGTGACCGATAAGCCCCACGCGATGCTGCTCGTAGTCCGGCGTATCGTCCCACCACAACGAGCAGCGTGCGAGCGTCTCTTCGTCCTTGCTAGGCACTTCGCCAAGCACTTCGCCAAGCACGCTCACATGTAGTTGCGCGTGTTGGGTCTCGAAATCCGACGGTTCGAACGCAAGAATTCCCGCGCCCGGCGCTTCTTTCGCGATTTCCTTTGCCGATTCCGAAACGATCGCACGCATCGCTACACCAACCACGCGGCGATTGTCGCCAGCATCACAATCACCGCCTGACGCCGCCACCGATCCGTACTCGCCGGATAAATTCCGTCCTGCTTCGGTTCAACGTAAAAGAAAAATCCAAACGCGATTGCCACCAGCAACAAGCCCAGCCCCGCTTGCTCCAGCGAATCCCGCGATACCTTCTCAAATGCTACATACGGCAGAAACATGAGCAGCCAAGCGAGCGGCGAAACCAAGTACATCAATCCGCGGCTGGACACAAATCGCGGATGCAGCACGTTCCAGGCGACGATCGCGAGATGCGCCGCGTATGCGACCGTGTAAGGGAAGAACAGCTTCGGCTCATGTCGGACGATGGAGAGGAACAGCCACACCAGTCCCGTCGACGCGACGCTGACGACCGCGTAAACCGTGTGGGTCCGGTCCGCCGCGGTAATCTTGCCCGGGAAGAAAAGAGCGTAGGTAAGAAGCAACAGCGTGGGCGGCAGCAACCACTGCCAGCCTCCAACCGACCACGAAACGTAAAGCACGAGTACCGATGCCAGCAGCGCGCTGCCCTGCAGAGTGGTTCGCCGGCCGTACGCCGTGACGAGAATCACCAACGCCGCGGCGACGCGGAAGCGATCCCACAACTGCGTGACCGACATATTAAGGTACAGCCGCAGCAGGACGAACACGCTCAACGGGATGATCAGGTTGTCCAGGCCACGCCACGCGATCGCTTCGAGCAGCATCACCAGGATCCCGATGTTCAGTGAGATCAGCAGGCTTTCAATGCGGCCCGCATCCGTGAGCACGAGCAGAATCACGTGAACGCTGAAAAACGCCGCGCAGAAAAATCCGATGGACCCTTCGATGCTTTTGCGCTCGCTGCCAACGGCGAAGGAATGTTTTCCATACTCCGTGCCAGTTAGCGCCGCGACTGTGTCGGCGAGCGTCAGCACAAGCAGCGGGACGGCGTAGAGCAGCTTGCTGCCGTTCGAAAGCTGGTAGAGCAGCGCGACTGAAATCGGAAAACAAATTTCGCCCAACGATTCGCGCTCCACGCCATCGAGCACGCCGGTGAGCCGCCTGTGGACGAACGGCACGAAGCGGATCGCTAGTAGCAGAGCGACGGAAGCTCCGCAAAGAACGAAAACCGGAGTGCTGGTCGCGAAAATCCACGGCAGCGCGATCGATAGCCCGCCGGTTCCGATGTGCGCGAGTTTCCGAACCCATTCCGCTTCTGCTCCCGTCCGCCGGCGGTAGAAGCGCAGGAAAATGAGCAGCGCCAGCGCGCAGGTCAGCACCAGGAGCACCGCGACTGCGTCGTGTGGTGTCATGCGGCTTCCTCAATCACCAGCGCGCTGTAGAAGAAAGCCCGGTCGCGCGCGAAGAGTTGCGCGCTCAGTTCGGGAAGCGGATGCAACGCGCCCGAGAGCGATTCCGGCCGATGACGCGGAGCGAGCATATTCCAATACGCCAAACGCGATCCGTGCCGCGAACGATTCAAAATCAGTTTCAATACCGCGGCGTAAGAGTCAGGCGACATGTATTCGAAAACGTCGCTGAGATTGAAGCAGTCGAAATCGTCCGACTGTTGGAGCGCTTCCTCCAGCGAGTACTGACGCCATGTGAGCCGGTCCAAATTCCTCCGAATCGGCTCGAAGCTCTCCTCGCGCAGCGCCGCCGGCAGGGCTGCGCCATGCCGGCCGGTCAGAATCCAGTGAATGTAAGGGTTCTCAGCGGGATCGAGTTCGGTGAGCGCGTACTCCGTGCGTTTCAGGATGCGGTCGGGAACGCTGGCTTCGACGTAGCGAAAAAATTCCGGATCGCGTCCCAGCCAACCCATCACGGTGCGCGAAAAGAAGGCCCGGAACATCCATCGCCACCGCAGATTGTTCCATTTCTCTGCGTAGAATGTGCGGCGCTCGTCCCGCGACTTTGGCTCCAGCAACTCGTGTACGCGTGCTCGCGAATGCACGAACGGCAAAATCCGCTCGCGGAACATCGCGAAGTATCGTTCCAATTTCCCAGCGGAGCCGATTCCGGCCTCGATCAGCGCCGGTCGCTGGTCCCAGAACGCGGCGGCTCGCTCCGACAGCTGTTTTCGACAGGCGGCGTACAAGCGCGTTCGCACGTTACTTTCGCGCGAGCCAATCAGCCCGAGCAGTTCATCGTGTTGCAAACACCGATACGCCGCCACACGCAGCTCGAGGCACGCCAGTTGCGCCGCACTCAAATCAATCGCCAGCACGCTTTCCGGGTCGCGCGCGAGCAGCGCCATCGTGTTGTCCCCAGCCGATGCGATCGAGAAGCACCGCTTGCCGGGCCCTGGCTGCAGCGCGTCGAGCAGCACGTCCGCATCTTCCCAGCACTGCGCGTAACGCACTCCGGAAAAGTCGGCGTGTTCGGCAGCCTCGCTACGCATGGACTTCCTTCGATGCCAGGCGCCGCACTGATCCCGTTGCGCCGTCGAGTTCGACCTCGTCACCGTCGTGCAGCCAATCGAGCAGCCCCGGGATCGAGATCACCGCTGGAATTCCGAGCTCGCGCGCCACGATCGCCGAGTGCGAAAGCAAGCTTCCCCGTTCGACAAGCAGGCCGCTCGCGGAAGGGAACAGCATGATCCAACCGGGGTCCGTGTGATCGGCTACGAGAATGCAGCCCGCCGTCAGCAGCGCGCTTTTTGGGTCGCGCACCACTCGCACAATTCCGCGCACGACGCCTGGGCAACAACCCAATCCGCGACGCTCTTCGGCGTTACCTCCGAGTGGCTCGATTGGCTTCGTCGATCGATGCGTTTGGGCATGATAGGGAGACCCGCGCGTTTGAAAGCGATCCGGCGGCGCGGGGCTGTTCTTGTATTCGCTGAATTCCTGTTTGCGCGCGGCCACCAGCGGACGAAACGCAGTGGTGGTGGCTGTCCCATCGTTGAACGCAAGAATTTCGCCAAGCTCGAGATAGAAAACGTCGCGTGCATCGTCCAACTGGCCGATCGATTGGAGCCGTCGCCCGATCTCGAGAAATATTCGGCGGACGGTTCCGAACAGGCGCGTTCGTTCGAATCGCAAATTCTCGCGATTCCGCACGCGCTTTCGCGCCTGGCGCATCGTCCAGAACAAAAACATCCGCCGTACAGGAGAACCGGATAGTGCCGCGCGCATCGTCTGTTCGGCTTGCGCGGAAGTTCGGGTGTCGTTTGCCACAACCGGCGGCACGCGGGCCAAAGAAGCCGCGCGCGCCAGCTCGCCGACATTGCGCAGCAGCACTAACGGGTTGTCGTGCAGCGTCTCACTTTCGAGCTTCAGTTCCTCCATGCAGCGATCGCCAAACTTGGCGAGATACGCGTCGAAGAGCGCCGCGAAATCGGACTGTTGCCGCACAGCGCGCAAAGCGTACGTCAGCGGCGCTTCCCGCAGCGCCTCCGCCAACTCCGGATGCGTCGCCGCGACTCGCGCCATTTCCTGCATGCGCGTCGCCGGTTCCAAACTGACGATGTCGCCCTTTCCGCGAATCGCGTCGTTCGCAAGACCTCCCATCTCATCGCCGCACCAGCGCGAACACAGCTTGCGAAACGCCCCGTGAAAAATCATCGCGAAGAAATCATTCACCAGCGGCGCGTCCCACCGTGAAAGCAATCCGCGCTCGAGCTTCCGGTAATGGCCAACGAGCTCGTCATACCGCATTTCATCGAACGGTGGAACAGGCGTTTTCAACGCATCGTTGAGCCGCGCGTAGAATTCGTCGATTTGCCTATCTAAACGCGCGTAACTCACTATCAGTCCGATCGCCATGCGAACGGTTCGCACGCCGTCCGCGATCCGCGCGCCAGTGCCTGCGTCTCCCAGTTCGCGCACCACTTCTTCCGGCAAACTCTCGCGCACGCCCATCATCTGTTCCATGAATCGCCGGTTGAGCGTGAAACCTGGCAGCAGCGCGAGCACGCGATACCAGTTCAACAGGTTGTAGTAGATGCGGCCGCGAATGAGCCCGAGCATGCAGCTGAACGTGCGGTCGTTCGCGGCGATTTTCGCCGCCGGCACGTGCAGGATGCGGCAAAACTGGCGGTAGACGCCCTCGTACACATAACGCGCAAATGTAAACGTAAGCGGCGTGGTGACGCCGTTGTAGCTCTCCGTGATGTTGCTATTGTCCCAGAGATTCAGCGCGCCTTCGGGATCGGCCAGGTCGCGCAACGTGGTGATCGCGCGCGATTGCAGCAGATACAGCTGTCCGCCTTCAATCGCCCACTCGATGTCTTGCGGCTGCCCGAACGCATGCGCCGCTCGACGAGCCAAACGCGCAACCTCCACCGCTTGTTGATCGGTCAGCGCGGGCCGCATCGCATCGGCCTCGCTCAGCGCAACAGCGGAAACACCTTCGACAGCGCGCGGATCGAATTTGTGTGCGATTTTCTTTGCAACGATCGCTCGCTCAGCGATCCGCTCCGCGAGATCGATCTTAAAAACGTCCGCAGCCGCTTCGCCGCCAACGAGCGCCGTTCCAAGGCCCGGGACCGCAGACACCACAGCCACCGAACGTCGGCCGCTCACCGGATCGGCGCTGAACGCTACTCCGGAAACGTCGGCATCCACCATCTTTTGCACCAGCACTGCGGGAGCGCTCGATGGAACCACCGCCAAGCCGTGCTGCCGCCGATACTCGAAGATGCGATCGGTGAATCCAGAGCGCCACACTTCGGCGACCTTCGCGCCCACCGCGTCCGGCGACACAAACAGAAAAGTTTCAAGCTGCCCAGCAAACGAATGCTGCGCGCTGTCTTCATCTGCCGCGGACGACCGCACCGCATAACGCCAGCTCGCCCCGCCCAACTCGCCTAGCGCCGCACAAATTTCCGCCAGCGCCGCATCGCAGGGCCGCAACGATTGCAACGCGGCCTGCAATCTCACAGCGTCGCCCGACGCCATCGCGGCAGCCTGTTCCGCCGTGAGGCTCGCGGCGAACGCGGCCGGCGAAACTGCAAACCATTCCGGAATCGGCAGCCCAGCCTGATCCAGCCGCGAAAGCGCGAGCGCCTTCCCGCCAAGTTCGGCCAGCCCACCCTCTCGCACCACGAATTTCAACGCGAACCCCATTGACGCAGCAACGCCGGCACAAATCCGAGGCTTAGATAAAGGACCAGACTCCACACACCGGACATCGTTTCAATCGCTTTTCCGCGCCCCGCCGTTTCGCTGCGCAGAAAATACATCGCGATCCCGGCCGCTGCGACCAGCGCGATCGAAAGCGCCGTCACCACGGGCACGACAAACGAAATCCTGCTCGCCGCAAGAAAGGCAAATACAGCGGTGACCAGCAGGATAGCGAGCCACACAGTCACAGCTTTGCCGCGCCCCCAAAGCACGCTGTATGTTTCGACGCCCGTTTCCTCATCATGCGGCACGCGAATCTTGCGCCCGATCTCAATCACCATGCCGTTGAAAAAGCTCACCAGCAAAAACCACAGCAGCCCGTGCGGGGGACGCACATATCCGTGAGGAATCCAATCGCAGGCCGTGGTGTAGAGGTCCACCAGCGGCATGATCGCCATATGCGTCACCATGTAAGTGATAGGCCGCGCCTTCAGCCAGCGCTTCACGAAGAATTCCTTGCTCATCAGCACGAGGTAAAGCCACGTGATAGCGAGAAACACGATCAGCCGCGGCGCAAGCCACAGCGCCAGAGCGAGCTGCAACGCGATGCATCCCGCCCACACCCACGCCAGATCGCGAAGACTTACCAGTCCGCGGGGAACGGGACGGTACGGGCGAAACCGCGAATCCTCGTCGAAATCTTTGAATTCGTCCGCCAAACGCAGTTGAAGGAAAAACAGGAAAGCGCTGAGAAACGCCACGGCGCACGACTTCCAGTCCGGAAGCCCGTGCGCCCCGCGAATCAGCCCGGAATAGCTGACCGCCGACAGGCTGAATGCCGCAATCAGCGGAGCGTGCGCGAAGACTGGAAAGCGTTCGCGCTGGTAGATCCACCAACGATTAGCCACGGCGAATCAGCATCGTCGATCTGCCGCTCCCAAGTGTTGTTCGTAGATCTGGAAAATGTCGCTACAGCAGTTTCTTATAGTGTAACGAGCCCGCCGAAACAGCGGTCGGCTAGTTCCTCCACGTTTACCGAATCCGCCACCTCAGCACCGCTTCCTATTCCACTCGCACTGATCAAGTCCCTTGATCGAACAAAATGGAACGCTACCCTCCGGAATTTCATACGAGAATTTCCGCAATGCCAGCGTCCCACGCGCGAACTCTGTCAACTTTGTATTTTTGTTCGTCGTTCTGCTAACGACGCCAGAGCCGCCTGCGTCCATACAGCAACACGCCAGCCGCAAGCTTCCCATCGCTGGAGACGTCAGGGAGGACCCCATGGCCTCGTTCGTCCAGGACCTGCGATACGCGTTCCGAATCCTGCTCAAAAGCCCTGGCTTCATGCTCGTCGCAGTGCTCACACTCGCGCTCGGCATCGGCGCCAACGTCGCGACGTTCAGCGTCGTCTACGCCGTCCTGCTCCGGCCGCTCCCATTTCCGCAACCAGATCAGCTGGTTCGCGTCTTCGACGACTTGCGTGGACCGAACGACTCGGACGTGGGCATGTCCGCGCCGGAACTTTGGGATCTGCGGGATCGCTCGGGCGTGTTTCAAGAAATTTCCGCCGTGGCGGCGAGCAACTCCGCCGTCGTGGGAGGCGACCGCACGGTCCGCGCCGAAAGCCTCATCACCAGCCCCGACTACTTCACGCTGCTCGGCGCCAAAGCGCAGATGGGTCGCGTTTACACGCAACAAGACGCCGTGCCGGGTTTCCTCGAACCTGTTGTGATCAGCGACGGCTTCTGGCGTTCGAATTTCGGCGCCGATCCGAATATCGTCGGCCGGAAAATGCATCTCGACAACGATCTCTACACGATCGTTGGCGTGATGCCTCCGGGATTCCGCCACCCCGGCCGCACGCTCGATACCGACGTGGAAGTCTGGCTCGCGACGGGTTTTTACGGCGCTCCGTTTCCGGTTCCTGCCGATCGCTCGCTTCGCCTGATTCCCGGCGCCATCGCGCGAATGAAGCCCGGCCTCACCGTCGCGCAGGCACAGGCGCAACTCGGCGCCTACACCGCGCAGCTCGCGGGGCAGTATCCAGCCGCTTATCCCGCGGCTGCGAAGTGGGCGGTGCGCGTCGTTCCCGTAAAAGAAGACCTCGTCGGCCCGCAACGCACCGAGTTGTTCATTCTTTTCGGTGCCGTCGGCTTCGTACTTCTGATTGCCTGCGTGAACATCGCGAATCTTCTGCTCGCGCGGGCCTCGGGCCGCCGCCGCGAAATCGCAATCCGTCTTTCGATGGGAGCGAGCCGCGCACGTTTGGCG
>Ga0210391_10003930_pt1 | contig 12523 bp, 10 predicted proteins | sample IncBWC12OmetaG_FD_160573 | JGI IMG/M metagenome (GOLD analysis project Ga0210391, IMG submission 160573) | Forest soil microbial communities from Barre Woods Harvard Forest LTER site, Petersham, Massachusetts, United States - Inc-BW-C-12-O ... | reverse complement strand
GCCAGGAAATCGCCCCTTCCGGAATCATCCATCAGGACGACTACCGTGTCAATTCTCCGTCCACGATGCGCCAGATGCCAAGAGAATTTTCATTTTTCAATTCGTCGGGCAGAGCGGCGTCTGGAAAATCCTGATAGCAGACGGGGCGGGCGAAGCGAAAAATCGCCAGAGTGCCGACAGAAGTGGTGCGCGAATCGGTGCTGGCTGGGTAAGGGCCGCCGTGAACGATGGCATCACAGAGCTCCAGGCCCGTGGGGTAACCATTGTAAATAATCCGTCCGACTTTATTTTCGAGGATGGCGATGAGCTCGGAGAATTCCACGATGTCCTGTTCGGTGCCGTGTACGGTGGCAGTGAGATGGCCGTGCAGGCCGCGGGCGGCCTCCAGAATTTGTTCTTTCTTTGAATACTTGATCAGCAGAGTTTCGGGCCCGAATACTTCGCTTGAGAGATCCGGGTTGGCGAGGAACGAGGTGATATCCGTCTGAAACAGCGCGGCGCCTGCCTGAAATTCGGTGGCCGCGCCAGGAGATTTTTCTTCGGCGAGCAGGCTGACGTCGCCGCGATTTTTGCGATGGCGAATTTCGCGGGCGTACGAGGCGCTGATGCCGGAAGTCAACAGCGTGAACTTTGGGGATTCCGCGACTTTGGTTTTTATGAGATTTATCAGCGCTTCCGCAGGCTTTCCGTCCGATAAAAATACCAGCCCTGGCTTGGTGCAGAATTGGCCGCCACCGAGGGTGAAGGAGCCGTAGAGTTCTGCGCCGATTTTTTCTGCGCGAGCGGCGAGCGCGCCGGGAAGAACGAAGGTGGGATTAGTGCTGCCCATTTCGCCGTAAAACGGAATGGGCGAAGGGCGCTTCGCGGCCAAATCGAAAAGCGCGCGGCCGGCGGGAATGGAGCCGGTGAAGCCCACGGCTTTCACGAACGAATGCTTCACCAGAGCGGCGCCGACAGAAAAGCCGGAGTCGAAGAGCAGAGAAAAAACGCCCTCGGGCAAATCGCAGGCGCGCACGCTGTCGCGAATGATGCGCCCCACGAGTTCGCTGGTGCCGGGATGCGCGGGATGAGCCTTGACGATTACGGGATTTCCCGCGGCGAAGGCGGAGGCGGTGTCGCCACCAGCGACGGAAAACGCGAGCGGAAAATTGCTGGCGCCGAAGACAACTACGGGGCCGAGCGGGCGCAGCATCGAGCGGACATCCGGCTTGGGAACGGGTTTGCGCTGCAGATCGGAGCGATCGATACGCGCAGTTACCCAAGAACCTTCGCGCACGACTTTTGCAAACATGCGGAGCTGCGTGCAAGTGCGTCCTGTTTCCGATTGCAGTCGAGCTAGGGAAAGCGCGGATTCCTGATTGGCGCGCGTAACCAACGATTCTGTTTGCGCTTCGATGCGGGCGGCAATCATTTCCAGGAATTCCGCTTTTTTTGCGCCGGATACTCGGCCGAATTCGACGCAGGCTTCCGCGGCGAGTCTTACGGCGAGGTCAACTTCCTCAGCTGTCGCGGAGTGGAAGGCAGGCTCGATTTTTTGGCCGGTGGCGGGCGCCAAGGCCTGAAACGCGCCGTTTCCAGCGTCGCCTGCCTTGCCCGCATTGCCGTCACGAAATCCGATTATTGATGTTCCTCGAAATTCCATTGTACGGATCCTTTACCTTGCGGCTTGCGCGAGGGCTGTGCTCGCATTCTTTGGCCGATTTTGAATTGCGTGCTGAATCAGCTTCTTGGTGGATTCCAATTCTTCGCCTACTAATTCAAGTTTGGGAGCCCGGACGCGCGCGTTGCCGATTCCGAGCTCCCGCTGAACTAATTTTATCAGCTGGATGAATTTGGGCACGGTATCCAGGCGCAGCAGCGGCAAGAACCAGCGATACAGTTCGAACGCCTGCGCGGATTTTCCTTCCATGCCATAGTTGAACAGGTCCACGGATTCGCGCGGCAGAGCGTTGGCGAGGCCAGCAATCCAGCCAGTAGCGCCGACGCCGATGCCTTCGAGGATGGCATCGTCCACGCCGAGAAATAAAACCAGGCGATCGCCGATGAGGGCGCGAATCGCGCTGACTCTGCGGACGTCGGTGCTTGATTCCTTCACGGAATGCAAATTCTCATGCTCGTTCGCGAGCTCCTGAATTTGCTCGGGAAGAAAATCGGTCCCGTAAGAGACAGGATTATTGTACAGCATGCAGGAAAGCCGAGTGGATTTCAGAACCGCGGCGACGTGAGCTTTCATTTCCCGCCAGTCGCCTTTGTAAACATAGGGCGGAAGAACCATCAGGCCTTCGCATCCGGCGGATTCCGCGGCTTTGGCTTGGGTGACGGCTTCAGCGGTGGAGAGCGCGGAGATCGCGGCGACTACGGGAGCGCGACGGTTCAGGGTGCTCACGCAATTGCGCAGGATCGCTACTTTTTCGTCGAATGAAAGTGTGGCGCCTTCGCCTAGCGAGCCGAGCGCGACCACGCCGGTGCAGCCATTTTCGACGAGCCAGCGGCAGTGACGGGCCATGAAGGCGTGGTCAACTTTTTCGTTTGGATCGAAGCACGTGGTGATTGCGGGCATTACGCCTTGCCACTTCATCGGAACCCTCCGTTCAATTTCGTGGCGCAGAATGTGATGAAAGTGCCACCAGGCTCGAACAACGCACCGGAAAAAGCGGCGGGCGGACGGAATCAATCTGCCAACCGAAAAGAAATTCAGCAGCGGGCGCGCAAATGCGTCCCTGACACGGACCCATGCCACAGCGGGCGTGCAATTTCGCGGCGCGCCAGGACGCGTGTTCGCACAAACGTTCGTGCGGGACGTCCTCGCAGCGGCAGACCAGCGTGTCCGGCCGCGCGAGATTTTTCAGCTCGGGACGCAATGGAAACGCGTCTTGCAGAATGCGAACAACTTTTTGACGGCTTGTGCGTTTTGCGAACAGATGCTGGGCGCGATCTTCCCAGTTTGTCGCGGCATAACCGGCGATTTCGCCTTCGACGAGCGCGAGTTCCAGGCCGCCGATTCCGGTGGGCTCGCCGGCGCAGAATATTCCGGGGACCGAAGTTTGCTGATACTCGTCCACCGCAACAAAGCTTTCCCGGAGCCTGCAACCGCACATGCGCGGGAGCTCGACGTTGGGAATGAGATGAAAGCCGCAGGCGAGATAGTCACACGCGATTTCGCTGGTCTGACCCTGGCGCGATATGCGCACGGTTTCCAGGCGGCGATTTCCGAACGCTGCGACCGGCCAGCAATCGGTCCAGTGCGGGATGCCGCGAAGATCGTAGGCGAAGCGCAAGGCCTCGGCGGCTTTATCTGGAATCAGCATCATTTTCAGGCCGAAGCGCGCCATCTTTGGGCGCGTGGTCTGCTCGCAAATGCCAATCACTTTCGCGCCACATTTGCGCGCGTAGGCGGCGACGGCGAGCAGCAGCGGGCCAGTACCGGCAATGACGATGCGTTTTCCGGAGATTTCGAGGCCGGATTTTACGAAGGCTTGCAAGCCGCCAGCGCCCATGACGTTCGGCAAAGTCCAGCCCGGGAAAGGCAGGAAAAGTTCGCGCGCGCCGGTGGCGAGAATTAGTTTGCCGTAGCTAATCTGAATTACAGAGTCGTCGGATTCGGCGGCAAGCTCGCCTGCTGCGGCGTGAAAGACACGCGCGCCGCGAACGATTTGAACTGCGGATTTATTCAGGCGATCGAACCAGCTAGCTGCTGCTGAGGGCCGAGCCGAGTTGTAAGCGCCGCGCCAGATTTGTCCACCCGCAGTGGGATTATCGTCGATTAGGCCGATCGTGCGGCCGGAATCGGCGGCTGCGAGGGCTGCGGCAATTCCGGCGGGACCTGCGCCGACAACCGCGACGTCGAATCTCAAATGTTTGACGCTATCCATTGCTCTCTATTTCCATATTCGCTTCGCAAAGCACCTGGCAGCTGCGACGCTGCGGTTCTCCATGGATGGCGACGCGACATTCAAAGCAAGTGCCCATGCCGCAGAGAGGCGAGCGATGCTGGCCGGTCACCGAAACGCGGCATGTCGCGCCGGAAGCAAGAACTGCGACGGCGACAGTGGAGCCGGCGCGCACGGACACCATTTTTCCATCTACGCGAACGGAAATCGATTCAGACATGGGCTTCCGCAGCTATTTGGCGCGACGGCAGATAAGGCTGAATGGGAATCGCGGGGCGCTGGCCGAGAATTTGCGCACAGATTAATTTTGCTGTGGCGAGCGAGGTGGTGATGCCCAGGCCTTCGTGGCCTGCGGCGACCAATACGGACGGATCCTGCGGCGACGGACCGATCAACGGGAGTTTGTCAGGAGTGGCGGGGCGGAAACCGGTCCAAACGCGGATCGCGGAGAGAAAACTCAGGTCTGGCATGTACTCGAAGGCGCGTTGCAACATGCGCGCGAGAATGGATTCGTCCACGGCGGAATTTTCCGCATCGTATTGGCGCGACGAGCCAATCAAAATTTGACCTGTTTTACGGGGTTGTACATTGAAGGCCACGGAATCGGAAGTGAGGGAGTGAGCGCTCTTCAGATAGCCGAGTTCGACGACCTGATGGTGGAGAAAATTCGGATAACGGTCGGTGATCACGAGATGGCCTTTGCGCGGCTTGATATTGATGCCGGGGCTGAGTTTCGGAGCGGACTGCCCGGCGGCATTGACGATGAAGCCGGCCGCGAAAACGGTGCCGTCAGCGAGACGCGCGACGCCTTTTCCGATTGCGGCGACCGGCTGAGCCTGGATTACGCGAGCTCCCAGCGCACGCGCCTTCTGCAATAAAAACTCCGCGGCACAGGGGGGGTAAACTACCGAATCTCCTGGCACACGCAGCCCGCCCGCAAGCGGCGCGCGCAAATGAGGTTCCGCATCGCGAACCTGCTGCGAGTCGAGGATTTCCGCGCTGACGCCACGTTCGCGGTAGTAATCAAATTTTCGGTGGACTTCGCGCATTTCTTCTTCGTCGGCGGCAACCCACAGCGTGCCGCACGGGTCAAATTCCACGGACGTGGGAAATTGCTCGCGCATATCGTCCCAGAGAATTTGCGAATAGCGCGTGATGGCAAATTGCGCCTCGGAATCGTCCATCACCACGATGTGTCCCATCGCTGCGCCAGTCGAGCCGGCGCTGGTGAAACTTTTGTCAATCACCAGGACGCGCAAGCCTTCAGCGGAAAGTTCCAGTGCGCAGGCAGCGCCCACAATACCGGCGCCGACAATCACGACTTCGGCGGGCTTGTTCACGGGTAGATGCCGTTGCGAAAGGGATCGCGGGGATCGAGAATCACATCCGCCTCCGCCGTGATGAACGCGGAGCCCTTAATAATGGGCAGCACTTGGCCGTCCTCGATGCGAACTTGTCCTTCGAAAATACTGCCCACGATGCTTTCCTGGCGCCACACTTCGCCGGGCTGCAATTTTCCGTCGGCGTAAAGGCAGGCGAGTTTGGCGCTGGTGCCGGTGCCGCAGGGCGAACGGTCATAGGCTTTTCCGGGGCAGAGAACAAAGTTCTGGCTTTGCATACCGGGTTTGCGCGAGGGACGAAATAATTCCACGTGGTCAATTTCTTTGCCGTCGGAGCCGGTGATGCCATTGGCGGCCAAGGCCTGGCGAATGGCCCAGGTAAACTCAGTCAACTTTTCAATATTTGCGGCATTCAACTCCACGGAATTATTGTTCGCCAGAAAAAACCAATTGCCGCCCCAGGCGACATCGCCGGTGACTGCGCCATAGCCCTGCACTTGGACGGTTACGTTGGCGGCGGTGCGTTTACTCGCGACGTTGACGACAGTGACTTCGCCCGTTTCGTGAAGCGTGGCCGTAACCGTGCCGACAGGCGTTTCGATGCGGTGATCACCGCAGGTGATTTTCCCCAAATACGCGAGCGTGGTGACCAAGCCAATGGTGCCGTGCACGCACATGCCGAGGTATCCGACATTGTTGAAGAAAATAACTCCCGCAGCGCTGGCGGGATCGGAAGGCTTGCACAGGGTTCCACCGACGACGACTGCGGAGCCGCGCGGTTCGTTGGCCAATGCGCTGCGAAGGTAATCGTGATCGAGGCGAAAGCGTTCCAGTTGCTGGGCCACGGACCCGCCGCCCAGGTCTGGGCCGCCACTGACGATAATCCTGGTCGGCTCGCCACCGGTATGAGAATCCACGACATGGATACGTTTGACGGCGTCGAACATATTCGCGGAGGTGTTTTCAACACCTGGTTTGCTAAGGCTCATGAGCAGGCAATCTGGGCAGCGTGCATATAATATACATCGCCACCTAGTGAGGCAACCGAAAACCTTGGATTGCCTGGAAGCGTTTGCCTTACGCGGGAGTTGGTCGCCAAGGACGAGGTAGTTCTCCTTGTGTTTTCTGCAGTTTACGGCGATGCGGATGCTTTAGCTAGTCAGCTGGACCTAGGGCAACCTATTTCCTTTGTCTGCACCGCGCGAACACTACGCGGGAGCGCGCTACGGCTACTCCGGTTCGGGCATTCTGCGATCTGAGGCGGAGCGGGCGATAAAAAAATAAACCGGCACGCCGAGGACGACGATGATCAGCCCCGGCCAAGTGGTAGCAGGGCGATAAGTGAACAGCACGATCAGGATCATCGCCGCGCCGATGATATAAAGCGCGGGGAGCCAGGGGTAGCCGAAGGCGCGGTAAGGCCGATCGGCATCCGCTTTCTTGATGCGCAGGCGAAAAACGCCGGCGATGGTCAGAATGTAAAAAATCAGCGCAGCGGAAATAATGTAATCGAGCAAATCGCTGTAGAGATTGCCGTAGGATTGCGTAGCCGTGTTGTAGGTTCGCGGAAGAACCAGGAACGCAGCCCAAAGGCCCTGAATGAGCAACGCCCAGGCGGGCACGCGCGCGGAATTCAGTGTGCCGGCGGATGGAAAAAACAATCCGTCGCGCGCCATGGCGTAGTAGGTTCGCGCTCCCGCGAGAGTCAAAGCGTTCACAGTGCCAACGGTCGAGACCATGATCGCAGCGGCCAGTAGCCCGGCGCCCAGCGTGGGGAAAATCGTTTGCAACATGGCGGTGGCGACGCGATCCGACGGAGCGTGTTGGATCGCGGCGAGTGGAAGCGTGACAAGATAGGCAACGTTCGCGAGGAGGTACAGCGTGATCACGATACTTGTGCCGATGGCAAGCGAGAGCGGAAGATTGCGACGCGGATTTTTTACTTCTCCTGCGGTGAAAGTAATGTCGTGCCAGGAATCGGCGGAAAAGAGCGAGCCGGTTTGCGCGACGCAGATGGCGACGAGCAGGCCGAAGGAGGTGGTGGCGCTCAGTCCCGCGGCAAGCGGAGAAACGCCGCGAGCGGTCCAGGCACTGCTGAAATTTTCGTGAACGGCGGCGGCATTCCAACCGAGCGTGAGGCCGATCAAGATTAGGACGATGAGCGCGAGAATCTTGCCGACGGTGAAAACATTTTGGACCACTTTGCCGTACTGCAAGCCGCGGCTGTTGCTCCAGGTGAGGACGGCAATCACACCGATGGCGAGGAGCTGCGCGGACGAAAGCGAAAAAGCGTAGCCGCTGGAAACGTGTATCGGCGCGATTAAATAGTGAGATTCCGAAACCGTAGGGAACAGCACGCCGGAAAAACGCGCGAAGGCGATGGCGACCGCTGCGATGGTGCCGGTCTGGATCACGGTGCAGAGCGTCCAGCCGTACAGAAATCCCCAGAGCGGTGAAAATGCTTCGCGCAAGTAGATGTACATACCGCCGGCGCGGGGCATCATGGCGGCGAGTTCGCCATAGGAGAGCGCTCCGGCGACGGTGAGCACGCCGGTGAAAAACCACGCGACGAGCAGCCAGCCAGCGCTGCCGATTTGGCGCGACATGTCTGCAGACACGATGAAAATTCCGGATCCGATCATTACGCCGACTACGACCATCACGGAGTCGAACAGGCCGAGGCCGCGCGCGAACGTCGGAGTTTGGGGAGTGGCGGCCGGGGAAGCGGCCGGCGCATTGGTGGTCATTAATATCCTTTTGATTCTGGCGAGGCTTGTCGAGCGATTCGTACTTCGGCGAGCTTCGTGCTGCAGTCAGCCGCGTCAAGCAAGCTCATGGAGGCAAGAAACTTGCGCGGAGATGGACGGGCCGCACATGAAAAGGCTTGACGCGTGGATAATATATACAAGACTATACCTCCGTGTCGAACTCATCTTCCGACAATTCCGGCGCACCTATTAAGGATGCGAACCGGGCCGAAACGAAATCCGCACGCATTTCTCGCCGCGAATTTGGCCTAGATGCGACGATCGGCGCCGCCGCGGCTGCAGCGCTTTCACTCTCAGCGCCGAGTTTGCTTGCGGCACGGCGCGGCCCCGACAACATATCACCGGCGATTCCGACGGGCGAGCAGGAAACGGCGGGGGCCAAGCCGACACTTACTCCCGAGCAGAGCCGCGACGTGGACGCGAAGCTTGCGAATATTACTCGGAAGTACGGCGAGCGATTGTCGGAGGAGCAGCGGAAACATCTGCGCAGGATTTTGGCCTACCACGAAACGATGCTGGCTCCCATTCGGGCGTTTGCGCTGCAGAATGGGGATCCGCCGGTGACGGTCTTGAAACTTTCCGGCGGGAAAAATAACGAGTGAGGAACCGGCGCTCTTGATTGACGGGGCTGGAGCGCGCAGGTTCGGTGAGAGGGCGAATTAATCCGTGTTGAGCGAAGACATTCTCTATCTTTCGGTGCGCGAGCTCGGCGACCAAATTCGCGGCGGGAAAATTTCGCCGGTGGAGCTGGCGGAAAGTTTTTTGGTTCGCAGCGAAACGCTTGGGCCGAAGCTGAACGCATTTGCGACAGTCACTCGAGACTTGGCGCTGCAGCAGGCGCGGGCGGCTGAAAAAGAAATTGCTGCCGGGCATTATCGCGGACCTTTGCACGGCGTGCCTTATGCGGCGAAAGACCTTGCGGCGGTGGAAGGTTATCCGACTACGTGGGGAGCGCGGCCGCTGGCGAAGCAATCGTTCAACTACAACGCGACGGTGATTGAAAAATTAAATCGCGCTGGAGCGGTGCTGATCGGGAAAGCGGCGATGATCGAGCTGGCCGGCGGGCTCGGATATTCCGCAGGCGACGCATCGTTGACCGGCCCATGCAAAAATCCCTGGAACACGAAATATTGGACATGCGGATCGTCGAGCGGATCGGGCGCGATTGTGGCTGCGGCGATGGCGCCTTGGGCAATCGGATCGGATACGCGGGGCTCGATTATTTGTCCTTCGTCGTGGTGTGGAATTTCCGGGATGCGGCCGAGTTTTGGGCGCGTGAGCCGGCACGGTGCGATGGCGATTGCGTGGTCGATGGATAAGCTGGGGCCGATGGCGCGCACGGCGGATGATTGTGGGCTGGTGCTTTCGGTTTTGGCGGGACACGATCCGCTGGATTTCGATTCGCTGCCGGCGGGGGTTTCTGATTTTGCTTATTCTGCTGCCGCCGGAGAAACTGCGAAGCCGATTCGCATCGGGCGATTGACGAATGTGTGGAACGAGCAAGAGCCGGGATTGCAAGCGGCGGTGGATGCTGCCTTGAAAGTGCTGGCGAAAAATGGCGCGACGATTGCGGACGTGGAGCTGCCGGACGGGCCTTACGAAGAGGCGGCGGAGCTGACGATATTGATGGAATCGGCCTCCGCGTTTCAGGACCTGATTGTTTCCGGTCGCTGCGCGGAGCTGATGGATCCAGTCGGAAAGATAAATGGTTATGCGAGCCAGGAATTTTCCGTGGGCGATTATCTGCAGGTGCAGCGCGTGCGGACGTTTTTGCAGGCGCAGGTGGACAAATTGTTCGAGCGCTTCGACGTGCTGGCAACCGCCGGCGAATCGTCGGCGGCGTCGCCACTGAGCGCGCCGCCAGAAGATGATTCGGCGGGGCCGATCGAACGGCGAGCGCCGGACGGAGTTTCGAGTTTATGCGGATTGCCGGCGATCTGCGTGCCGTGCGGATTGAGCAAGGAGAAATTGCCGTTCGGAGTGCAATTCATCGGGCGGGCGCTGGACGATCACGCGGTAATCGCGGCGGCGCGAATGTTTCAGAACCACACCGAGTGGCACAAAATGCGCCCGCCGATCAGCTAGATGCAAGGCCTGCAAGGGGTGTTCGTGACGAATCGATGTGGCGGCGTGTGGCGATGCGTTGCGCGGGATGTGCGCTCTGTGACGGGAAATTTACCCGTAGGTGTGTGTTGCGGCCTGCTGACTTTGCTGATTTTGATTTCTTGCGATGCATTGATGCGCGCGGAATCCCTAGCGCAGCAAGCGTCGGCGCAGGCCGGCTCGCTGGAGCAGTTCGCGGCGGAGTTCTGGAACTGGCGGGCGCGTTACCAGCCGTTTTCGACGGACGATATTCCGCGGCTGGAGCATCCCAGTGGCGTGCGCGACTGGTCGGCTGGCTCAATCGCAAGACAGCGGAAACAACTCGAAGAATTTGAAGCGCTGTGGAAAAAGCTGGATCGCGCGGGTTGGACCGTCAGCGAAAAAGTTGACGACCGGTTGATGGGGGCGGCGCTGGCGCGGGTGCGTTGGGAACTGGATTTGAACCGGCGGTGGCAACGCGATCCGACTTTTTATCTGGATCAGACGCTTACGGGTTTGCTGGAATCGCTGGTGGAACCGCCGCCGTTCGATGCTGCGCGAAGCCGTGAAATCGTGACGCACATGCAGGACATACCCAAGATTTTGAGCGATGGAGAGGCGAACCTGCACGCAGTGCGCCCGTTCGCTCAGCTGGCGATTGATTCGCTGCAGCAAATTCGGCCGCAGTTGCTGGAACTGGAGCACGAACTTGGGCCAATGCTGCATACGGATGGACCGCACGCGGGAGATTTGTCCGCGGAGTTCCAGGCCGCGACGGGAAAAGCAATCGAGGCGCTGGAAGCTTATCGCGCGTGGCTGCAGGAACATCTGCTGGGGATGCCGGAAAATGCGGCGGTGGGGCGCGCGAATTACGAATTCTTTTTGAGCCATGTGGCGCTGATTCCTTACGCGCCGGAGCAGTTGCTGGCGATCAGCCGGCAAGAGTGGGAACGTGCTGTGACTTTCGAGCAAATTGAAAAAGAGCGGGATCAGGGGCTGCCGGAGCTGAAGATCGCTGCCAACATTGACGACCAGATTCGCACGAGTGAGCGCGACGAGCTGGCGATTCGCGATTTTCTGGAGAAAAAGGGGATCCTGACGGTTTCGCCGGCGATTGGCCACTACACGATTCGGCTGATGCCGGGATATGTCAACGCGCTTTCCGGATTTGGCGAGACGGACGATTTTCTGCACGCGACTGGAGTGCGCTGGGCGAATGAGCCTTCGCCGAAGCTGGGATATTTCTGGCTGGCAACGGCGAAAGATCCGCGGCCGGACATGGTGCACGAGGGCGTGCCGGGACATTATTTCCAGATGGCGTGGTCGCGGATGCACGAAGATCCCATCCGGCGGCACTACTATGACTCGGGGCCAAACGAAGGGTTGGGATTTTATGCGGAAGAAATGATGCTGCAGGCAGGGCTGTTTGATGACAGCCCGCGGTCGCGCGAAATTATTTACAATTTCATGCGGCTGCGCGCGTTGCGCGTGGAAGTGGACGTGAAACTGGCGCTGGGAATGTTTACGATCGGCCAGGCCGCGGATTACCTGGCGCATTACGTGCCGATGGATCAAAAGACCGCCGAGGAAGAAGCCGCAAGTTTCGCCGTGGGACCGGGGCAGGCGATCAGCTATCAGATCGGCAAGGTTCAGATCATGCGATTTCTGGCGGACGCGCGATTGAAACAAGGCGATGCGTTTAACCTGCGCGCGTTTGATGACTATCTGTGGAAGAACGGGAATGTGCCGATTGTTTTGTTGCGTTGGGAATATCTGGGCTTGGATGAGGATCTGCAAAGCGTGGACAAGGCGGCGACGGCTGTGCCCTGAGAGCAGGACAGAGCGCAGGGAAGGGATTTCGGCGAAATGGAGTAAACGTTTACGCGAATTTGGTTATACTGAGCGGTTGGAGAGTGGCGGCATCGATGGATGATGAACGATGCTTTGGTGACCGTGGAAATCCGCATCTGCTGCCGCGAGATTTGGTGAAAATTACTCGGGGAGACTGGGATGAACAACAAAAAGGATATTTCGCGGCGGCGTTTTGTGGCGTCGGCGGTGTCGGCGGGTGCGGCGGCTTGTTTGTTGCCGACGAGAGGGCTGTTTGCCGGCGTCGCAAGTGATGCGCGGCGGGGGAATGGCTTGGCCCAACAGACTGCGCCCACGAGGCTCAACAATCCTTCTTGGAAAGATCAGGGCATCGAAAATCTCAGCCGGTCTCCTTATGCGCAGCTGAAAAATATTCCGGTTCATGCGGTAACGATCGACAGCGGATTCTGGGCGAAGCGGCGCGTAATCAATGTGGAGAAGAGCATTCCCAGCATGCACGACCTGCTGGAAGCGAACGGGCGCATGAATAATTTTCGCCGGCTGACAGGCAAGAGCACTGCGGCGCAAAGCGGACCGGTTTATTCTGACTCTGACATTTACAAATGGACGGAGG
>Ga0210391_10003929_pt1 | contig 12526 bp, 9 predicted proteins | sample IncBWC12OmetaG_FD_160573 | JGI IMG/M metagenome (GOLD analysis project Ga0210391, IMG submission 160573) | Forest soil microbial communities from Barre Woods Harvard Forest LTER site, Petersham, Massachusetts, United States - Inc-BW-C-12-O ... | reverse complement strand
CGTGTTCACGGTGACTGCGTGTTTTTTCCCGGGCCTTCGAGGCCGACAGAAAGATTGCAGCACCAGCCTGATACTGAGAACCCCAATGTGCACCCGGCCTCGACAAACGCCGAACAAGTGCGAATGGAAGCGTGGCGAATCAGTTGAACACGTGCGTTTGGTTCAACCTCCAACGGAGAAAGGGAGTATCCGAAGTGGCGATCTAGTTCGTGAGTGCTTTGGGCTTCTTTGGCACAGTTAGGGACATCGGGCACTGCTTATGCAATATGAGGCACTAACACGCGCGTGCGTCGCAACCGCACGATCCAGCCAATCAGCACGAGACCACCGATGACTGGCGGGACGCAGAACAATAGGCCGGCGAAAACGTCAAACCAGCTAAAACGAAACTTCGAATAGACGGCGTTGATTGGCTGCAGGTTCAGTTCGATACCGAGTTCGACTGCTCTCCGGCGCAGTGCATCGTAGTTCTGGAATTTGGTTTGTTTGCCCACTAGTGTGTCCAAAATAAAATAGGCATCAACCTGATTGCTGTCCTTGCCTAGGTGCTCGAAGCTCTTACTGTCAGTGCCTCCGAGAATGTAGCGACCTGCGACCTGTAGATTCCGTACTCCCGCGACGGCATCTTCCTGTTCGCCAACGCCACTACCCGACTGCGTCTTCGGGTTGTAAACCCAGCCTTGGTCGGTAACGTCGATCATCATGATCTGGTAGCCATTCGGAAGTGGAGCATGCCATGTATCGCCCAGCCCTAAATCTCGATGCAATAACCCTTCGTTCACGACTGCCTGAAACACAAACATCGCTCCGCCCCAGCCCAGGCAAACAAGCGGAAACAAACTAGCTGCAACAATGACCTTGCGCCGGTTGTTCGCAATGCGCCGGGTAAGCGCTGCAGTGATCCAACCGAGTGTCACGGCACCGATAGCCGCAACGACCGTCCCGACAACCGCCCACAATAAGAGGACTATTCCGATACCCATAATGCCTGCAGTTTAGCGACCGCGCCTTGCTTGCACAATCACCGACCGCTGCCTACCCGTTGTGCCATCGCCAAAGCACTCGCAATCCCAGAATCCGCAGATCCCGCAGAACCCTTGCCAAACTTGAAATTATCTCCGGCTACCGACTTCGCGGCAGCTACCTTCCTTCCAAACCTGATCGTTCTGACGAGCCGCTAGGCCTTCGTTTTGCGGAAAAGCATGCAAACGGGCAAGGAACCCGTCAAGGTTTCCCTTCGGCTCGCATTCGCTCGACCTTGACTGAACCCTCGCCCGGTTGCTGATCACCTCTCCGCTATAAAACGAAGGCACACAATCGAAGCCCGAACCCAAAAACTTCGGTGGACATTACACGCCTTCTCATGGAGGGGGAAAAATTACTTCCTGCCCGGATGCGCTTCTCCCTTACTCGAAAACACCGAATAAGGCCACTCATCTTCCTTCTTAGGCAAAGGAACTGCAACCGCGGCGGGCTCAGACTCGACTCCCCAATCCGCCGGCGCAGGCCGAACGCACCAGATGTTCCCTGGCTTCTCTAGCGCGATTCCCACGAGCCAGTACTTCCCATCGGTCCCCAGAGGAACACAATTTGCCACAGAAGCGGGCGCGCTCACTCCGCCGGGAAGCTCATCCAGCAGAACCGGCAGTCCCGGCTCGAGGGCCTGCGCAACGCGCACGCCGCATCCCTCCGTGTTCACCACCAACGTATGACAGTGCTCGCTGAACGGAATCGCCGGATCGAGGCTGGCCAATCGAAACGGTATCTGCGCGCGAATTCGCGTGCTGCGCCGCGACGCTTCGTAGGATTTTGCAGTAGAACTCATATCCAGACTCTCTTCAGATTGTACGTCCGAAGCCAATCTTCATCGGTACTCGGCAGAACGCGCCCGAAACCAAAGTAACTCGTCCCCCGCCAAATCACCCATACCCCCGGAAGCCTCGTGCGGTGTCAAAAGTAAAGCTCAATCGTTGCCGAAGACGATCGGATTCGTATCAGGATATGGCTTCAGCCGTATCGTAACTGCCCTCGAACCAGCCCGGCTCCAGCCGCTGTTTTTTAATAAGCCCGTCCCCAGCATCGTCCTTCTCACTGTTTTTGTTCGAGTGTAGCGATTATCGTTTTCTCCAGCATGGCTGCTGCCGCCGAAATTCGACCACTTCCACCCCAAGCTCCGCCCGCAAATTCTGACGACCCAGAATTCAATTTACTGCTCGCCTGCTGTGCGCACGAAGAACAAGCCAATGAAATCGCCGAAATCCTCGCCTGCCCTCTGGATTGGGAACGCCTACTAACTCTCATCGACCACCATCGCATAGTCCCCCAAGCCTACGGCCGGCTATCGGCCCATTCATATCTGATCCCCGCGCCCGCGCTCGCCGCGCTGCGATCGCGTTACCACGCCAACGCCCGCAAGACCCTGTGGTTTACCAGCGAACTCCTGCGCGTTGTCGATCATCTCGATGCAGCCGGAATCCGTGCGCTGCCTTATAAAGGCCCAACGCTGGCCCAGGCTCTGTACGGCGCAGTCACCGAGCGGCAGTTCGGCGACCTCGACATCCTGGTTGACCCGACTGACGTACCTAAAGCGAAAGCAGCACTGCGTGAACTCGGATACCAACCCGGAATCGACCTCGCCTCGCCAGAAGAGCAAGCCTATATCGAGACTGGCTATGAATATTCGTTCAAAGCCATGAATGGCCAGAGCCTGCTGGAGCTGCAATGGCAAATCACCCCGCGCTTTTATTCCATCGATTTCGATGTCAGAGATTTTATCGACCGCGCCGAAGAATCTAGTTTTGGCGGCACAAAGAACAGCGGCAGCGTAGACAACAACCGAATCCTAGACAGCAGCCGCGAAGCGGCGAAACAATGCAGCCCACGGCGTAAGCGGTGGGTAGAAAGCGAAACACCGTCAAGCCCCAGCGGAGCGAAAGACCGGGAACGAAATTGCTTCACCCGAACCCTGAGGTCCGAAGACGTCCTGCTCGTCCTCTGCGTGCATGCCGCCAAGCACGTCTGGGTTCAACTCTCGTGGCTCTGCGACATCGCCCAACTCGTGACGTCCCAAGCTCTCAACTGGAACGCCATCCAAGACGAAGCCTGCCGCCTCGGAATCGAACGAATTCTCCACGTGAATCTGCTTCTATCCCACAAACTCCTGGGTACGCCACTCCCATTCATAATCCAGCAAAATCCGACAACAACCGCTCTGGCCGACGAAGTTCTCAGCATCATCCAACGCAGCACTTACTACAACACCGAATCCATCCCCTACTTTCGCCTGATGATCCGCCTAAGAGAACGCCGCAGAGATCAAGCCCGCTTCCTATGGCGTTTAGCCTCCACCCCAAGCCTGAGCGAATGGTCGACCATCCGCCTGCCGAAACCCCTGCACCCGCTCTACCGCCTGGTCCGCCTGTCGCGTTTAGCCAAAAGACTGGCTGATTAGCCGGGTGCCCCAGGTCTCGCGGTTTTCGAGACCTGGGATCGCCGGGACTGTCTCCCGCGCACTCAGCTCCGCAGCCCGCTTTCTCGTTGACTTCGCAGTTCAAATCAGATAACCTAATAGATGGTATATTATCTCCAAGATAATGCCGATCTTTGACAACCTGATCCGTGGGAACCGGTGTGGCTTCCGGACCTCGTCGCAACGGAGCCGCCCACTCCAAAACGGGACGCAACAACACTCGCGCACTCGCCCTAACTCTCATGTTCTCTAGATTTTGCGCATAACTCCCGCAAACTCAAAGATTTAGCAGGGAGTCGCACAATAGTCACAGAATAAATCATTTGTTTTCTGGATTTTGCGCGTGGCAGGGGGGAGGGGGGTACCGGTACCAGATAATAAACTTCAAACCCAAAACAGGAAACGACGCTATCGGCTGGCCAGCCCGCCCGCGGTTTCCGCGCCATCGATGGTGTACACATGCCCGGTCATGAAGGCCGCGTCATCCGATGCCAGAAACGCGAACAGGGCCGCGACCTCGTCCGGCTTTGCGTGGCGTTGCATGGGAATTTTGCGATTCACTTCGTCAAGCATCGCGTCGGTATATTCGGCGCGTTGCATGGGCGTGAGCACGTAACCCGGCGCGATCGCGCACACTCGTATTTTCGGCGCAAGTTCCAACGCCATCGAGCGCGTCAACTCAATCACGCCCGCCTTGGTCGCGTTGTAATCCGCATAATACGGATAGCCCACGACCCCATTCGTCGATGCGGTCTGCAGAATGACGCCGCCATCGCGCTCCCACATATGACGCGCAGCCGTCTGCGCCATGTAAAACACGCCGGTCAGATTCACGGCGATGACTTTGTCCCACTCCGCCGGAGTGATCTTGAGGAAGTCGTGACGAATGCTGATGCCAGCATTGTTGATCAGCACGTCGACGCCGCCCATAATGCGTACCGCGTCGTCGAATGCGGCTTGCACTTGAGTGAGGTTGGAAACATCCGCGTCGACGGTTCCAGCCAGATCGGGCAGCTTCTTTTGGATTTGCTCCCGGCCTTGAGCATCGCGGTCAAGCACGCACACGGCTGAACCTTCTTCCAGAAAACGCGCAGCTGTAGCCGCGCCGATTCCGCTGGCGCCGCCGGTAATCAGGACGCGCTTGCCGCTAAGTCCTCGCATGACTTATTTCAGAAAGATTTCTGAGAACAAAACAGTTCTCCGCTTCCAGCTGTTTGTTCTTAGAAGGGTTTGCCGTGAAACAAGTAGACCAACTCGATCACCAGAATAATCACGACTAAAGCTTCGAGCACGAAGGCGCGACTCTGATTGAACTGGTCGACCATGAAGCGATAAAGCTCTTCGGCAGTTTGCACTTTCTGCGTGACCAGATCTTTGTAATCGGGCACGCCGACCTTGGAGGCCGCGAGCTTGTAAAGGCGGGCCGAGAACATGTCGCTGAGAAACTTGATGGCGTTATCGGCGTGCTCGGTAAGCTCATTTACGTCGAGCAGAACAGTGTGCAGTTTCGTCGCATCGCGCGCCAGGCGCCAGCGAGCCCACATTCCCGTGCCTTTGTCGAACGAGGCGTAGACGTTCTCCAGCTCCTCGGTGAGCAACTCGTCGTAGTGGCGGAACTCAAGCAACTGCGAATTGGCGTACTCCAACAGTTGAATAGCAGTCTCGGCGCCGGCGTCGCTGTCATACAGAAACGCGGCGTTCCAGCCGATTACGGTGAGGTCATTCGGGTAATACGAAATGCCCGACTGCAGAATTTCATTACGCTCTCCATCCGAGAGCTGTGCGGTTTCGCCGCGAACGATCTGCGCGATGCGCGATCCTTGCGAAGCAATCAACTCGGGAATCGAAGGCGAACCGGCGATGTCGCGCAGATGAAAGATAAAGTAATCTTCGCTGAGCCAGTTTTCGTATGGCTTCACCAGCGCAGGGCGAGCTCGCTCCAGTTTTTGGCGGACGATGCGAGAGGCGTGGCCGGCGAAATCCACGTCCCAAACCCAGCGGCTCCCCAGGCGAACCAGCGCGTCCCAGTCTCCCGCGAATGGCAGCTCCAGCACGACGCTCAGCACGCCGTAGTCGTAGTACTTGATTTGCCCTTCCAGCCGCTCGCCGCTTTCCAGGACCAGCGCTTCGATCGGCTCGACTACCGGAGGCCGTTGATATCGGACATATCCCGGCGCCGGATGCTTAAGGGTGGGTTGTTGCAGAGTTCGCGCGCCGAAGATCTCGCGCAACTGGTCGAGGTGGATCTCCTCACAGACGTCGAACTGAATCAGTACCAGCACCGAGCCGCGCAGCGAAATGTCCACCGTCGGGGCTAATTGAACTTGCCCCAGAGCGCCGGCGACGGTCAGTTCGGTATCTTTAATCATGGGTTGATATTGCCCAGCCCTATATTTTCCCAGAATTGAGGGCGCATGGCGAGGGTCGTGGAAAAGTGGTTGTATTATCAATAACTTAATTATTGCTCCGACGAGGCGTCCGGGGCTACGTGTGGGTTTGAGCCATTTTGATTATCTCGGCAAGATGCATGGCTCGGCGGTCGGTCGACTGGGCGATCTGCTCACGGCAACTGAAGCCGTCTGCAATCAATAGACAGTCGGCATCGGCCTGTCGAACGGCTGGGAGAAGTTCGAGTTCGCCTATCGCCATGGAGAGTTCGTAATTCTTGTGTTCGAAACCGAACGCTCCGGCCATGCCGCAGCAGCCGGGCGCGGGTGATTGAAAATCTACATCCATTTTTCGCAGGACGCTTTCTTCGTCGGTCATTCTCATCACGGATTTGTGGTGGCAGTGTCCGTGGACGAGGGCCTTGCGCGGCAGTTTTGGAAGCTGGAAATGCACTGCCTTCTGCTCCAGAAATTCGCTCAACAGGAACGTCTGCCTGGACAGACGGTGGGCTCGTTCATCCTTGGGAAACAGGTTCAGGAGTTCGTCGCGAAAGACTGTGCCACAGCTGGGTTCGAGAACGACGATCGGAACATTTTGTTCGATTTCGACTTTCAGCGTTTCGAGAATCTCGAGGAGAAACTGCCGGGCGCGATCTAACATTCCCCAATCGTAGAGTGGACGCCCACAACACAGAATGGATTTCGGGAGGGTCACGCGGTAGCCCGCCGATTCGAGGACCTCTACGGCTGCTTTGGCGGTGTCAGGAAGAAAGTAGTTATTGAAAGTGTCCGGCCAGAGCAACACGGTGGGTGCTTTCAGATTGCGCGGCGGTCGACAAGTAAACCAGTTGCGAAATGTCTGCGGGGCGAAGGCAGGAATGCTGCGCTGCGGAGGAATTCCTGCCACCAGCTTTGCGATATCGCGCAGAAAAGGCAGTTGCGTAGTCAGATTGATCAAGCTCGGCGCGTGGGATGCGAGTCGAGCCCAGAGATCGATGCGCCCGAAAGCGTAGGCGCCACGCGGACGCAGCCTTCCTTTATAGTAGTGCGACAGAAACTCAGCCTTGTAGGTGGCGACGTCGACCCCGGTGGGGCAATCGCTCTTGCAACCCTTGCAGGCGAGACACAGATCGAGCGAGTCTTTCACGCGCTGGTCGCGCCATTCGTCCTGAATCACATCGCGCTGCGTCATCTCCCAGAGCAGATGGGCGCGGCCGCGAGTGGAATGTTCTTCTTCACGAGTCACGCGAAAACTGGGACACATGACTCCGCCCTCGTCGCGGCGGCATTTGCCTACTCCCACGCAACGCAACGTGGCGCTCGCCAAACTGCCGTGATCTTCGGGAAACTGAAAGTGCGTCTCCGGCTGCCAAGGTTTGTAGTCCGCGCCGAGGCGCAGATTTTCGTCAAGCTTGTAAGGCTCGACGATCTTGCCCGGATTCATCTTCCAATCGGGATCCCATAGCGCTTTGAATTCGCGGAAGGCCTGCACCAGTTCCGGACCAAACATTTTCGGCAACAACTCCGCGCGAGATTGCCCATCGCCATGCTCGCCGGAGAGCGATCCACCGTAACTGACTACCAAATCCGCAGCATCCTCGACGAACTTGCGGTAGTTGGCAATCCCTGGCTTGGATTCGAGATCGAAGTTGATGCGCATGTGAACGCAGGCGTGGCCGAAATGTCCGTAGAGCGAACTGCGGTAGCCGTAGCCCTTCATCAACTTGTCGAGCTCGCGTAGATAATGGCCGAGTTGCTCGGGCGCGACGGCGGAATCTTCCCAACCCTCCCAGCCTGGCGGTTCACCGGGCACGTGGGAAGTGGCTCCCAGAGCCGATTCCCGCACATCCCAAACTTGCCTAGCCTGATGCTTATCAGTGAACAGACGCATCTGAGGTGGAGATGAACTTTGAGCGAGGGTTCGCATCAGCCCACGCGCTTGAGACTCGGCCTCGGCAATTGTGGCTGCGCCAAACTCAGCGAGCAGCCAACCGCTGCCGGGAGGCAATAGGGCGAGTCCTTGCAAGTTCAGACTTCTGCGCCGGCTGTATTCGACCAATAAATCGTCGAAGCCTTCGAGACCGATGGGGTAGTGTGCCATGATTTCGGGCACCCGGTCGGCACACTGGAAAATATCGGAATATGCGATCAGGAGAAGCACGCGCTGGGGCGGACTTTCAACCAGCCGGCAAGTTGCTTCGAGCACGGTGACGCAGGTGCCTTCCGATCCGACCAGAGCACGTGCGACGTGAAAGCCGCTCTCGGGCAGCAAATAATTCAGGTTATAGCCTGAGACGCGGCGTGGAATATTCGGATAGCGCTGCTGAATGAGTTCGGAGTAAGTGTCGCGCAGCTTTTTGAGTCCTGCGTAAATATCGCAGCGACGGCCGGCTTGTCCGATAATCTTTTCGAGTTCGGCATCGCCGGTCTGGCCGACTTTCATACGCATGCCATCGTATGTAAGAATTTCCAGTTCCTCGATGTTGTCATCGGTTTTCCCTGCCATGACCGAATGCACGCCGCAGGAATTGTTGCCGATCATGCCGCCGAGGGTGCAGCGATCGTGAGTTGCGGGATCTGGTCCAAAGGTCAGATTGTGCTTTTCAGCGGCTGTGCGCAGGCGATCGAGGACGACTCCGGGCTGAACGCGCGCGATGTGGCGGGCGGAATCAATCTCGACAATCTTATCCATGTACCTGGTGAAATCGAGAATGACGGCGACGTTGCAGCATTGGCCGGCGAGCGAAGTGCCGCCGCCACGGCAAAGGATGGGCGCGCCGTATTCACGCGCCAGCGAAATGGTCGCAATGACATCTTCCGCGTCACGCGGAAGAACCACGCCAATGGGAATCTGGCGATAGTTGGACCCATCGGTGGCGTAGAGAGCGCGAGCTCCATTGTCGAAGCGAACATCGCCGTGCACGTGGCGAGTCAGAGCGGCTGAAAGCGCATTTGCATCGACGACGGCAGATTTGCTGGCGCGAGCGAGTTCGGCGAAGTTGTTTTGCATCGGAGCGCGGGAGTCGTTTGTTTGCAAAGACGCCTTACCGTTGCAGCATAACCCTCACCTCAGTGGCTGAATGCCGCCGCTCGCGAAGACAGCAAACCCGACGCCGAATCTAATCGGACGAACTGTCGCCGGTCAGGTTCTTTCCGCTGACGCTTGCAATCTTGATCCGGGTCTTGCCGCCGCTCGATTCGATCTTGATCGAGATTATGTTCTTCTGATTGGTAGATGCAATTGAGAAATGATCCTGATCTTTCGTCGTGATGGTCGCATTGGGGAGTTTCGACGCGTAGAACGTTTTGACTTTGTCAGCGGAGTCGTCGGTTTCAAATTCGGCGTTAACGGTATGCATTGACCCGACGGTGGCGGAATTTCCGTTTACCACGCGCGAACCGGGATAGGGATCGACGGCGAGATTGCGGGCCGCTTCGTCCGGGTCATGGGTGCTATGGACGGTACCGAATGGAGTTTCCACGCTGACGTTGCCGTTCTTGTTCTGCACGTGGCTGTTGTGAGCGATACGGTGGACCACGAAGATCAAGGTTCCGATTCCGAGGATGCCCAGACCAATCACGACAGCGACGACCATCAAAATAATCTTGAGAGTATCGCTCCCCTGAGGCGGGCCGACCGGCGGAGCAGGGACGGTCGCGGGAATTGCGGCGGCCTCGGGTATGGCAGCGCCACATTTGGGGCAGAATCGTGCGCCTGCCTCGAGAGTTGTGCCGCATGAGTTGCAAAAGGCCATGGATTACCTCGCCTTGATTCGAGCCGATCCAAAGAGCGGAGTATATCGCAAATCGGAATTCGGAGCGCGAGTGATGCTAACTCCATCGCCGAGTTGCGTAGTCGGCCATGCTGAGCGCCAGCAAGAGGAAGAGCCAGAAAATTGCAGACACGATGACGATCTTGGTTAATTTTTCGCTGGTGTATTTGACATGCATGAAGAACAGAACGACGAGGAGAGCTTTGACCGTGGCGATGACCAGCGCTACGACAGTGTTGAGCGGTCCCAGATCGATGAAAGAAACGGCCGCGGTAATTGCAGTCAGGCACAGAAGGGCAATCCAGATGGTGTAGTAAAACTTGCTCGACATTATGTGCTCAGACATGGAAGCTCACCTCAAAGGCTTTCGATCGATCAGATAGAGCAGCGGGAAAAGATAAATCCAAACGATGTCGACGAAGTGCCAATAGAGTCCGCCCATTTCGACGGGTGTGTAATATTTCGGCGTGTAGCGCCCCTTCAACGCGTAGTAGGTCAGGAAAATGAAAAATCCGATGCCGATGATCATGTGTAGGGCGTGCAGGCCGGTCATGGCGAAGTAGAGCGAGAAATAAATCTGTTCATGCCGCGGGTCGATGTGAACCTGAGGGTAATCTCTTACCAGATCGTCTACGTTAAACGATGGGCCCGGAATGTGATGCTCTTTGTATTTGTCGTACCATTCGACACCCTTGATTCCAAGGAAGGCGAAGCCGAATACGATGGTCAGCAGCAACAGGATAACCAGCAGATTGCGCTTGCCCATCTGGGCGGCACGCACTCCGAGCGCGACAGTCAAACTGCTGCAGATGAGGACGGCGGTATTGATGGTACCCAGCCAGATATCCAGACTACGGCTGCCTACGGCGAATTCGTTGTAGTACCAAACGCGATAGATCAGGTAGGCGCAAAACATGCCGCCGAAGAACATGATTTCGGTGGCAAGAAAAAGCCACATGCCGAGAGTCGCTGCATCGCGCTGCTGCTCGGCGTCGACAAAGTGGTGAAGCAGTTCAGGACCGTGCTCCTCGACCGCGATTGGGCTATTGCTCAACGGGCACCTCCGCAAGTGGAGCCGGGATTTCTTCGTAGTTGTACGCTTCCCAGGTCACGACGGGTTCTTCGTCAAAATTAAAAGTGGGTGGCGGCGAAGATGTCTTCCATTCCAGTCCAGCCGCGCCCCACGGATTGTCGTCGGCCAGCTTGCCATAACGCATCGACCAGAGGAAATAGATCATGGGTAGAACGTATCCGACAGCGAGAATGGTTGAGCCCGCGGTGGAGAGCACGTTCAACACCTGGAATTCCGGAGGGTATTGCCAGTAACGGCGAGGCATTCCCATGTAGCCGAGGATGAATTGCGGGAAGAATGTGAGGTTGAAGCCGACGAATACGAGCAGGGCGGCAAGCCTGCCCCACCCTTCGGGATACATGCGGCCGGAAATCTTCGGCCACCAGAAATGCATGCCGCCAAGGTATCCCATGACCGCGCCGCCAACCATGATGTAGTGGAAATGGGCGATGACGAAATAGGTGTCGTGCACGTGGACGTCAATTCCCAGGCAAGCCAGGAACAGGCCGGTGAGTCCACCCATGGTAAACAGGCCGATGAAGCCGAAGGCGTAGAGCATGGGAGTGTCGAACGAAATGGAGCCTTTGTACATGGTCGCGGTCCAGTTGAATACTTTGATTGCCGAAGGGACCGCAACTAGATAGCTGAGTATCGAAAAGACCAGCGCGGAATAGAGCGAAATTCCAGCGACGAACATGTGGTGGGCCCAGACCAGAAATCCGAAGACGGCAATTGCAATGCTCGACATGGCCACGAAGTTGTAGCCGAAGATTCGTTTGCGGGTGAAACATGCGACGACTTCGCTCTCCACCGCCATCGCGGGCAGAATCATGATGTAGACCGCGGGATGGGAATAGAACCAGAATAAATGCTGGAACAATAACGGATCGCCGCCTCGAGTGGGATCAAAGATGCCGAGGTTGAAGGCTCGTTCGAATACGACCAGCAGCAACGTAATCGCGAGCACGGGCGTTCCGAGCAACTGAATGATGCTGGTGGCGTACATCGCCCAGATGAACAGAGGCAGCCGGGACCAGGTCATTCCCGGGGCTCTCATCCGGTGAATGGTGACGACAAAGTTGAGGCCGGTGAGGATGGATGAAAATCCTACGATGAAGATTGCGATCCCTGCCTCAATCACTTTGGTGTTGCTGAAGGCTGTGCTGAAGGGCGTGTAGAAAGTCCAGCCTGTGTCCACGCCGCCGGTGACGATGCAGATCACGTAGATCACGCCCGCAATGATGTAGAGATACCAACTCAATAGATTGATGCGTGGAAAGGCGAGGTCTTTGGCGCCAACCATCAAAGGAACAAGAAAATTTCCCAGCACGGCGGGGATGGAAGGAATCAAAAAGAAAAAGATCATCACCTGGCCGTGCATGGTGAAAAGTTTGTTGTAAGTGTCTGCCAGTACCAGATCGCCCGCCGGGGTCAGCAATTCCAGGCGGATGAGGAGAGCGAAGAATCCTCCGACAAAGAAAAAGAACGTAATCGATGCGAGATAAAGCAATGCGATGCGCTTATGGTCTGTAGTCAACAGCCACGAGCGAATACCGTACTCGTGATTGAGATAATTGTCGCGCTCGGTAGTGATTGCTGCGGTTGCCATTTCTAGTCCTTAAGGATTCTGTGTCCCTGTGCCGCTGGCCGCTCCCGATGGAGATGGGTTCAACGATTTGATGTACGCCACCAGGGCGGTTAACTGTTCTTCGCCGACGAGCCCCTGAAAAACCGGCATGATGGGTTTGAATCCGCTTGGAACGTTCGTGCCCGGACTCAAGATGCATTGGCGGATATAGTTTTCGTCCGCAGTAACGGTTCGCCC
>Ga0210391_10003927_pt1 | contig 12528 bp, 15 predicted proteins | sample IncBWC12OmetaG_FD_160573 | JGI IMG/M metagenome (GOLD analysis project Ga0210391, IMG submission 160573) | Forest soil microbial communities from Barre Woods Harvard Forest LTER site, Petersham, Massachusetts, United States - Inc-BW-C-12-O ... | reverse complement strand
ATCCCGGTGCGCGACGTGGCGCGACAGGTCGGCTACCGTCAGCCGCCCCACTTCGCCCGAGCGTTTCGGGGGTGCTTCGGAGTCTCACCGACCGTCTTTCGAGCCGCCTGTTAGATCGCCGTCCGGTCGCGGCGCTCCCAACCATGCGGAGCCAGCGATACCCAATGCGGGAATCCGCTTGTGCCGTCCGGCTTCGGGAACATCGGGTTGGTCAGACGGGAGACGGCACCCGCCAAGCCTCTGTCATACGACGGACGCCAGCCGACTGACGAGTCGCCGATCAATCCGGCTGGCAGCTCATGGCTTGAGAGTCATCTGCTGGTGTCCGGAGACGGAAGCGCTTTCTCATTATCCTCTGCAAGGTGATCGTTCATCGCCTGCCATTCCTCGTCAAAGTCGGGGAACCGGTGAACGGTGCTTACCCATATCTTGCCCTGCTCAAGTACCGTGAACACGAGATCGCCACCTACATGCACTCGCTGCGATAGGTCGAGTCGGTTCTGCTCGTCACGAATCCGTTCCGCGATCTCTACTAGTTCCTCAATAGTCGCAGGGCTATTCGCAGGCATGACAGCAGGAGGTGGCTTCATACCGAAGCCATCACCAAGTTTTTCTGACACGAAGTTTTTCGCCGATCTGTAGACATAACCGACGTACCGTTGATCGATACCGGAGTAGCCAAAATGGTAGATAGTGGACGACCCCGATAGGGGTCCTTGCTCCTGCTCGACCTCGGCGGTGATCCGGCGAAGGCTCTCCGGTGTGTGTTTATCAAGCATGTCAAAATCACGACAGAGCAGATTGGTATGCACAGCCGCTGCCCATCGCTGTCCTATGACTGCGTTTCCCGTGAACGCCGCAACGCTCCCTAGATGAGAGAGGACAGCGCACTTCGACACAAGAAGAAAGGGCCGACCGTCCGGGCGAGTCGCCAGAGTGTCCGTGGCGACGATGACCGACTCGCGGTCCAACATGAACAAGAGCAGGCTCATCGACGTATGATGGCGATTTCGTAGCTCTGCTGACTTGCCCAGCGAGCAACTGTGCGAGAAAGCCCACGAGTCTAAGCGCGGACGTCTTCCGCCCCGATCTCTACCTAGAAGGGTCAAAAGATCATCCTGCCGCTCGGCATCGAGCGCCCGGACTAGATTCGACCAGAGGATACGCTCGAAAGATATGAGCTATGCGGCTTCTTCTGACGGAGGCGGGTCGCCTGTGTAGAAGGTCGAGAAGGCGTCCACGATCTCCTTAAACGAGGCCGCCGCATTAACGGCCGTGCCGTGGATGATCGAGGCGGTTTCGCTCGCCTTGCTTGCCGGCTCGCCGGCGCCTCGGAGGATGCTGTCGAAGCGCTCTGTGAGCCAGTCAAGAGGGGCGTCGTGGATCGTCTTGAGCATCCCGATTGGCGCTGCCATATCTTCGATTTCGACGATAGTGCGATTGCGATCGGCGAGGAGCCGGACCAGCTCGGCACGCTGCACGGGGCCGAGCACCTTCAACTCCTTCTGCTTCGCCAGGCGGTTGGCTAGCTGTTTCATCGTCTCCTTCGACTCGTCGGCCTGAATGCCCGCGTAGACGAGCTTTGTCTCAACACGGGAAGCAAGGACCACCGACCAGACCAGCACGGCTATGACGTTGACGATCCCGAGCACTGCCAGCCCCGGCCACCCGAGCGAGTAGACGGCAATGCCGAGCGCCAAAAGCTCTAGGAGCGAGACTACGGTCGCTAGGAAGGAGCCGAACTCAAGATGCCTTACGCGCGCCCACAGCAGGGCCAGGGAGACGGCCAGTACCGCGAGACCGACAGCTTGATCCACGAGAGGCGATTCTATCCGGCCGTCGGGGTCATCGGATGCTAGCTCACGGCGTCCATTGCAGCGCAGACCTCAAGCAGGAACGCGAGCGCCGTGGCAGTTGACGCCTCCCCTTCGAGGATCGGGGCAAGTTGGACACGCAAGACCGTTACCGAGTCATCGGACGCAAGTTGGCCTAGCGCTGACACCACATCAGCAGCCTGGCGGCAGGCTTTCTCCAGATCATCGAGACGCTTATTTGCGAGCTGTCGGAACTCCTTTGACTTCGCTTGTATTTCTGCCCGCTCGTGATTGTTTGTTGGTGGCTTAGACTTGATCCGATTCAGCCACTCGCGGCCATGCGCTTCGACCTCTCCGGCGAGCCTTACAGCGAGTTCCCCGCGCTCGCGCCCTTCCTCTGCGAGCTTTCGCACGTCGTCATCATCCATCACGTCGCTCCTTCCTGAAGCCAATCTGGAGTTGGGTCCAGACGGTTTGCGAAAACTGCCTTTGTTTGCGGATTCCGGCGGATTAGTCTCGTCACCATTGCTCTCCAATAGACCGTCGGGACTGGCCAGACGCCCGGCTCGTCGGGAACGTGCCCGCCTTGGAGGTTTCGGTCGATCGCATCCCATCGCGCGAGCGGCTGGCTGTTGCTCATCTCGGCGAATGTGACCGTGTTGTCGAAGCTGGCAAGGACCTCGTAGGCCGTGCCCCATCTCCAGCCTTCCCGTCGCGCCGTGGGGTCACGGTCAATCGAGTAGCGGGTGCCATGAGTCTTGAGGAGCCAGTGCACCTCGCTGTACGGAGCGGTGCGGTAAAGGAGCACGAGGTCGCCACTGCGGGTTTCCTCGCTGCACGTCCACCAAACGTCCCTGCGCGATTTGTATTCGGGCTCAAGCTCGAGACGGTCTGATCCGTCGCTTTCCTGCGTGTGCTCCGGATGAGCGACCCACAGCCAGAGCCCTTGGGTGTGGTCGCTCATATGTCAGCGGATGATCTCGTTGGTTCCCGGCGCAACAAGTTCGGCGTAGCTCTGCACGCCAGCTGCGTCAGGACGGCTTTCGAGAAGTCGGACACGGCGGGTTAGGCTCTCGATTACTCCCTTGGTGGGTCAGCGGGAGGATGGCGCTCTACGAAGCTCTGCATATCTTTGCTCAGCTTCATCGCATGGTACTGGCGAAGTAGTTGCTCCCGTTCGGCTTTCCGCCACAGTACATACGAGGCGATAAAGAAGACTCCGCCGATCAGTACATCGAGGCCGATTAGGCCGGTCCCGGCTGGCTTCTCGGTGAACGCCCACTTGCCATCAGCCGCATTCAGGATCATCGACAGCCCGAGTAGAGCAAGGAATCCCGCCCACCATTTCACGAGCGGAAGCCTACACGGGCTTGTATGGACCCTCTTGTCGTTGAAGCGGTGGTTGCGCGCCTACAGCCCGAGTCCAGTCTGCTCGAAAAGTCCTGAGAAAAGGGGACGTGATCGAGTATGCGCTGGAACAGCCGTCGCTCCGGTACGGGGCCGTCGTCGGCGACGGCATCCTTGCCCCTGGACGAAATTGGTTGTCGCGCTGAGGAGCCAGCCCGCATTAACGGGGTGATGGCGAGTCCTGAATCCGCAGCGATCCCCCGCCCCGCCGGCCTGCCGCTGGTGCGGCGCGGTCATGCGCGCTGGCTGGTGCGCGCTCCCGGCCAGCGGGGCGCGCTGTCCCCCGAGGAGGCCGCGCACGCCCTGAAGGCCAAGCGCGCTGAGCTGCGCAAGAGCCTCGATTGGCGCCGAGACGTGGCCGGGTTGCCGGAGCATGTCCGTGACGAGCTCGTGGATGAGGCGATCGGCCTTGTGGTCATGTCGAGCAAGCCGATCCGCGATGAGCAGCACCTACAGGGCGCGTTCTGGTCTTCGATCGGCTACCTGCTTATGGCGCACCGCTCGGGCCGCCGGGACTTGCACGTCGGCTCACGGCGCCGTGTGGAGTTCGAGCCCGTCGCCGAAGTGCTCCCCGGCGATGATGACGAGCCATTCGATCTGGTGGCCGCCCGTGAGCGGATCGCCACGGCCGCCGATCTCATGGCGCAGCTCGACCCGTTCGAGCAGCGGGTGATGGCGGTGATGGCCGCGCACGGCCTCGGCGTCAAGCGAGCGGCGAAGGCTATGGGCGAGCCGATCAAGACCGTGCTCGCCGCGTCACGCAGCGCGCAGCGAAAGCTCGATCACGTCGCCGCGATCACCGCCGCCGGGCGCATGTGCGACTACCGCCAGCCGGCGATCCACGCACACGCCCAGGGGACCGCCCACGCCGAGCAGGAGACCACCGCCAGAGCACACCTCGCCGCGTGCGCGAGCTGCCGATCCTCTTACGCGACGCTGCTACGGGAGATGCGCGCCCGCGAGTTCCAGCGCGCGGCGAGCGCGGCTTTCCTGCCGCCGCCGGTCCTAGCTGTCGAGCTGCATGGCCGCTGGATCGAGCGGCTCACCTCGCTGCTCGCCACGGGCCGCGCACCGAGCGGGACCGCGACAGCGGAGCGCACCGCCGGGGTACTCGGCGGCGGCGGGCTGGTCAAGGCGGCCGCCGTAACCTCGGCGATCGTCGTCGCTGGTGCCGGCGTCGGCGCCAAAGTCGTGCACTCGCTCGAATCAACCAGGCCGGTCCACCACCACCACAAAGTCATCGCCCGCCGGGCATCGAGCGCGCCCGCCGCGAACATCACCCCGCCTGCGATTGCCGGCGGGCTGACCACGAAGCCACAGGGGGCTTCGCCTCTTGCCACCCCGGCGCCCGCCAAACACGCCAGCCGACCGCCGCCGCCGAGCCACGCTGACGGGTATCTCGCGCTCGGCGGGAGCGCCGACGAAAGCAGCTCCGATCCGCGGGCTTCGGCCGCATCCGCAGCGACCACCTCATCTTCACCCGAACCGACTCGGGAAAGCTCGCCACCGCCGACAAGGACAGGCGGCGGGACAAACCTCAACTACCTCGGCCAGTAGCACGAGCAAGACCGCGCGGAAAGGAATCCAAGACCGATGACCACCAGACCCACTCACCAACTCTGTACCGCTAGCCGTCGTCGTTTTGCTACGGCGTCGCTCTTGGCGGGCGTGCTGCTCTGGACGCTGCTCGCTCCCGTCTCTGCAAACGCCACCGTTTGGGAGAACGTCACATGCTCGTTTAACGGGCACGTCGCTTCGACCGAAGGGTGGAGCCCGCGATTCCACGGTACGCCGTCCTCGGGAGCCTCGGAGACGAACACGTGCTCGACGCCGGGAGGCGCACTCACCGCGAGCGATCAGAGCCGAGGCGAAATGCAAACCAACGGCAGCGGCGCCGAATGGGTCTACACGGCGCCGAAAGGAGAGCCGATCGCCGGCGGCGCCGTCACGATCGCCGCCTACGGCGGCTACGGCCAGGCATGGCTATCAATGCCGGAAGTCGTCGCGGGCGAAGGGTCCACGCTGGTCTCCTGCTTCTACTCAGTGTCATGCTCACAAAACGGCGAAGTGCCGATCACCAAACACGGGGCTGACCAGCTATCTGCCGGGGCGGCCTGCGTCGGAAACCCAGAAACCAACGAGTGCCGACAGACCGGCGGACTGGACGCCGAAGTGTCCGTGTCGAGCGCCAAGATCCTGCTCTCGGACAACTCGCGGCCAACCGCCACGGAAGTCGCGGGAAGCATCCTCGAAGGAGCGGCGAGCGGCACCGCGAGTCTCAGGTTCGTTGCCGGAGACTCCGAAGGCCCAGGCGTGTATGGGGTCGTCGTAAAGGTAGACGGCAATCCCGTCTATGGCGGCACGCCGAACGTCAACGGTGGCAAGTGCGTGCCGGTCGGCACCGCGCCGGAAGGCTCACGTCAGTTTGAGGCGACACAACCTTGCCCACAGTCTGTGCCCGTCTCAGTGCAAGTGCAGACGGGCGGCTTTGGCAATGGGCAGCACACGCTCACGATCGAAGCCGAAGACGCCGCTGGCGTGAGCGCCGTCGTCTACAGCGCCCCCATCACGATCGAAAACCAACCATCCCCTAGCCAGCCTGCCGCCTCGACACTGCCGGCCGAACGGGGTCCGTGCAACGGGACTCCCTGCGACGAAGCCGCAAAGCTCCTCGCCGCCGGCCAGCCTCCGACGTTTGCCCGTGCGCTCGGGCACTCGGCGATCACCGTTACGGGCCGTCTCACGAGCCCGACCGGCACTCCGATCAAGGACGCACAGGTGAAGCTCCTACAGCAGATCGTCGGCTCGGCGGCCGTGACGCAGATAGCCAGCACGAAAACCGGCGCTAACGGCTCGTGGTCGCTCAAGGCTCCGGCCGGCGCATCGCGCCTGCTGCAAATCGTGTTCTACTCGCACACGCTCGACACCATTCCTGCATCGGTCCTCGACTTCCACGAGAACGTGCAGGGCGCAGTATCGATGCACGCGCCTCACAGAGCTTGGATAGGCCACGCGCTCGTGTTCTCCGGGCAGCTCCACGGTGGGTATGTGCCCGCTAGTGGCGAGTCGGTACAGATGGAGATTTTCTACGGCGGCCGGTGGCGCACGATCGAAGTGCTGCCTACCAACAGCAAGGGTCAATGGTCCTACAAGTACGTGTTCACGCTCGGCGTTGGCGCCTCATATCTCTTTAGGGCTGTGACAGTCCCGAATGGCGCGTATCCGTTTATGAGCAGCCACAGCAAGCCGGTACGTGTGACTGTCAAGCGCTGACGCTGCGCGCCAACGGCGCTGATACGTGCTGCGATCTTTCCAAAGCCTTATCTCGACTCAAAAGGGAAGCGTCTTAACAAAGTCAGCGAGTCGTGTGGCCTCCGCAGGTGTGAGATCTGACGGGAGAGTGAAAGACAGACGCAGGTCTGGCCTCAACTGGAATCCATGAGTTAGCTGCGGAGTCGCACCATTTACAAGGTCATGCGCCCCGTATGTCGCGCTGTCGTCTGCGTCGTCGCTAGTCGCCTGATCGACCGCCTCGATAACGGTTGCCTCCCCGGCCGCATAACGGGCCGCAGCAACCATTCCGACATCCCATCTAAAGCGGGATGGATGACCCTTGCGTCCCACCACATACTCGCCGCAGCGGGCACGCTCCAAAGCCTTGAGCACTGCTGTCAATGCCGGGCGCGATATGTTGAAGCCGTCGCCCGAGATGTTCTGCATCAGACGATCGACGGGCGTTTCCGTCTTGTTGCGTTGCCGCCTAGCAAGGTGGTCAAACACCGCCTTGGCGGTGCCATCCGTACGATATAGCTTACGGAGTCCGTCCTTATCTACATTAGTCGCAAAGAAGTCCTCATCGGTCATGGTATGGTCCTTTAAGTAGGTTTAGCAGGGCTTTTACTGCCCTATCCCTACATTCTATCACCTTATCGCGCTTACGGCAAGGTTTATCCTGGCTATAGGCCGATATAGCTCACGCCATATCGATAGACTGCCTCGATGCCCCTCGGTGGAGGTCCGTGTCAGCGCCGAGCGACCGGCTACACCACTGCGCAGGAGCCGATGCCTTGCCCGGCGGGGGCGTATTAGCTGTCTCTCTGAGGGTCTTGCTCGCATTAACGATCATGGACGCGTTGACTGACAGCGAGCTATTTGACGACGACGCCCCGCTGCTGCAAGCGGGCGAGGCGGCGGACCCGCTCACTATGTCGTCCAACAGCGCATCGACGCGACTACGCGGCGAGGGTGTTCCCCGTCGTGCCGTGTATGTGGTTGCTGCACTGGTGTTGCTAGTGGTGGCGGTGCTCGCTCTACATGCGGGCCAGTCGTCGCCTGAGCGCCATCCGCTTCACGGGTCGGTCCGTAGGCATCATCCGCGTGCGCGCGCATCACGCCGGAGGCGACGGCCCGCGATGAGCCGTCGAGGGCTGACGGGAAAAGCCCCGGCTCCGGTAGTTGCGACAAAAGTAGTCGTTGTGGTGCCCAATAGCGGCCCCGAACGTCCCACTAGGACCGAAAGCGTCGGTACTGGCCGTCCCATTGGCACGGGTCACGTCGGTAATACAGAACAGTTCGGTTATCTAGGTCGTTAGGGGTTAGCGATGGCCCGTTCATGGTCTGAGCCCGTTGTTGATCTGGTGACGAGTCGCCTCGCGCTGCTCGCGGACCCGACTCGTATAAGGCTACTCGCGCTGCTCGAACAGCAGGAGGGGACGGTGCAGCAGCTTTCTGAGCAGATGCCCAGCACACCGCAGAACGTCTCCCGCCACCTGTGCATCCTGTACCGTGCGGGGATCGTCGCGCGACGACGAGAGGGCGCGTCAACTTACTACTCGCTGGTGGACTACTCCGCGTGCCGTCTGCTGGATCAGACGCTTGAGAGCATCACCGGCCAGATTGACGAGCTGGCGGATTTGGTGAAGCTCGCGGCCTAGCTGATCGGCGTTCACCTTTGAGCCCGGTGCCGGGATTGTCCGGCGCTGGGCTTTTTTGCGTGGGCTTATGAAAGCCGACGCTTTCACGTTTGATGTACGCGATCACTTTCACATGATGTGCGCTTGTGGTGTTCGAGCGGCGGCGGTCTTACCTTCGCTGCATGAGCATTTTCGGTAAGTCCAAATCGCAGCAGGACGGGTCGGCTGTAGGTGTTAATCGCCTGACTCGTTTCGTGGGCCGGATGTTGTTGTGGGGTTGTGTGCTGTTGCTGCTTATTCGCGGCATGGCCTCATACCTCAGCACCGGCTCGCATGTAGTGACCACAACGCGCGGCGCCGGGGTGACTGTCACGCAGCCCGCGAGCACCGCGCCGTCTAGCGCGGAAGGGAAGTGATCGGCATGTCACACAAACGACCCCTACGGTTCGTGTGCCTACTGACGGTGTGCGTGCTGGCGTTGTTTCCGGCGGACGCTTTCGCGTCGGGTAACAACGTCGGCCAGAACGTCGCCAATCTGTTGAAGGGTTACGCGGGTGACTTGTACGGCGGGATCGTCGCCGTGGTCAGCCTTGTGTTTCTCCTGAATCGCCGTTACACCGAGCTTGCGGTGTTCTTGTTCGCCGCGATCGTGGTGGCGTGGATGGTGTTCGCGCCGGCTGAGATCGCCAAGGCGGCCGAAGGCATCGGCAAACAGATATTCGGCTGAGGCGTGGGGCGATGAGTGATACCTCACACCCGATCCGCTCTTACCAGCGGATTTTCCGGCCCGACCGGCGTATCTACCAGATCGATGGGCGACGCTTGCCCGTCCCCGGTGGTGTGCCGCTTGAATGGCTTGGCTGGGCGTTCGGCGCGCTCGTGCTGGTGCTTGTGCTCAGCCAGCGCCAGGTCCTGTTCGCGCTTGTGCTCGGCGCGATCGGCGCTCTGCTCGGCGCAAGCTCACATGGCGCCAAGGGAGCGGTGCTCGCCGGCTTGGTGGGTTTCCTCGGCGCGCTGTTGGTGGGTGTCGTGTTGGGGTGGCTCGCGTGGCCGTTGCGGCTGATCGTCGCGCCCGCGATGCTCGCCACGCTCGCCGGGCAGGCGTCACCGGATGGCCGTCCGGCTCACCGTTATCTGACCTCTTGGGTGTCGGTTCGCCTGCGTCCGGCTTGTCACTCGCTTGAGCGGCCGATCCCGGTCGAGGGCGTCGTGCATGTGTGGGCGCCGCAGGTGTGGGTCGCACCGGATGAGCACGCGGCGGTGTTGCACCACGGCCGCGTGCGCGGCCCGGCGCGGCTGGTGTTCGGGCGTCCCGTTGTGGTGATCCCGGCGCGCGGCAGGCTGGTAGTCCGCCGGGCTGAGGGACACCGGATGCGTGCGGGTGAGCGCCGCGCGGAAGTGATCGAGTTGTCCGAGGGGCAGGTCGTGGAGGTGCGGCCATGAGTTTCCCGTTGCGGTACGCGCACGGCAACGTGCTCGTGGGTCGTGGTGGTGAGGCCGCCGGCCTGTACCGGCTGGCGATGACCTCTTACCCGTATCTGCCTACGGGTGAGAAGTGGGCGCTACAGCGCCGCTTGCAGCGGTTGGCGCACACGATCTCCGCTGACTTCTCACTGTGGCGCGTTAGTCGTGCCTACCCGGCCGATCGTTACATGCAGCACACCGCCGGGCTGTTGGACGCGCGCCACCAGGAGCCGCAGGTGTGGCAAGCGTTTTTGGAGGGCCACCGCGACCGGCTGGGCCAGCTCGGATCGCACATACCCGAGTGCTATCTCGCCGTGTCACTCGCCGCGCCCGGCCATGCCGGCGTCGGCTCCGGGCTGGTGCGCAGCGTCGATCGTGTTCGCCGCCGTGTCGAGGAGTTGGCCGGCATCGGCGCCGAGTCGCCCATATCGGGCGGGGAGCTGTCAGAACTACTCACCCGCGAGCAGCGCATCTTTGAGCGCGTAGGCGGTGTCATCGGAGCTCGCCGCGCTCGCACGAGTGAGCTTCAATGGTTGTTGCGTCGCGCGGCGTGCCGTGGCCTAGCGGAGCCCGAGCTTGACCGTCACTGGCAGCCGGACGCGCTGATTATCCAAACGCCCGGCGGTGGCGTCGGCTTTCAGCCACTAGGGCACGACCTAGCGCGGTGCGCGAACGCCGCGATCACCGAGCAGCAGCAGACACTCGCAGTAGACGGTGAGCAGGGCCGGTGCTACCAGGCGATGCTCGCCGTGGGTGCGCTCGCTGACGCCCCGGAGTTTCCCGGCTCGACCGCCGAGGTGATGTTCGCTCCCCTTGAGGCTGTCGGCTTCCCGGTGGATGCCGTCGTACACGCGCGGTGGCTCGGCAACCGCCAGGCGCTTGCGCAGGTGCGTAAGCGGATCGCTGACGTTGAGCACGCCTTCCACGAGCAGGTGCAGGGAGCGGCGCACGGCCCGAGCTTGCTTGCCGGCGATGATCGAGTGCTCGCGCGTGAGTATGAGGCGCAGCTACAGGCGGGCGGGCACCCGCCGATGCTGTACGCCTTCATCGGCCTTGCCGTCGGCGCCCCGAGCGAGCAGGAGCTTGAGCGGCGGGTTGCGGCGCTGAAAGAGCAGTACGGCGATATCACGCTGCACCGGCCGGCTGGCCTGCAACGGGCGATGTTCTTTGAGCATCTGCCGCGAGCGGACGGGTGGCTGTGATGCGCGACTACGTGCAGCAGCTCACGGTCGAGCAGTTCGGTGGCATGGTCGCCACCGCGACGCGCACGGTCGGCTCGGGGCGAGGCCCTTACCTCGGCTACACGCCCACGGGCGCCCCGTTGCCGGTGCGCTTCGACGCGACGCAAGCGCCGCGAGAGTCGCGTGCGTCGGCGGTGCTGTTGATCGGCACGCTCGGCTCGGGCAAGACGGTCGCGGCGCAGACGATCGAGTACGCCGCCGAGCGACGGGGCAGCTTGGTTGTGGACTTCGACCCGAAGCCCGACCACGGGCTGCACAAGCTCGCCGAGCTGGGCGAGCGGGTTGGGGTGCTTGAGCTGTCCGGCGACCCCGCGCAGCAGGGCAAGCTCGACCCGCTGGCGATTGGTCTCGAGGACTTGCGCGAGGAGCTTGCCTGCTCCTACCTCTTGGAGCTGTTGCCCGGCCCGTCGAGTACGTGGGAGAACGCGGTCAGCCTTGCGGTGAAGGACACGGTACGTGAGGGGTCGCGCAGCCTCTCGCGGGTTGTCGAGCTGCTGCTCACGAGTGACCGCGCGGGTGCGCGGGATGCCGGCGAGGCGTTGGAGGTAATCCGCGACTTCGGCCTCGCGCGTCTTGGCTTCGGTGACGGCCAAACCACCGGGATAGAGGCGGTCAAGCCGGTCACGACGATTCGTATGCCGGGCCTGTCGCTGCCCGAACCATCGGCGGCGAGGGACACCTACACACGCGCGGAGCGCGTGTCCGTAGCGACCTTGAGTTTGGTCGCGGCGTATGCGCTCCAGTTGATCTCAGGGGATCGCTCGCGTCACAAGGTCGTCGGCCTTGACGAGATTTGGTTTCTCTTGGCTTCCCCGCAGGGACGCCAGATCATTAACCGATTGGTCCGGTTGGGACGCGCGTTCAACGCGACCCTTCTCTTGGGCACGCACAGGATCGGTGATCTCGGCGACCTCGCGGACCTGATCGGTGTCGTGCTCGTGTTCGGGCAGGACTCCGATGAAGCCGCGAGCGCTGCCCTGCGTTTCATCGGCCTTTACCCCACGCGCGAGCTGATCGGGCTTGTGCGTGAACTACGCGCGGGCCGGTGCCTGATGCGCGACCTATCCGGCCGCGTCGGCGAGGTGCAAGTCGATCTCGTCTACCCGCACCTACTCCAAGCGTTTCAGACAACCCCCGGCCAGCAGAGGACCGCACAATGAAAACCATCATCGCCCGTGTGATCCGTCGCGCAACGCGCCGACGTGTCGCACTCACAGTCTCCGCCGCGACGGTGCTCGCCTTGCTGTTGGTCGCCGCGCCCGCGTTTGCCGGGGACGTTTACAGCAACATCGGCCCGGCTCCGCAGGTGACGGGCGGCGGCATCTTCGGCCGCTACCCGATCGCCAACTACCAGCTAGACCAATACTTCCCCGCGATCAGCGTCGGGCTAACGAGCGGCGTAGACGTGTCCGGTGTCGCGCCGATGATCGCCTACTTTTTCGCGCAGGCGCTTTGGGGGATCACCTCATTGCTTGCTTACGGGGTAATCACCCTGTTTGGGTTCGCGTTCAACCTCGATTTGGTGAACGGTAACGGCAGTCCCGGCTCTGGCGCGCTCACCCCTGTATCGAGCGCGATCCACAACATCTACGCGAGCACGTTCGGCGCCCCGTGGCTGGCGGTCGCCATCGTGTGCGCGGGGTGCTGGGCGATGTGGAAGGCGCTCGTGCAGCGCCGCTACACCGAGGC
>Ga0210391_10003925_pt1 | contig 12529 bp, 8 predicted proteins | sample IncBWC12OmetaG_FD_160573 | JGI IMG/M metagenome (GOLD analysis project Ga0210391, IMG submission 160573) | Forest soil microbial communities from Barre Woods Harvard Forest LTER site, Petersham, Massachusetts, United States - Inc-BW-C-12-O ... | reverse complement strand
CGTGATGGCGAATCGCACTTCCATATTCCATTGCTCTTGAGTCCGCACGGTTACACCACGTACCGGGGAAGCTGATCTGATGATTACGCTCGCCGAAAACAGTTACGGCAAGTCGCGAGTCCGCCTCGCAAAAGTGAAACGGCGTCCCGACCGCCACGATTTTAGCGAATGGACAATTGAGATTGCGCTCGAAGGAGACTTCGAGTCCTGCTTCGTGGCTGGCGACAACAGCAAGATTCTTCCCACGGACACCATGAAGAACACCGTGTATTCCCTGGCGCGAAACTCTTCGGCGGAATGCATGGAAGAGTTTGGCAAGGAATTGGCCGCTTTCTTTCTGGAACGCAATCCGCAAGTCTCGGCTGCTCGGGTCACACTCTCGGAAAAATCCTGGCAGCATCTCCACACAAATGGTAAGCCTCATCCCACAACCTTCGTGCAATCCAGCGGAGAGCGTCAAACGGCGGACGTCGCTACGGCTCGCAACGTGGCGCCCACGGTTCGATCCGGTCTCGAAAATCTCGTCATCATGAAAACATCGGACTCCGAATTTGCCGGCTTCCTAAAAACTTCCTTGACCACCCTGCCAGAAACCACGGACCGGTTGTTCGCCACTTCAGCTCGCGTGCGCTGGAACTATTCCTCCCTCGATTTGCCTTTTATCGCTTTGCGTTCCCGTGTTCGCGATATTTTGCTCAGCGTGTTTGCGAATCACTCGAGCAAGTCCGTCCAGCACACTCTGTATGCCATGGGGGAACGCGTCCTCGCCAATGTGTCTGAAATCACGGACATTGAATTGACGATGCCCAACCGGCACCATTTGCTCGCGGACCTTTCGCGTTTTGGCCAGGACAACCCTAATGAGATTTTTGTGCCTATCGACGAACCTCACGGCACAATCGAGGCGCGCATTCGCCGGCAAGGTTGAATTTCTGTGTCCACAGCTGGGAGCACAACAATACGCGCGGAAGAAGTAATCACCCGCTGCAAACGACTGGCGTCGTTCTCCGAAGACGCAGGTAGTACGCGCCGCACATTTCTTTCTTCCCCGATGCACAATTGTCACCGTGAAGTCACAAAGTGGTTGAATGCGGCGGGAGCCGAGATGACCGTGGACGCAGCTGGAAATCTACGCGGCTTCTACGCGGCTTCTTCGTCCGGCGCACCGCGACTGCTCCTTGGTTCCCACCTCGATACTGTCCCCAATGCCGGAGCCTATGACGGCGTTCTCGGAGTTGTCATCGCGGTTGCTCTTGTCGAATCATTGGAAGGTCGGCGCCTTCCTTTCGCGATCGAGGTCGTCGGTTTTTCCGAAGAGGAAGGAGTCCGCTTCGGTTTTCCCTTCATCGGCAGCCGCGCGCTTGTCGGCACTCTCGACGAAGAACTTTTAAACCGCCAGGACACGCAGGGAATCTCGGTTCGCAACGCCATTAAGAGCTTTGGACTGAATACATCAGAAATTCCGCGTGCCGCACTGAGCAACGATACGTTGGCCTATCTGGAATTTCACATCGAGCAAGGACCGGTCCTTGAATCACTCGGGCGATCGCTCGGTGCAGTGGAAGCCATTGCGGCTCAAACGCGCATGGAGTTCGTGTTTGTCGGCCGTGCCAACCATGCGGGCACAACGCCCATGCACCTTCGGCATGATGCTGTCGCTGCGGCGGCCGAGTGGATCGTCGCGGTAGAACGCACTGCTCACAACCATCCTGGCCTGGTAGCGACTGTCGGTCAAATCGAAGCAATGCCAGGCGCGACCAATGTCATCGCTGCGACAGCTCGCTTTACTCTGGATGTACGCCACAAGTCCGGCGACATTCGCGATAGCGCAGTGGAAACACTCGTTCGAATGGCCGAAGAAATTGCGGTGCGCCGCGGCCTAATGCTGCAGCAAAAGGTTCTGTTGAGCCAGCGAGCGGTAGCGATGGACCCTTTTCTCGTCGATCAAATTCAGGAAGCCATCCGCAGCACCGGTTGCCAGCCGCATCGCATGACCAGCGGCGCCGGCCACGACGCTATGATCCTCGCCGAAAAAGTTCCTGCCGCGATGATTTTTCTGCGATCCCCTGGCGGAATTAGCCACGACCCCGCGGAATCTGTCGAAGTCGAAGATGTCGCAAAGGCGCTCGAGTGCGGTTTGCATTTGCTCGATCAACTTGCAAATTCGTCCGAATTTCAAAAAAGGATGTCTCGTGCATAATCCCCTACACAATCTTGGTCAAACGCGAAGCGCGCAAAAACACAATCATCTTCTACTGACGCCAGACACCTTCGTTCGAACCGTATTGCCCGGCATGAAAGCCTGCACCGCCATCGTGCATGCAGGTCCTGCCATGGGTCCGAAATTTAATCAGTACACCGCCGAATTCGAATCCGGCGGCGAACTCGGCGCAACCACCGCCCAGCGCTTCCTCTACGTCCTGGAAGGTCAGCTCAACTTGGAAGTAGAAAGCCGCAAAAGCGAGCTAGAAGTCCGTGGCTATGCCTATCTGCCACAAGGCACACAACACCGTGTGGTCGCAACGAAAACGAGCCGCGCCGTCGTCATCGAAAAACATTACGAGCCGCTCGCCTCATTCGAATCGCCCCGCGCAATTATTTCAAGCGAAGATGCAATCTCTTCTGAGCCGCTTGATGGCGATGAGAGCTTGCAAGTAAAACACTTACTCCCCGATACGATGCATTTCGATTTCGCCGTGAATTCTATGGTCTACCAGCCGGGAGCCGCACTCAGCATGGTCGAAATGCACGTGATGGAGCACGGCCTGCTGATGCTTGAGGGAGGCGGCATCTATCGCCTCGGTGATTCGTGGTATCCGGTCACCGCCGGCGATTTCATCTGGATGGCGCCGTGGTGCCCGCAGTGGTTCGGCGCCATCGGAAAAAGTCCGGCGAAATATCTCATCTACAAGGACTGGAACCGACATCCGCTGGCCGCTGCGTCACCATCGGATGTCGCGAGCGCGGCTTTCACTGCGAGCGCAGAGAAGAACGATGCGTCGCAGCCGACTCTGGCTCCGCAGCGCAAGACGGCGAGAAATCTTTCAAAGAAGAGCCAGCGCTGATGAATCTGGAAGTCGATCAAGAGCGGCTTGCAAAAGAAATAGAAGAGCTTGCTGCGATTTCAGAAGCCGAGCCGCCAGCTGTAACGCGGATTGTTTTTTCGCCAACGGATCTCAAGGCAAGAGCATGGCTCATCTCTCGCTGCGAAAAGGCGGGGCTTGCCGTACGCCAAGATGCCATCGGAAATATTTTTTCGCGGTGGAACGGTTCCGAGCCCAACGCTCCGGCAGTGGGAACCGGTTCGCACATCGACGCGATTCCCAACGCCGGAAAATACGATGGAGTCATCGGCGTCCTTGGCGGACTCGAAGCGATTCGCTCGTTGCAGCGCAGCGGTTTCCGCCCGAAACAATCGATCGAGCTGCTCATGTTCACTTCCGAAGAACCGACGCGTTTTGGAATCGGTTGCCTCGGGAGCAGGCTGTTATCCGGCACAATGGCTCCGGATGCAGCACGAAAACTCGTCGACAGAGAAGGTGCTTCGCTCGAAGAAGTTCGACGGAACGCAGGTTACAATGCGCCGCTCGAAGAAGTGAAACTGCGCGACGGCTACTACAAAGCGTTTGTCGAATTGCACATCGAGCAGGGGCCTTTGCTCGAGCAGCAACAAATTCCGCTCGGCATTGTTACCAACATCGCTGCTCCGGCAAGCCTGCGCATTTCCATTGAAGGCGCGGGCGGGCATGCTGGCGCGGTGCTTATGCCCGATCGCCGAGACGCACTTTGCGCTGCATCGGAACTCATTCTCGCGATCGAAAACGCGGCGCGGAATAGCGGCGCAGTCGATACGGTGGCGACTGTGGGCATTTGTGATGTCTTTCCTGGCGCCGTCAATAGCATTCCGAGCCGCGTCAGTTTGACTCTCGACATTCGCGATACAAATCTCGCGCGACGCAATGCAGTGATGCGTGCGATTGAAACCGTGCGTGAAAATATTGCGTCGAAGCGGCAAGTTTCGATTCGCGAAGAGATTGTTAACGCTGATGCGCCGGCGCAGTGCGCTCCTGCGATTGTCGACGCGCTTTCGCAAGCTTGCTCGAAACATGAGCTCGCTTCGATGAAGATGGTTAGTCGCGCTTATCATGATTCGCTTTTTATGTCGCGTGTCGCTCCTGTTGGGATGCTGTTTATTCCTTGTCGCAACGGGTACAGCCATCGGCCGGATGAATATGCTTCGCCGGAGGACATTGCACGCGGGGTGCTTGTGCTTGCAGAAACGCTGGCGTCTCTCGCGGGTTGATGCAACTTATTGAGTCTTTCAAACATAGAGTCGTGCAAGTCGTTGGGAAAAGCGGCAGCTGGGCTGCCGCACTCCAAATCGCTTTCGCGTAATCTTGTGCGGAACTTAGCAAGATGCGCGCTTGGCGGGGCGAAAACGCTTAGAAGAGATGAACAGAAATCGGGAAATTCATCCGGACGACACGGCAAGACGGGCACAGCGTGCTGTGCCCCTACGAGGAACATGATGCGGATTTGCGGCGTCATTGTTCTTGCTGGAAGCGGCGGATTTTCGCGTAGCCTGGTTTGAGGATCTTGTAGATGAAATCGCAGCGCTCATGATAGGGGAGGAACGCGCTTTTCATGGCGTTGACGGTGAGAATTTCAAAGTCGTCGAGAGTCAGGCCGAAAGTATCTCTGGCGGCCTCGAATTCCTTGGTCATTGTTGTGTCACTCATCAGGCGGTTGTCGGTGTTTAGCGTGACGCGAAATTTTTCCTGATAGAGAGTTTTGAACGGGTGCTCGGCGAGACTGCGAGCGGCGCCTGTTTGCACGTTGCTCAGCAGGCAAATTTCCAGAGGAATCCTTTTGTCGAGTACGTATTGCGCGAGGTCGCCGAACTTCACTACTTTGCCGTCCTCGGCGACAGCAATGTCATCGATGAGGCGCGTGCCGTGGCCGATGCGGTGTGCGCCACAGTATTGGATGGCCTGCCAAATCGATTCTTTTCCAAAACCCTCGCCGGCGTGAATGGTGATGCTGAAATTCTGGCGCTGAATGTAATGAAAAGCATCGACGTGTTTTTTTGGAGGGAATCCGCCTTCTTCACCGGCGAGATCGAATCCAACGACGCCGCGCGCGCGAAAGTCGACGGCGAGTTCGGCCATTTCTAGCGAGACGTCCATATTGCGCATCGCGCAGATGATCAGGCCGGAGGAAATTCCAAAGTCGTGTTTGCCGCGCTCCAATCCTTTTAGGACGGCGGAGACTACCTGCTGGTGGCTCAGTCCTGTGCGCGTATGAAAAACCGGGGCGAAGCGCGTCTCGAAATAGACTACGCCATCGCCGGCTAAGTCTTCCGCTTGTTCATAGGCGACTCGCTCGAGAGCTTCTTCGGTTTGCATCACGGCGATGGTGTGCGCAAAGCCTTCCAGATATTTTGGGAGGCTTCCTTGATTGGCGCCCTGGTGGAACCAGTGGGCGAGCTCTTCGGGATTTTTCGTTGGAAGTCCGTCGTAGCCAGCTGCCTTGGCGAGTTCGATAACGGTTTCGGGGCGGAGGACTCCGTCGATGTGTTCGTGGAGCAGGACCTTGGGGAGACTCTTCATGAGTGCGTGGTCAAGGTTCAATGGGGCCTCGATTCATTTGGGCATCTGTGAAGGTAGGAGGAGGAACAGGAGCGGTTGTTCGACTTTGGGATTTGCAGGCCGAAGGTAGCGTATGAAAAACACCCCCCCTGGATTTGTAAAGCCATGATTCTACATGGGTTGCAGAAATACGTGTTTGTATGCTGTTGAAAATAAAATAGTTGTTTGCTCCTGTTTTGCTCTCGTGTGCACGCTGAGAGAGCAAGGGCGGGATAAGTAGATTCCTTCCGACAGGGTCGGAGCCTTTGGCCACTGCGTTCCCTTCGGTTGCGCTCAGGGCAGGTGGGATGACAAAGCGTGGGTTCGGGAAAGTAGAACTGGGAGGAAGAGAGCTTGACGCAGAGGAATCCCGACCGGATCGGGGTAGACGCCGTACGCAGAGGGGGGAGAAGAGCGGGTCTGAAGACCCGCACCTACACAATCTAGAGGGGAGATGGCGGGCTGAAGCCGTGCCGCTACGAAGGCTAAAGAAGGGGTGGCGTGGGCGAACCATAGGGAATGGTAGCAGGGGGAAGAAACGGATGTCTAGTAGTTTATTAGTTTACTGGATGCTTATTCGAACGGAGGGCGCGGATTCGAATGAGGTAAATGGAAGTCGAGAGGTTTGAGGGAGTTAAGCGGGGAGTGATGGGTTTGCTACGGCTGTGGAATTCTGTGGAAAAGTACAGACAGGCCGAGTGGCTATCCACGTCGCATTCATTGTCAGCCTAATGCGCTAATTTTTCGGTCTAGTTTTGCAAGAACGCAATGGCTATACATGCCAGATGTGTGGAGCAGGTGCCGGCGATCCAGATCCTTATCATCCGGGTCAAAAGATTCGCCTCGCGATGGGGCATATTATTGACAAATCTAAAGGCGGCGAGGACACGCCCGACAATCTGCGCGCCGCGTGCACGAATTGCAATGAAGGCCTCCAAAATAGCGCTCCACCAAAGCCAGATCGAATTGAACTCCTAAAGCAGGTGCGCCGCGCGACTATTGACGACCAGTTGCATCTTCTCCGCTGGCTTGAAACGAAATTCGAAAAGATCAGGCCCGAGAAAAAGTAGAGGAAGCAGTGACGGACTGGCTGACTCGGGAACAACGCTCGCACAACATGTCGAGCATTCGCTCGAAGGGCAACAAAACTACAGAACGTGTTTTTGCTTCCATCCTCAGACGAGCGGGAATCTCCGGCTGGAGGCGGCATCTCAATCTCCCGGGGAAGCCTGATTTTGTATTTCGATCGCAGCGGCTCGCTATCTTTCTGGACGGGTGCTTTTGGCATGGCTGTCCGCGATGCTATCGGCTGCCCGAAGACAACCGGTCCTACTGGAGAAATAAAGTCACAGGAAATCGCAGCAGAGATCGCCGTCGCTCGCGAGAATTACGTGCACTTGGATGGCGCGTCCTTCGGTTCTGGGAACATACCTTAAAGTCCTCAAGCGGCCGTTCGCGAATTTATGCAAGAGTTAGCGCCATTCTAGCTAAACCTCGTAAGCCACTCAAATAAATGCTGTCCTTCCAAATCTTGACATGACGACCTTCCACGATTCCTCGCCAAGGCTCAGGCTAGAAGGTGAACTTTAGGGACATTTGGATTTGGCGGGGGCTGCCTATGGTTTTGTTGACGATGCCGATGCCGCTTAGGGTGGGGGAGGAATAGAGCGGGGCGCCGTAGATGGGGAAATCGTCGAAGTTTAGGTTTTGGGTGACGTTGTTGATGGGGATGTCGAAGCTGGGAGTGTTGGTGAGGTTGAAGACTTCGAAGGTGTACTTCATGGCGACGCGTTCGGTGATCTGAGTCATTTTGATTACGGAGAGATCGGTGCGGCGCTGCCAGGGTTGGCGGAAGATGTTGCGCTGGCCGGTGGTGTAGGTGGTTTCGAAAGTGTCGCCGGCGGGAATGGCGCCGCCGAGATCGCCGGGATTGAGAAGCGGGACGGTGAAGCAATTGGGATTGAGGGCTGGAAAACCTGGGTTGGTGCCACTGGCTCCGGTGTAGGCGTTGGACGGCGTGCAGCCGGGTGCGAGGGGGACGATGGGATTGGTGATGCCGTCGCTGGTGCCGTAGTAGATGCTGCCGACCGCGCCGGAGTAGTCGATGACGCTGTAGGGCTGGCCGCTTTGGATGATGGCCAAGCCGGCGACGGCCCAACCGTCTGCGAAGCGACCGCGCCAAGAGGTCAGCTCATAAAATTTGGGGAACTCATAGAGATAGGTGAAGTTGATGACGTGCGTTCGGTCGAAGTCCGAGAGGCCGTAGCCGCTGCGAAGGTCGGTGGCGTTGTTGCCGTTGTAGAAGAGGCCCATGGCGCTTTGTTCGTCGGTGGCGTGGGAATAGGTGTAGGAAAAGCCCGCTTGGAAGCCATGACTTATGCGTTTTTCCACGTGGACTTGGAGGGCGTTGTAAGCGGAGATGCCAGCCGCAGTGTAGGACTCAGACTCCGAGGAATAGCCAATGTAGGGGACGCGGAGGTCATTGTTGCCGCCTTCGTAGTTCTCCATCATGGTGGTCCCATCGGGAAGCCCCATAGGCGTGCAGCCGGAGGAGGCGCCGCTAGCGTTGCAAGTGGAAGTGTAGGCGCAGGCCGCTGGATTGAGTGTGGGATTGCAGCCTGCTGGCGCAAGAACGGTGTAGCCATAGGTATAGCTCTGGCCGTGTATGGGATGGCTGGGAGTGGCGATGCCGGCCTGGTTGAAGGGGACAGGAATGATTTCATGGCGGCCGAGGTTGCCGACGTAGCCGATGGTGATGGCTAGATCCTTGCGGGGTTGCCACTGGATGTCGAGAGTCTGGTTGAGAGTGTAGGGGAGTTTGTTGGCGCGGTTGTAGTCGGCGAAGGAGAAAAGCTGCGCGCCATTTTCGATGGCGGCGGCGTTGGGGAGGACGATGCTGGCGGGATTGCCGGTGGGAGGAGGCTGCAAGGTCGCTCCCCAAGGATTGGAGAACGAGCCGCCGGTTGGCTGGGTGGGATCGCAAGTGGGAAGGAAGCCCTGGTAGAAGGCGCCGATGGCGCTGCACACCTGGGAATTGACGAAGGGAGGAGCTTGATTTACGCCGAAGGGGCCGCCGGCAATGACGCCAGCGGCAAAACCTGGGGAGAGATAAGTGAAGAGTTCGCCGCGGTCGTAGTACATGCCCCAGCCGGCGCGGACGACGATTTTGTTGTGAAACATTTCCGGACTCCAGGCGACACCGAGACGCGGGCCCAGGCTCCATTGCCGGCCGGTGAGAGTGGAATCACTGACGCCTTTGCTGGGGAATTGTTTGTTATTGCCGGCAATGAGAAAGCCGGTGTTGACGATAGTGTCGGTGGCATCGTTGTAGTCGTATTCAGAGGGATCGAAATTGTAGAGGCGGCCATATTTTTCGGTGAGGCCGCCGTGATCGTCGAAGCGGAGGCCGGCCGTGAGGCTGAGGTTGGGCAAGATTTGATATTTGTCCTGGAGAAAAAGGCCGGTTTCCTTGGAGCGATAGTAGCGGTTGGCGTCACCCTGGAGGAAGGCGGTGGTGATGAAGCCGTCGGGGGTGTAGGGGACGACCAGGCCCTGTAGGAATTGGGAGAAATCGGCGAAGCCGACGGTGCCTTTGTCGGTGCGCTGATCACGGGTATTGAGCTGCGTGTAGGCGAAATTGCCGCCGAAGGTGAGGGTGTGCTTGCCGACGGTCCAGATGGCGTTGGCACTGGGCATGAAGCGATTTTGGAAGACGCCGGTCCAAGCGCCTTGAGAAGCGGCGCCGCTACCGATGTTGGTGGCGGCGTTGAAGACAAAGTTCTCGTTGTAGGGAGCGGAGTTGCCGTAGTTGTCGACGATGGAGATGCCCGGGAAGAAGGGAGAGCCGAAGGTGTTGATGGTGGAATCGGCGGCCGATGCGCCGGTGAGCCCCTGAACGTAAGAGCCGAATTGTTGAGGCGTGAAAGGCTGCTGAATGGTGCTGTAAATCTTTTCGCGGATGAAGCCGAAGACTTCGACGACGCTGAGATTGGGTTTCACGACCTGTGTGTTGGTGATGGAGGCGACTTGGCTGCCAGCGTCGAGATTCTGGGTGAAGCCGGGAGAACCGGAAAAGGCGTAGGGAGCGATGCTGGGATCGTGCTGGTAGTAGTACTTGAACGCGACAGTGTCGGTTGAAGTGGCAATCCAATCGAGGTCGGAGACCACTTGATCCGCCTTGAAGTAGGCGGTGCCGGGCGTGAACGTGTTTTCGGGGAAGCTGATGGTGGGGACGAAACTGTTTGCGGAAGGGAACAAAAATTGGCCGTTGGGGAGTTTGTAATTGAGGAGGCCGTAGGCGATGGGGCTGATGTCGCCGGGGGCGGTGCCGATGGTGGGGTTGACGGTGGCGGAATCGGGAAAGTTGCCGTTAACGAGGGCGGCTAATGCGGCGGGGCTGCGGTCGCTGGTGAGACCGGGAGGAACGGAGACGCGGGAGCTGCCAATTTCGGCGTCGGATTTTTCAACGTGCTGGTAGGAGAGAAAGCCGAAGAGTTTGTTTTTGAGGATTGCGCCGCCGACTGTGCCGCCTGCGGTGTAGTTGTGAAGACCGGGCACTTTGTCACTGGCGGGAATGTTGGGGTCAGCGTTGTAGAAAAAGGGAGCGGCATTGAGAGCGTCTGAGGCGCGATAGACGTAAGCGCTGCCGTGGAGATTATTGGTGCCGGAAGCGGTGCTCATGTCAATGTGGGCGCCGCTGGTGGAACCTTGTTGGGCGTCATACATGGAAGTGTTCACGCGAAATTCCTCGATGGTTTCGGGGGCGGGAGTGGGGAGAGCTTGGCCGATGGCGAGATAGGGAGAAGCTGTGCTTTGAAGAGGCTCGGCGGTCGTGCTGGAGATGCTGGCGGCGCCGCCGATGCCGGTGTTGTTGACGATGCGGGCGCTGGCGACCTGGCTGGTGCTTTTACCATTAAAGAGGTTGCTGGCGTCGACGCCGTTGAGGAGGAAAGTGTTGCTGGTGTCGCGCTGGCCGTTGGCCCAGATGGGAAGATTGCCGAGGCCGGCGTTGACACCACTGCCGCTTGCAAGTTCTGCGTTCACACCGGGCGAGAGGATGGCGATGCCAGTAAAGCTGCCGGTGGGCAGAGGGATCGATTCGATTTGAATTTTCTCAAGAATGTAGCCGTTGGTGGTGTCGACGGCATTCAACAGGGGCGTGGCTTCGACGGTGACGGTGGTGCCGACCTGGCCAACTTTGAGAGTGGCGTTGAGAGTGGCGGTGCGATCGGCTTGGACGACGATGGAGGGAATTCTCTGCGTTTCGAAACCGTCGTGGGAGAAGGTGAGGGTGTAGGAGCCGATGGGGAGGTTTACAAAATCGTAGCTGCCGACGCTGGTGGTTTTTTGCGTGCGGGTAAGTTGCGTGCTATCCGAGACGACGGTGACAGTGGCGTCAGCGAGGACGCCGCCGGAGGAGTCGGTGACTGTGCCGACGATGCCGCCGAGAGTTTGTTGAGGGAAGGCGTCGGGCGGGAGGAGAAGTGCGACGCAACAACAAAGAAAAGATGCGAAAAAGAAAAAAGCTCTACCTGCTGACTTGGTCATTCCGCGACGCCTCCCACTTTCTGTGAGCACACCCAACTGGTCGTCATTCGGATGCAAACCAAGCAAAAAATTTACAAAGGAAGTCGGTTTCACCCCGCTTGGCTGTGCCCGTGTGACGATAAGGTTGCAGGAAAGTATTCCAAAATGCTGTAGAACCGAAACGCAAACTTTCGTTTTCCTCGATTTGTTTTTTAATTTCACCGAGATAGGCGACCGCGCTGGCAGCTTTTTGAGCCGGCCTAATATAGAGCGGCGCGAGTCGCTGAGAAAGGCGGCAGCAGAGCTGCCGCACTCCAAATCGCTACTTCGCAATAATATGCGGGACTCGGTAGTAGGGAGTTTGGCTAGCTTTGAGCCAGTGTTGGCTTTTGATGGCGGGAGCGCCAGAAAAACCATGAGAGGCCGATCACGAGATAGGCGAGGTAGATGTAGGGGAGTTTGCCGTAGGGGCCCTCGGGAACGGGATAGATATTTCCGATTAGTGCAAGGAGCATGGCGATGCAGGCTAGCAAGGGAATGAACTGTGCGCCGGGGCGGTAGGCATTGTGCGTGCGGAGATAGCGGGGGAGAGCGACGCAGACCAGGGCGTAAGTGACGATGAAGCCGTAGGTGGCTAGCGAACCCATCCAACCGTAGACGTCCAGGCCGCTGGCGCCGCGTGCGGCGAGGATGGCGACTGGAAGAACGGCGGCGGTTCCGGTGACAGCGATCGCAAACCCGGGCGTTTCGTTGCGCACATGAGTTTTGCGTAACGATCCGTGCGCGAGGCCGTTGTGCGACATGAGAAGAAGGACGCGCGCGGCGGCGGTGATGCAGGCGAGGGTTCCGGCAAACATGCTGACCAACGCGCCTATATCAATGAGCAGACCAAAAATCGGGAGGCCAGCAAGTTTGGCCAAGACGCGCATGGGGGCTGTGCTGGTCGCCAGCTCTTGACCAGCGGCGCGCAGGCCAAGGACTTCGGTGTAGGCGCAAAGGATGAAGATGGCGCCGGCGAGGAGTGCGCTTTGGATTACGGCGCGGGGAATTGTTTTTAGAGGATTGCGAGCTTCTGAGCCGAGTGTGGTGGCGCTTTCGAAGCCCACAAAACTGAAGAGCGCCAATACCAGTCCGAGGCGAAGACCACTGCCGGTCATACGGCGGAGGTGGAATTGTTCCCAGTCGAGATGCCAACCGTGGCGGAACAAGACGAGTATCACCACGATTAGGATGAAAGAGACGGAAACGGCTTCGATCCAGAGCATGAGACGGGCGGAAATTTTCACATCACGCCAGGCGATCCAGATGGAGATGGCTGTCACCAGAATAGCTAGGAATACGGCTGAGGTGCCGTGGCCTGTGGCGTCGCAGAGCAA
>Ga0210391_10003924_pt1 | contig 12530 bp, 12 predicted proteins | sample IncBWC12OmetaG_FD_160573 | JGI IMG/M metagenome (GOLD analysis project Ga0210391, IMG submission 160573) | Forest soil microbial communities from Barre Woods Harvard Forest LTER site, Petersham, Massachusetts, United States - Inc-BW-C-12-O ... | reverse complement strand
CGCAGATCCGGTAAACGAATTCGATGCTCGTCCGGTCTGCGATGACGCCGAGGAGCGCTGCGCCGAGCCCTGCGACCCCGAAGGCGAAGCCGAAGAAGAGGCCCGAGATCATTCCGACGCGCCCCGGTATGAGCTCTTGCCCGTAGACCACGATGGCGGCGAATGCCGACGAGAGAATGAACCCGATGACGACGCTGAGCACGCCGGTCCAGAACGCGTCCGCATAGGGCAACGCGAGGGTGAACGGCAGCACGCCCAGAATCGAAAACCAGATCACGTATTTGCGGCCGAAGTAGTCCCCGAGCGGTCCGCCCGCGAGCGTTCCGGCGGCCGCGGCCGCAAGAAACGCGAAGAGGTGGAGCTGGGCGCTCTGCACGCTCATCCCGAATCGGTGAATGAGATAGAACGTGAAATAGCTCGTCAGGCTCACGAGGTAAATGTGCTTCGAGAACGTGAGCGCGAGCAGAATGGCCAGCGATGATTTGACCCGTTCCTTCGAAAGGACGAGCGAGGCCTTCTTGCCGCGAGTCAGGGAGAGCCGCGACAGGCCGTGCCGCTTGTACCAGAGCCCGACGCGCGCCAGGATCGTCGTCGATACGAGCGCGAGAAGCGCGAAGAACGCGAGGCTCCGCTGCCCCCAGCGCAGCACGACGAATGCCGCGGCGAGTGGCCCGAGTGCGCCTCCCACGTTGCCGCCGACCTGGAAGAATGATTGCGCGAGGCCGAGCCGGCCGCCGGATGCCATTCGCGCGACGCGCGACGATTCGGGGTGAAACACCGAGGACCCCATTCCGAGAATCGATGCTCCGATGAGGAGCGCGAAGTAGCTGTGGGCTTCTCCGAGAATCACGATGCCCGCGAACGTGAAGAGCGTGCCGGCGGGGAGTGAGAAAGGCGCCGGGCGCGCATCGGCGTAGAGGCCGACGGCCGGCTGAAGGAGCGACGCGGTGAGCTGATACGTGAGCGTCACCATGCCGATCTGCGCGAAATCGAGGTGATACGTCGCCTTCAAGCTCGGATAGATCGCCGGAAGGAGGGACTGGAGCATGTCGTTGATGAGATGACAGAACCCAATCGCCACGAGCACTCCGAAGGCCGTTTTCTCCGTACCTCTCATGATTCGTCTCCAGTGCCGCTCAGAGCCAAGTGGCCGCGGCCGCATTCGAGCCAGCCTGGCTTCAAAAGAGAGCGCGGCGAGCCGCCGCGGGGCGCGTGGCAAAGACCGCTGGCAGGCGCCAACGCGGGGCAATCCCCGGAAACGACGAAGGCCGCCTCGGGTCCCCCCGGGCGGCCTTCTCTCGCGCCGATTTGCGCGGGATTTGCCTCAGGGGGACGGCGCGTTGCGCCACTTCGGGCCGCGCGCCTTCGCGGAACGGTGCGCCGTCGGCATGTTCATCTTCGCCGCGCCGCGATTTGTCGTCGCGGAACGAAGGAGACGTACGAGCGCTACCCGATCGCAAGTAAAGGCGGTCGCCATAGTGGGCATCTAGCGCGCGATCCTGCACGGGTCAAGGCAGGATGAGACGGAAACGAAAGGCGTCCCGGCCGACGATTGCGTGACGGTATTGCCGCCTGTCCCCAATCTCAACGCAGTGGCTAGCCGATATCCCCTGCCCTCCCTTTCCACGTCCGACATCACGGCCCGCCGTTCGCTCCGTTCGCTCCGAATGGTGCCCGCCAACGATGCGAAGGCGCCCGCCAACGACGCGAACGCGCCCGCCAACGATGCGAATGCCCCCGGAGTGAGCGTCGCGCCGCCTCCGCCGTCAGCCGTGCGCCTCGCGCATGGCACGCGCAGCGGGACCGCGGCTGAGGATGCGGCTCTTGTTCACGCCGTTCTCGCGGGCGACCCGGCGGCCGCGCCGGCCTTGTGGCGCCGTTACCAGCCCATGGTTCGAAGCCGCCTCGCCGGGTACTTTTACGGCGCCGAGCTCGAAGACCATGTGCAAGAGGTGTTCGCACGGTGCTTCGCGCAGCTCGGGCGGCTTCGCGAGCCCAACCGGCTTCGCAGCTTTCTGATTGGAATCACGCTTCGGCTCGCCCTCCTCGAATGCCGGCGCCGCCGATTCCGTTCGTGGGCGGCCGTGACCGCGACCGGTGAGCTCCCGGAGGCCGGCGTCTGCGACGACATCGAGGCACACCTCGTCGTGTCGCGCATGCGCGAGCTCCTGGGCCGCCTGAAGCCTGCAAGCTACCAGCTCCTCGAGCTCCGCTTCGTGCGAGGCAAGGAGCTGACGGAGGTCGCCGAGGCGATGGGCGTCTCGCTCGCGACGGCGAAACGCCACCTCGCGCGCGCTTCCGCGCACGTTCGTGTCCTCGCCGAGCGCGAACCCGTCGTCGCCGAGTATCTGCGGGAGGTTTGCCCGGTCGCGCGCGCTCGCGGCGGTGTCGACTTGCCCGCTCAGTCCCCGAGGTGAACTTGCGACTCGCGCGGCTCCTGCATCGCGTCGCGCAGCGAGGGGTTCTGCGCCAGGAGTCGTACGCACCGGTTCCAGCGTAGAAGCGGATCGGGCGAGCCGGGCCCCAGCGACTCGGCCTCTTCGTAGAGCCGCAGGGCGCGCTCGAACGCGGCCGCCGCATTGTGCGCCTCGTTGCGCTCGAGGTGCGCCTTGGCCGCGCGCTCCCACGCCACGCCCATGTGGTACGTGCGTTCGTACGCGTCGGTCAATTTACCGAATACGGCCAGCGCCTCCTCCAGGAGGCCGACGCGCCCGGTCGCGAAGCGGTCGGTGAGCGCGAGCCCGAGGAGCTTGAGCGCCAGCGGGCGGTCCGGCTCCACGTCGAGCACGTCGCGGCAGATGCTCTCGGCTTCCTCCGGCTGGTTCAGGTCGCGGTAGTGCGCCGCCTTCTGCATGGCGGCATCCAGGCTCGATCGCGAAAGACGCTTCAATTCGAACGCCATGGGGCCTCCCTCGACTCGGCTACTTGCCTGTCGTCTCGCTCTCCGCCGCAGGCGCTGGCGTCGGGTGTGCCGCCTGGGAGGCGACGATCGGAAGCCGCGCCTTAGGCTTCTTCACGGTTCCCGCGACTTTGTCGATCGCCCACCGGATAGGATCGAAGTAATCGTCCGCCACGCGCTCCTTCAGCGGAATGATTCCGTTGTCCGTAATGTGGATGTGCTCCGGGCACACCTCGGAGCAGCACTTCGTGATGTTGCAGTAGCCGATCTTGAACTCGTCTTTGACGAGCTCGCGCCGATCGAGCGTGTCGAGCGGGTGCATGTCGAGCGTCGCCAGGTGGATGAGAAAGCGCGGCCCCGCGAACGCCGGCTTCTGGTGGTCGCGGATGACGTGGCAAACGTCCTGGCACAGGAAGCACTCGATGCACTTCCGGAATTCCTGGATGCGATCGATGTCTTTCTGTTGCATCCGCCACGTGCCGTCGGCATCGCGCGGACGCGGCTTGAGAGGCGGGATCTTCTTCGCCATCTCGAAGTTGTGCGACACGTCCGTCACCAGGTCTTTGATGACGGGAAACGATCGCATCGGCGTGACGACGATGGGCTCCCCTTCGGGGAAATGCGACATGCGCGTCATGCACATGAGGCGCGGCTTGCCGTTGATCTCTGCGCTGCACGAACCGCAGCGGCCCGCCTTGCAGTTCCAGCGCACGGCGAGCTGGGGCTCCTGCCTCGCCTGAATGTCGTGCACCGCGTCGAGCACGACCATGCCGGGATACGTCTCGACGTCGTACGGCTTGAGATCCCCGCCGCTGCTGTCACCGCGGAAGACCCGGAGCGTCGCCTTGCTTGCCATGGTCTACGAGTCCTCCAAGATGCTCTGAATTTCCGGCGGCGGATCGGGGTGGTCGACTTCTTCGACGTGCATGCCCGTCGGCGTCCTTCGAACGACGATGTTCACCTTCGAAAAGCGCTTGTCCATCTGCGGAAAATCGTCGCGCGCGTGACCGCCGCGGCTCTCCGTGCGCGCGAGCGCCGCCCGCGCCATGGCCTCGCTCACGACGAGCATGTTGTGCATGTCGATCGCCTGGTGCCAGGACGCGTTGTAGTGGCGGTTGCCCTCGACCTTCACTTGCGCGACCTCCTCTTTCAGCCGCTCGAGCTCTGCGATGCCCGCCCGCAAGTCCTCGTCCGTTCGGATGATCCCGACGTGGACTTGCATCTTGTCCTTCAGGTCTTCGTGCAAGAGAAACGGATTGGGACCGGCCGCGCGATCGAACGGGAGGAGCGCCGTGCGCGCGGCTTCCGCGATCTCGCCGTCGTCGAGCGATGAGAGCGCGCTCGCTTTCGCGTACTCGGCGGCGTACTTGCCGGCGATGCGGCCGAAGACGAGCAGGTCCGACAGCGAGTTGCCGCCGAGGCGGTTCGCGCCGTGCATCCCCGCGGCGCACTCGCCGGCCGCAAAGAGGCCCTGGATGCGTGATTCCTGCGTCTCGGGATTCACGCGAATCCCGCCCATCGTGTAGTGGGCGGTCGGACCGACTTCCATCGCCTCTTTGGTGATGTCGATGTCCCCGAGTTCCTTGAACTGGTGGTACATCGCCGGCAGTTTGCGCTTGATGTCCTCCGCGCTGCGGCGCGAATAGATATCCAAGAACACGCCGCCGTGCGGGCTGCCGCGTCCCGCTTTCACTTCGCTGTGGATCGCGCGCGCCACGATGTCGCGCGGAAGCAAATCCGGCGTCCGCCGCGCTTTCGACGCCGCTCCGGACGTGCTCTCGCGAAGCCACTGGTCGGCCTCTTCTTCGTTGTTCGCCGTCTCGTTGGCGTAAAGCTCCGGGATGTAATCGAACATGATCCGCTTCTGCGCGCTGTTGCGGAGCGTGCCGCCCTCGCCGCGCACGCCTTCGGTGATCAGCGTCCCGCGCACGCTCGGCGGCCATACCATTCCGGTCGGGTGAAACTGCATGAACTCCATGTCCATGAGCTCCGCGCCCGCGTCGTACGCGAGCGCCTGCCCGTCCCCCGTGCATTCCCACGAGTTCGAATTCACGCGGAAGCAGCGGCCGATCCCGCCCGTAGCAAGCACCACCGCCTTCGCGTGGAACGTCACGAAACGCCCGCTGTCGCGCCAATAGCCGAACGCGCCGCGAACCTTCTGCCCGTCGGTGAGCAGCTTCGTGATCGTGCACTCCATGTACACCTGCATTCCGCAATGAATGCCGTGCTGCTGGAGCGTGCGGATCATCTCGAGGCCTGTTCGATCGCCGACGTGCGCGAGCCGCGGGTATTTGTGGCCGCCGAAATTCCGCTGCAGGATGCGCCCGTCCGCCGTGCGGTCGAAGAGCGCGCCCCACTCTTCGAGCTCCTTCACGCGGTCCGGCGCCTCCATCGCGTGGAGCTGCGCCATCCGCCACTGGTTCAGGTAGCGGCCGCCTTTCATCGTGTCGCGGAAGTGGACCTGCCAGTTGTCCTTCGGTTCGACGTACCCGAGCGCCGCCGCGACGCCCCCCTCGGCCATGACCGTGTGGGCCTTGCCGAGCAGCGACTTGCACACGAGCCCCACGCTCAAGCCGGCCGCACTCGCCTCGATCGCGGCACGCAGCCCCGCGCCGCCCGCGCCGATGACGAGCACGTCGTGCGCATGGCTTTCGTACTTGGTGTCTTCCATTAGAAAATCCGAACGTCCGTGATTTGGCCGGCCGCCACGAGCCGGATGTAAAAGTCGGTCAGCGCGACCGAGAAAAGGCTCATCCACGCGAACAGCATGTGGCGCTCGTTGAGGACCGTGACGAGCTTCCAGAGCGAATAGCGCGCGTTGCCGAGCGGTGCGGACGAGTAGCTGTTCACGCTGCCGCCGATCAAATGCCGGAAGCTGTGGCAACCGAACGTGTAGCCGCTGAGCAGAATCACGTTGGCGAACATCACGAGCGTCCCGAAGCCGAGATGAACGCCGTCTTTCCAGCCGAAGAACGCGACGAACGCGTCCTTCCACAGAATCAAGAGAAAGACGACCGCCACGTACATCGCATAACGATGCAGATTCTGGAAAATGAGGAGCTTCGTCTCGCCGTTGTAGCGGTGCGCCGCCCGCTCGCCGACGGCGCACGCGGGCGGATCCCACGCGAACGCGCGGTAATACGCCTTGCGGTAGTAGTAACAGGTGAAGCGAAAACTCGCGGGGCCGGGCAGGATCAGCATGGCCGGCGTGAGAAAGCCGAGGCCCCACGCGTGCGCCCAGCTCACGTCGAAGAACGGCGAGTAGAATGGCGAAAGGTACGCCCCCCACTCGTAGCCGCGCCCCTCGAACGCGCGAAACGTGGCGTATGCAATGAACCCGGACAGGACGGCCACCGTCGCCGTCGGCTCGGCCCACCACGCATCTCGCCGAAGCGTCCCCCCGAGTTGGGCGACAGGCAAGTGAACGGTCTTGTTTGACATTGTGTCGTTCGCGGTTGTTCGCGCTCGCTCGCGGTTCGTAGCGCTCGTCGGTCTCGTTCGCAGCGAGACGCTATCGCCGAGCGGCCGCCCGGAGCAAGGAAAGCTTCGAGCGGGCGCGCGCCGTCGCGGTCAGACGCTCGCCCCCTCGTGCTTCGCCAGCAGCGAGACAAGCTCGTCTTCCGAAAGCACCTGGATGGCCGCTCCCTGCGCGACGAGCTTCTCGGCCGCCTTCTGCTTGGTCGATTTGGCCCCGTCCTTCTCCCGGCCGAGCACCAGGTAGGTGAGCGACGCGTTGACCGCGCTGAGGACGCCCGCCCCGAGCGCCCGCACCCGCTTCTCGGCTTCGCTGCGCGAAAGCGTCTGCAGCTTTCCAGTGAACACGAAAGTCTTCCCAGAGAGCGGCCGGCTCCCACCGTCGGCCTCGTGCTTCGGAACGGCGATCGTCACGTACTGCCGGAGCGCGTCGATCCGCTCTCTCTGGCCTCGAAGGCCGGCGACGACGGTCCTCGCGATCGTCTCGCCGATGCCGTGCGTCGCCGCGAGCTCCTCCTCGGTCACCGCCAGGATCGCGTCGAGCGTCAGGTAGCGGTCCGCCAGGATCGTCGAGACGTGCTTCCCGAGCTCCGCGATTCCGAGAGCGCGCAGAAATACGGGGAGCTCCAACGTCCGCTTCTTGTCGACTTCGGCGACGAGCTTCTTGGCGATCTTGTCGCCGCTGCGTTCGAGCTTCGCGAGATCGTCCGCCTCGAGGCGATAGAAGTCGGCCGGCTCGCGGAGCAGTTTCCGGTCGTAGCACTGCTCGAGGATCGCATCGCCGAAGCCCAGCATGTCGCACGTGGCGGCAAAGTGGGCGAGCTGGCCGATGATGGCGCGCGGGCAGACGTTTGGCGTCGTGCAAAATAGGAAGTCTTTCTCCCGCGCCGTGGGCGAATGGCAGCTCGGGCAGTGGGCCGGCACCTCCACCGTGCCGGTCCCTGCGACGACGACGTTCTCGACGTTGGGTATCACCCCCCCGCGCCGCACGAGCGAAACCGTCGCTCCGATCGTCAGACCGAGCTTGGCGATGAATCCGACGTTGTGGAGCGATGCACGCGTGACGGTGACCCCGGAGAGGACGACGGGGTCGACGATGGCAACGGGCGTGATCGCTCCCGTCCGCGCGACGGACCATTCGACCTCACGGAGCGTCGACAGCCCCTCGTCCCCCTGGAACTTGTATGCGAGCGAATGGCGCGGATGGTGCGATGTCTCGCCGAGGCGCCGCTGTTCGCGCACCGAGTTCACTTTGAAGACGACCCCGTCGATCTCGTAGTCGAGTGTGGACCGGAGACGCGCGAATTCCTCGTAGCCCTTCAGGATGTCTTCGTGGGCGAGGCGCATGTAGTCGACCTTGGGGAACCCCATGCGAACGAGCCGCAGAAGCTCCCCTTCTTGCGTCTCGTCGTGGGAGCCGAGCAGATCGTAGGCAGCAAACGACAGCCTGTAGGCCGCAGACTTCGCCTTGTCCTTCAGCTTGATGGCCCCGGCCGTCAGGTTCCTCGGGTTCGCCATGCCTTCGGCCTTGAATCGCTCGAAGACGGAGAGACGCATGTAGATCTCGCCACGCACTTCGAGCGGGCCGGGAGCGCGTTCGCCTTCAGGGTCGCCTCGCGTGAGGGACAGACGCGCGGGGATGTCGTGAATGGCAAGCGCGTTGACCGTGACGTCGTCGCCCACGCTCCCGTCGCCACGCGTCGCCGCCACGACGAGCCGACCGCCCGCGTCATAGTGCAGAGCGCACGCGATTCCGTCGAACTTGGGCGTCGCGATCACGTCGCCCTCGAACGTCGACGCCCAATCGAGCAGCTCCTCTGGCGAATAGCCCTTCTCGAGCGACAACATGCGCTCCTTGTGGCGAAACTCCGCCCCCAGACGGCCGCTGACATTCTCGTTGGGGCCGCTCGGGCCCATCTCGCGCAACACCGCTGCGTCGGGATCGAGCTCTTTCAACCGGCGGACGAGCGCGTCATACTCCGTATCGCTGATTTCCGGCCGCGCCTTGTCCCAGTAAAGATGGTTGTGGTGCCGGATCGCGGCCTCTAGCTTGGCAAGGGTCTCGGTCTTGCTTTCCGTCATCGAGAGGGGCTTATCATGTGGCATCGCTCGCTAAAGGTTTCGAGCGAAAGGTCCGTTCGATCGTCGTAGTGAGCGCGCGTCGGTTTTGTCCGGTCCTGCCCGCGCGGAGATAGTCATGAGCGATCGCCCCAACTGTGTTGACTGCGCAGCTATCGCCCCTGAGACCAACACGTCGCACACGCTCATCAGCGCGTCGTTCGGCTGGCGCTTGACGCGCAAGCAGCTGAAGGACGGCTCCTACCGCGCTGAGTGGCGTTGCGCGAATTGCTGGCGCAAACACAAGGAAGCGGCGCAGGGCGCCGAGAGTGTGCCGAAGCAAGCGGCGCACGGCGCCGAGAGTGTGGCAAAGCAAGCGGCCGCGGCGCCGGCCCGCGCAGGCACGACCACGGCGCGGTGGTTCAAGCGGTAGAGCGGTCCAAGGGTCTGCGGCAAGTGAGCGCGCGGCTCTACGCCGCCTTGCGGAGCGGCCGGACGCCTTCGAGCAATCCCGCCGCGATCGCGTTCGAAAGCGACGCGAAGCGCGCGCGGTCGAAGGTGCTTCCGCTGTAGAGCCAGTCGACATGCGGGACGGGCATGGGCGCGCGCGCATCGAGATGCGCCGAGTCCCGGAAATGCCCGAGGACGTCGAGGTGATCGGCATACCCTGCCCAAACGAGGTTGCCCCACAGCTGGGAATGCAGCGGGACGACACCGTCGTTCGCGTGCACGTCGGGCACCGCGCCGAACTCGCTGACGAGCAACCGCCGGGCCTCGGCGGAGAGATCGGGCGAGGCGCACGGATAGTTGGTGTCCGCCCGCGACGTGATGCGGTGCAGAGTCGTGAAAATGACGCCGCTGAGCGCGCTCCACGGGCGAAGGAGCGCCCTGGCGAACATGCGCGCACCCGGGGGCGGCGCCATCGAGGCGGCCGACTGGCACACGATGCCGGGCATCGGTTCGATCCCCGCAGCAAAGAGGTCCATCGCCTCGGGCATGAGCTGCACCATGGCGCCCTGGTCCCGCTTGATGGCGTCGATGTATTCGCGAACCTCGCGGCTCCGCGCGCCGTCGAGGGCGCGCAGGAGGCCGTCGGTCGCGCGATCGAGCAGCGTCAGGTCGAAGCCGATGGCGCGGTCGAACCGGCCGAACGCGACGACGAGCATGCTCACGACGGAGAGCGGCGGCGCCCCGAGCGAGAGCGCGATGAAGGTCAGCGCGCTCAGGGTGCGTAGGACGCGCTCGCCGCTCGCAGTGGCGAAGAACGAGGCGAGAGGCGTTCCGAGATGCGGCGTGTTGATCGTCGTGATGCTCGCGAGCCGATCGCGCCAGGCCAGCGTCTCGGCCGAGACGCTCAGGCGCACGGACGGCGATGCCACGAGGCGCGCGTCGAGGCCGCCGGTCGAGTGCCCGATGAGGTGGATCGGGCCTCGGTCGGGGTGCACGTCACAGGTGCTCGCGACGAGCTCCGCGAGCTTCTCCGCACGCCGGCGGATCGACGCCGTCGGTGACACCTGCGCGACGTGGGTCTCCACCTCGTCGCCCGCGGCGCGCAGTCGCTCGGAGAGGCTTCGCTCGATGTGGGTGAAGTAGTCATACGAGGCGAGACGCCCGAAGCCGAACATGCCGGGCGAGAAGTAGAGCCTGTGGCGCATGGAGCCGTGCATTGTACCGCGATCGCACGCGATTTAGCCCAACGTGCGACGCGGGCCGAGCGCGCGAAGCTCGATCACCCGGTGGCTATCGTCGAGGCGCAGCAGGAACTCCCCATGGATGCCCTGGCGTGTCACGAAGGGACGCAAGCGCGTCGCCGGCAGATCCACCGTGCGTCCGTCATGCGCGCGCACGCGGACGGTCTTGGCGACGCCCTGGTAGTAAGGGAGAAACTCCTCCGCAGAGAGCGACAGCGTGAATCGAAGCTCGTCCACACCGAATATTTTAGCATCGGCACCGGGAGAACCGGCGAGACCCGCGCCGCGAAGCGAAGAAGAGCTCCTCGTGCGGGCGCGGGCGCTAGCCGGGCGATCCCTTGCTTCGGTGGCTGCGGAGCTCGCGGTCGCCGGTCGCTTCGAAGGGGTCCACACGAAGGGCAAGGCCGGCCAGCTGGTCGAGCGGGCGCTCGGTGCGACGGGCGGCTCGGCGGCCACGTGGGACTTCCCCGAGCTCCACATCGAGCTGAAGACGATCCCCGTGGACACGCGTGGAGCCCCCCGCGAGTCGACCTACGTGTGCACCGTGTCGTTGGCCGATGCGGAGCGCGCGGAATGGGCGACGTCGTGGGCGCGCGCGAAGCTGTCGCGCGTCTTGTGGATGCCCGTCGTTCGCGCGCGTGTGCCTCGCGATGGATCGCAGGAAGGCACGGGGCCGGCGGAAGAGCGCGAGGCGGTCCTCGGAGAGCCGCTCCTCTGGTCGCCCACGCCGGAGCAGGAGCGCGTCCTGGAGGGGGACTTCGAAGAGATCCTCGGACGCATCGGAGCCGGCGGCATCGAAGGCGTCACGGCGCACGCCGGGCGCTGGCTCCAGCTCCGCCCGAAGGCCGCGCACGGGCGCGTACGCACCGTCGTGCGTGGCGCGGACGGCGATCTCGTCGCGACGGTGCCGCGCGGGTTTTATCTCCGAACCCAGTTCACCGGCGCGATCCTCCGCGACCCGGCGGGATTGCCGTAAAGCGTAAGGGACTCTTCAGTCTCTTGATCACCCGGCTGAGCCAAGACGCGCGACCGGCTCGTCCGACTCCGCTCCATCGAGCGCGACCGCTCGGCTATGGTGCGCGCCATGTTTCGCGCCCGGCATCGGCTTATCGGTCTCTTCGCGGTCGTCTTCGTCGGCGGGTGCGCCGCCTCGGCGCCGTCCGTAACGCCCGTCGTCGGCCCCGAGGGCCAGAGCGGATATCTCCAGGTGTCGTGTCCCGGCGATCACCACAAGTGCCCTGAGCTCGCGGCCCAGTGGTGTCCGGGTGGATACAACATCGAAGACTTCAAAATCGGATCGGCCGGCAGCCGCTACGACGCGCCCGACTCGCTCGACGAGAACTTCGGCTCCCCGGAGAGGCGCAACAATTGGCTCATCACCTGCCGGGACGGCAAGCCGTAGTAAGACGCTCGCATGAACTATCGACGTCTGGGTCGCAGCGGGCTGAAAGTCAGCGAGCTCTCGCTCGGCGCGTGGGTGACGTACGGCGGGCAGGTCGGCGACGAGATCGCCACCGAGTGCATGACGGCCGCGTACGACGCGGGGGTCAACTTCTTCGACAACGCCGAGGCCTATGCAGGCGGCGAGGCCGAAGTCACGATGGGCAAAGTCTTTCGGAAGACGGGCTGGCGGCGCGAGTCGCTCGTCGTCTCGACGAAGATCTTCTGGGGCGGTGACGGACCGAACGACACGGGCCTCTCGCACAAGCACGTCATCGAAGGCGTCCATGCCGCGCTTCGAAGGCTGCAGCTCGAGTACGTCGACCTCGCTTTTTGCCACCGGCCGGATCCGAACACGCCGATCGAAGAGACCGTGCGCGCGTGGGACATCCTCGTGCGCCAGGGCAAAGTTTTTTATTGGGGCACGAGCGAATGGAGCGCCGCCGCGATCCTGCAAGCGCACCAGTTTGCAACGGAGAACGGCCTCACGCCCCCGGTCGTGGAGCAGCCCCAATACAACATGTTCGTGCGCGATCGCGTCGAGAAGGAATACCTGCCTCTCTACGAGAAGCTCGGCACCGGCACGACGATCTGGAGTCCACTGGCCTCGGGCGTCTTGAGTGGCAAATACAACGACGGCATTCCCAAGGGCTCGCGCGCGGCGTTGCCGAACATGGCCTGGCTCAAGGAGGACATGTTCCAGGCCGGGCGCATCGAACGCGTGCGCGCGCTCGGGCGGCTCGCCGGTGAACTCGCGTGCACCACATCGCAGCTCGCCATCGCGTGGTGCCTGCGTAATCCACACGTCTCCACGGTCATCACGGGCGCGAGCCGCAAGGCGCAGGTAGTCGAGAACATGCGCGCCGCGGAGGTCACCGAACGGTTGACCGACGATGTGATGAAGCGCATCGAAGGCATTCTCGGCTAGGCGGCGCGCCGACCTCCGCCGCGCTTCCGCCAAATTTCAG
>Ga0210391_10003923_pt1 | contig 12532 bp, 3 predicted proteins | sample IncBWC12OmetaG_FD_160573 | JGI IMG/M metagenome (GOLD analysis project Ga0210391, IMG submission 160573) | Forest soil microbial communities from Barre Woods Harvard Forest LTER site, Petersham, Massachusetts, United States - Inc-BW-C-12-O ... | reverse complement strand
CCTTGCCGGTGCGCACGTACTTCTGGATGACCTTGGGCAGCGCACCGAGCGTGAACTCCCTACAGATCGGGCACTCCAGGTCGCCGAAGTACTGCAGCGTCACGGGCGCGTTGGGATTACCGAGGACGTTGCCCGACTGGGGGATGCCGCCGATGGTCGACTTGACCAGGGCAACGGTCGAGTTCTTCTTGCTGCCGGTGGCCAGCCCGCCGCCGCCGTCGCTCCCGCCGCTCGACGCCACCACGATCACGATGATGATCACGACCACGACGCCGATCACGCCGCCGAGCTGGATCAGGCGTTTGCGCTGCGCCGACTGGGCGGCGGCGGCCTCCATCGCTTTGCGTTCGGCGCGCGCCTGCTCGCGGCGCTCCTTGCGGGTGAGGTCGGGATCGGGGCCCGATGCGGGAGTCATGGGAGCAACTTTTACCGGTTCTGGATCAAGTTTGCTTAAGACGTTCCCCTTGCTCGCCTAAAGCTATGCTCGCGGGTGGCCCGGCCGGGGATCGCGCGGGGCTCGCCGGGGCGATCGGAGCGGGACTCGGCCGTGGGCTCGACCCGGCCGGCGTGTCGCGGCGATGATCGCCACACTATGGAGTTGGAAACACCGCGCCTCCGTAGCTCAGCTGGATAGAGCATCGGACTTCTAATCCGAGGGTCGCAGGTTCGAGTCCTGCCGGGGGCTTCGCACGAATCTTGTCTGTTCAAGCGAGATTCGGGTCGCTAGGGGGAGAGCGTAGGCCGGATAAAAGGTGTCTGGCTATCGCTAGGCGGGCTGTATGCGCCTGGCGCTGGCGCATCCATGTTGTCCCCTGGGGCCGCAGAATGGGGCGTTCGTGATAGAGAAACGGCGCCTTGCAACGTCTGGGTGCTGCGCGCCAAACAGCGCGCTGGTCAACTGATCGTTGCTTTCGCGCAGCTCGTGGATGGCGCTGGCGAGCGATGCGATTCCCGATCCCCGAGCTCGGCGGCGAGCAGCGCGGCGCGGGCACAGTCGTGGGCATGTCCCATCGCGCGCGCGTGGGGCCATCACCCGAAGACCGCGATCTTCCCAACATGCGCCCACAGCCTACAGGACCACCCTCGGGCCTACTGACCGGGGCGCTGCACAGCGCCGCAGTGCTCGCGCTCCGGTTGGCCGATCCTGTGCGCTCGCCTCGTCGTCGGGCCGTCACCTCGATGGCGCAGCTAATGCTCACGATGAGGGGCGATCTGCCAGACTTGCGCCGGCCTATGGGATCACTCCACTGGTCGACCCCACCCATGGCTGCCGTCTGTCGTTTGGCGACCCCTATGCGAGCCGTGCGGGAGGTGGGAGACGCCCAGTGGCGAGCATCGACCTGACCCGCAACCGCTCAGCAACGGAGATCGTGCGCTCCACGCTGAGCCTGTACGGCGACTACCCGTGGCTGTGCTTGATCCTGGCCTTCGTGGTGATGGCGCCATGGGATCTGGCCAAGCTGGCGGTGACCGGCATCGGCCCGCTCGGCGATGCCCGTCATGTCGGTTTCCTGGAGCGGGAGTCGCTCGACCTGCTCGATCTGCTGCTAATCAGCCCGTTGATCTCGGTCATGCACGTACAAGCCGTGGTCGCGATCGGTGATGCGCAACGCCCCCAATTGGGCGCTGTGGCATCTAAAGGCTTGCAGGTGCTCCCCGTCGTCGGGATGGCCGCGCTCATCGCCGGTGTCGGCGTGGAGATCGGCCTCTTTGCCCTTGTGATCCCTGGCATCGTGCTCTGGATTCGCCTGTCCGTAGTCCCGCAGGCGGCGGCCATCGAGCGCAACGGAGTACGAGAGGCATTGCGAAGCAACTGGCGATTGACACGCGATCACGGATCGCACATCTTCGGCCTGCTCATAGTCTTCGGGATACTGGGTGTGGGAGTGGCAGTCGGTGTGCGCGCGCTCGATCCCGGGGCCAGCACGAGCGCCGGCGACGTGGCGCTCGGAATCGTGGTGAACACGATCATCGCCTCGTTCACCGCGCTGGCGACCGCGCTCCTCTACTTCGACCTGCTCTCCCGCTGGGAGCCAACACGGGCTCTTCACGCGGCCGTGAGTCCGTCGAGTCTCCCCGCCGACGGGTCCGAAGAGTAGGGATGCGCGGGCTCAACTTCAAGAGCGTGCCGTGACCGGCAATCCGTCGCGGTACAACAGCGCGCTCATACAGACCGATCCCACGAAGATCGAATGGCTCAACCGTGCTGGCGGCGTGACCCGGGGGATCGAGCTGCCTACGAGAAAGAGCCTTGAAGCGACCTCGGTGGGTGCCATCCGCCCGCCAATAGGAGGGTGAGATTCGTCCTCTGGCGAAACCTCCAGCGGCGTTCGGCGGCGCGGGTGTGGCGGGGCTGAGATGCTCAACATGGCCGGCGACAGCGTGATGAGCCGCGCTGCGCAACCCGTATCGCCGGGCAAGGTGAACCTCTCGGTCGGCATCGACCTCGCGGCGCAGAACAAGAACACAGCGGCGTGCGTGATCGAATGGCGTCCAGGTCAGGCGACGGCGCGAGCACCGATCGTTGGACCAGAGGGCGAAGATCTCGATTGGCTCGTGAGGCTGTGTACCCCCGCTCGGGCGGTCGGCATTGACGCCCCGTTCGGCTGGCCCGACCATGCGGTACAGGCGCTCGCGGCGTGGGCTCGCGGCGAGCGCTGGCCGGACGTCAGCAAGGATGAGCTGAGGTATCGCGTCACCGACCGGATGGTGCGCGAGGCGACCGGGCACCCGCCGCTCAGCGTGTCCTCCGACCGTATTGCTGTGGCGGCTTGGCGTTGCGCTCGGCTACTGGACCTGCTGCGCACGAGTGAGCGACCCGTGGACCGGACAGGGAGGGACGGCGTCTTCGAGGTCTATCCGGGCGCCGCGTTGACGCGCTGGGGCCTTGACCGGAAGGGCTATAAGAGGAGCGGCAACGCGGCCGCCAAGCAGCGACAGCGCCAGGCGCGGGGTGCCCTGGTCGCCGAGCTCGCGCGTCGCGCCTCGTGGCTCGATCTGTCCGCGGCCACGGAAGCGTGTGTTGACAGCGACGATGCGCTCGATGCCTTGCTCGCGTCACTGATGGCGCACGCAGGCCACATCGGTCGTACTGTCGTGCCCCCGGCCGACGACGACACGTTGCGCCTGCGAATCTCGCGCGAGGGCTGGATCCACCTGCCGGACACGAGTCTTCAACAGATGGTGTGAATCATGGTCCATCGCCTCCTAGATTCAGGGTCGGTGAAGGTGAATCGTTACCCGCATGTGCTCGAGTATTTCGATCGGCATAGCTGGGTCCCCGGAGTTCTCCGATGTAGTGGCGACCACCCACGCGCCGGGGATGCGCCGCGCGAGCGCCGGGCCGCCCGAGCTTGACGCCTGGAAGATCCCGGGGTGCTCGCCAAGCGGCTTCATACCTGGCAAGGCCGGCGGCGCAGCGCCCGGGCGTGATGAGTTGAGCAAGACCGCTCCGGTGACGTACTCCCCTACCCTGTGGATGTAGACGGTCTCGGCGCAGGACACCAACGCGCGGCCGAGCAGTCGATGGACGGAGCTGGTCGCGGTGGCCACGGCGCCTTCCCACGCCACGGTTCCCAGCCGCAGATGGGTTGTGTTGAGCCGGCATGCGCCCTGTGGCTGGCACTGAGGGTGCGCCCATGTCGCGTGGGGCAACCGAGACGTCAGCGGAACACCGGGCTTGGACTGCGTGGAGATCGCCTCCCCGCTTGCGGCAAACGGCGTTACTTCCGGGCAGTGCATTGGGAAGCTCAGCTTGAACGGGTATGCGGGCGCCTGCAGCGTGGCCGCGCGAAGGCCGTTGGGAAGGGTGGCGTTGGTGGTGGTCGGAACTGGCGTGCCGCCCGCGATGGAGACGGACGCTACGTCACCCCTGGTGAGTAGGAAGACGAATGCGCCTTCTGCACGGCTGTCGTTGCATTCCTCGGCACTACCCCTCCCTAGCCGATGTTCGAAAAGTTAGGCAGAAGTTGCCTACGGCGCTGCTGGTAGACCCGAATTATCCGCATTTTGCGGCAATTTCCTCAATAAAAGCTTCAGTATCTCTTGACTTTTGGCCCATCAGCGTAGAAGGTGCGCTTTGGTGAGCCGAAGGCGACCATCAATGAACGGTCGGCCCCGTCTGTGCGCGCGTTCGAAAGGCTCCCGTTTTGCCGCTATCGCACTGGTGGTGTCGTTGTGTCTGTTGGTGTCGGCGGTCGCGGCGGGCGGGACGCAGCCGTATGAAACGTACGAGAGCGCGGTCGCGGCGGATGGCCCGGTGGCGCAGTTCCGGTTCGGTGACGCGGTGGGTTCGAGTACGATCGCTGACTCGGCGGGTTCCTACACGGCGAGTAATGATGGGGTCGTGCTGGGCGGGGAAGGCCCGTTCGGCGGCAGCAGCTCAGGGACGTTCGGGGGCGAAGCGTACGCGTCGTTGCCGTCGAACCCGCTGGCTGGTGCGAGCGCGTTCACCGCAGAGGCCTGGGTGGATTGGGGCGGCGCGACGTTGTACAAGCAGCCGATCTTCGACTTCGGGTCGAGTTCCACCAACTATATGTATCTGACGCCGGCATCATTGCTGTCGGGCCACAAGATGCTGTTTGAAATCCGCACGACCGCGGGCACGGTGTTCCAGGTCACGGCGTCGACATTGAAATCCAAAGCGTGGGAGTACATCGCAGTGACGGAGACGAGCTCGGGAACGCTGACGTTGTATCTGAACGGCGAACAGGTCGGGCAAACCACGGGCGTGACGATCTCGCCCGCGTCGCTTGGGAGCACCCCCGACGATTACCTTGGCAGGGCGCAGGTGTCGAGCGAACCGATGTTCAACGGGAGCATGAGCAACGTCGCGTTCTATACGGGGGCTTTGTCAGCGAGCCGGGTCAAGGCGCACTACGACGCGGGGGAGTACCCGGTGAACACGGTGCTTCCGGTGATCTCCGGGACCGCGAAGGACGGCAACACGTTGAGCTCGACGAAAGGGACCTGGACGGGCCTGGCGCCGATCACGTTCGCCTACCAGTGGACGCTGTGCAACAGCGCCGGGGGGTCGTGCGCGAGCATCCCCGGGGCGGGCGAAGCGAAATACACGCTCGGCCATGAAGATGTCGGCGGCACGCTGCGGGTCGCCGTGACGGGGAGCAACAGCGCGGGTTCGAGTATGGCGACTTCGGCGCAGAGCGCGCTCGTCGCGTCGCTGGCGCCGTCGAACACCGTACTGCCGGCGATCTCCGGCGCCGCGGAGCAGGGGGAGCTGTTGAGCGTCAGCGAAGGCACGTGGAACGGCACGCCGCCGCTCTCCTATGCCTACCAGTGGGAGAGCTGCAACAGCACGGGTGGCAGCTGCAAAAAAATCACCGGCGCGACTGCCTCCACCTACCGGGTGCTCGGCTCGCAGATCGGGGACACGCTGCGCGCGGTCGTGACTGCGGAAAACGCGGCCGGGAGCAAAAACGCGACCAGCGCAGCGACAGCGGTGATCACGGCCGGCCCGCCGGCCAACACCGCTCTGCCCACGATCTCGGGCACCGCCGAAGACGGTCATACGCTGAGCGCGAGCACGGGCTCGTGGGCGGGCACCGAACCCTTCTCCTACGCCTACCAGTGGGAGCTGTGCAACAGCGCTGGGGAAGGCTGCGCGAACATCTCCGGGGCGACGGCTTCGACCGATGCGCTCGGCCCAGGCGATGTCGGGGACACGCTGCGGGTGCTCGTGACCGCGAAAAACTCCGTCGGATCGACCGGGGCGACCTCGGCTGCGAGCGGGGTCGTGGCCGCGATCCCACCGTCGAACACCGCGCCACCCACGATCTCCGGCACCCTGGTGGACGGCCAGACGCTGACCGCCGCCACCGGCTCATGGAGCGGCTCGCCGCCGCTCACCTATGCCTACCAGTGGGAGCTGTGCAACAGCAGTGGGGAAAGCTGCGCGAGCATCTCGGGGGCGACGAACTCCACCTACACGCTCGGACACTCCGATGTCGGCAGCACGCTGCGGGTCAAGGTCACGGCGAGCAACCCTGGCGGGTCGGCGTCGAGCACCTCGGCGGCGAGCGGGGCTGTGGCAGCGCTCGCCCCGTCGAACACCGCTCTGCCGGTGATCTCGGGTACCGCACGGGATGGGCAGACCTTGAGTACGAGCACAGGCGAATGGGAGGGCACGCCGTCGTTGAGCTACGCCTACCAATGGGAATTGTGCAACAGCAGTGGGGAAAGCTGCGCAAGCATCTCCGGTGCTACGGGCTCCACCTACACGCTCGAACACGCCGACGTTGGCGGCACGCTACGGGTGATGGTCGTCGCGAGCAACGCGGCCGGCTCCGCGCACGCGACCTCCCTCGCCAGCGGTGTGGTAGCGGCGCTCGCCCCGTGGAACACCACCCCGCCGACGATCTCGGGCACTGCGCAGGAAGGACAGTCGTTGAGTGCCAGCACGGGCGAATGGGCGGGCACGCCGCCCTTCAGCTACACCTACCAGTGGCAGAGCTGCAACGCCTTCGGCGAAGGCTGCCTGCCCATCTCTGGCGCGAGCGGGTCCAGCTACACGCCCACCTCGGGGGATGTCGGAGAGACGCTGCGCGTGCTGGTCACCGCCTCGAATGCGGCCGGCTCAGCTTCTGCGGTCTCACCGGCCACCGCCGTCGTGACCTCCGCCGCCGCGCGCGAACTGTTCTATATCGCGCAGTTCGGCTCGCACGGCTCCGGCGAAGCACAGTTCGAACACCCGGCGGATGTGGCGGTTGACGCCAACGGGCATCTGTGGGTGCTCGATCGCGGCAACGACCGAGTGCAGGAGTTCAGCCAGACCGGTGTATACCTGAGGCAGTTCGGCTCGCAGGGTTCGGGCGACGGCCAGATGAGCGCTCCCGACGGGCTGGCGGTGAACTCTGAAGGCGACGTCTGGGTTCTCGACAGTGGCAACCAGCGTCTGGAGGAGTTCAACGAAGACGGAGGATTCATACGGACGGCCGGAGCGGGAATCGTCGGGTCCGCGGAAGGCATCGCGGTGGATCATCACAATGACGTTTGGGTGTCGGCCACCTACCAGGGCCAGCTCCTTGTATTCGACGGCGAAGGCGAATACTTGAAAACGGTGGGCAGTGAGGGCTCCGGGGAGGGAAAGTTGGATGAACCGGAGGGCCTCACGGTCGATGCGCAGGGCGATGTGTGGGTGGCGGAATGGGCAAATAACAGGGTTCAGGAGTTCAGCGAAGCCGGGGAATACGTGAGTGGGTTCGGCTCCGAGGGCACGGGTGCGGGGGATATCAGCAACCCTTACGGCATCGCCGTGGGCGGCGGCCATGTGTTCGTCGGCGAAGTCGGCAACAACCGCGTGCAGGAGTTCAACGAAGCGGGTGACTTCATCGGAGAGCTCGGCACGCAGGGCTCCGGTCCAGGTCAATTCGATCTGAGCTATCCGCTCGGTCTGGCGATCGACTGGGCAGAAGATGTGTGGGTCACGGATACCGGCAACAATCGCGTCGAGGAGTGGGGTCCCGAAGTCGAAAGCTCCCCGGTGAACGTGACGTTGCCCCGAGTTGAGGGGGACTCCACGGAGGACCGGACGTTGAGCGTGACAACGGGGACGTGGCGAGGGACGGCGCCGATCACCTACAGCTACCAGTGGCAGCGCTGTGACACGGTCGGCACGGACTGCTCGGCGATCACCGGGGCGACCAGCGCGACCTACACGCCCAGCAGCGGTGACCTCGGGAGCACGCTGCGGGTGTCGGTCACCGCCACCAATTCGATTGGGTCGGCGACAAGTAGCTCGGAACAATCCGCTCCGATCGCGCTCACCATTGCGCAGACGGCCCAGCTGTCAGGTAGTGGCTGGGCTCCGGGCCAGTTCGATCACCCCTCCGACGTGGCCGTCGATCCGTCGGGTAATCTGCTGGTGCTCGACCGGGGCAACGATCGGGTACAGGAGTTCAGCCCCGAAGGGCGGTATCTCAGACAGTTCGGTGTAGAAGGAGACGGGTCTGAACAGGGAGAACTCGACGGGCCGCGGGGCCTGGCCGTCGACTCCAGCGGCCACGTCTGGGTCGCCGACACGGGCACGGAAAACGTCAAGGAGTTCAGTGAGACCGGCGAATCGCTGGCATATGTGCATGTGGGCAATAGGCCAGAACGTGTCGCGATCGACGGACATGGCGATCTGTGGGTCACGGATAGGGCGAACGGCAGTCGCGAAGAAAACTACGCAGAAGAGCCACGTCTGCAGGTGTATGGCTCGCACGGCGGGTACCTCAAAGCCGTCGGGGTGCGGGGGTCGGGGGCGGGCGAACTGACCGAACCGCAGGACATTGCCTATGACGGCCACGGCGACATCTGGGTGGCCGATCAGGACGGACAGACGGGACGAGTCGTGGAGTTCAGTGAAAGTGGCGGGTTCATACGTGAATGGGAACCCAAGGATGCGGAAGGGCACGGCACCGGCGCCTACGGCATCGCCGTCGACGCCCAGGGCGATGTGTCGGTTGCCGACGGGGTGAATGCCGTCAACGAATTCAGTGAAAGCGGCGAATACCTCGGCACGATCGATGGCCCGTCCTCGCCAGCGACCGAACCCCAGTTCGCGTTTGGCAGCGGTCTCGCCGCGGCGGCCGCCGGCGCCCTGTGGGTTGTCGATCCAGAACACGACACGATCACACGGTGGTCCCCGGACATCGCCAGCCCGCCGGCCATCGCTACTCCGCCGACGGTCACTGGCGACGCACAGCAGTATCAAACGCTGAGCGCCGACCCGGGCGAGTGGAATGAAGAACCGACATCCTATGAGTATCAGTGGCAGCGCTGCGACAGCACCGGCGGCGAATGCGCGAACATCGCCGGTGCCACCAGCGCCACATACGTACCGCGTGCGTCCGACGTCGGACTGTCGGTGCGCGTGCTCGTGACCGCGGTCAACCTGGCGGGCGCCGCGACGAGCCTCTCCACGCCCAGCGGGGCGATCCGCTACGCCCAGCCCGAACCGGCCTGCACCACGCACTGGATTGGCCCCACGGACGGCAGCTGGAGCGATCCTCTGAACTGGTCAGCAGAATCGGTCCCAGGTGCTCGCGACACGGCGTGTGCCCCTACGGGGGAGACGATCACCCTTGGTGAAGGCACAGCCGAAGTCGCCGCCCTGCAGGACGGCGGCGCGCTCCAACTCACCGGCGGCACGCTGACGCTCGCCAGCACCGCGCAGGGCTCGACCATCGGTGCGCTGACGCTCGAAGAAGCCACACTCACCGGCGCGGGAGCGTTGACGATCACGAACGCTTTGACGTGGGACAACGGGGGTGTGATGAGTGGGAGCGGCACGGTGGTGATAGGCGCCAAGGCCACTGCGGTTCTGCGTACGTCGAATTACTACAATGGCTATGAAGAAAATCTGCCGGCGCTGATCACGCGTCGCTTCGTCAACGAAGGCACAATGCGAATCGAGGGTGGGGAAGGAGACCCTCCGCGCGCGAAATGGCGAGGCGCGTCGCTGGAGATGTCCGAAGGCGCCCGCTTGGAAAATCAGGGGGTGCTCTTCGACAACGCGAACGACGGCGCCATCGGGCCCGGGGGTGCGCACGGCGTCGCCCCGGCCTTCCTGAACGAAGGAGTTATTTATCGCACGATAGGGAGACAGGCGTTCATCACGGTTCCGTTCGGTAACCAGCATTTGATCGAACTGGAAAGAGGGGGACTGATCCTCGAGGGCGGTGGCATAGCGGGCGAAGTCTCGACGGGCGCTTGGTACGATTCGCCAAGCAAATCAGAAGGTGAAGAGATCTTCTTCGAGTCCCAGGAAAGCTTGGCTCCGGCGCCGATCCTGATCAGCAGCGAAGTGTCCCTTGCGCATGGAGTCACATGGCGCTCCGGCAGCCAACCTGTGCGCATACCCGTCGGTGGGCCCTCCGCCGAATCCGCTCACCCCTCAACGATCGCCGGTGAGCCCGTCGTCGGCGAGCCGCAGAGCGTAAGCCTCGGGACGTGGACAGGCGACGGGCCAATTAGATACACCTACCAGTGGCAGATCTGCAACCCGCTCGGCGGGGAATGCACCAACGTCGAAGGCGCGCACGAAGCCACGTACACCTCAACCGACGAAGATGCCGGGGCGACCCTGCGCGTGCTCATCACCGGCGCGAACGAACTCGCGTCGGTGACGGCCCCGTCGCAGCCGAGCAGCGTCATCGGCCCCCCCGAACCACCTGCCAGCACGGGGGCGCCGGCGATCTCAGGGACCGCCACCGCGGGTCAGACGTTGAGCGCGAGCACCGGCGGATGGGCCGGTAGCCAGCCGCTGCGCTACGCCTACCAGTGGCAGAGCTGCAGCCCGGCGGGCGGCGAATGCGCCGACATCGAAGGCGCGAGCGAACCACGTTACACGCTGGCCGCCGGTGACGTCGGGACGACGGTGCGCGTCGTCGTGACCGCCACCAACAGCGCCGGCTCGGCCAGCGCGAGCTCGAGCGCGACGGCGGTGATCGTGGCAGCGCAACCTCCCGCCAACGACTCTGCGCCCACGATCACGGGTCACCCGAACGACGGCCAGGACCTCATCGCCCGCCAGGGTGTCTGGAGCGGCAGCCCGTCCATCGAATACGGCTACCAGTGGGAAAGCTGTAACGAACACGACGAGGAATGCGCGCCGGTCGAAGGCGCGAGCGAACCCGAATATGAGCTCGGGGATGGTGACATCGGCACGACCGTTCGCGTCAAGGTCACTGCGACGAACGCCGGCGGTACGAGCGAGGCCTACTCGCCCGCTACCGCGCCGATCGAAGGCGAAGCGCCCAGCGAGCAGGAACCGCCGTCGATATCCGGCACGCCCGACGCCGACGGAGTCCTCAGCGTCAGCCCCGGTGTCTGGACGGGCAGCCGCGAGCAGCTCGGCTACCAGTGGGAAAGCTGTGACGAACACGGTCAGGAATGCGCGCCGATCGAAGGCGCGAGCGAACCGGAATACCAGCTCGGCAGCGGCGACGTGGGCTCCACCGTGCGCGTGCGAGTCGGGCTGCACAGCCTCACCGCGTCGCTCACCGACGTCTCCCAGCCCACCGTGGTCGTCGGGGCCGCAGGAACGCTTGTGAGCACGACCCTGCCGCAGATCGGCTCAGACCCGCAGGCGGGCTCCAGCGTCCAGGCCGACACCGGCGCGTGGTCCTCCGGCGGGAGCCTCACCTACACCTTCCAATGGCAGCGCTGCGAACCCTTCGGTGGCGGTTGCAGCGACATCGAAGACGCCACCGGCGAAACCTACACGCCTGTCGCGGGCGACCTCGGCGATGCTCTCCGCGTCCGCGTCAGCGCGAGCGACGCGCACGAATCTGCCGCGGCGACCTCGCCGGCAAGCCAGCCGGTGGCCGTCGCCGGCGCACCCACGGTCGAACAGGCCCCGGCGATCGAAGGCACAGCGCTGGAAGGTCAGACGCTCACCGCCGGCCGGGGGAGCTGGAGCTCCGAAAGCCCAGTCAGCTACACCTACCAGTGGGAGCGCTGCGATCCCGTCACGGTCTGCGCCGCGATCGAAGGTGCGACGGAAGCCACCTACACCCTCACGACTGGCGACGTCGGTGCGAGCATCGTGGCCGTCATCCGCGCAAGCAACCGCCACGGCAGCGCCACCGCCGTCTCGCGTGCCAGCGCAATCATCCAACCCACCTCGCTCACCCAGATCTCGCAGCCAACGCTCACCGGCGCCGTCGAGGTCGGCGGCACGCTCACAGCCACACCGGGGATCTGGAGCGGCGAAGGCGCCATCTCCTACGCCTACCAGTGGGAAGGCTGCGGCCCGGGCGGATCAAGTTGCACCGCGATCGCAGGAGCCAGCGAAGAAACCTACACGCTCCCCTCCGCAGAGCAGGGCTCGGTGTTGCGCGCGAAGATATCCATCACCGGCCCCCACGGCTCCCAGGTGCTCTACTCGCCCGCCACAGTCGGGATCCCCGGCGGAGAAATCACCCCCACCGAAGCGCAGGAAGTCGCCCAGCAGAGCAACTCGGCCCTGCTCGCCCCAGCCACCACGGCAGAACTCGAAGAACAGACGATCGCCCCCACGCTTGCCGACGGCGAAGAACAGCTCACCGTCCACGCCACGCTCACCAGCGCCACGGTCTCCAAGGAAAACCCCGCAGAACTCGCCGTCAACACACCCGTCGGCGAACTCAGCCTCACCCCCACGGAAACCCTGCCCACCGCGAGCACCGTGCCCACGATCGTCAACGAAACAGCCGCCCTGTTCGCGAACACCTGGCCTGCGACCGACACGATCGTCCGCCCCGAGCCGCTCGGCGCCAACGCCCTGCTCCAGGTCCGCTCCGCCGAAGCGCCGAAAACGTTCACCTGGAGTCTGCGCCTCGGACCCAACCAGACGCTGCGGCAACTGCCCAACGGCAGCATCGCCGTCATCAACACACCAGAACACACAGAACCGATACCCGCCGAACCGACCGGCGTCCCACCATCCGCCGAAGGGCCACCGGAGACACCGACGGAAAAGACCGAAATCGAACAGGAAGAAGCAGAAGCCGAAGAAGTACAGGCAAAAGGCGAAGAGGAAACCCCCGCT
>Ga0210391_10003920_pt1 | contig 12537 bp, 11 predicted proteins | sample IncBWC12OmetaG_FD_160573 | JGI IMG/M metagenome (GOLD analysis project Ga0210391, IMG submission 160573) | Forest soil microbial communities from Barre Woods Harvard Forest LTER site, Petersham, Massachusetts, United States - Inc-BW-C-12-O ... | reverse complement strand
GCTCCTGCCCTCGTGTCAGGCCCACGCGCCCCGCACGGCGGACAGCGTGAAGCCCACGGAGGCGCGCGCACCCGCCTCGTACGTGGAGGGCGCACCCGCCCCGCCGCCCGTGGTCGTCGCTCCGTGGGACTGGAACGGCATCGTGGGTACTGGCCAGAGTCTGTCGGTAGGGACGATGCCGATCGCCGCAGCGTCCCAGCCGTACCACAATCTCATGCTCTCGCTCGGTCCGGCGGGCAATGCGGCCGTGCCTCCCTGGGATCCCGCGCTGACCACCCTCTCGATGGTACCGCTCGTCGAGCCGGTGCGCCCGATCGTCCCGGGCTGGCCGCGGCCGTATCCCGACAACATTTTCGGTGAAACGCCGCACACGGCAATGGCCAACGAAATCACGTGGCAAGTGAAGGCGGCCTGGCCGGATCGCGATTACGTGACCGTCCACACCGTCGTCGGGGAAAGCGCGCAGGGGATCGCAGCGCTCGCGAAACAGGGCGGGAGCACCACGGAGAAAACGGGGCGGGCGTACGCGGCGACGCTCTTCGAAGCCGCGGCGATCACGCGACTCGCGCATGCAGCGGGGAAGACCTACGGCGTTGCGGCGATCGTGATGACGCACGGAGAAACGGATTCCGGCAACGCAAGTTACGGCAGCGATCTGACCCAGCTCCTCGCGGACTACAACGTGGACCTTCGCGCGATCACCGGGCAGTCGCAGCGGATCCCGATGTATTTGTCGCAGCAGCACGCCTACCCGAACGGGCCGGAGAGCGCGTACCAGCGGCCCGCGGTCAACCAGTTCCAATGGCAACTTGGCGTGACGCACCCCGGCGAGTTCGTGTGCACGGGGCCGAAGTACCAGTACCCGGGCAGCCCCGACGGCGTGCATCTGTCGACTGTCGGGTATGAGCTCGACGGCGAAAAGATCGGGCAGGTGTATTTCGAACGCGCCGTGCTCGGGCGCGACTGGCAACCCCTGGCGCCGGCGAAAGTGACGCGGGTCGCCGGCGGCGGCGGCGAACGAAGCGAGCGCCTTGTGTCCATCGCGTTCCACGTGCCGGTCCCGCCGCTCCGTTGGGACGTCTCTCTCGGCGATCCCGTTCTGCCGGAATGGTCACGAGGGAAGGGGTTCGAGCTCCGCACGCGCTCGGAGAACATCCCGATCGAGAGCGTGGCCCTCTTTGGCGACACGGTGCAAATCACCGCAAGCCGGGACTTGCCGACGCGCGGTCTCGTGGTCGGGTACGCGCTGTCCAGCCAGGCCGCGCAGATGAAAGGCGCGTCGCGCGCCGTGCGGTGGGGGCAGCTCCGGGACTCGGATCCGTTCGTTGGGTTCACGACGCATTTGCCGAATCCGAACTACGCCGTGTCGTTCGAGCTACCCGTCCCCGATGCGCCCGCTCCGCAACGGACCACGACGCCACACGCAGGCCCTACAGGCTCTATGTGATGGCGACCACGTCGGGCGCGATCCGCCGAATGGCTTCCAGGCTTCGTTTCTGCCACGGGTGCGCCGGGTGGGTCGCGAACGTCACTTTGTAGGCCCCCGCGCTCTTCGCGATGCCGCCGAGCCACGCGGCCGTGGCTTGGAAGCATGCGGAGCTCATGAAGTAGAGCTCGTGCAAATCGGCGTGAACGACCTGCACCTTCTGGCGGCGCACTTCCGCGTCGACCTCCCGCAGGTAGCTCTTGAGCGCGACGCTGACGTTCATGTCGGCGTTGCCCTTCCAGGTGAGGTCGAGCACATCCGCCTTGAAGAGGGGAACGACCTCGAACCCCGCGAGAGTCAATGGCGCGACGCCGGATGCGTTCATACGAGACTCCCTTGGTCAATCCGTGCCTCGGCGAACACGGACACGTGGTCGTCGGAGACGGAGCTGTGAATTTCGAGGCCCGCCTCGGCGCGGATGCGCGCGAGGCCCAGGCCCGAGCCGGTCTCCTGCTCGAGGCTGGCGCGGATCATGTCGCAGTAGAGCTCGAAGGGATCGTCGGCCTCGTGGATGCGTTCGATGATGTTGCGCACCGCGAGGATCGACTCGCGCGTCGCGCGGTTTTCCGTGAGGATCGACACGTGGCTCGCGCCGGTCTGGCGCCGGAGCTCGATCCGCATCTCGGTCGTGCCGTCGAGCGAGTACTTGATGGCGTTCTCGAGGAGCTCGTGGACCGTCACGCCGATCCGGTAGATCATGTCGTCGTCGCGGAGGAACGTGCCGCAAAAAGACGACACGAAGTCGCGCACGGGGGTGAGTAATCCCGCGTGCGGCCGAAACGTCAGCGACAGCGCGGGCCGGCTCTCCAGAAGAGATTGCGAGTCGTTGGCTTCCGTCAAGTTTGTGGCTCCAACCGCATTAAACGGCTGGACCCGCCGAATCTTCAGTGCGAAGGCCGGAAAAACGGGTGCGGAGGCGAGGTTGCGCTAGCCGGCGTCCCCGACGTAGCGCGCGACGACGCAGGTGATGTCGTCCGGTAGGACGGGCGTCCATGCGCGCACCGCCTCGACGAGCGCGTCGTGGATTCGCTGCGGAGCGTCATTCGCCCGCGCTTCGACGATGCGGCGAAGCGCGTCGACACCGAAGAGATCGCCCCGCGCATTCCGCGCTTCGGGCATTCCGTCCGTGAAAAGGACCAAGAGGTCGCCGGGCTCGACTTTGAGATCGCAATCGGTCGTCGCGTCCCGGATGTCTGCGATGAGGCCGAGCCAGGTGCCTTCGGTCTCGACGAGCTCCGTGGTGCGGGTCCGGGCGCGCCACAGGATGATCGGCTCGTGAGCGCCCGCGAAACGAACGAGGCCGTCGGGCGAGAGGCGCAGGAGCGTGAAGGTCGCATGCTCGTCGCGCTGCAGGCGATCGTGCAGGTTCGAGACGAGCACGCGGTTCGTGTCGACGACGAGTTCGGAGGGATTCGCGGCGGGACGGGTCGCGACCAACGTGCTCACGGTCGTCTGGATCATGAGCATGATGAGCCCTGACATGAGGCCGTGGCCTGCCACGTCGCCGATGCCGAGCCACGCGCCGCCGGGGAACGGCAAGAGATCGTAGTAGTCGCCGCCGATGTCGGCGGCGGGGACAGTGCTCGCAGCGATGCGGAAACCGGGCGCGCCCAGATCCTTGGGTGCCAATGCGGTCTGGATTCGCTGCGCGATTTCCATCTCGCGCCCGAGCTGCTCGCGCGCGAAGCGCTCTTGCAGCGCCGTCTGTTCGATGACGCGCCCGTGAAGGTCGATGATCTTCAACGCCGCGCCGACCTGCGCGCGGACGGCTTCGCCGATGAGAGGGTCGACCGTTCCGTCGAGGGCGATGAGGCCGAGCACTTCACGCTCGAAGGTGACGAGCCAGAACATGATGCAGGGATGTGGAGCGGCAGGGAAGCCCACCGGAAGGAGGCGGTCCGCCGGGTGATCGCGCAGGGCGCTCGTGACGCATCGACCGTCTTCGATCGCGACGAGCGGCCGGAGGAGTTCTGGATCTTGCTTGGATCGGAGGGCCACGTACGCCGTCCCCACGCCGAGCTGAGGCAGCGATCGCTCGAACTCGTCGGAGAGGCTCCGTGTATCGAACGCGATCGACAGGCGTTGGGTGACGTTGCGCAAATCCAGCGAGTCTTCGATCTGGGTGAGCGCGGCGCGCGCTTGCGCCCGGCTCACGGCGAGGGCCTCGTTTGCCGCGTGCGAGCCGGCCGCGAAGTCCGTGCAGCCGCACGATTCGCGGAGTACGGCGATTCCGTCGAAATCCATGCACGGCGGGACCGTCTCGCCCCGCAGCAGCGCCAGAACCGCGTCGACGGCGGCGTCGCTCATTTGCTCGATCGGCTGCGCCACGGTCGTGAGCGATCGGGCCGCGAACTGCGCGATGGGCGTGTCGTCGAATCCGGTCACGATGACGTCGTCCGGCACGACGAAGCGGCGGCAGTGCAGAACGTCCATCGCGCCGAGAGCCATGTGATCGTTCGCGGCGACCACCGCGTCGAAGGGGACGTTGCGCGCGAGGAGCTCTCGCATCGCGTTCGCGCCGCTCGGGAGCGTGAAGAGCCCCTCGGCGACGAGACGCTCGTCGAGCGGGATTCCGTGCGCACGCAGAGCGTCGCAGTATCCCGTGAAACGATCGATGGCCTCCTGATTGCCGGGCGGCCCGCCGATGTACGCGATGCGCCGGCGGCCGTGGACGCCGGCGACGTGATCGACGGCGGCCGCGAGTGCGGGGCGGTTGTTGATCACGATGCTCGAGAAGCCCGGAATCTCGAGTCCGATGCTCACGACCGGCATGGCGCCGGCCTGCCTGCAAAGAGCGCTCATCTGGCTATGGCTGGCGAAATGCGCGACCGTGCCGGACAGCACGATCGCGCAGTCCGCCACTTCGGGCGAAACCCAGTCATATAGGCGGTTCTGCGCTCGTTCGGCGAGCTCAGGATGGGCGAGGGCACGGCCGTTGAAAACGAGCAACTGGCATCCGTGCCGCTGCGCCGCGCGTTCGATGAATTTGCGGAACGCCGCTTGATAGGCCCGAAATACGTCGCTGACCAGAAAGGCAATACGCCGGGGAGGAGCAGGCACGGGAACGCGATTAAACCATGTTTCGGGCGGCGGCTGTCGATCCGGCGCCTGCTGGTTCGTCTAGTAGGCGTCTAGGAACCGAAACCCCGGCACCGCTGAACCCGCCGGGCCCGAGGAGCCCTCACCATGAGCATTGGAGCCGCCACGAAGCCGTCGGATGATCCCGAGGCCTCGCAACATTCGCGTCCTGGGACGGGGAAGACGACGATGAAACAATACCTCTTGAGCCTCTACCAACCCGACGGCAATCCCCCGCCGCCGCACGTACTTGGACCCATCATGCGGGACATCGGCGCGCTCATCGACGAGGCGAAGGCCGCCGGTGCGTGGGTCTTCAACGGCGGGCTCGCCGCGCCGGGATCGTCCACGGTGGTTCGATTCCGGGACGGGGAGGTTCTCGTGACCGACGGTCCATTCGCCGAAGCGAAGGAGCACATCGGCGGGTTCGTGATCGTTCGCGCGCCCGACCTCGATGCCGCGCTCGAGTGGGCGCGCAGGCTCACACGCGCAAGCACGCTGCCCGTGGAAGTTCGCCCGTTCAATGGTTCCTGAGTGCGTCCCTGAGACGGTCCCTGCGAGCGCCTTGGAGAGCCGCGAAACCGAGGATCCGGAACGGCGCGTCTCGCCGGACGAGATTGCGCGCGTCTTTCGGGAGCATTACGGGCGCGCCGTCGCGGTCCTCACGCGCACCTTCGAGGACCTCGATGTGGCCGAGGAGGCGGTGGCCGACGCGTTCGCCGCCGCCGTCGACCATTGGCCGCGGGCGGGGGTGCCGCCCAAGCCGGTCGGCTGGATCCTGACCACGGCGCGTAACCGCGCCATCGATCGGTTGCGGCGCGAGGCGTCCCGCGGTGCTCGCGAGACGCAATCCACGGGGCTTTCGGCCGCAGGTGAGTTCGCGGCCGGAGCCGACGAGAGCGCCGTGCCCGACGATCGACTTCGCTTGCTCTTCACGTGTTGCCATCCTGCCCTTGGGGCCGAAGCGCAGGTCGCGCTTACGTTGCGGCTGCTCGGCGGCCTGACGACCGCCGAGATCGCGCGGGCCTTTCTCGTACCCGAGGCGACGATGGCGCAGCGCCTCGTGCGCGCGAAAGCCAAAATTCGCGACGCCAGGATTCCTTATCGCGTACCGGCGGACACGGATTTGCCGCAACGCATCGGAAGCGTCCTCTCCGTCGTGTATCTGATCTTCAACGAGGGATACAAAGCGAGTGGTGGGGCCGACTTGATCCGCGAGGAGGTCTGCGCAGAAGCGATCCGCATCGGCCGGTTGCTGGCGGAGCTCATCGGCGGCGACTCCGAGGTGATCGGGCTTCTCGCGCTCATGCTTCTCCTGCACGCACGCAGGGCCGCCCGCGTCTCTTCGTCGGGAGGACTCGTGACGCTGCCCGAGCAGGATCGCGCGCTCTGGGATCGGACGCTCATCGCCGAGGGACAATCGCTCGTTCGCCGCTGCATCGATGCGAATCGGCCGGGGCCCTACCAGATTCAGGCCGCCGTCAACGCGGTGCACAGCGAAGCGGCGCGCGCCACGGAGACGGATTGGCGTCGGATCCTGGCTCTCTACGACCGCCTGTTCGCGATCGTGCCGAGTCCCATCGTCGCATTGCAGAGAGCCATCGCCCTCGCCGAGATCGCGGGACCGGAGGCCGGTCTCGAGGCCCTGCGTCCGCTCGCCGGCCCGCTCGGCGGCTATTACCTTTTCCACGCGACCCGCGCCGAGTGGCTCGGCCGCGCGGGTCGCCGCGCCGAGTCACGCAAGGAATACGAGGCGGCGGTGGCGTCGTGCGCAAACGGAGTCGAGCGGGCGTTCCTGGAGGGCAAACGCGACCGGATGGTAGGGTGAGCGCCGGGCCGCTTTGGGGTGCCGTCCGGTGGTGCGAGGGCTACGCTCTTCGTGATGATCCGCCATACCCGAACGACCATCGATGCCGACGTCACGCCGCGATTCACGGCCTGCTACCTACGTACGGCCGGGCAGGAATGCGCTTTCATCGAAGCGCATACGTCGCATGCGCTCCCCCGCCTTCTGCAGGCCCTCGAGGCGAACGGGCGCCATCCGGAGGACGTACGCTGGATCGTGATCACGCACGCGCACCTGGACCACGCTGCCGGCGCGAGCGCGCTCGTCGCCGCGTGTCCGAACGCGACGCTGCTCGCCCACCCGCGCGCCGCGAGGCACATGGTGCACCCCGAGAAGCTCGTCGCGAGCGCGACGGCCGTCTACGGCGCCGAACGATTTCGCACGCTCTATGGCACGATTTCACCGGTGCCCGAGTCGCGAGTGAAGGCGTTGGGGGACGGGGATACGTTCGCGCTCGGGGACGCGACGATGACCGCGATCCACACAGCCGGTCACGCGAACCATCACCTCGTCGTGGACGACCCCGTGCTCGATACGGTCTATACCGGCGATACGTTCGGACTCGTCTATCCGGCTCTGCAATCGCGCGGTCGCTTCGCGATACCGTCCACCAGCCCGACGAACTTCGACGCGGCGCTCGCGAAGGAGAGCCTGCGCAAGGTGCTGGGCCTCCGACGCCGCACGGTGGCGCCCACGCATTTCGACGGGTACGAGGACGCGTCGGCGATTGCCGCGCAGCTCGTGCGGTTCATCGATCGCGCCGGGGCATGGGTCGACGACGCGTCGCGCGGCTCCGAGACCCCCTCGGCGATGACCGCCCGCTTCACGAAAGCCTGGGAAGACGCGATTCGCGAGGAGGCGCCGGCCTTCGGACCCGACGAGATGAAGTTTCTCGCGTTCGACATCGAGCTCAATGCGCAAGGACTCGCGGTGGTGGCCGACGCGAAGCGGAAGTCCGCGCGGCCCGCCGCTCCAACGGAGCCATAGCGCCGCCCGCAGGGACTACGCGTCGACGGTGAACGAGTGGTTCGCGAGGATATGTCGATGAATATGGCCCCGACCGCTATGCGCAGCCGGGGCCCATCTGCGCGCGCGCCGAGAGGGCTCGTCCGCTCGTCGGCGCCTCACTCGGCGAAGCTGTGGTCTTGTTCCGGCTTCTCGCGGTGGCCCTCGAGGTAATTGCCTTCCGCCAGCTTGCTCGCGAGGCCGAAATCCGTCACCGCGAAGTACGTGAGCTCCTCGGTCCCGATGTTGCTCGTCCGGTGCATGGTCCAGCGTGGAACGAAGACGGTGTCCCCGGCCTTCACCTGAACTCGCGTATCACCGATCTCGACCTGCGCATTGCCGCTCATGATGTGGAACAGCGTCTCGTGCGCGTGCCGGTGGAGCTCATTGCAGTTGCCCACGGGGATGCGGACGATGCGGGGATCGAGCACCTGCGCCTTGAACGGGAGCCGCTCGACGGTGAAGTCGATCCCCTTGTTCACGTCGGTATTGCTGTACAGATTCGTCCCGCGGCTCGCGCCGGAGTGGAGGTAGGGGCCGCCCGCCAGCGGCGAGGCGGGGTCTCGCACGTTGGCGATGACTCCGCGCACACGTTCGAAGGGGAGCTCCTCCATCAGGGTGTCGAAGAAGCGCTGGCGGAGAAGCAGCGCGTAGTCCATCGCGCGCTCGCACGAGTTGAACCAGTCCGGCTCGCCGTAATACGAGCACATCATCTTCTCGAGCGTCGCGGCATGGTCGTCGTCACACCCGATGTGAATCCGGAAGAACTCGAGGTGCTTCTCCTCCACACCGGCCTTCGCCAGACCTTCGACGAACGAGCTGTACATCCGGCTCACGATGCCTTCCGTGCCGAGCGACAAAAATGCGCTGCTGGCCATCGGGTGCGACTGCAGACAGAATCGCAGGAACTCGCCGACGAAATTACGAGTGCCATCGAGGTAGTCGATGTGATCGATGTCGATCGACAGGCCCTCGCGTAAGAATTTGCGGAAGATCTGCGCGTGCCTCTTCTCGATGTCCTTCTCCCCGCCCTCCTCCCACAGATTCGCCGTCAGTCGTGATCGGTAGAGATCGTCTTCGCAATTGGCCATTGCGGCGGACAGGTAGCGGGTGAAGTTCCGCGAGTAGAGGTAATATTGCGAAAATATGAACTTGAAATCTTCCCGACTCAATTGCCCGCTCTCGCACGCCTTGAAGAGCTTCGAATCCCAGAAGGTGTGCCGATCTCTCAGCTTTTGAAGCGCGGCGAGCCCTTGGTCGCGGCTCATGTGCATGGCCGACCAGGGTCTCGGGGCCACGATCGAAGGCAGGACTCCCGCGGGCGCGGGTCCGAAAGAAGGTCGCCATCCGTCGCACTCCTGAGTCCCTTCGACGTTGTCCATGATCGTCATCGTTCCACCTCGGTTGAGAGCGCCGGCGGTGTGACCACCGGGGCTCGGCGGCGCGCCGGAGATCGGCGCGCGATGTCACTCTTACGAGCGCGGCTCTGCTGCCGTTAAGGCGAATTGTCGGGACATCCCCGTGCTATCCATGGCGCGGATGGTCACGAGAAAGGGCGCGACGACCGCGGAGCGGATCCTCGACGTCGCGCAGGACATCATGCAGACGCGCGGGTACAGCGCGATGACCCTCGAGGAGGTGGCCAAGGGCGTCGAGATCCGAAAGCCGAGCATCATTCATCATTTCACGGGAAAAGCCGATCTCGGCAAGTCGGTCATCGAGCGCTACCGCGCGAACGTGAACGCCGTTCTCGAGGCGTACGTTGGCGATGCGCAGATGCAACGGCGAGAGCGCACCGCCGCCGACGCGCTCGATCTCTACTTCGGCATCTATCTCGGCGTGGGCGAAGGCGGAGACAAGATTTGCCTTTGCGGGTCTCTGGCGAGCGAGTTCGCGGCATTGCCGGATACGTTGCAGCGCGAAGTGAGGCGCTTCTTCGAACAGCACCAGGATTGGCTGGAGACGATTCTCGCGCTCGGTGGGAAGACCGGCGAGTTCCGGCTCGAGGCGAAGCCCCGCGCGCTGGCCAAGCTCTTTCTCGACGCGCTGCAGGGCTCCCTCGTCGTCGCGCGCGCGACCGGCGAGCGAAATCACGTCCGCGAAACGATCCGATCGCTGAAGGCTGTCATCGAATTCGCGGGCCGCCGCCCGCTCCGGGCGGTTCACGCGCGCTGAGCGGTCGGGCGAGCTCGGTCCTCAACGCGGAACGAGCTTCGACAGCACGGTCTTCAGGTCGGTCGCGCCGCGTTCGCGCGCGCGGCCCTTCTCCCAGTCGACGATCCCCGTATTCACCCCGAGCGTCAGCTCCTGGTAGAGGCGTGCCCATGCGGGGTTCACGCCCACACCCTGGAGTGCCGCGGCCATTGCCTCGACCGGGCCTTGCTCCACGGTGATGGGTTTGCCGACGATTTCGCTCAGGGCCGTGGCCGCGTCGCGCGGCGAGTACTCCCGCGGTCCCGCGAGCTCGACGACGCGCTTGCCGCGTCCGCCCTCGAGAAGGAGCTTGGCTGCCGTCGTCCCGATGTCGTGCGTCGCGACCATCGGGAAAGGATGGTCCGCCGTGAGGAACGTGGGCAGTTTGCCCTGGCCGAGCGCGTAGAGCGAACTGCCCCAATTCTCCATGAAGTACCCGGCCCGAAGGAATGTCACGTCCCCCCGCGATTGGCCGAGCACCGTCTCCGCGTCGTGGACCGACAGGATGGGCCCGGTCCCGTGGTCGTGCTGCGCGCCGATCGACGACAGAAACACGACGTGCTTCACCGGGCTCGCTCCGAGCGCCTTTTCGAAGACGCGCGTCCGGCGTGCGTTCTCCTCCGCCGGATTCGCTGCTTCGAGGTGCGGCGGTAGAAGGAGATACGCGGCCTCGGCGCCGCGCAGCGCTCCGGCGAGCGCGCCCTCGTCGTCGATGCCGCCGAGGGCGACTTCAGCGCCGCGCGCCTTCCACGGCTCGCCTTTTTTGGCATCGCGCACGAGCACCCGCACGGACTTGCCCGCGGCGAGCAATGTTTCGGCGACCACTTTGCCGGTATTGCCTGAGACTCCAAGAACGAGATGCATGACGATTTTCCTCCGCCGGCGCTTTCGTGGCTGCCGACGAGGAGAACTATGCGCACGTCCTCCGCATGTGCCCAATGGATGACGTACATTCGGCTCATGCAGAGCATGCATCTCGGCGCCGTCGACCTGAATCTGCTGGTCGTGCTCGACGCACTGCTCACCGAGCGCAACGTCACCAAAGCGGCTGCGCGGATCGGCATCACCCAGAGCGCGACGAGCCACGCCCTCGCGCGGCTGCGTGTGCTCACGGGCGACGAGCTCCTCGTTCGCGGGCGCCAGGAGATGCTCCCGACGATGCGCGGCGAGGCGCTCGCCGGGCCCGTGCGCCGCGCGCTGGACGAGATTGCTCGCGCCCTCGCGCCGGTCGAGGCCTTCGACCCGAAGACGACCACGGCGCGCGTCACGCTCGGCACGAGCGACTACGGCGAGCTCGTGCTCCTGCCGCGTCTCGCGGCCCGCCTCGCCCGCGAGGCGCCCAACGTGGACCTGCGGATCCGATCGATCGGCAACGATTGGACGAACGCGCTCGCCTCGGCGGGGATCGATCTCGTGTTCGCACCTCTCGGCCCGGACGATCAGCGCCCCGGGCTCTACGGAAGGAAGCTCTTCGAGGAACGCTTCGTCTGCGTCGTGCGCAAGGGGCATCCGCTCGCCACCAAGAAGCTCACTCTCAAGCGCTTCGTGTCGGTCCCGCATGCGTTGATCGCGCCGGGAGGGCGGGAGGGCGGCTTCGTCGACGACGCGCTCGCGCGCCTGGGCATGCGGAGGCGCGTGGCGGTCGCGGTGCCGCACTTTCTGATCGCGCCGCACGTCGTCGCCTCGACGGATCTCTTGCTGACGCTGGCGAGCCGGGTGGCCGCCATTCTCGCCGCGCCTCTCGGCCTTGCCGTGCTCGCGCCGCCGCCCGAGCTGGCGACGGAGGGATTCACGATCTCGGCGATATGGCACGAACGTACGCACGGAGATCCGCTCCATCGGTGGCTTCGCGACGCCATCGCCGCGGAAGCCGCTTCCATTTGAGGCGGAGGTCTTCGCCGCTCACCCGTCGTATTTCATGGCCGGAGAATTGCTTTGGGCTGGCACATGCCCAATCCGACCACGAAGAAGAAAGCAGAGCGCGATCTCGCTCAGGGAAAGTCGGCGTCGACCGCGGCAGGCGAATTCGTTCGCGAGGAGATTCACCACATTCGCGAAGGCAAGCACGGCGCGAAGAATACGAAACAGGCGATCGCGATCGGTCTCTCGGAAGCGCGCCGAGCGGGCGTGGCGGTCGAGCCCGGCCCCACCGCCAGCCGGCGGACACGGGTGAAGGCTGCCCAAGAAGAGGCGCTCGCCGGGCAAAAGCCGAATCCGAAGCGGTCGCGCGCGAGCCTGCGCGCCCGCCAGAAGGAATCGCACGCGACCGCGTCGAAAGCGGCTCTTTCGAAGCAGGCCAAAGCGTCGGCTGCGCGCCGCCGAAAGGCCGGTGGCTCGAACAGCCCGTCCGCGGCGGCACGCCGTGCGGCAGCCACGCGCAAACGCCGCGCGGCCGACGGAGCCTGAGCCTCGCGAGCCGCGCCCGGGTCGCTACCAGCGCTTCTGAATGTTGGCGATGAACTTGTAGGGATAGCCCGGGTCGAAGGCGCTGGCCGCGTCGAGCTTGTGCACGTCGTCGTGCGTGAGCTTCACCTCGGCTGCCTTGAGGTTCTCCTCGAGCTGCGCGAGCGAACGCGCGCCGAAGATCACCGAGGACACCGCCGGGCGCCCGATGAGCCATGCGAGCGAAACGGCGGACGCGGTCGCCCCGTGCTCTTTCGCGATGGCCTGCACGGCGTCGAGCGTGCGCCAGTTTCGCTCGCTGTCGAAATCGGCGAAGCGCTCTTTCCACTTCTCGAGGCGGACTCCCGCGGGCGGCGGCTGGTTCTTGGCATACTTGCCGGAGAGAAATCCCGCCCCGAGGGGCGACCACGCAAGGACGCCGAGGCCGAACTTCGTGCACACGGGAATGTGCTCGCGCTCGAGATCGCGCACGATGAGGCTGTACTGCATCTGGAGGGCCACGAACCGGTGCAGGTGCTCGGTTCGT
>Ga0210391_10003916_pt1 | contig 12544 bp, 16 predicted proteins | sample IncBWC12OmetaG_FD_160573 | JGI IMG/M metagenome (GOLD analysis project Ga0210391, IMG submission 160573) | Forest soil microbial communities from Barre Woods Harvard Forest LTER site, Petersham, Massachusetts, United States - Inc-BW-C-12-O ... | reverse complement strand
ATTAGTCTAACGCGTCTACACAATGCAATTCCGCGCAACATTAGCCCGGTCGATCCGCTCGCGAAATCACGCAAGGTGCGCCTTCGTATTGCTCGGGAAAACCAGCACGACGCAGATGCCCCTCGAGAACAGAGCACAGACGTGGGGTGCGAGCGCGCTCCTCAGTCGTGAAGAGCACCTTACAAATCGCGGCAGATCAGTGGTCTCGCCAGGAAACAGGGCGTCCAGAGACTCGTTCAGCACGAGGAGGATGGCATTTTTTCGTTCGTCTAAATCCCTTGCGAGGGTGGACGTGCCTGCCACGATCCTGCCGAACAAGAGAATCAACTTTGCGAGGGTATTCATGCCTTTCAAGACCTGCTATCGAATTTCCAGCTTTATCGCGCAGAGGCCTAGCTGGTACCGGACATCTCTAACGACGTCGGGTCTGTCAAACGATTCATAAGTGCTTCTCGGTTCGCTTCTGTGAGCGTCTTTATTCGTCGTTTTCTTTGGCCCAATGTCGAATAACCACGGCTCGCTTGTAAATCTTTCGGTCGGTTTCAGTCCGACCCACACATCTCTTCGATCCAGGTTCGGACCATGATTTCTCGTTCAAACTCCCTCTCGTGAGGGAGCGGGATACCCATTCAGGGGGACATCGTTCTAGTCCACGCCATATGCGGCAACGGAAAGTTCGTCAGACTCAGAAAACTACGGTCGGCTACCCGGCGGCAAATTTTGCGACACGGGCCCGACCGCCGTTCCAATTACGTCGCCCGAAACAATCATCTCGACGCGGCGATTCTGTTGACGCCCTTCCGCCGTGTCGTTCGAAGCGACCGGCTGCGTCTTGCCGAATCCTTGCGACGTCATGGACGTCGTAGGAATGTTTTGCAATGCTAAATAGTCCAGCACCGCTTTCGCGCGTAGTTCCGATAGAGTCTGGTTCATAGCGTCACCGCCGACGCTGTCGGTGTTCCCCTCAATCGCAAGCCGCAAGTCCGGATAAACCAGGATGATCCCGGAGATTTTGGACAACTTCTCACGCGCGCCCGGACGAAGCGTGTACTTCCCCGTATCGAAAAGAACGTCCGACAAATTCACCACCAGCCCACGGGCCGTGTCGCGTGTCGAGAGAATGGCGTTGAACTGTTGCAGCAATTTCGCGCGCAATTCTTCACGATCCTGCACCGCTTGCTGGAGTTGATGATCCGAATTCGCCGCCGCAGCTCGGTTGCGATCCGATTCTGCTTGGGCGGCCTGCGTCTGCAGCTGTGCCGCAGCCGCTGCATGATCGGCATCCGCACGACGCCGGTCGGCTTCGGCTCTTTCCTCTTCCGCGCGCCGGCGAGCCCGCGCGTCTGCATCGGACTTGGCATTAGCATCTGCGACTTGTCCAGCCGCGGCGTCCCTCTCGCCCTCCAAGCGGTCCGCATCCTCCCGTTTCACTGCGATTTCGCGCGCGTCGTCGGCCGTCTGCACCACTTCGCGCGATTTCGCGATCAGCTCTTTGGTCTCGACGTGACGCATCGCTGCCAGATCATCTACCAGTTTCAATTGCGCGACTGCGTTCTCATAGCTGGTCGTTGCGTACGTCTCTGCGCCAGCCGATCGGGCGATGCGCACCGCATTGCGCGCCTCATAAAATTCCAGCGGCAATTTCGCACTCAACACCACTGGGTCGAAGTTATAGCCCGTGGGAATGTATCCGCCGCGATCGATCAGCTCGAATTTCGCGTCCACCACTTCGCTAGCCCCGACGGTGTCGGGACGAATCACATTCTCGAGCACCACCACGTTGCTCGGTCGCCGCACCGCATAATAGGGTTCCGCGGTTACGATCATCGCGAATGCCTGCAGGTCCGTGGTCACGTCGAGCTTGCTGCGGTGGTTTTCGCCCACCAATACCTCGCCGATGTTCATCGCGCGGCCTTCCGGCGAAATCGCCCACAACACATAGGTCAAATACTCGCTGCCAAATGCCGTGGGTCTCTCGAGCCCGGAAAATTCCGCCTTGATTTCCAGCGCGCCGCGCTTGCTCTCGACGCGCGCTTCGCCTTGTGCAGCAGCCATCAAATTGGTGCCTGCAAAATCAATTTTTGTGGACCCGCTGCGGTGTTTATAGCTCACCGCGCGCGTCGTGCGGCTCACCACGTTCTCTCGGTAGATGACGATATGACTGCTGTCGGACGAAACTGCCGATTGAGTCTGGGCTGCTGTACACGCGCCCAGAGCCGCCAGCACTGCCAGCGATGCTGCAAACTTTTGCACAGGAAGTCTCCTTAAGTAGCTGCGAAGACCCCAGTATGACTTTCCATGCATCGGAATACTGTGCGCTATTGCACGTTTTGAAGTGATTCTAATAATCGAGACAGGTCATCACGCAGTTCTTCGAGCGGCGCTTCGCACAAGTTGTTGCGCGCGGCGGGCACAGAGTAAAGCGCCATTCAGGAGAAGGGTGTTCCCAGGCGGCTCGCCGTCCTGCGGCGGGCAGGGGCCAAAATGCGCGCGCCAAACCTGCTATTTCAACCGGTTAGAATTGAAGCTCGCCGCGTACTTTCGCGAAGCAAGAATCACAGACCCCCGTTCCGTCTTTTAAGGGCGAAATCGGCTTGTCGGGTCGATCTCGGCCTCACATTCCGGCAAAAAATCGGTCTGCCGTTCGCCCACGAGACCGTCGCCCCCCACCTGTGCTGATCGCCTCTCACAGATTCCCTGACAACTACATTCCAACGTTAAGTAAGTGCTTGCAGCCAAAGCTTTAACAGGTCACATGTATGAACGCGTCAAACGTTTCGCATTGGCACGCAGTGATGCCGCCGGCACAGAATCCGCCTCTTCCCATCCGAAACAAGTCGAATTCAGAACTCGCGTACAAGTTCGGTGAATGGCTTGTAGCTCAGAGATTTTCCCGGAGCGCCTACGAGGCATACACGAAAGTGACCTTTTCGCTCTGCTTCATCGGTCACAGACACATCAGCACAACAAGTCATCTGGGCGTGCGCTTTTCCTATTCGATCTGATGAAACGAGATCTCACCGTGGATGGCTATAACCGCCATCTCTACGCGCTTCGACCGTTCTTCGACTTCGTGTACATGGGTGGCGTGGTCGACGCGGCTGCGCCGTTATTGTGCGAGGCTGCTTGGCTAATTGCTTAAAAAAACGACTCCAGCGCGTGGGAGTAATCGAGAACCTCTCTGGGGGCTGGAAGATTGCGTGTCTAGCGCAACGGAGGTTATCCGTGGTTCGCGGATTCGGAAACACAACTAGGATGTTCGTAACAGCTCGTGCATCCGAACGCGCGTCCGCAAAATTGCCTTCGCGTACAGTTGCGACACTCGTGATTCACCGATCCCCATTAAGACACCGACTTTCTTCATCGTGAGTTCTTCATAGTGATACAGAGCGAGCACTTGTCGCTGTTGCGGAGGCAACTCGCCCATCGCCTTCACTATCAGGACGACCATCTCGGCTCGAAGGGTCTGACAGAACGCGTCATTTTCTTCCCCAACACGATCTGCCAGCACATCGTCGCTCAAACTATCCTTGCCCGCGAACTCTTGCAGGCTTCGCAGGTCCAGAGCATGCAGGTCTCCGAGAAGGTGCTGTAAGAGAAGTAGCGTGATATCTATCTCGGCGGCAATCTCCGGTTCCGTCGGATCGCGGCCAAACCGGAGTTTGCAGTCTGAAATTGCGCGTTCGATTCGCCGTCCTTTGCGGCGGAGTTCGCGCGTGCCCCAATCAACTTCTCGGAGACTGTCGATAATCGCGCCGCGAATGCGGAACGCCGCGTAGTGACGCAGTTGAATGTTCTTGCTGGGATCGTATTTATTCACAGCTTCGAGAAGCCCCAGGATACCTGCATGAACGAGGTCTTCCAGGAGCACTTGGGGCGGTACGCGGGCGTGAATGCGACGTGCGATGCTACGGACATGCGGCAGTTGCTCGATGATGACCTTTTCGCGTTGGGTTTCGTCGCATGCAATTAGTCCGTAACTTACGTGTTGGGCCATTTTATTCCTTGCTCGCGACCAGTTGCGGACCGACACGATCAGCAACTGCGTGCATTTCGTAGCCAATTCCTCGCACGGTGTGAATTAGCTTGCGGTCCAGAGGACCGTTGATCTTGTTTCGCAAATAGCTCACGTAAACGTCCACGACGTTAGTTAGAGTGTCACAAGGCAACTTCCATACCTGATTGAGAATTTGCGCTCGGGTCACGTGCTTTCCTGCATTACGCATGAGACATTCGAGAAGTCCGAATTCCTTCGGCGTCAACTCGATCACGTGTCCTGCGCGCTTCACCGAGTGCTCCACGCGGTTCAACTCCAAATCGTCCAGCCACAACACCGCTTCGGCGGAACCCGCGACCCTGCGCAGCAAGGCGCGTACCCTCGCGGACAACTCTGAGAATGAGAACGGCTTCGAGAGCAAATCATCTGCTCCCAGATCCAGCACATGAGCGCACTCTTCGGCACGACTCTGGCTAGAGAGAACCAGGATAGGGAGCTGACTCCGTTTGGCCCGGACGTATTGCAGGACTTGCGTGCCCTGGCCTGGCTCAATATCTAAGTCCAGGATCGCCAAGTCGTAATGACGCCGTTCGACCCAGTACTTCGCGTCATCACCGTCGTCCGCAAGGTCTACGGCATAGTGTTCCTGAGCGAAACTTTCGAGCAGAAATGTTGCGAGGGCGAGATCGTTCTCGGCGACCAATAGACGCATCACTGCTCCTGAGAAGGGGGAAAGCTGCGAGAAACTAGAAGGGACCTAAACTTTAAAGAAAACACGCGAACGTGTCAAAGCAAATCGCCACCACAGCTGAAAGTACTTTTGAAGGTCAACAATTCTGTGCTGATTCGGAACAAGTGTTTTCAACTCGTTACAAGTGTGTGCCGGTTAGCAACATCGGATGCTTGGAATCACTGAAGGTCGGAGCCAAACGCCATTGGGCGGCCACGTCGAAGTGTGCCCTGAAGCAACTGAAACCGCCGACACCGATCAATCGAGATTTCATCCTTCACTTTGTAGAGCTGCTCGTCGGTGTTGAATCGGATTCGCGGTCTCATGCGGAGCGGGCAAGATCTCCGCGCGCGTTAATCAAGTTCTAGTTCTACGCCCACACGGGCAGTTTGATCTTCCTGTGAGTCCCTTAATGGCTAATGGCGGTTCTGTCCGAACCAGGCGTCCTGCCAACAGGTTCAAACACGTTTGCGGTGATTGGTCGCCGCGATCATGCTTCCTTGGCCTTCGCTTGCAGCGGTCGAGACCGCGCAAGCGGGCTACAGATTACCGGACGCTTCCTCGCCCAATTCGGAAAACACTGAGGAAACTCCGATCGACTCGTGTACAACAATGCTCTCACGTGATGGCGTCTGCGATTTAAGTCATCTAACAGACCACGAAGCGCCTTCACATCACGTAGATACCATTCGGGAGGTATCTCATCTGCCAGATGATCAAGCAATTGTATGCCGGTGTCATCTTCAAGATCCTGAATCCACGCCTCAAAAGAGTCGATTCCCCGGACCGTTTCGTAGGCAGATGGTTGTGGGGAGAGTCCACCTCTTGGGAGGTTCGGGAAGCTCCAGTCAACGCCGTTGAAGCAGAACCCGTTGTCAATCATCGTGACAGTATAGTCTTGTGCTCCATTGGCGCGGGTGAACATGACTTGGCGATAGTCGCTGTTGCAAGTCCATTTGTCGAACACGAGCATCCGGACAAATTCCGCATTGTTTATGACCCTGTGGCGTGGGGAATCCGGTAGAAAACTCTGAATCTCGATGGGAATGCGGATACCGTATGGTCCCGCCTGAGAAGGAAGGCGAGAGCCAAAACACGGTCCTGGGCTACAGGACACATTTCCTCGTCCGATCTGGATTGTGAGATCGTCGGTGTGCTTGATGAGAAGCTCGGTCGCATCGACGATAGCGCTTTCAGCAATCGGCAGTCCTAAGCGGCTTGCCAGAATTGCTGCCAGCAATTCGTTCGCAAGGATTCTCGTTCCTTGCGGGTTGTTTTGAAATTTCACGACATAGTATTCGCCGTCCGAACAGCGCAACAGATGCGCTTGAGAGCCACCGCGCATGCGGCGAACGTACTCCACAGCTACAACCGTGTTAATCATGGGGTTCCTTTCCGAGGACGCTCTTGGGCGCGTCAGGTGCCCGAAGAGTGCCCAGGGTGATGCGGTACATTTTCGTTTGAATCTAACCTGCTTGAGTGCTGATAGCGGAGCCTAGTTCTTTGCTTTGTCGACGGATTGTTCCTTGAATGAATGTTGCGGCGGGTCGTTGGGCCGTCGTCGTCCGACGAGTGAAGGAGGTCGAAAGGAGCTGCCATCGTTCGGCCTCGTACAATTCGTTAACTTCATTCGCCGGCTCCCAGCTGGCGCTGGAACTGGAGTGTCTGATTTGTAATCTAGTCGATCCGCCGAGTCAAGGCGAATATGTACTGTTAGGTAATCTACCAGTAGCGGTATCGCCTCGCATGCGTAGTTTTAGCGGGCGCGCACCTGGAGAGATTCGCTCGTGTCGCTAGGGACAGGCGGATCCGTCAAGCGGTGAGCCGATGCATTACCACTCAATGCCGTCAGCGAATGATTAATTGCGTAACAAAGGGTCTCGAAGCAGAGTTTCAGGCCACCGTTGGGTTTTGTGCGCATGGTGGAAATCGACGGTAACCTCATCTGTGTTCCCGCGGGCTGGGAGGACAACACCATCAATCCCCTGTACGCTGCAACCCAAATGATTCCGAGGCGCTTCGATTTGGCAGGTATTCCAAGTCCTGCCTCACGTTCGATGGAGAGCGGAAGTGGAAATTTATCATTTCTGCGATCAAAGCAACGAAACTGACCCAGCCGCTCGGCGCACCTGTCACTGGGCGGGCACGGAAATCGGACTTGTTCGATTCCACTCTAAGGGCCGCACTACGGGAGGCGCCGTATTGATTGCATCGCGGATCTGAGTATAACGAATTGCTGTACATACTAAGACGTTACGCGTGATCAGTCATCAAGCACCATCGCATCGCGTCCATCAGCAATACTTGTCCGAATACTTGCCGGGACTGTTCCTGCCGATTCAGAATGGCATCGATTCTCTTTAGTTGCTCGATTCCCAAGGCGCAATTGATGTCCGAAGTCCGGTAGTTGTAGCCCAATTCCGTATGCTGGCACCGCTGTTCTGGATCATCTCTTCCTTGATTGCGGAGTTTTCTGACTTCCCGCGCGATTTCGAAGTTGTTGGCGACGACCGCGCTGCCTTCTCCTGTCGTAATCTCCTGGTTGGGATAAAAGCCAAAGACCCCGACATCCCCTAACCCGCCTACTTTTTACCGGAACAGACCAGGGCGTCTGGCTATTTGCAATAAGCTCGTTAGCTCTGCGGGGCATCCAAGAGTGTGTACGATAATGATCGCCCGTGTTTGTGGGGTGATTGCCTGTTCGAGCGGGCTCGGATCACGGTTGAGCGTTTGTGGGTCGATGCCAAGGAACACAGGAGTAGCCTTTTCGTAGTGGACTGCATTCGCGAACGCGATAAGGGTAAAGGAAGCCAGCAGCACTTCGTCGCCTTCGGAGATACCCAGGGTCGAATACACAAGTGCAGGCCGCTGGTCCCGGTGCATTCCACTTTAGGCCCGCCACATAACGAGAGGCTCAGAACCGCCATGACCTTGCCGACACACGTGGACTAGGTAAAGTTGTCCTAGAGACATTTGTTTCAGAGACGTGTGTCCCCTTGCGGGAATCTAGCACGTAGATTCACACTGCCTGCCCGGCTCGCATCTCCTTTCATTTTCTGGCCGGAACAAATGGTCAGGTGTCATGCGCTCTTACGCTGCTTTCAACGAAGAAGTGGGGATACGCTATGAGGAGTGGTTAGTTGTTCAGCACTATGAGCCAAGAACTAAACAATTCTACCGGCGAATAGTGCGGACGTTCAAGTACGAAGGCGGCGATCAGATCAACACGTCACTTTTAAGCGTTGTCCTGCACGACTAATCACCGACTGTTTTGCGCGAAGTCTACTTCGTTCTCAGGCGATAAGTCCGACTCAGGCGAGGCGTGTCAGTCCATTCGCTTGGTCGATTCTTTGATCGACACCTTTGATGCGCTCCTTAGCCCACTCGATAAGGGAAACGTTATCCAGCATGTGGAGCTTTTCGCGCATGTCGCGCATCGTGCTGAGGTAGGTATCTGGTTTCATGCGGAGTTGGTGACACACCTGTCTGTCGGTGCGTCCAGCGGCAAGAGCTCGCGGTATGATTGCCTCGTGGCCGGTCAACGTTGGATCGAGCCGAAAAACGGAGGCACGCTCGATGCTAATTACTTTGGGTTGGTGTTTCATGGGTTCACCTAGTCCGTCTTGCCGCCTGGCAGCGCTTTGTGGCGGAGTTCCGCGGTATTCGTTTGGGTGCTCGCATCCGGGCCGCGCGTTCTAATTTTCATCTCGTATAACGCCGCGTCCACCGCGCCCAAAAGCGAATTCACTTTCCTGCCGTTTTTAGGACAGATCGCCACGCCGATGCTGACGGACAGCTTCGGCTCCCGGCCGTCGTTCGCGAGGTTGTCGCAAACGCGCTGGGCCACCAGGTTGGCTGGAGCGTGTCCCGTTTCAGGCAGCACTAACGCAAATTCATCCCCGCCGAAACGCGCCGGAGTACCAACCTTGCGGCTGCAGATGCACAAGACATCGGCCAGCGGGCACAGAGCTTGACTGCCAACTAGGTGTCCGTGGCGATCATTGATCTGTTTCAACCCGTCCAAATCAAGGAACAAAAGAGCGAACTCACGCGCGGTGCGTTCGGAACGCTTAATCTCACTGTCCACGGTTTCGACCAGATGGCGGTAATTTGCCAGCCCGGTCAGGGGATCTTTGGCCGCTTGTTGACGTAAATGATCCTCGAGCTTGCGCTGTTGCGTGATGTTCTCAACAATGATCGGTAACGACGCTGATCGCCTAATGCGAGGGACCAGACATTCCGAACCAGCTGGTTAGCGCCTCGACTCACCACGTGCTGTTGGGGGTAGCCGACTTAATTTGTTAAGCACACCCTGGGCAGTTGCAGCTCAGAGTGGGGTGTGGATCGAGGAACAAGCTTTGGTTGGCCAGCAGCATGACCGCTTCAGACTGGCGTGTCTGTACTGGATTGCACAGTTTAGCGTCGGCGGCGCGACGTCGTTGGCCTCACACCGAACCACTTCACGCCACGAGGGGCAGGAAATTACAGGCCAATCCTGGTGTCCGAGAGCCATGGCTATGTTCGACTTCGGATTAACGCTGCCAGGTCAACCGGTCGATGCAACACCTTCTAGTGCGTCTAAAGTTTTCGGAAGAGGACCGACGGGCTTTGTTGGTATCGAAATCTGAGTTCGCTGCTTCTCGACTTATCGCAAACGACGCGAGACACCGACCAAACGGAGCGACGCGCGTGCTAGATAACCTCAGCGACGCTAGTTGTAGAGCCGACGGGTTAAATAAATTGAGAACGCGCGACGCGAATGGTGCATTCAAGAATGGAACTTTGTCCCGTATTGAAATGAAGCAAGCTCCCCCGAAAAAAACTTGTGCCGTTGTCTAGAGCGGCACGATTTGCCACAGCGCTTGAAATCAAAGATTTAGCTCGAGTTAAAGCTTGCTCTTTACATTTGAAACCATCACCTAGGTTTGGCACGGATATTGCACAGTTTCCTTCTCGCGCCAGCCATTTTGCAGTTCCAAACTGAAGATTCGGTTTTTGTACCAACGTGCGACTGCACTAGACCGGAATGTTTTTTTCAAGACTGCGGACTATTGCAAGCCCGCTGACGATCGCGTCCTCAGTGATCGAGGTGCTTGTCGCTGAGAATCTAGGGGATTCATCTTTCTCGTTTCCTCGCCCGACGATTGACTGTGCCGTACGCTGCTCCGCGGCAGTGAATAGGAGAACGACATGAGTAAGCTGAGATTGCGCACGTTCTGGATCCTGGCACTGCTTGCGACCGGCGTGATCGACGGATGCGGTCGAGAACAAACTCCGGCTGTGCCGCCGGTGGTGGTCGGTACTGTGCCGACAAGCGCCGCAACGGGCGTCGCTCTGTCACCGGTAATCACGGCGACGTTCAACGAAATGATGAACCCCGCGACCATCACTGCCAGCACGTTTACTTTGGCTGGGCCCGAGGGAATTGCGGTCGCCGGCACAGTGGTTGGCTCGGGACTCACGGCAACATTCACTCCGACGCTGCCACTGGCTCCGAGTACCGTTTATGTGGCGATGATTACGACAGGAGCGAAAAGTAATTTAGGCTTCGCACTCGCCGCCAACTATATGTGGAGCTTTACGACGGGATTCGTGCCGGTAGTGACCTCCACCGTTCCTGCGAATGGCGCGATCAATGTTCCGCTGAACCAGAAAATCACGGCCACCTTCAATCAGGCGATGAATCCCGGAACGATCACTGCCGCTGGTACGTTCGCAGTGGCCGTCGCGGGCGGCGGAGCTGCAGTTCCGGGAATTGTCACGTATGTGGCAGCTAGCAAGACTGCGATTTTCACTCCCACTGCCAATCTTGCGCCGAGCACTCGCTACACGGCAACGGTCACAACCGCCGCTCAGAGCATCGGGGGCATCCCGCTCGCGGCCAACTATATGTGGAATTTCACGACCGGCATCCTGCTGAACAATACGCCGCCCACAGTTATTTCCACCGTCCCGGCATCGGGTGCGATCGGAGTCGCTACCAATACCAGCGTTACCGCAACGTTCAGTAAGGCCATGGACCCAACCACTATTACTGCGACCGGTACGTTCACATTGGCCGTAGCCGGGGCGGGCGGTGTTCCCGTGCCCGGAACTGTTCAATATGCCGGTGCGATCGCTACCTTTACGCCGACCAGCGCGCTGGCAGCCTCGACAGAATTCACTGCCACGATCACCACGGCGGCGACGGACCTGACTGGAAATGCCTTGGCCGCGAACTACCTTTGGAGCTTTACGACCGGAGCAGGTCCAAACACCACAGGGCCAACGGTAACCGTGACAAATCCCGGCGATCTGGGCACCAACGTTAATCTCAACAGCTCCGTGAACGCCACCTTCAGCGAGGCGATGGACCCCATCTCGGTGCTGGCACCGGGAACCTTCACTCTGGCGGTGAGCGGAGTTGGAGGTGCCGCGGTCCCTGGAAACGTAACCTACGACGTCAACAGCGATATAGCGACTTTCACTCCGACAGCGAATCTCACCGCAAGCACCAACTACACCGCGACGATTACTAGCGCGGCCACAAACGTATCCAGCAATGCACTGGTGGCTGGAACGACTCCGAATCCGTGGAGTTTCATGACCGGCACGACCCTCGGGCAGCTGCCACCCAATTTGGGAGCGGCCTCGACGTTCGGCACCTTCGGAGGCAGTGCAGGCATAACTAACCAGGGAATCAACACGGTCATCAACGGAGACATTGGCACCACCGCCGCTTCCACATTGGTCACCGGTTTTCACGATGCTGGTGTGGGATGCACTTACACGGAAACGGGCAGCGATGTCGGCACCGTGAACGGAAATATAGACACTGCTCCACCACCTCCGACGGGCGCATGCCTTGAAGAAGGGACCGCTACCACCTTCTCCATCGCACAGCAGGCTGCCCTGGCTGCGAACGCCGCGTTCATTGATCTCTCGCCTGCTTCCCGGCCAGGCGGTACGGATCCAGGCGCCGGGCAACTCGGTGGGCTCACGCTGGCTCCTGGTGTCTACCAAGCCGCAGCCGGTTCGTTCCTCATCACCGGATCGGACCTCACACTGGATGCACAAGGCAACGCCAACGCCGTCTGGGTATTTCAGACGGCCAGCTCGCTGACGGTGGGAGCCGCCGGTGCTCCGCGCAACGTGATTCTGACTAATGGTGCGTTAGCCAAGAACGTGTTTTGGCAGGTTGGCAGCGCAGCCACGATAAATGCAGCCGGCGGAGGCACCATGGTGGGCACCATTATCGCTTCCATGGGCGTCACGTTCTCTACCCCCGGTAATGCAGCGATCACCACGCTGGATGGCAGAGCGCTATCGCTGATCTCGTCGGTGACCATGGTGAACACCGTAGTCAACGTACCGGCGCCATAAACAGGAAGCGCCTCGATAAGCGGACGCACGCGCAAATGGAGAGGAGCTTGAGTGGCCGTTCAGCGAGGTTCCTGGGACCGCCTTGCAGCGAGCAGCCTTTTAGGGGGCAACAATGAATCGAGCAGCGCGATTGATCGCTACAACAGGTATAGCTTTTCTGCTGGTACCAACTCTCTTCGCAGATGACACCACTAAGCCGAAAGCGAAAGGCAAGGACGAAGCGGCCACATCCGGCAACGCACCTAGCACGTCTGACGCGTCTGGTGGATCGGGCGCGCCTAACTTGTCCTCAGCCGCGTACAACCTGCCCACCGACGCTCAGCCTCAGCCGCAGGCTGGTGCTGCGCTGCCGGTGAACACTGTGGCCAACAGCCCGGCGCCGCCGCAAGACCACGCCGGATCGGTGGGCGCGATGCATCGCGGGGACGACACGCAAGGTTACACGCCGAACGTCG
>Ga0210391_10003914_pt1 | contig 12546 bp, 9 predicted proteins | sample IncBWC12OmetaG_FD_160573 | JGI IMG/M metagenome (GOLD analysis project Ga0210391, IMG submission 160573) | Forest soil microbial communities from Barre Woods Harvard Forest LTER site, Petersham, Massachusetts, United States - Inc-BW-C-12-O ... | reverse complement strand
AAGCGGCACTCCCCACGCAAATGCGACATCCTGAACGCCCGGGATGGTGGCTATTCGTTCCAAAGCTCGATGATGAAAATCTGCCCATTTCTCCATCTGCACCTCGGTGACACTCATGGTCAGGATATGTCCGGTGTCGTAACCCGACTGCACGTTGGACAAGTTCACCATGGTTCGAATCAGCAGCCCGGCGCCCACCAGCAGCGCCAGCGTAAGCGCCGTCTGCACCATGGTTACCGTTCGCAGCAGACGCCGTTCTCCGCGTCCCGCACTGCTCTTGGGGCCCGCGTTCTTGAGCACGCTGATAGGATCCAGACGTGAAGCCCGGAGGGCTGGAAAAAGACCAGCCAATAGCGATGCCAATACGGCCGACCCCAGCCCGCACACCAGCACCGGCCAGCCGGTGGTCACCGCATCCAGCCGTGGGATCGCGTGTCCCGCGATCACCTTGAATATCTTTACCACGCCGAATGCCAGCCCAACGCCAAGCGCCCCGCCCAGCAAAGCCAGCAGCAAACTCTCGGTAGCCACTTGCCGGAACAACGCCGATCGGGTGATTCCCAGCGCGCTACGGATCGCGTACTCCTGTTGCCGTTGCAGTCCGCGCACCAGCAACAGTGCTGCCGCGTTCCCGCAGGCGATAAACAGCACCAGCGCGGCCGCGCCTAACAGCGGCAGCAGAATACGCCGCCCGTCGCGATTCAGCTCGGATGTAAGGGAGTGCACTTGAGGAACGATGCCCGCAAAATCGCGTTCATCCTGCGACTCGCGATTACAAAACACCGTGAGTTCCGTGCGCGCCTGATCCAGCGTAGCGCCTTTCCCCAACCGGCCCACCACGTTCCATCCGGGGTCTTTCAAGTGGGCGGGATCGGGACTGGCGGGAATCCAAAAATCCACCAGCGCGTTTACGTTGTAATTCGGTTCCTGCGCGGTGGTGGGCGACGGAAGAAAACGGACGCCCGGTGGCATTACGCCGATCACCGTGGGAGGTGCATCCTGCCGGCTGACCCGGACGGTCTTGCCGATAATATTCCGATCGCCGTTGAAATTGCGTTGCCAGAATTCATAGCCAAGAATAATGACCGGTGTTGCGCGCGGCCGCGTGTCGGCCTCAACGAAAGTCCGCCCCAACGCTGGTTGCAGCCCCACTACGCTAAAGTACTCACGCGTGACGTACATCCCCTCCATCGACTCGCTGCCTTCCGGAAGCACCAGAAAGTTGAAGGACCAATCATAGGCTGCGATTAACTCCAGCGTCTTCGACTCTTTCTGCCAATCCAACCATTGCGCCGCAGGCCAACCCTGGGCGCCTGCCATCGGCCGCCCGTCCGCGCGGGCCGTCGGGATCAGGACCAGCCGCTCGGGTTGCCGATACGGCGGTGGAGTCAACAGCACGCCTTGGATCAAACTGAAAACCGCCGAAGTTGCGCCAATGCCCAAGGCCAGCGTAAGTATGGCGATCGAACTGAAGGCTGGCTGCTTAAGCAGCATCCGTACACCGAAACGCAGTTCTTGTATCATTCGTCCCCCCCCCAGGTTTGACGCATACAATTGAACGAGGTTAGCGCAGCTTTACGTACTCGCCCAAAGGGTGATAGCCCGCGAAGGGCTGCCGGCAACGACGAGAATGGCCGGAAATGCAGTACAACTAGCTGAGCCGCGCAGAGGTACGACGTGCGGGCAGCGATCGGCCGAAGCCCGAGGCGCCCGTCGGCAGCGCACACCGCAGTTTTGTGGCGGCGTTACCGCAAACATGGCTTCGGGCACGAGAGGCCCAACGCAGCAATGAGGACGAACACTACGGGTTCGAGGCCCCGCGCTCCCCACTATTCGCTCGATCTCGGTCTCGGGAAAAGTCGTAGCGCTAAAGCTCTTGCCCTCTGCGATCAGAACACGAATGTGTCGATCACCGTGGCTGCCGGATGCTTCCTTAGCGATTGCCATGGCTCTGACCCGGTGGTGCGGAGATTCGGCTACAATGCCGCGAAGCGCGAGGCGCCGCTCGACGTTTTACTGCGCCGCATGGCCGCGAATTTGCAAAATAGGGCGCTCATCGTCGCGGTCCCACGTTCATTCCGAACGGAGAGCTTCCATTGGGTCGACATTCGTTGCGCGCCGCGCCGGGATGTAAGTAGCGGTGAGTGCAGCCGCAATCAGTAGCATCGAAACCGACGCATACGTCACCGGATCGAGCGGGCTGACGCCGAATAGCGATGATCTCAGCACGCGTGTCAGGGCCGCGGAGGCGCCCAAGCCGCAGCCTACACCGATTAATGTGAGCACCAATCCGTCGGCGACGAAGATTCGCGACAGATGGCGCGGCCGCGCGCCCAGCGCCATGCGGATTCCCATTTCCCGGCGGCGCTGCGACACTGCGTAAGAGATCACGCCATAAATCCCAACCAGGCCGATCAGCAGCGCCATCGCCCCGGCCATGGCCAGCATCACTAGAGTGAAGGACGTGCGTTCCATCGATTTCGAATAAATCTCGTCGAGAGTGCGGACGTCGGCGAGCGGAAGGCCCGGATTCAGGCTCCAGACGGCACGTTGTACCTCGCGAAGCAAGCTCTGCGATCCCGCGCGGCCGCTTCGAATAATATAGGCAACGGTGCGGATAACCTCCGCCGGATTATCGTTGAAGTTGTACAGCAGCAGCGGATAGTAGGCGCTGGCCGGCGCCGGCTGCTGAATGCCGTCGCTGCGCTCGTCGGCAACCACGCCGATCACTTGGCGCCAGGGATCGTTCTCATTGGGCCTAATCTCCTTATCTATGGCCAGGCGCGGATCGCCCCATAACTCGCGCGAGAGATTTTCACTGATCATAGCTGTGTGACGGCGCTCGTACACGTCGGCCCAGGTAAATTCACGCCCGGCGATCAGGCGGTTGCCCATGGCAGCGAGCAGCCCCGGTGAGATGAACTTCTGCCGGCGCAGCGGCGGTACTTGGTCATACTTCTTGTCGCGCGCGTAGACCTGGTACAGGCTGCCGCGCGGATCGGTGGGAATGGATGCGCTAATTCCCGCCGAAGCTACGCCCGGAATCTCCCGGATCTTTTCGAGGATGGACTGCTCCAATTGAGCGACCGCGACCGGGTCCGCGACCTGCGCTTCCGGAATGGCGATGCGCATGGTGAGCGCGCCATGGGGGGCAAATCCGGGATCGACGTGACGTAGGGCCTGGAACGTCCGGATCATCAGGCCGGATCCGACCAGCAGTATCACCGCCAATGCCACCTGCACGACGACGAGCATGTCGCGCGTGCGCCGGCGCTCGCGACTCTGAGACGAGGTTCGTCCTCCGCCGCGCAATGGCGTGGCGATGCGTGGCCCGGCGTACTTGAAGACAGGAATGATCCCAAACAGAACTCCGCTCAGGAGCGCGGTGGAGAAGGTGAAGGCTAGCACGCCAGGGTCGATGGAGATCTCGTTCAGGCGCGGCAGGTTCGCGGGGGCAATGGCGATCAGGAGGCGAATGGCGGCCTCCGCGATGGCTAAGCCGAGCACGCCGCCGAGGAGACCCAGCATGACGCTTTCCATCAGCAGTCCGCGCCCAATGTCCCACTGTCTCGCGCCAAGCGCCGCGCGAATCGCTAACTCATGCTGGCGGCCTTCCACGCGAACCAGCAGCAGATTGGCGACGTTGGCGCAGGCTATCAGCAGCACGATTCCGATGGTCCCCATCAGCACCCAGAGGGTTTTGGAAAGATCGCCGATCAGGCTTTGCTTCAGGTATTCGAGGCGGGGGGCGAAGCGCACATCTTCGAATGCCTTTACCGTGAATCCAGGCTGAGGAGGATAGCTGTGTAGCGCGATGGGGATGAGCCGCGCGAGGTCGCGGGTGGCCTGCTCGATGGTAACGCCTGGTTTCAGGCGTGCGATTCCTTGATAACTGACATTGCCGAGAATGGTCTTGTTGCGATCGAGCTGCAGGGGAAGCAGAAACGCAGCCTGGCGGTCCAGAAAGGTGAAGTCCGGAGGCAGCACGCCAATCACCTGGCACGCGAGCCCGTCTACCTTGACGATGCGGCCCAGCACGGAGCGGTCGCCTCCGAATCGCGTTTGCCACCATCCATGCGCCAGAATCATGGTTGCCGGGCTGCCTGGCGCATCATCGATATCGGAAAACAAGCGACCCAAGGCGGGTTGGACGCCGAGCATAGGCAAGATCTGCGCGCTGATGTTCAGGCTCAGGGCGTCTTCGGGTTCATGGAGGCCGGTTACGGTACGGCTGGCCCATTGATACAGGCCGATGTCCTGGAACGAATGCGCCTGGTCGCGATAGGTGAAATGAAGAAACGGAGCGGTACCGGCTTTGGGGAGGTTGACGCCGGGGGCGGCGTGGTTTACCGTGATCAACTCCTCGGCGTGGGGATACGGCAGCGGTTTGAGCACGACGCCGTTAACGACGCTGAAAATGGCGGTTGTCGCGCCGATACCGACGGACAATGTTATCAACGCAATCAGCGTAAACAGAGGACTTCGCCACAACATTCGCAGGCTGAACCGCAGGTCATGCGTGAAGGTCTCGACGAAATTGGCGGAGCGCGCTTCGCGGCATTCGTCTTTGATCAGAGAAAGGGAGCCGACCGTGCGGTTGGCCGCGCGTCTGGCCTCCTCCCGGGACATACCAGCCCCGATATTGTTTCCAATTTCCTGTTCCAGGTGTTCGCGCAATTCCTCATCGAGTTCGGCATCCAATTGCCGCCGCTCAAAGATGGAGCGCAGAAGCATACGCAGTTTCGCGAGCCAACGCATAACGTTTCCTTAAGGCGCCTCCACCACCAGGCCGATCGCGCTGGACAGCCGGCGCCAATTGTCGAGCTCAGATCTGAATTGCTTTCGACCGGCCGCGGTGAGTGAGTAAAACTTGGCGCGGCGGTTGTTTTCAGAGGCTTTCCATTCGGCCTTTATCCAGCCCTGATGCTCCAGACGGTGCAACGCCGGGTATAAAGAGCCTTGCTGAACCTGCAGAACCTCTTGTGAGACTTGAACGATGCGCTTTGCAATCGACCATCCACTCATGGGCTGAAGCGAGAGCGTTTTCAGAATAAGCAGGTCGAGCGTGCCCTGGACCAGGTCTGTCGGTTTCAAAGGAGAGCGTCCTTGTCGATTATCTATAATACTCGGGCGGTTGTAGATAATCAAGGGGAATGTCGATTTGGGTGCGTTCTAAACTGAGCGCGCGTTCCAGGTGGATCTTACTAGCCGAGTACAACCCGAGGTCCATATAGGTTTGCCCGATGGTGTTCCGAATGGATGCTTCCACCTCAGGCTGTTGGTCGAACTTTCCGGTGATGCGCTGGGGGGCACGGTCCAGAGCCGTCCGCACCTTCAGATCGGGATCGGGCTTGACACTTGTTCCGGATGCCGGCCACGATTGATTGGCGGCTCTGGCCTGCGCCAGCATGTCATTCTGCAGAAAATCGTTCACTGCCTGTGCCGCTGCCGCTTCCTTATTCGCGCGCCGGATGCTGATCGCGGCTGCCACGATCAGCACCAATGCGAACGCGCCAGCTGTTGCCAACGCCACTCTATAACGGCGGGCAAACTTGCTCGCCCGGTAAGCGACGGACGGTGGGACCGCCAGCACCGGTTCATTCCTCAGATATCGCGCAATGTCCAAGGGGAAATCGGAGGGTGAGCCGTAGCGGCGCGTGCGCATCGAACGCCTTGGCGATGGCCGGATGGTCCATCAGCGCCAACGCCTGGCGCTCAGATTCGAAGCGGGCGATCACTTCCCAGGTGTTCATCCGGGACCTGATCAGTTGGAGAGCCACGCGGCGGCGGACTGCTTCTTTCTGCTCGGCCAGCCAGACCTCGCCCATCCCTCCCTCGCCGATTTTCTGCAGCAGGTGATACCGGCCGATAACCGTTCCCGCGGTTTCCGGCGGCGTCATGAACTCGGTAGGCCCACGACCGACCGCCTCGCTCGGGGCCAGTGGGCACGTCGGGTTCCAAGCGATCTTCAACAGACACCCTTGCGCAGCTACCTTTTTTAGAGCTTGAAGTGCCAAAAAAAGTATAACCCCACGGCAAAACGTTGACCATCATCCCGGATTCCTTGCGATACCTTCCCTCTCGCACCACGGGTTCCCGGAAGTCCAGTTGATGCGGTAATGACAGTATGAGCGCTCGCCTGGGAGGCACAATGACCTTTGAAGGATCGGGCCACTAGCTAGAACTCTTGATCGAGCCTTGCCGGCCGCCTGAAGCGGAAGCCGGCCGTGCGGGTTGGCCCCGAGGCCCATCTAGGAGCGCGAGCAGGCCGTGGTGAGCTTGAAGAATCTTCGCACATTTCGGTCCGATGACCGCATATAGATAAGGAAGCGGCTGTGGCCGGCGTGTTACCGGCGTAGGCATCGTGAGTTCTTCCGGCGACGGCGGACCGGCAACCGGCGCCACAGGCGTTAATGTACCTGCCGGAGGACGCTCAGACCGATGGCAAGCCAACTCGTGTCGTCAAGGTTCAGCTATAGATTCCTAAGCTTGATGGAGAAGTGGAAACAAACATGACTTATCACAGACGTATTGCGTCGGCGATTCAAACTCGATTCAAGGACCCTGCTCTAGCACTGCCGCCGCTGCGCGCGGTTCTAGTCACATTGTTTGCTCTCGGCTTGCTCGCTCCATTCGCAGCGGCGCAATCGACGACGGTCACTGTCAACGCGACCCAGGGGCCGTGGCTTCAGAGCCTCAACCCAAGTTTCAACTACGGCGACGGCACCAATACCGCGCCAGCCGCGGTCAGCGCATCAAGTGGTATTCCTTTTAACCCTGGCGGAACCGTAACCGTCGCGCATGTGAGCGGTCTAGTGAACGTTTACCCCGAGGGCGGGTTCACTGCGACGGACGCCAACGGGTACTCGGGAGACGCAACTGACAACACGGTACTTGGGAACGGCAGCTATCCGAGCTACTTCATCAGCTCCAGTTCCTACCCGGTTTACGCGTCGGAGATGATCGGCACATTCGCAAACAACGGAGTAATTGTGGGCAATCCGTTTCCCATCGGCGACGGCCCTAAAACCTTCACCATACCGCCGGGCGCCAACCAGTTGTTGCTGGGCGTCGACGATAACGACTACAGCGACAACACGGGGTCCTGGCAAATCAAGGTCACGTACGCGGCCGCCACCACGGGATCTACCACCGGGAACCCGTCTTGTTACCAGTTCTCCGGTCCCAACGCGACGCTCGAGATCGACGTCACGTCATTCGCCAGCAAGCAGGATGATGTGACCAGTCCCACCGGTTACACCTCGAGGGACACCTTTGAGGGCAATAACAGCCTTACGATCGGTGGCAGCACGAAAACGTCTATCAGCACCTCGAATACGCCGGATTGCGTGGGCTGCTTGCTGGGTGGCGCGGTGTTCAGCTACGACAACAGCACAAACCTCACCATTTTCACCATGACCGTGCCTGCCGATGACACTCCCGGCGACATGAATTCGTGGTTCGTCACGTTGGGCGGCCCAGGCAATTTGATTCCGAGCGCTGTGCTACCTCAGTCTCAGCTTTTCCCGCCGATCTCGTCGTGGGATGTTAACGCGCAGATTACGGTGGCCAGCGGCGGGAACTTAGCCAGTTACCCGGTCACCTCCATTACCAGTTGCTCTCTGGGTGGCAATCTACCCAGCTTCACCGCAAGCGGAATAGTGAACGGCGCAAGCTTCGCCAAAGGCGGAATTGTTCCGGGCGAGATCGCCACCCTGTTCGGGACTAATCTCACCTCCAGCACGGGTATCAACCTGACTTCAGGATTGCCGCTGATGACCACGTTCCTGAACGTCTCGGTGATGGTCAACGACAAGGCTGTCCCGCTGTTCGCCGTCGATGACGTCAACGGCCAGGAGCAGATCAATTTTCAGGTTCCCTGGGAGGTAGCCGGCGCACCGAGTGCAAACATCGCCGTGATGAACAACGGAACTACCAGCGCTACCGTCTCCGTGCCGGTTCTCGCGGCACAGCCTGGCATTATCAACTACAGCACCGGCGGGGAAAACTTCGGAGTGATTCTACACGCCAATTTTCAGTTGGCGGATTCTGCTCACCCGGCTGTTCCGCGCGAGACGGTACTTATTTATTGCACTGGCCTGGGCGCGGTTTCGTCGTCACCGGCGGACGGGGCCGCGGCTAACGGACAATCCACGGTGGTTATGGCGAAAGTTACGATGGGCGGCGTGAACGCGCCGGTCAGCTTCAGCGGCCTGGCGCCTGGATTCGTCGGGCTCTATCAGGTCAACGCCGAAGTGCCGGCGGGCCTCGCGAGCGGCAATCAGCCGGTCGTTATTACCATCGGTGGCTCGGCGAGCAACTCGGCCTTGCTGCCGATTCAATGATCGTTTGTTACAGACAGCTTTACACTTCGGTAGTTTGCGCGTCGGTGTCACGTCAATTTGAGCAGAAATGTCATAACCGGCCGTTGTTCGTCAATAGTTCACTTCAAGGAGCTGGTATCACGCCCGGCTTGCCCTTATCAATGATGTAGGTGTCCACCGCCCTCGCCGTCGTTGTCCCAATGTTGCGGGCGTTGTGAATTTGGCCACGCTCTGTTAAGAAAGCGTCTCCAGCTCGCAGCGTCACCGGTGCTTTCCCGTCCACCTGAAGCACCACCGTTCCCTCGATGAGGTATCCGAAATCCTCACCCGGATGGCTGTGTCTCGCCGATACCGCGCCGGGCGGGATCTCAATCATCGTCGTCACGCCCTCAAGCGCCGTGCCAGGGATGTTGTGGCGTTGTAGTTCCTTCCACTTTGCCGCGGGCTGCCCGGCGCCGCACTCGGCGATCATCGCCAGGATGGCCGCCCCTGAAATCAGCATGCTTCGTGTGGTCATGTTCAAACTCCTGACAGCAACTGTACAGGAGAATACTCGTGCTCGATTCGATCGGCATGGAAATGTTCTTCGCGGTTGGTGCGATACGATAACTGCGTGGAACTTGGCCCGGATGTTGCATTGATCGCAGGGCTGATAGGAGAACCGGCGCGAGCGGCAATGTTGGTTGCGTTAGTCAATGGCCGGGCGCTTGCGGCGGGAGAACTTGCCTTCATTGGCAACGTAGCACCGCAGACAGCGAGTTTCCACCTTCGCAAACTGATGGACGCTTCCTTACTTGTGGTGGAAAAACACGGCAAGCATAGCTATTACCGTTTGGCAAATGAGCAAGTGGCCACGACTCTCGAATCAATCGCCGCTTTGGCTCCTCTGCGCAAGGTTGCCGATCTCCGGGCACGCGCTCAGAGTCAGTCCGCGCGGTTCAACGAACTTCGCTTCGCGCGCAGTTGTTACCGGCATCTCGCCGGCATGTTGGCTGTGGAAATCAACCAGGCGCTACTCCATCGCGCTTTGCTTATTGCCGATTCTGAGACAACTTATTGCCTGACGGATCTCGGCCTGGAGTGGTGCCGGCAGTTGGGAATGAGTATTCCCAAACCGGCGCTTCAGCGGAAACTCCTAAGCCGAGCGTGCGTCGATTGGACGGAACGACGGCATCATCTTGGCGGAGCGTTGGGAGCGGCTTTGTTTTCGCGCCTATCCGAGCTACGGTGGATAGTCAAAAACCCCAAGACCCGGACAGTCCGCATTACGCACGCGGGCGCGCGGGGGCTGGAAATGCAGCTTGGCATCACGATTTCAAGCGCTCGATTGTAACGGCTGTTTTCGCCGTTAGGCGATGATGTCCTCAACCACACGCCCGCCCTCAGGGCCAGTGAGACGCACATCCAGACCCTGATACTTCACCGCAAGCCTGGCGGCATCCACGCCGAGCAAATGCAACATCGTGGCGTGGAAATCGTGGACGCTGACGGGATTCTCCACTGCCGCGTAGCCCAGGTCGTCCGTTGCGCCGTAAGCAAGTCCCTTCTTAATACCTCCGCCGGCCAGCAGGAAGGAGAAACCCTTGATATGGTGATCGCGCCCGCTGCCGCCTTGTGACATCGGCGTTCGGCCGAACTCACCGCCCCAGATCACCAGCGTGTCGTCCAGCATGCCCCGCTGACTAAGATCCTTGATGAGCGCAGCCGTGGGTCTGTCCACTTCTTCGGCCTTGTAAACAATGTTGTTCTTAACGTCGTTGTGGTGATCCCAATCGCGATGATAGAGCTGGATAAATCGCACGCCGCGCTCTGCCAGCCGGCGCGCCAACAGGCAATTGGATGCAAAGGAGCCATCGCCGGGCGTCGCGCCGTACATCTCCAGCATGTTTGCCGGCTCGTTGCTCATGTCCAGCAAGCCCGGGACGCTGGCCTGCATCTTAAACGCCATTTCGTATTGCGCGATACGCGTCTGGATCTCTGGATCACGCAGCGCGGAGGCTTCAATTTTATTCAGCGCGTTAATGGACTGCAGAGAGTCTAGCTGTGTGTCCTTGCCGATGCCGGGAGGGCTCTGGATATAGAGGACCGGATCGCCAACCGAGTTGAATTTTACACCCTGAAATTTGCTCGGCAGGATGCCGGCGGACCATTGCCGGGCCGCGATCGGCTGCATCTGCCCGCCTCGCCCCTGCGACACCAGCACCACGAATCCCGGCAAATTATCGGCTTCCGCGCCGAGCCCGTACAATATCCACGAGCCCATGCTAGGCCGTCCGGTGATGATTGACCCGGAGTTCATAAACGTGTGCGCCGGGTCATGGTTGATCTGCTCAGTCCACATGGATCGGACGATGCAGGTTTCATCGATGATGCCGCCCATCTGCGGAAACAGGTCGCATAGCATCTGCCCGGATTTTCCGAACCGCTTGAATCCGTGAGTGGGCCCGAAGCAAACCAGCTTCTGGCCCTGCAGCTGTGCGATCTGCTGGCCCTTGGTAAACGACTCTGGCATCGCTTTGCCGTCCATTTCGGCGAGCTTGGGCTTGTAGTCGAACGTTTCGAGATGCGAAGGACCACCGGCCTGATAGAGAAAAATGACACGCTTAGCCTTGGGAGGAAAATCGAGCGGGTTCACCACTCCCTTGGACTGGGCTCTGACAGCCTGCGCCGCCGCTAATAAGCGTGGATTGATGAGCGAATTTAAAGCCACCAGGCCCAACCCCGCTGCGCCGCGGCCAAGGAAAGCCCGGCGATTTATATCCATCACAAAATCGTCGTTCATGGTGTTCAGTTCCTGGTAATTATTTCGTGAAGATTCAGTACGGCACGCGTTACCGTTGCAAGCGCCGCAAGTTGTTCCGGGTTTTCGGCGCGATCGAGCGGCGTTTCACCGATGCTCAGGAATTCGCGGGCGGAATTGGGTTGAGCTTGGAAGCGCTTCAGATCGCGGTCATATAGCCCCCGCAGAATGGAGCGCTCCTCCGCGCTAGGCGGCCGATTCAACGCCCGCTCGAAAATCCAATTCAATTGGGAATCAAACGTATTGCCGCCGGCCGCCGCGGCCTTTTGCCCGAACACGCGCGCCGCTTCGACATAGATCGGATCGTTCAGCAGATCGAGCGCTTGCAGGGGGGTGTTCGAAGTCGTGCGATTGATATTGCACTCTTCGCGCGTTGGCGCATCGAAATTCAACAGGCTCGGGTGCAGATAAGTTCGCTGCCAGGTCATATAAAGACCACGCCGGTATTGGTCGGCGCCGTGGCTGGCCGAATATTCGCGCTTGGGAAAATTGAGAGCAGCCAGATAACCGGTCGGCTCCACCGGATTCACGCTCGGACCGCCGAACTTCTCCTGCAGCAGGCCCGCTGTCGCGAGCAGGGTGTCTCGCACATTTTCAGCGTCCACGCGGAAACGATTCTGGTGCGCGAGCAGCCGGTTTTCCGGATCTTTATCCTGACCCGCGCTATCGGGCAAAGACGATTGGCGATAAGTGTGGCTGGTCACAATCAATCGAATGATATGGCGCACGTCCCAATCGTGGCCGCCGGCCGCATCAAACTGCGGGTGCATGAACTCGCTGGCCAGCCAATCGATCAACTCCGGATGGGTCGGCCACTCGCCCTGAGAGCCAAGATCGTCCAACGATTTGGATATTCCGATACCGAAGAACTCGCGCCAGGTGCGATTTACGAACGCGCGAGCGGTCAGTGGATTGTCGCGGGAGATCAGCCAGTTGGCCAAATCCAGTCGGGTGGCGCGCTCACCCTTTTTGTCGAGCGTCCCAAGAAATCGTGGAATGGCCGGCTCCACGATGGGCGCCGAGTCGTCCATCCAGTTCGAGCGCGGAAGAATGTGCGTGACGGTGGGATCGGTGGAAACAGTCGCTAAAACTTTTGGAATGGCCGCGTCCAGCAGCCCGAGCTGCGTTTCCAGGCGCTGCACCGTGGCGTATTCAATAGCCAGCTCCGGGCTGGACCATTGCATATACTCGCGGAGAGCGTTCCGTTCATCTTCATCGCGGTCCTGCCGGGGACGGCGCAAAGCCTTCATCACATCTTCGGGCAAGCCGCTGAACCACGCACCCGGATCGCTCACGCGTTCTCGTCTTCCCTCATCCGCAATGGGCGGCCAGGCGTAAGGATCGGCTGCGAGAGCTAAACGGAAGCGGCCGATCACGGCTCTTCGCAATTCCGATTCGTGCCGCAGTGTGACCACCAAGCGC
>Ga0210391_10003912_pt1 | contig 12547 bp, 10 predicted proteins | sample IncBWC12OmetaG_FD_160573 | JGI IMG/M metagenome (GOLD analysis project Ga0210391, IMG submission 160573) | Forest soil microbial communities from Barre Woods Harvard Forest LTER site, Petersham, Massachusetts, United States - Inc-BW-C-12-O ... | reverse complement strand
TTCGTTCGCGCAGCGCAGACTTCCGCGGCTGAGTTTGCCCTGGCGCCGCTGCAGGATGTTTTGGGATTGGGCAGCGAGGCGCGCATGAACACGCCCAGCGAGCACGCAGGGAACTGGAGATGGCGACTGGGTCCGGGACAGTTTACGGCTGAACTGGCCGCCAAACTTGCCTGCCTCGCCGAGGTAACCGATCGTCTGCCGCCCGCGCCAGTCGCGGTGGCGGATGAAGAATTCGCGGCGTAGATTCTGTGATTGTGTAATTACGAGCTCTGCGCCTTCTTGTTAGCATCGCTGATGCTTAATCTTAAATTCATCAACAATTCATAGAACGCAAACGGTGAGCCACTGAGCATATGATGCTACAGTTCGCGCGGCGAAGGCGAATCGTGTATAGAAGTGATGGAGAATTTTCTTGGCGAGCGAACCGATTATCGAAGCCCGGGCGATTGAGAAGTCGTATCCCCAGCCGGACGGCACGCGCATTCAAGTGGTGGGGCTGACGGACTTCAGCATCGAGCCGGGTAAAATTGTCGCTTTGCTGGGGGCGTCGGGCTGTGGGAAGTCCACACTGCTGCGGATTCTGAGCGGACTTTCACAACCGTCGTCCGGGGCGCTGTTCTGGCATGGCAAGCCGCTAAATGGACAGGCACCGAACGTGGCGATCGTCTTCCAGAGCTTCGCGCTATTTCCCTGGCTCACGGTTTTAGAAAACGTGGAAGCTCCCTTGGAGGCGCGCGGCGTGGCAGCAGTGGAGCGGCGCAAACGGGCGCTGCGCACGTTGGATACGGTGGGTCTGGATGGTTTCGAGACGGCGTACCCTAAGGAACTCTCAGGTGGGATGAAGCAGCGCGTGGGGTTCGCGCGAGCGCTGGTGGTGGAACCGGAAGTGTTGTTCATGGACGAACCATTTTCCGCGCTCGACGTGCTGACTGCGGAAAATCTGCGCGGCGAACTGTTGGAGCTTTGGCTCAACAAGAAGATGCCGACGAGCGCAATTTTCATCGTGACGCACAATATTGAAGAGGCCGTGATGTTGGCGGACCGGATCGTGGTGTTAGGCAGAAACCCGGCGCGCATCCGCTCGGATTTCAATGTGCGACTGGTGCAGCCACGCGATCGGAAATCCGCGCGTTTTGTGGAGCTGGTTGACTATATCTATAAGGTAATGACGGAGCCGGACACCGAACATGCGTTGCCGGACCCGGAGAGCACGGGGGAGATCATTGTGCCGCCGGGCGGGATGAAGGCGGGAGCGGCGATTCGGACGTCGAAGTACCAGATTCTGCCGCACGCTCGAGTGGGCGGGGTCGCAGGGTTGGTCGAGTTGTTGCACGATCGCGGGGGACGGGAAGATTTGTTTCGGCTGAGCGAAGATCTGGTGATGGATGTGGAGGATTTGCTGCCCATTCTAGAGGCTTGCCAGTTGTTGGGTTTCGCGTGGCTGAAAGAGGGCGATGTACAGCTTTCAAGGCAAGGAGTGCAATTTGCCGACGCCGATATTCAAAGACGCAAAGTTTTGTTCCGCGAGGCGGTGCTTGAGCACGTCACGATTCTGAAGCAGATCGACAGCATCTTGAAGAGGAAGTCGGACCACTCGATCAACGACGAATTTTTTCGCGACGTTCTCGACGAACATTTTTCTGAAGACGAAGTGCAGCGGCAGTTCGATACAGCCATGAACTGGGGACGCTATGCGGAGATTTTCGATTACGACCGGGAGAGCGGGCGACTGGTGCAGAGTTCAGTGGTTAGTGACTAGTGGTCAACGATTGCCAAAAGCGGCATGGTGCGTTCGTTCAATTGCTACCAGGTTAACAACCACTAACCGCTATTCGGAATTCATCACATGAAGAAGAGTATCAGCCTGCGAGGATTCTCGGCTTATCGCCCTTGGTCGCAACTGCCGCACATCGAAACTTCGCACTTGCCCGACGTGATCATGTTCGGGGCGGGTATCGCGCTGTTTTATGGGGTCGTGACGGTGGGGCGATCATGGCTCGGTCCCTTCACGCCTACGGTGGAGATTTCGCGCAGCCTGTGGGCGCTGCCGTCTTATGCGGGGTATTCGCTGTTGCGGATCACGATCGCGTACGTGTTGAGTCTGGGATTCACGCTGGTGTATGGCTATGTAGCGGCGTATAACCCACGCGCCGAGCGGTTCATGATCCCGCTGTTGGACGTGCTGCAGTCGATCCCTGTGCTTAGCTTTCTTCCGGGAGTGATGCTGGCGATGGTAGCGCTGTTTCCGGGGAGGCAACTGGGTGTGGAACTGGGTGCTATCCTGCTGATTTTTACCGGCCAGGTTTGGAACATGGCGTTCAGCTTTTACGCTTCGCTGAAGAGTATCCCGAAAGATATGCGGGAGGCCGCGACGATTTACCGGTTTAGTTGGTGGCAGCGATTTATTCAGATGGAGTTGCCATTTTCGGCGATTGGATTGGTTTGGAATTCGATGATGTCGGTGGCCGGAGGATGGTTTGCGCTGATGGTGTGCGAGATGTTCGTGCTGGGGCCAAGGGATTTTCGATTGCCCGGGCTGGGATCGTATTTGCAAACCGCTGCCAGTGCGGGGGACACGCCATCGATTTTGTGGGGCATCGCGACGATGGTTGCGGTAATTGTGTTGCTGGATCAATTTGTGTGGCGGCCGGTAATCGCGTGGGCGGAGAAATTTAAAGTTGAGCAAGTGGAGAGCGTGGATGCTCCGCGATCATGGGTACTCAATTTAATCGAGCACTCGAGGGGTCTCGCCAGGATTCGGCAGAAAACGCTGCGGCCGCTAGGTGAGCGGCTGCTTCTACATTTTGCGAAGAAAAACGCGGAAGGGAGTCCAGAAGTGGCTTCTACGCCTCTATGGCGCGAATGGATGATGCGCGCGCTTGGCGTGCTGGTGTTTGGCGGCATCGGGTACGGCGTGGTTCGGGTGGCGATTATCCTAAGTGGTCTGCAGAAGGTTGAATTGCATGAGGCTGCGCTGGGGCTGGGAGCAACTTTCCTGCGCGTGAATGTTGCGTTGCTGATCGGCGCGTTGTGGACAATTCCCGCGGGAGTGGCGATCGGATTCAATCCCCGGCTGGCTCGCATCGCACAACCGCTGGCGCAGATTGCGGCGTCGGTTCCGGCGACTGCTTTGCTGCCAGTTATTCTGCTGGTGCTGATACGAATCGGAGGCGGGCTGGGGCTGGCGTCGATTGTGGTGCTGCTTCTGGGAACGCAGTGGTATGTGCTCTTCAATGTGATTGCTGGCGCGATGGCGATACCGACCGATCTGAAAGAGTGCTGCTCAGTCTTCCGGATGCGGGGAATTGAGCGATGGAAGAAACTGATCCTGCCGGGAATTTTTCCTTACCTCGTAACCGGGCTGGTGACGGCTTCTGGCGGGGCCTGGAACGCCAGCATTGTCGCCGAGTACTTTCACTTCAAAGGGCAAATTTATACGACGACCGGGTTGGGCGCGACGATCAGTCAGGCGACCGACAGCGGAGGCTTTCACCTGCTGCTGGTAGCGACGATGATGATGGCGGCCACGGTGGTGACGATTAACCGATTGGTGTGGCGCAGGCTCTATGCACTCGCGGAAACGCGTTTCCGGCTGGAAACGTAAACGCTGTCGCTTGTAAACATGTTACCGCTGGTTACCTTCTAGTTTCTCCACGAATCGCATTTCATCAGCTTTTAACTTCCTCTTCATGTGGCTGCAAAGTGCCTGCGCTATTTCTGTAACATGCCCTCGAACCAATTGCACGGGGAGCGAAAGCGGGGAGTGTTGTTGCCCCAAGCAGCGGGATTCGCCGACATTCCAGCGCTGGCGGAAAAGTTTCTCCCCTCGAAACGAATGCAGGAGCTGTACCGGCGGGTCCAACTATCGGCCGATGGCTTCGATCTGGAAAACTTGCTGGCTGCGATGCGAGTGGAGCTGCGCGTGGAAGCGGCGGACAGTGCGCGAATCCCAGCAACCGGTCCGGTGGTGGTTGTGGCGAATCATCCGTTTGGCCTGCTTGATGGGGCGGCGCTGGCGGTATTGTTGATGCGGGTTCGTGCGGACGTGAAAGTAGTGACGAATTTTTCGCTGGAAGATGTTCCGGAATTTACCCAACACTGCATTGTGATTGACGCCTCATCAAGCGAGAGCGATTCCAACTCCACCAAGATTCGAGAGGCGAAGGCCTGGCTGCAAAAGGGCGGGATGCTAGCCATCTTCCCGGCAGGTGAAGTCTCACAGTGGCAACTTCCGCAGGCACGAATCAGCGATCCGCGGTGGAATGACACTGCGGTGCAGTTGATCCGTGAGACGGGTGTGTTGGCGTTGCCCGTTTATTTTTGTGGCCGAAACAGCATGGGCTTTCATCTTTTCGGGATGATTCATCCGAAGCTGAGAGCTACCTTTCTTCTGCAGGAGTTTCTGCAGCAAGGGGGACGAAGGGTAGAAGTGAGGGTGGGTAGCGTGATTCCCGGGGATGCTGTCGCGGGCATCGGAAACAATCAAGAAGCCACAGAATATTTGCGCTGGCGCACGTATTTACTAGCGCGCCGGAAGCAGCCCGAGATTTCGTCGTCTTTAGCTGCATGGCCCTTGGCTGTGCGTTCGAAACTTTCGGAGAAGGTGCAGCAGCCGGTGGCGGCTGCCGAGCCAGGGGAACTGTTGGCAGCAGAATTGAAGCAACTGGGAGAGGAGCGACGCCTGGTCGAAAGCGGCGACCTCGCGGTTTATCTGGTCAAGGCGAATGAGGCTCCACGAATGCTACGAGAGTTGGGGCGGGTGCGTGAGGTGACGTTTCGTGCCGCGGGAGAGGGCACCGGCAAACGGCGTGACCTGGATCGATTCGATCGTTATTACTGGCAGCTATTGTTGTGGAACAAGACGAAGCAGGAACTGGTGGGCGGTTACCGGGCCGGTGACACGGCGGAAATCCTCGCCGAGCAAGGAGTGCGCGGGCTGTATACGAGCACGCTGTTCCGCTATGATACGCGGCTTTTTGAAAAAATCGGACCGGCGTTGGAGTTGGGGCGGTCTTTTGTGAGGCCGGAATATCAGCGGCAATATGCTCCGCTGCTTTTGTTGTGGAAGGGAATCGCGCGGTTGCTGGCCGCGCATCCAAAGACTCCGATGTTGTTCGGCGCGGTCAGCATCAGCAACGACTATAGCAAGGCATCGCGCGAGATGATTTTCCGCTTCTTCGAAGCGCACATACAGGAAGACGAGTTGGCAGGACTGATTGAGCCACGGCGTCCGTTCAGGCCGGCATGGTTAAGGCCATGGGATTGCCGAGTAATGTGCCACGCTCTACGCGATCTGGAAGAGCTCTCGGAGCCGATTACGGATGTGGAAGCCGATGGCAAAGGGTTGCCGATTTTGTTGCGGCAGTATGCGAAGATTGGCGGGAAGCTCCTCGGCTTTAATGTGGATCGGAAGTTTTCCAATGTGCTCGACGGGTTAGTGATGGTCGATCTACGGCAAACCGGAACCGCCGTCTTGGAACGGTTCATGGGACGGGAAGCCGCTACGGGATTCAGGCGTTACCACGGGATGTAATTCTGGAGCGCAAGACACGGTTACTTTCCTGGCTTCAACCTCGTTGCTGCGCTTGGCAGAATGCAGGATTGCGCTGCATCGTTGAGAGCGGCATCAAGCTTTGTTCCTAGAACAGCCAGCTCTTCTGGGTCCATTAGCTGCTGCATACGCTCGAACAGGTGGCGCTCTTCTTTGCGGATATGGGCGGAGAGTTGCTGCGCGAAGGCAGGCAAACTTTGCGAGGTCATGCTGCGGGCTTCTGCGCGGGAAAAAGATTCGCGCAAAACGGCGTGATCGGCGATCAGTTCATCCACCAGCGAAATCAATTCACCGAAATGGCAAGCGGCGGGGAACAGCACTTGTTCCTCGGTGGAGAAATGAACCCCAATCTCCTGTCGAAAATGTTGCTCGATCTCAGCCTGCCATGCCTCGAGATCGCGGTCAGGAATGGGCTGGGCGCGGTCGATTCGGACGCATAGTGCTAGAGCGCGCTGGTGCTGGTGAGATAGCGGAATGAGACTTTTATCACGCAGCATAGATCCGTTGGTGAGCGTACCCCGGCGCCTAGGGTCTCAATTTAGCGATCAATATCACGCCACGTTCGCAGGTTCTGAATTTTCGGGATTGGCGGCCCGCACGGTCAGCCAATCAGTGCGAACACGCTCCCACTCCTGAATGAGCATGCCGTTCGCTTCGAAAAAGCTGCGGATACGAAAGCGTTCCCATCCGGCGACCTCTTCGAGAATTGGCGCCAGCACGGCCAGGGCGCTGGAGCTGAGCACGGTGCGCTTCGCGATCTGCGAAACGTGCCGCGACTCGGAGACTGCGATGGTGAGGCCATCGCGCGCATTCACGTGCAACATTACGTGAACGTCGGAGCTGCCATCGCCGGTATAGATCACGTGGTCGGGGCCGGTTACATGATGAGCGAGCAATTGGTCGAGAACGAAGACCTTGCCGTAACCCGCTGTGGCGCGAACCAAAGTATCGATCTCTCCGGAGGACTTGTAGCGGAACTCGGTACCAAAGATATGGTCTTTGGGGACGATTCCTTCGAGAGCCGAGTGAATCACCTCGACCGGCGCAGCCGACAAAACGTAAAAGTCGAACGAGTAGCCGTCGATTCCTGACTCGAGAAGTTGATAAAGAAGTTGAATATTTTCCTTCAGACGAATGCGCTTGCCTACTTCGTGAAGGTGCTCTTTGCGAACCTTCGCCTGGAACTCGGGATCGTGCAGCAATAAGTATGCGAGTTCGGCGCCCTGCTGCACCAGATTCATTTTCGCCATGCCTTTGGCTTTGCGCTCGAACTCCTCGGTAGAAATTCCGACGAGCTCGGCGAGCACGTAGCCGGAGTCGTTGAAGGTGAGGGTTTGATCGAAATCGCTGGCGAAAATGTAGTGTCTCAGAGGCTTTTCATCCATGGACAATTAGATTCCCACGACCTTGGGATGGCCCATAAAAAGATTCAATCAGGATTATATGTGTTCCTGGCTATGTGATTGTTAACAAATAAATACGCCTACCTGCGCCATCACGTTGTGAAATGGATTACCAGCGGGCGGCTCGCCACGCACCTTTACTAAATGGCTCGACGCGTCCAGAATAGAAGGTCGGCTTAGCAGAAGTTTGTGTGACCGTGCAGGGTTGTTAAGCGGCATGGTCGCGACGAGAGCCGCCTAAAAACTTACAGGAGCCCTCATGCTTGCATCTGGTGAACTGATTCGATCGTTGAATTATGTGGAAGATATCACGACTACATTACGCCGTATCTGCATTTCGATTCCGGCGATGAGCACCGAGGAGCGTAAGCGTCTGGCGGACAGTTTGCGTGTCGCGGGCGGAGCTCTCAATGAGGCGATTGGAGACCTCGAGAAGGCGCGGCCGTAGTGGGATCGGAAGCAACGGCGGGGCAAGTCAAGACGGTGGCGGTCATTGGCGCCGGCATTATGGGCCGTGGAATCGCGCACGCCGCGGCACTGGGCGGTTACCGCACGATTCTTGAAGACTTGCTGCCGACGGCACTGCGCCGGGCAGAAAGCGAAATCCGTGCCAATCTCGATAAAGCAGTTGAGCTGGGAAAGGTGCTGGCGCCGGATGCCGATGCAGCGTTTCGGCGGCTTGAATATGCGGGCTCAGTCGAACAGGCAGCGCGTGAAGCCGACCTGATCATTGAAGCGGTTCCTGAAGAGATGGAATCGAAGATTGAGATCTTCACGCTCCTCGACAAAATCTGCCGCCCCACGACAATTCTAGCCTCGAACACCTCTTCTCTGAGCATTACGGAAATTGCAAGCGTGACCTACCGCGCGAAGAAGTGCGTGGGTATGCATTTCTTTAATCCCGTGCACAAAATGAAGTTGCTCGAAGTGGTGCGGGCTTTGGAAACCGACGACGATACGCTGGCGACCGCGGTTGACGTGGGCCGTCGCATGGGCAAGGAAGTGGTCGTGATCAAAGAATCGCCGGGATTTATTACCAGCCGCATCAATGCAATGATTGGCAATGAAGCCTTTTACATGTTGCAGGAGGGGATTGCCTCGGCGGCGGATATCGATAAGGCGCTGAAGCTTGGGCTGAACCATCCCATGGGACCGTTCGAGTTGGTTGACCTGGTAGGACTCGATACGCGGCTGAATATTCTCGAATATTTGCACAAGTCGTTGGGGGAGAAATATCGTCCTGCTCCGCTGTTAGTGCAGTATGTGAAGGCTGGACGGTTGGGAAGAAAGTCGGGTCGCGGGGTATACGAGTATCCCGAGGTAGCGAAGACTAAATCAGTGGAATCGGCGCCGGCGGAAAAGACTACGATGGTTGGTGTCAAGCGTTAGCTCAGTCCACGATTTGGTCTGCGGCCGAAGCTGAGGCCGGATAGAGATTCGACCCTTTTTTGCTCAACTCCCTTGCTGGCAATTAGGACTTGAAAGCTTTCGCCCATGCCGGCGGGAGTGACCAGATGTTTGAGTTGCAGCGCAACCTTGGCGCGCTCCTGCGGCAGGCGGCCTTCTTCGAAGGCGTCGGCAAACTGGTTGGCTTCGCCAATGCCCATCAGAAATTGAGATTGCGTAAGCAGTTTGTAGGGCTGCATGCCGTGTTTTTCTGCGGCGGCAGCGAGCGCGGTGAAGTTTACATCCGCCGTGATGTCTTGTTCGCCGGGGGCTTCGTACGGGTTTTCGCTGATCGAATGCTTTCGAATTGCTTTCAATGTTCCGCGATGGCGACCGGAGAGCTGCTCTTCACGCGTGTAACCGTAATCGATGGCGACTAGGAATCCGCGCTGGAGGCTAGCGGCAATCTGCTCCATGGAGCGTTGGGCCGCTAGAGACGCTTCGATGCGTTCGTCCGGTTCGGGATGGATGGAGTAGCGGTCGAGGAATTCAAGTTCCTCAGGCGACGGCTGCGCCCAGGTTTCGATGAAGCGGCCGTCGCGTGCGTCGAGGCGGAGGGAGCCTTTCGCGCTGAGGATTTCGACCGGGAGGGCGTCGAAGAATTCGTTGGCGAAGAGGATGGTATTGTTGGTCGAGGCTTCGTCCAGCTGATTGGACGGGGCTAGCTCAGCCTTTCCGGATTCGAGGTGACGCCCCAGAGTCTCTTTGATTCTGTCGCGTAAAGCGTGTGAGGTCTCCACAAGAACGTAGTGCAGGGAACGGAAGAAATCTGGAAACTTCTTTTCAGACCAGCCTAGAACATCTTGAGCGAATAGGCCGCGGCCGGGGCCGAGCTCGATCAATTCGATTCGCTCGGGCGAGTCCAAAGCGCGCCACATTTCGTCGAACTGGTGCGCCAGAATGCGGCCAAAGACTTTATGCACATCGCTTGACGTGTAAAAATCGCCAGCCTTTCCAAACTGTTCTGCGTTACGCGAGTAGTAGCCGAGTTCGGGATCGTAGAGGCAGAGTTCCATGTAGCGCGAGAAGGGAATGGGGCCGCTCTCGCGGATTTCCTGCTCGATCTTTTGGCGGAGGGAATTCACAAATCTCTTTGGCGGCGGTCGGCGCGGTCTTGTGGGGTGCGGATGAACATTTCTACAAAGTAGTCGTGCAGCGCGTCATAAAGCTGGCGCTGGAAGCTCCATTCGAACTGCGGGTGGTCGAGGTCGCGGGGATGAAGATCGAAATAGTAGGTGTGAACCGGGATTGAGGCATCCTTGAACTGGATGATGATTTCTACACCTTCGCCTTTCGCGCGGGCGGAAAAGTTCAGCAAGGGGTGTTCGTAGAGACGAAGTTGTGCAAGGACGCGATCGAGTCGCGTGAGGGCGGTTTCGGTCACAGAGGGATTGTAAAGCAGGGAAAGCCCTCGGGACTCCCGTTTAGGCCGCTGGTGCCGCTGAGCTGCAAGGGATCCTTCGACTGCGTTGTTGCTTCGCTTCGCGAAACAACAACTTGCTCAGGATGACAGATCCGGAGGTTTACATAATTCTTACTCGTAGCGTAAAGCCTCGATCGGATTCAGTCTGGCGGCTTTGATTGCGGGCAACATGCCGCTGATTATTCCGACGAAGCTGAGGATGGCGGTAGACCAAATCAGTGTGGCCGCGTCGATGTAGAGATGAATGTCGCCTTCGCTGGCGTTTTCTTCGAAGGCGCTCCACAGGGTCAGCGAGCCCACGCTCCAGGAAACCAGGTAAGCGAGTACAACCCCCAACAAGCCGCCGAGCGCGGTGATGACGAGAGCTTCGGTGAGGAACTGGAAGAGAATGTGCCAGCGGTGGGCGCCGAGCGCTTTCTCTACGCCGATTTCGCGGGTACGCTGGGTAACGGAGACCAGCATGATGTTCATCAGGCCCACACCGCCGATGCCGAGCGTGAGCAGGCCGATGAAGCCCAGCAGAATCTTGATGCCCGTGCTGATGACTCGCAGATCGAGCAAGTCGGCGAAAACGTCGAAGACGAAGATGGCCCGGTGATCCTTGGGATCGAAGTTGTGGTGAAAGCCCATCGAGTTACGCACTGCCTGCACAACCTTGGCGTGGTCGCCTTCATATTCCATCACAATGGAATTCAGGTAATACGTCTTGGCGAGATCGCTCATGGCGCTGAAAGGAATGTAGACGTGAGCGTTGATGTTGTCGTCGCCGTTCTGTACCTGGTGTTTGAGCACACCGATGACTTGATAGGAAATACCATCGAGACGGATACTTTCGGCGAGGGCAGTCTGGCCTGAGAAGAGTTTCTTTCGCACGTCGGAACCGATGACGGCGACACGGGTGTGCGTGAAATCGTCAGCTTCGCTGAAGAAGCTGCCCTCCGAAGTGTCGAGACGGCGCATGCGGCCGTAGGTGGCGTAGACTCCGCTGACGCCATAGGTGGCACTGCGGGTGCCGTAGGCAACGAGAGTTTGCTTGGCAACTTCGGGAGAAACATGTTTGAGAAGCGGCACTTCGTTGCGGATGTAATCGAGGTCGTTGATGGTCAACTTAACCTCGGTGCCGGCTTTGGTGCCTCCAGCTTGGAGCTCGGTGCGTCCGGGGAAGATGAGGACTAGATTCGTCCCAAACGAGCGGAAGGCAGCCCAGACGCCGCGCTCGAAGCCGGATCCGTACGCCAGAAGGAGAACAACCGTAGCGATTCCCCAGGCCATGCCCAGCATGGTCAGCAGGCTGCGGCGACGATTGTGGCGCAACGCGTTGTAGGCCTGAGTGGCGAGATCGACGATCATTCTCTGTGCAGCTCCTAGCTCCTAGCTCTTAGCTTCTAGCTTTTAGCCATTGACTCTTAGCATCCTGCTCTCGTGGGCTTCATAAATACCAAGTCCTCACTCCTGCCTCAGCGCCTCTACCGGCTCCATCAATGCGGCTTTGCGGGCGGGGTAGAGGCCGGCGGAGATTCCTGCGATTGCCAGCGAACCGATGGCCGCAAGGGCGGACGCGGGAATGATTCGCGGCGTGTCGAAGCCTTCCGGCGCCGGCAGCATAGCCAGCAGTGTGACAAAGCCGGTGGCCAGAGCCAGTCCGATACCGCCGCTGAATGCGGTGAGGAAAGCGCCTTCGATAAAAAATTGCGTAAGAATATTCTGGTGAGTCGCTCCCAGCGCTTTGCGCAGGCCGATTTCTTTAGTGCGCTCACTCACCGAGACCAGCATGATGTTAATGATGCCGATGGCGCCAAGCCCGAGGGTGACGACGCCGACCACGCCGAGGAACCAATCCATTGCGCTGAAGATTTTGCCCACGCGCTGCATGTTTTCGATGGTGTCCCAATCTTCGAAGGCATCTTCGAGTTTGGGATCGAAGCCGTGGCGGCCGGCGATGATCTGATGAATCTCGTTCTTGGCTTCGTTGTGCATCTCTTTACTGTCCGGCCGATAGTTGAGGAAGGAAATCGCGTCTTCAGAGTTTGCCTTGGTCAGGCGAAACAGATTGCGCATGGTTTCGACCGGGATAAAAATGCGCGAGTTGGTGCCATTATTGCCGTCGCGGCCAACCTTGGTGACGACGCCGATGATCTCGAAACTGACGCCATTGAGAAGGATTGTGGAGCCCACGGCGGGGCGCCCGGGAAAGATGTTTTTGAGGAGTTCCCATCCCACGACGGCCACACGGCGGCGCTCAGCATTGTCCTGATCGTTAAACCACCGGCCCGGACTGATGGGGACGTTGCGAATCTGATTGTAATTGGCGGCAACGCCGAAGACCTGGCCGTTGGTCGAACCGTAGTCGCTGACGGCGCGGATATCCTCGCGATTCAGTACCGGGGAGACGGCTCCTACAAACTTTGCCTGCTGGCGAACGGCTTGGTAGTCGGCGTAGGTAAAGTAATAGGTTTGTCCGGACTGGGTGCTGCCCTCGACGGCGGGGATGCGCCCGGGAAACATGAACATGATATTTTGCCCCAGGTTGGCGAGTTGCCTTTCCTGACCGCTGCGAAAACCCTCTCCAAGGCCCACCAGCAAAAGCAGAGAGCCGACGCCCCATGCGATACCGAACATGGTAAGGAAAGAGCGCAACTTGTGCGCCCACAGCGTGGAGAGCGACTGCCGGACGATGTCGAGTAGTATCCGCATGGACTTACGCCCCCGCGACTCCCGGAGAGT
>Ga0210391_10003909_pt1 | contig 12549 bp, 9 predicted proteins | sample IncBWC12OmetaG_FD_160573 | JGI IMG/M metagenome (GOLD analysis project Ga0210391, IMG submission 160573) | Forest soil microbial communities from Barre Woods Harvard Forest LTER site, Petersham, Massachusetts, United States - Inc-BW-C-12-O ... | reverse complement strand
TCGTCCGCCAAGAGCGCGATGTCGCGTTCGGCCAACACCTTGGACTCGCCGTACGGAGTAACAGGATTGAGCGGCGCCGTCTCGTCATGGATCGCTTCTCCCGCAGCGCCATAGGTGCTGCACGAAGACGAGAACACGAAGCGCTTCACGCCCGCTGCTTTGGCCAGCTTAGCGAGGTGCACCGAAGCCAAGTGGTTTATGTCGTAGGTCAGGCTGGGATCAATATCGCCCAGCGGATCGTTCGACAGCGCAGCGAAATGCAAAACGCCGTCGAAGCCATCGAGATCCGCTTGCGTGAGATCACGAAGATCCTTGCGAATTTCCGGAATGGCCTGCGGCTCTTGCCCAAAATCGCAGCCCGCAAAAAGGTCGGAGTCGAGTCCGACAACTTCGTGACCGGCGGAAAGCAGCATTGGTCCAGCGACTGCGCCGATATAGCCTTTGTTTCCAGTCAACAGAACTCTCATACAAATCCCCTTTTTAAAGCTAATTCATTGTCGCGACCCTGCAACTCGCTTATGAGCTTTTCCGGTTCTCCGCGGGCGGCAAAGGCCGCCGGCCCGTTTCATGTGTGTGTTCCGTTTGAACAGTATTCAGCAATCCGCTTTCGAACAGGAGGTCGGCAGCATCACTGATCATCGCGAACGGGATGGCGGAACGGTCCGCAATATCCAGCAGCGAATGCTCGCCGTCAGAAAGGTTCAGCACCCACAGCCGCGCGTTGATTTCCGCTCCAATGGGCTCGCCGCCCACGGAACGATACAGATTTCGCCGGCCGAGCTGAGGTTCGCAATACGGGCTCAAATTGCAATACCGCCGATTGCGCTCAAGCACGTCCGAGACAGCAGTGCACACCCGGAGCGACTCCGCGAGTTGCGCTGGATGAATGAAGTCGAGATTGTCGGCCGAAGTGTGATATTCGGGAAAGCTGCCCCACACGCTACGCATCAGACATCCGACGGCAAGGTTGAAACCCGGAGAGCAGTACTGCCGTTCGTCATACCCGTACGGCGAGAATTCCAAGATCTCAGGGGACTCGGTGTTATTTTTGAGAACGTGTGTCATGGCCCGGTCGATTTCTGCGTCGCCCCGTCGGCTCTTCTTGTAATGGAAGTTCCCTTTGTCACCGATGCCAGTTAGGACCACCCCGTGACGGACGCGCGCGGCCGCTTCGCGATTGAGCGCAAGCCAAGTGATGGCGCCAATCGTTCCGGGAACGAAAACAAACCGATATGAATAGCGCAGGTTCGCTCCGGACAACAGTTGGGCGAGAAATGTAGCGACGGTGAGCCCGGACAAATTGTCATTCGCGAGCGAAGGATGGCAGGCATGGCACGAAATCAAGACTTCGTCGTCAGAACGCCCCGGCAAATAGCACTCGCCGTAGGTTAAGTGGCCGTCCGCGAGGGTCGAGTCAATACAAACTTCGTAGTCGCCGTCTTGCAAAGCCAGCATTTGATTGTGGGTCAGACAAAATCCCCAATTCTCTTGGTAATAAGAAGTTCGATAGGGAATCCAGTCTGGATATTTGGGAATCGTGAAAAGATGCGGCTTCAGGTCGCTGAGCGGCATTCTTGCGTGGATCGGCATGCTGTAATTCAAGACGTGCAGATTGCTCTTCTTAAAGTCTACAACTCGCTTGCCGTCCGGGGCCTTTATGTATGCATCCCGGATGTTCCACTCTTTTGGCACGGTCCAGTCAAAAACCGCGGTTCCGCTCTGCACTTCGTGAATTTTCAGAGGAAGGCGATCGCCAATCATAGCCAGAGTACGACGGATGCCGTCGCCGGTGATGCTGCGACAGATTGGAAAGAGCTCGCGTGCAAATCGGTATAATTCCTCGCCGACTTCTGCTGGAGAGCGCTGATCGAATTGTTTCAGCAAACTCATCGCTTCACACAAAGTTCGGATACGTGCGGTCTCGTTCCGAGATCATTTCCACTTTTTCGGGCCAAACAATTCGGAACGCGGGATCGTCCCACCGCACTCCCCGCGCCGACCCCGGGTCGTAAAATTCCGACATCTGATAGAACACTTCGCTGTGCTCCTGTAAGGTTAGAAAACCGTGCGCGCATCCCTTCGGAACGTGAATCATTTTCCGATTGTCGGCTGTCAGAGTTACCGCGATCCACTCCTTGAACGTCGGCGACGGCGGACGCAAATCGAGCACCACATCGTAGATTGCGCCCTGCGTGCAGCGAACTACTTTGTTCTCCGCGAAGGGCGCAACCTGATAGTGCATGCCGCGCAGCGTGCCTTTGTAAGTGTTATACGAAATACTGGATTGCACCAGACGGGAATCCAAACCGTGTTCCTCAAACTCCTGCTGGCACCAAGTGCGTGCAAAGAAACCGCGGTCGTCCGCTTTGCGCTCGGGATGAATCTCCAATACCCCGGATATCTTCGTTTCCTGAAAAATCATTCGCATTCACTGACACAAGGCATTGGCTGCTCCGACAATCAATATCCCCGTTTTACCGCGAGGTAGGGAATGAGCGCAATCTCTGCCAAGCTAGGAAGCGGGTCCTCAGAGCTATAGACCGACTCGATCTTGAAGTCCATCAACGACCGCCAGTAAGCCTTTGGCGCAAGCCGTCCGGCACAAATATCTCCGAGACTTGTGGGAACGTCCGTAACCATGCGAATCCACCCCACGCCGGAACGGCCTCGACAGGTCTTCACAGGCTCGCCGACTTGATCGGCATACAAGAGGTGGGAGAAGTCCACTCCTGCGGGCGATCCCAACGCGTGAAAACCCCAGGTCCTGGCGTTTACATCCAGAAGCTTGTACTTGCCATCTCGCGGGTCAAGTTTGTATTCAACTTCTGCTAATCCGTAGTAGTTAATCGCGCGGAGGAACTTCAACGTGGGCTCCACCACAACAGGAAGCTCGAGGCTTTCCACGAAAGTTGCCGCACGGCCAAACTCAGGAGGATGTTGACGCCAGCGCTGCGCCTCCATGCTACCCAGCACTGCGCCATTCTTCATAAATATGCAAGATGAGAACTGGCGAGTGCCGTCCCCGGGGATTATTTCCTGAACGAGCACCTCGTTAGACCCGGAGTGAATTGAGGCCTTTTGGAACAGGTCTCTAAGTTGAGAGCGATTCTCCGCCCTCCATGCCTTGGATTTCGTGGCGTAGAAGAAGTCTTCCTTTACCGCTGGCTTAATGGCCAGTGGAAATTCCGCGTCGATTTTGTCGATATCCTCGATGGTTCGCGGACACCACGTGTGTGGAATGGGGATGTCGAGCTTTTGCGCCAAAGAGTAGGTGTTCCATTTGTTCCAGGCCCACTTGGTGACTTCCCAATCCGGAGTAGGAACGCGAAAGACCTCGGAAAGCACCTGCTTGTGGCGGGAAAAAGCAGCCACGTGCTCATCCCGTGTAGGGAAGAGCACCCATCCTTGCAAGCTCATTCGCCGCCCCATCGCGATGAGAAAATCGACCGTCTCTTTCTCTTTGCGGAGATTCGGAGAGCGCACGGTGAACGTCGCGTATTTTGAAAAGCGCCCGATCGAATACTCGTCGTCGACGACACAGAGCGGAATACCCCGACGCCCGAGACTGCGCATAATCCCCAATCCATGGAAATCGCCGCCGACAACGACGGCGCCAGGTCGGCCGTTAGTCGATTGGCGCGATGCGCTTGTGCTATTCAACGTGAATTCTTTCACCTGGAGTCCGCATGATGTTTTGATCCATTTCGCGACAAAGGTATTGCGAGGTGGCGGGCCAGACGTCGCGCGGCAAAATCTGTACCGCAGACAAAAAACATCAGCGGGCCAAAGTTCCACGCAGACGGCGCCCCGAGAAAGTGAAGGCCCGGTACAGACGACTCGAAACCTGCCGTGAGCGTCGGGAACCCGTTGACCTGTGCCACACTTCGGCTTAGTTCAGGAGCGAGGAACGGATAGCGCGTAACATCCACGCGATAGCCGGTGCCGAGAAGGACATGGTCCACTTCCCGGGAACTCCCGTCGTCCAAACGAACATGCAACCTCTCGCCAGCTATTTGTGCGGACTGCACGGAGCGACCTCTCGCAATCGGAATACTCTTGAAGCGCTCGACGAGCCATCGGGCACCCGCCGGGCGAAGGGCTCGCTTGCGAAAAGCGTCCTGCACGCTACGCGGAAAATATTTCACCGCGTCTGGCACGGCGACGATGCGGCTCACGCCGGCCGGTCCAATATCGAACGGCGAGTAAAGGAGCTTGGCGATTGGACCAAGCTTTTGCAGTCTGGCACGCCATCCTAGCCAGTGCACGTTGGGAGCTCGCACAATCACCTCTACATCTCCGCCAGCTTCGTGGATCAGCGCGGCCGATTCGAGCGCGCTCTGACCGGCGCCGATCACCGCGACTCGTTTTCCGGCGAAACGGCGCACATCACTTTGATCCGAGACGTGCGTGACAAGCTCAGATGGCAATCCTTCAAATTCCTTCGGGCGACGGGCAAACGATCCGATTCCCGCGGCCACGACAATGCGGCGCGAACGAAATTGTCCTCCATCAGCTAGGGTCACGAGGAACCCGTCATCACTCTTTTCGACCCGGGCGATTTTGCGGCGATCGATATCCGGGACGGCTTGACGTTGAAACCAAAGCCCGTACTCGACAAAGCGATCGAGCGGAATCGGCGTCGGAATCGGGGCACCGAGATCATCGCGATACGCATCCATCGTGAGCGCGGTTGCCGGATCAGAAATGTGCGATGCCGCCCACGGCGAACGCAAGAGCATGCCTTCAGGCATGTGCGACTTCCAAAACTCCATCGGCTCCCCAAAAATGCGCAGATCCAGGCCCTTGATCTGACGCAGATGGGCACCCGCGGCCAATCCGTAAGGACCAGCTCCCAGAACCGTGACATCAGCTGACGTCATACCACCTCCGCTCATTCGCCGTCCTTAAGTGCGCTAATCGCTGTAATCGGTGTTCGCGCTGTCGTCGGCGGGACAATCTTCTTGTTCTCGCTTTTCTGTAGAAGTAGCAGAACAAATGCCATCGGAAGAAGTGCAATCAGGAAGAAAACAACTCCGCCCTGGTGATGAAGTCTCCCGTACAAAAACCGGGGATTTACATAAATGGCAAGCGTAGAGAGAGTCGCGATCCGAAGTCCATTCTTTAAGATCACAATCGGAACGACAAGAATGCAAAGAACTAACTTTCTCCAACCGCTCCGAAGAAAGAAATGGCTTGCCAGCACCGTGGTGATCAACAACGCGAGAGACGATCGTATGCCACTGCACTCCTCCGCAATACGAATCGCAACTCCCGGCAACTCGAACACAAGATCTTGACGCACAAACGGGACATTAAACATTTGAAAGATTGCAGCGGTGGCACCGGCGCTACCTTGTTGCAATAGCAAAATTATTTGCGACAGCGTAGGTTCCGGAATAGGAATCACGAATAACAGAAACAGAAGCGGGAAAGACGCTGCGCAAAACGAGCGGCTTCCAAAAAATATCGCGAACGCTCCTGCCCAGATAAACACAAGCGCGAGCATCAAGAGCGAAATCTGATTGACCGACCGCATTTCAAAAAAATTGAATCGCGCGACGGCCAGACAGGTTGCTCCAAGCATAATCAGCGGACCACCCATCATCCAACCGTGAGAAGACGAGGAAAAAATCGACTTCCTCTCGGTGTAAATTAAGTAGGCGCTCACCACAGGAATCAGCGGTATATACGTGAAGGTGTCGTTTTGTAACGTTAACGCGACGGCGCTCTGCATCAGACTCCAGGCAAAAGCCAAAGGCACAAGACAGAGCGCCAAGAAGCCAATAAGAGCATCAGGGGTCCACTCCCTACGGCCGGGCGCTTCATTTTCACCTCGCGAATTGTTTGTGGTCCGCTGCATGGATCAGCTCGCTGCGTGGATTCGAGGCGAGGTTCCCGCGAGTTCATATACCAGCCGGTCGCCATCGAGCACAGCGTACGCGAGTCGCGCTCTCTCTTTCTCCGGCCCCACGATCTCCCAATCGTCTCCGCGCGAAACCAGTTCCATTTGGCTTCTCGCTCTCCACCAGCGGTTAACATCACCTGGGAGCGCCGCCCATATTCCGTCACGAACGTTCATTTGCCGCAAGTACTCCATCAGGGACACATACACGTCGCGTGCGCGCTTATTAATCAGATAGTCCGGATGGGTAATGAAGCTGATCATACCGTTTCGTGCTTGGATGAGTGCTAGCTGCTGTTTCCATAGTTCGAGCGAATAATCGCGCAATATGTGAAACAGCGAATAATCCTGCGCCATCGTGAGGGGAAGCTCGACAACTTTGCCGATGAAATATGGCATCACGGTGCAACACCCGCCACGTAGGGGCTCCAAATGCGCGACATTCGGCACAGACATGTCATAAGAAAAATCAAAGGCGTCGTACCAGTCCTGATTGCGGTACATCGAACCCGCGCGAAAGCCCTGGCTCTCGTACCGGTGCAGGTAGCTGTTGATGCGCTGCGCCCGGCGTAAAAATTCGGTTCGTTCCTGATAGAGGTGACCATCATGGTTTAAATCGTGTACGTTAAATTCGAACCCGCGGCTTTTAATCTCACGGACGTATTCATCCGGAACTTCATAGCGCTTTTCGGGAATTACTTGAAACGAAGATTTGATTCCATATGAATCGTCCAGGTCCATCAGCTGAGAGGTGAAGTCGCGCCCGGCGGACGTTTCCACATCGTGCGTAATGATTAGAGAATTGTTCGCGCCGTTTGGCCAAAACCAGATGAACGGCAGTTTCTTCACTCCGCTTGTCTCCATCAAAAGGCGCAGGAACGCCTGGTGAAGCGAGTCCACGGTAAAATCCACGGGCCACGCTGGGAACGGCAACTCCTTCCAGTCCCGAAAGTAAGCTCGCTGCAAGTGGCGGCGAACGGAGACCGGAAGAAACTCTCTCAAGAGGTAGTAGATTTTGCGGATCGGTTCGCTTGCGGTTAATGCTTCCGCCTCTGGCATCATGCACGTCGTATAGCGCTCACGACGAAGATTCTCGATAACCTCATCAAGGCTGAAGGGAACTTGAAGTGTTGTTCCGTCGCGGACGACGGCTTTTGAAGCATCGAATTGTCTGGAACCCGCTACGCTCGTCGCAGTGCCCGACTCGCACCGTCCGTAGCAAATATTCTCCGCGCCAAAACGAAAGAAGCCGGTGTCCGCGTTCTCGGAAGCAGAGCTCAGCGACACACTGCAGAGTATGTGTCCGGGTATGCGGAAGTAGTCCGAAAGAGCGCGTATCACAGTCAGATGTGGTTACTTCCTTCTAGTGCGATGAACGCACCATAAAACGAGCACTGATTCGTCGCTACAGCAGAACCGCACAAGGCCTTCGAGCTTCGCGACATCGCGAACAATTTTCTAGCCAATATGACGGTAGATCAAACTCCCTGTTGCGGTCAGCAATCTATTCGGCATGAACGAAAATACTCGCTTCGCCATTCTTAGCTTCCAACCATCGGCCGAGTCAAGAGTGGCGATGTTTGGAAATCTCCAATACTCCAGTCGTTGGTGACTACGCACCCAGTGGTTCTTGAACGCAAAAAGCCCGACGTTGTCGTCCTGGGTTCTTCCCATGTCAAATGTGAGCGCTCCGTCAGATTTCGCAGCCGCAATCGCATTCCACAAGAGCCACGGGGTGGCTCCGAACTTGTGAAAGCGTGCATCGGAGCAACCGTACTTAAAATAGCCGGCTTTTCCGAACCGCATCGTGAGAATCGCAGCGATCGGCTGATCATCCTTGTATGCCAGCCGGATCTCAACGGACCCGCTTAAGCACCGGATTAAATTCTGAAACCACAGATAAGGCGGAGGAGGTAAGTGATGCCGCTTTCGCGTTGACACAAACAGCCCGTAGAAGTCGTCCAACAGACGCTTAGAGGTCCCGGTCTGCTCGACCAGTCCCGCCCTTTCCGCACGCCGAATCCGGCGCTGCACGCAACCCTTGTCCAGACCTCGGAACAGGTCATCCAGCCTCGGACGCAGATCAATCACGTGAACAAAGTAATTTCCTGCAGGCCGAAATCCACTGGCGGCGAGAATCTTTCCGAATTGCCCGTTGACCGGACGCACCTCCATATACCGCCAGCCGTTATGTTTCAAAGCTGCGTCGGCAGAAGATATTAAGGATCCGAGTTCGTCAGGCGAGCCGCAGAGTGGCTCACAGTGATCTGAAAAAGGTAACGAGACCAACCGGCTTCCAGTCAGCCAACTTTTAACGCGGCAAAACACGAGCCCATTCTTCAAGGCCGTGGTCGGAGGAGATGTAGTGAAAACAACCGGCTCGTATCCGTAGGTGAGTGCCAGCGCTTCCAGCCAGCCTCGTTGATGAAATGCCGATGCATCGGGGTGGCGGGCAATCAGGTCATCCCAGCGTTGATCCGAAAGTGGATTTAGCGTGTAAATGCCCGATGCCTTCGTGAGCAACGACAGCTCTGCTGCCTCGAGGTGTGACCCATCCACACAACTGTGCACGCGACGTTCGTCGGCAGAGCCTACCGATACCGGCTCGTCCAACAGCCTTGGTTCGCGCTGCGGGTAGGCTATCGCATTTAGGCGCGCAAGCATATCTATTCACTGTGCAAACGGTCTGCCAGACGGGCTAAATTGAGTTGGATTAGACCTGCCAAGTCTATGGCAAGACGTTGATTTAAAAAGCCTTAGCGGTCGCAGATCGATGGCCATCCACCATAGCGGCAGCCGGTGCAAACTCTGATGCCCCCGTGGGAAAATCTTTGCCTCGATACGCGACCAAGAGTGCTGTAATGAGACCAGACTCGAGGGTAGTCAAATCCCCAATCTCACTGTGCGAAAGTTACCCTTTCGATCCCTCGCATGTGGAACGGTTGTGACCTCGCCACTCTCGTCCTGTTTCTTCAACCTGTCAGCAGCATAACGATCCGGCGGATCACTTTTCAAATACTCTCCGGTAGGCGGCAAGTAGGTTGTCCACAGAAAATTTCCATGCCAGCTCTTGTTCGACTCTTCTTCGCCCGAACTCGCCCATTTTTTTTCTTTCACCTGGATGGTCGAGCAGCCAGAGGATTTTGTTTGCGAAACCATTTACTTGATCAGCATTTTCGCTGTAAAGCGACGCATCCTGGGCGCTGAATCTGCCTTCCTTCAAATCGAATTGCACGATGGGTTTGCCCAGAGCCATGTATTCCATAATCTTTATCATGGTGGAAATATCGTTCATCTCGCAGGGTTTGTCCGGATTTACGCACACGTCCGCGGTGGACAGGACTTCCAATAGTTCTTGATCGGAAACTCTTCCCGTGAAGTTAACAATGTCCTCGACATTTTTTTCCTTGACCATTTGTCGCAGGCCAGCGAGACCCGGCCCTCCGCCCACGCAGGTAAAATGCACATCCCGTCGTCCCGAATTCTTTATGTGCAGCGCCACGTCCAACAGGATGTCCAGCCCTTCCTGGATGCTCATGTTTCCAACGTAGCCCACTAAGTACGGTTTTCCATACTTCAGGGCGGGATTCGGCGGGACGGGTTTGAAAGTTTCCAGATCGGGACCATTGCGAACGACAAAGACGTCCTCAGGCGCTAGGCCGCCCCTGGTGGTCGCAAGCTCAGCGTAGCTTTCGTTGGTTGCCATCACGACGTCACTAAACCGGTACGTCATTTTCTCAAGCCAGACCTGTATCTTGTAAAAGACGCCCTTCTCTTCATATTTCGAGAGGTACAGTTCCGGATTTGCGTCGTGATGATCGAAGATGTACTTCACACCAAACAATTTAAACGGCAGGGCCACCAGGAATATGTCATCGGGGGGATTACATCCCTGAATAACGTGAAATCCGCGCCGGAAATAGATCCACCAAGCGTAGAGAAACTCCCAGATGAGCGCCGAACCATACTCATACAAATATCCGAGAGCGCCATCCCCTTCACGGGGCATTGGGTGGCGGTAGATATGAATGCCAGACATCACTTCGTGCCGTTGCAGGTAGCCCTTTCCGCGCGGGCACAACACCGTAACGTCGTAGCCGTCCTCACGAAGTGACGCGGCTTCCTTCCAGACGCGTGTATCGAACGGGACCGGCAGATTTTCGACGATAATCAGGATTTTTGACGTGGAGCCCAAGGCGGTCCTGTGCTACAGAAGTTGATAAAGTCCGGCGAGTGCGCAAAACATAGTAGCTTGCCCCCAATGCAGCGTCGGGGTCTTGTTCACAACCCATCGCGAGTAACGGCGATAGTAGAAATAGCCGCTGCGATCCTGCATGTTTTCGATGGTCCACTTAGCGACGTTTAGCGCGAGAGACAGATTCTCAGGATCTCGAACGTGGAAGAAAACCAGTGTGTCGATCGCTTGGGAAGAACACTGAATATCGAGCGGCAGGGTTTTGTGATCGTAATATCTCGGTGTCCCGTCCACCAGGAAAAACGTGCGTTTCCAATATTGATAGCCTTCGCTCAATTTTCCTTCAAACTGTTCATCGCCAGTAGCCGTCGCGTAGTGCTTGAAGCAATCCAATACATACGCGGTATGAAAATTGTCAACCCAATGCAGATTGGTTGCCTCGCCGTAGTACCAGGAGCCATCCGGGCGTTGATGATTGGCTGTGTACCGCATCGCCTTCTCCGCTAGCGACCGGTAACCTTCCTTCCGCGTATGCGAGTAAGTCCGAGCTAAGAGGCTTGCGCCCAGAGTATTGGAATTGTGCACCTGCTTATTTTGAGTGGGAATATAGCTAAGACACAGGGCGTCACCTTCAGTAAGAGTGTCAAGGTCGCGCACAATATGCTCGCATGCGCTAATCGCAACCTGCAGATAACTCTCGTTTCGGAAATTGTCATAGGCGTCGAGAAACGCGTGGCCGATCAGCGAAGTCCACACGATCGTCGGCACACCCTTGGGCAGGTAAAAACTCCTTGATTGATAATCGAAGTGATTGCCCCAGCACGCTCCCGAATAACCCTTGGACTCGTTCTCTACTAACCATTGCAGTGCAGATTCAGCCTTGCGTCCCCAAGCCGCGTCCCCTGTGGCTTGTTGAAGGCGGATAAACCCTTTCGCCAGATAGCCCATGCCCTTCGTGGATCGGCTCTTGGGGATCGCCAATGCCGGCCGCAAGTTGATCGGAAACCGGCGGACTCCTTGTTGCAGTACCGTCCGCAGGAAATTTGTCTCGAAAGTTAACGGGCGAAGGTATTTTGCATTGAGTCCATCGAACGTATCGTAGCCGCGATAGTCGTTCTTCTCCAACCAGTCCGAGAGCCGGCCGAGCGATTCCGCGATCTGGTCCTTTGAAACGCGGCTGCCGCCTTGGGTCTTTGTCTGGCTACCAGCAGATGCCGTCGTACTTGCCATTTTCGCTCCTGCGATCTGTGATCCGAACGAAATCCACTACATGCTGTTCATCGCGCAAACGCCCCAAAACGCTTTCGAACTCTGGATCCTTATTTCCAATAACAATTGTTTGCGCGTGATCCAGAACCCCTTCGATGCCGTTCACCATCAGTCGGGATATATGGGGGATGCGGTTGAGGATGAAATCCCTATTGGCGCCGACGAGCTTAGCCAGGTTCACATTTTTGTCGAAAATGCGCAGGTCGTAGCCCTTGCCGATCAATCGCTCGATGATTTCAATCATCGGGCTTTCGCGAAGATCGTCGGTGCCAGCTTTGAAGCTAAACCCCAAAATGCCCACGCGCTTGAATCCGCCGTCCATGATGAGCTGCAGTCCCCTGGTGACCTGCAATTCGTTGCTCGGCAGAATTGAGGTCATGATCGGTAACTGCAAGTCGTGCGTCTTGGCCTTGTACGCGAGGGCCCGCAGATCCTTAGGCAAGCACGATCCGCCGAAAGCAAATCCCGGCAAGAGATACGCCGGAGAAATGTTGAGCTTTTCGTCTTGACAGAAAATCTTCATCACCTCGTGGGCGTCAATCGAAAACGATTTGCAAAGGTTCCCGATTTCATTGGCATAGCCGATTTTGAGCGCATGCCAACTATTATCCACGTACTTGACCATCTCGGCGGTTTCAATATTCGTTCTGATTAACGGCGCGTCAAGCTGGGAGTACAGCGCGGCCAGCAAATCGCCGCTGGCACGATCGAATTCTCCGATTACCGTCTTGGGGGGTGAATTGAAATCCTTTACCGCTGAACCCTCTCGCAAAAACTCGGGATTATTGCAGACGCCGAAATCGGTTCCTGCGTTCTTGCCGGAATATTCCTCAAGAACCGGAATAACAATTTGCCGCATCGTGCCGGGGAGTATCGTGCTGCGAATCACAACGGTATGACGGTCGGTCTTTTTCTTCAGCGCCGCGCCTATCAGTTCGCAGACGCGCCGAATATAGGTCAAATCCAGGTTGCCGTTGGTTTGGCTCGGTGTCCCGACGCAGATGAAGGAAAGCTCCGTCTCGCGAATCGCCAGATCCTGATCACTCGTTGCGCGCAACCGGCCCGTCTGGACGGCCGCAGCCACAATTTCTCCGATGTCCGCTTCGATGATTGGAGACTGTCCGGCGTTTATCAGGTCAACCTTCGTGCGCACGGGGTCTACGCCGATGACCTCATGCCCATC